>JACCDY011515263.1_pt1 | contig 60075 bp, 49 predicted proteins | sample 7446391 | NCBI WGS metagenome assembly JACCDY01 (sample SAMN15323451, study PRJNA562643) | freshwater metagenome | isolation source: river surface water | place: USA:Blue River Watershed | collected 2017-08-18
CGGGCCTTGAACTCTGCGGAATGCTGTCTGCGTTTTCGTTTCATTTGGTGTTCTGTATCGGTTTTTCACCCGATCAGACCAGCCATTCCTAATCATCACACTGGCTCCGTTTCGCGGCACCGGCTCTAGGGGGCGAGATGTGGGGGTGTTAATTCTCAAATAGAGGGGATTGAACCCTTCCAGTAACTGTCCCGGTTTTCACCCCTCACTTCCCAAGGGGGTTTTTGTCGTCGGGGGCGGGGCTATTTGTCTGTCCCTCGGTCATAACGGCGCACGATGTCAATTCGGCCCGTTACAACAAACCTGTGACCATTTGAATTTTTTACTCAAAGACAGTTGCTGCCCCTCTGTCATGATCATGTCTTCCCTTTTCTGAAAATTGCACAAACACCCAATACATATAACCCAACAATAGTAATTCCAGTCGGAAAAATCCACTCTTTCATGCCATACAATCCTCCAGCTGATGGAGACGCGGTATACGCTAGGTAGCAAATAGCGTATACTGCACCTATAGTTAAGAGAGCTGTGGCTGCAATTTTCATCATAATAGCTTATTTCAAATCATTCATAAACACCACCCGCTTTATTCTTCATGCATTCATAGTAATCCATATCGCACTGTGATAAACTCAAATTGCGTTCAGTTCGAAGCAATGATGCCATAGTATGATATGTTAACCAAGCCGCTGAAGCATGCGATTTGTGAATTGCTTGAACACTCAGAACGCAAGCACTAAACTTAACAGAACCATCACCATGCTCTTTGCGACACATATCAATTCCATTTTTTCACTATCCTCCAACGCTTTTAATGTGTCATCCCTGACTTTTGCTAAATTAGACACATTCTTCTTATAGCTATCCCAGACACTATTTATGCATTTTTTGTGAAGATCAGTGCATGAAACCTTAGGTTTAGGTTTAGGTTCTGGTGTAGTATTATCACATTCCTCTAGACCTCCGTTAGCTTTACAGCGCTCATAATTTTCTCGTGCTGCCTCAGCGCATCCAGGTGTTCCGCCGCATCCTGACATCTCCTCTTGAAACTTTTGCCAACATTGCAACTCCCATTCTTTTCCTAGGTAATGCCATCTCCCAACTCCACCATTCCCCACAAACCCATACAGGTTCACTCCCCCTCGTTCCTCAATCGGATCTCTACTTGGCCATCTTCCCGTCACTGGCTCGTAATATCGGAAGCCATAACAGCACATTACCCACATCTTGTGGTCGGCACTCTGGCCTGTACTATGGCGTTGGAAGGAATATCCCATCGACTCTTGAATCGGCTTTTGGTAGAATAGATGAGTACACATTCAGGTCACGCCGAAAGCGTGTCCAGGGTTCGAAAAGTTGGATGCGCTACTGGCCAGTGACGGGCCTGGCCTTTCTCCAATTCCTACTTTCCTGCTTTCCTTATTCCAACCTCTTGGACCCGGAAGAGTGAATGAGGAAAGCAGGAAAGTAGGAAAAAGAGCGATCGCTGCAACTTGTCATCTCATCCACTGCGATCTGTGCGATCTTGTCTGGTGGGCTCTGATCTTTTCGGGGTTCCACCATGCAAATGACTGCGTGAGTATTGTCGAAAGCTACAGATGATCAAAGCGATTGAAATTTCAGCATGTCGTGGATTAGAGGCGTTGAGCCATCAAAAATGAAAAAAGTGGCGAGAGTGGCCTGTGCTATACGCAATAGTTAATGCCAGAAAGCGGGGCCACATCTTGTATGCCCGTTGCGCGATTGCGGAGACTGCATTTACATGAAATTGTAAGAATTATCACCCGGCCCCATTTTACGGCAGAGCTTTGGAGTGGTGGATTTTCGCGTGGTCGCAAGTGACCATGGGTTGGTATGCAATCGCATTCAATCGAAGGCATCTGGATTTTCCTGCAGTTGTCGCAAGGCCATGGCATCCAGGCGGTCCTTCTCCCTGACGGATTTCTCCTTCCATCCGATGAGTGAGTTCTTGGATGCGTAGCGGATATGGCGGCCGTTGAGCTCGAGGGTGTCGGCGTCCTGTGCCACTTCTTGGTATCTGCGGCCCGACATGATCGTGAACACATCGATCTGGCATTGTTCTTGCTCTTCGATGATCCGGATCGCGCCTTCCTCTTCGGTGAAATCTTCCGGGGACAATTCCTTGGCATAACCCTCGCCGTAGCCGACCAAGGTTGCCAGAAGTCTGGACACATTCGGTGGGGTGGAATCGATCAGGATGTCCACATCCTCGGTGAACCTCACATAACCCTGAAGCGTCACTGCCAGACCGCCCACGAGGACGAAGTCGACATGCGCGTCAGCGAGCAGGACCAACAGTTTTTCGAACGAGGGTTCCATCATCGGCTGGAGGGGTCCATTGGGATTGTTGGCGCAGGACGCGGGCGTTGGCTTGCAGCATCGCCACGCGTTTGAGAGTCGGGATTTTCTTGAGGCTCCCGCCGACGCGTTTGCGGATGCGTTCCGTGAATTCTTCACCCATGGCACCACCCTAGCGATGGAATGCCTGTCTGGCAATAGGCGATCATGGCCCAGGTCCATATGCGCCGGAGGGGAGTATTGGCGTGTGCAGGGTGGGAGACCTTTGAGAGCCTTAGGGGGGTGAAGGCGGATTGATGGACGATTGCCGATTGTCGATTGCTGATGGTTGATCTGACAAAAAGCCATCCTGTCTCCATTCAAAAATCAACCCTCAGCAATCGGCAATCGGCATTCCGGTGTAACCCGCGCCATGTGCTTAACTCTTCAGCGGCCTTGTGCTGCCATCGGGCAGGCGCAGCTGGACGCCCTCGGCGCCGCGTTTGAGAAATGCGAGGGCATGGCGGGTGTTGCCATCGGCAAGCGGAGCGATGCTGGTGATCTCGCCCGCCACCTCTCCATTGCCGTCGACCAATTCCAGGCCTTCGGCGGGCAATGCCGCATCCCATGCCAGTTGGGTCAGTTTCCGGTTCACTTTACCCGCGAACTTGATGCGCGAGATCACTTCCTGGCCGATGTAGCAGCCTTTGTGGTATGAGATGTCGGAGGCATCGAGTCCGGCTTCCGGCGGCAGCATGCCTTCGCTCAGCTCATGCCCCCATGCAGGAACCCCTTTGTTGATGCGCAGCGATTCGAGTTCATCACTTTGCAGGGTGGAGCAGTCTACGGGCAGTGATGGCGTGGCGCCAGCGGGCAGCCACCAGTCGCGACCCGCTGTGCCGAAGCGCGTGGCCGTGCGACTCCATCCACCTTCGGGTGACGCTCCGTCGAAGGACAGGAAATGGTGGAGCTGCCACTGACCGCTTAGGTTTTCGACTTCGACGTCATCGGCGATGAGGTAGCGGGTCAAGCGTGCCTCCATGGCCTCCGCCGTGCCGGCCGGCCCTTCGACGTGGATGGTGTCACCGTGGGCATGGATCCAGACGCGGAATTGCAGCCGGCCTTTGGCATCGGTGATGCACGACGGCAGGCACAGCTCGCCACTCATCACCAGGCGCACGTCCTGTGTCAGTTGCCCATTGAGATAGCGCAGCGCATCCGGCCCGCGAAAGGCGAGCAGCGCAGGAGTGCCGAGATCGATGTGACAGGGGGATGTCATGGGGATGACCTGTAGCGGCGGACTATGTCCGTCGCAAGATGAAGATGGATCGTCAGCAGACAACAGTCAGCGGTCAATAGACAACGGTCAGCGGTCAACAATCGGCGGTCAGAGAGGCAGGAACATCGCTTCGCCATTCCTGCCTCCGCTGATTTCAGCCTTTCAGCTTTTCCTCCAGATACGGTTTCGCCAGTGCCGAGTAATCGAGGTCGCCCAGTCCCTGCGCGCACAATTCGTCCATTCTTCGTGAGGTGGCGGCGATCGATGGGGTTTCGACGCCGGCGGATTTCGCCAGTTCGAGCATGTAGCGGCCGTCCTTGGCCATGTTGGAGAGCGAGAAATGGGTGTCGTAGTTGCCGGCGAGCATTTGCGGCAGCTTCATATCGACGAGTTTCGAGTGGCTGACGTTGCGGGTGATTGCTTGGTGCAGGATTTGTGGGTCCACGCCGTGGCTGCGGCTGATCGCCAGGGCTTCGGCGGTGGCTTCGATCACGCTGGCCGAGAGCAGGTTGGTGGCCAGTTTGATCACGGTGGCGCTGCCGACATCACCGCAGTGCAGTCGTTCCTTGCTGGTCACGGCGAGCATGGGTTCCAGTTCGGCGACGAGCGCCGGATCGCCACCGGTGTAATACACCAACTCACCGTTGGCGGCCGCCAGCTTGCTGCCGGTGAACGGGCAGTCGAGGAAGCGGCAAGCCCGGGTGCGGCAGAATTCCGCCAGCCAGTTTGTGGTGTCGAGGTCGATGGTTGCGTGGTTGAGGATCGTCTGTCCGGCCGTGAGTTCGTCGCCGATGGTTTCGATCACTGCGCGCAGCGCTGGGGCGTCTTTCAGATAGATCGAGATCACGGCCGCGCCGCGCACGGCATCCTGCGGTGTGGTGGTTTCCTGTGCGGTTCCTTTCGGCGTGCGGTTCCACGTGCGCACCGTCCAGCCGTCGGCCACCAGTCGGGCGGCGCAGCGCGAGCCGACGATGCCCAGTCCGAGCACGGCAACTTGGGTTTGGGATGGAGTCATGGCTGGTGTTTTCTAACCGCGGATGGACGCGGATGGGCGCGGATGTGTTGGGTTCAGGTCGAGTGGAACTTCGAAGTTGCCGGGGATTGGTTCAATTTTGTCCGCGGATGACACAGGTTTGAGAATTTCCCAGACTATCAAATGGTTTGGAGATCATCTCCACAACCTGGTCATCATTCGTGTCCATTCGCGTCCATTCGCGGTTTTTTCACCTCACGGCTGCTGGCGGGTGAGGGCGAGTTGCACCAGCTTGGCCGCCTGCTCGCGGATTTCCTTCATCTTTGCCGGTGTCGGTTCTTCACCATCGGCGAGGGTCATCTCGGTGCGCAGTCCGGCGAGCAGGTTGCGCATTTCGACATAGTTCGGGCGTTCGGAAATCCGGGGCTCGAGCGAGGCGACCGATTCGGTGTAGTAATCAGCGATGTCTTCGCGCATCACCTTGCGTGCGCGCTCGACCGAGAACTGCTTGTCCACGGCGGTGGTCGACACCTGCAGCGCGCGGATCCAGCCGCCGAGCGAGATCAGGTGGGCGAGGTCGGCATCACGCAAGGTGACCAACTCCTTCTCGACGTCGCGTTGCGTGGACGTGAGCTCTTTCTTCAACTGCTCGACGTTCTTGTTCTTCGCGCTGTCGAGCAGGCTGGCGGCGTGGCGGTTCACCCGGTTGCCGGCACCAAGCGCCTTGCCGTAGCGGGTGAGCTCGGATGCCAGGTGCTCCACCTTGTCGAGTTGTTCGGCCTGCACGACCAGGAAACCATCGGCAATCAAGAAGCCCAATTCGATCGCCAGATCGGCGCGATCCAACGGCATCCGCTCGGGCAGCTTCATCTCGGTTTCGATCAAGGGCAGCGGCATCAGGAACTGCAAGGTGTCGAACAACTTCGAGATCGATGGTGCGGTGAATTCATTGATCGCCAACTCCTCGCGCACGTGCGGGTCGTCGAGTAGGTCGGCGGGGATATCCTGCAGTGCGGGTGGTGGCTCCTCGCCAGCATCGCCGGGTTGCTCCGCGGGTGTCGCGGGTTCTGCGGGAACTTCGGGCTCCACCGCCGGTGCCTGGGCGGCGTCGCCCGGGGCCGCGGCAGGAGCGGTTGGCACATCGCCCGGCGGGAGTTCCTGCGCGGACGCTGTCAGCCCAAGCAAGGCGCTAGCCCCTAACACGCACAAGCAGCTCATCTTCATGGGGGCAGATTGGCACCGCCCGGGGCGTTCCGCAACTGGCAAAAAACGCGGGGTGAGGCCCGGAATGCCCGGGATTGGGACTGAACTTTGGGATTGCCAAGCCGCCGCTGCTGCGGCACTTTGGCGCCGTTGGAACGACAGAGCGGTTGCTGAGAGATCCTTTTTCGATCGCCGCTCAGTTTGCCGTCGACCCTCCCTTCCGGTTGGTTTTCCGCTTTCGGAGACAAATACCGGGCCTCATGCGGTCTTCATGGTTCCTGCAATCCTTGCCGTTGGACGGTGATCCCCGTCCATTCAACCCGCACCCCCATACACCCCACCGCGATCCCCATGGCCGGTCACAACAAGTGGTCCAAGGTCAAGCACATCAAGGCCAGAGTCGATGCCGTCAAAGGCCGCGTCTTCAGCAAGTGTGCCCACGAAATCGCCCTGGCCGCCCGCGCCGGGGGCGGTGACCCGTCGGCCAATGCCCGCCTGCGCACCGCCATCGACAACGCCAAGGCGGTGTCGATGCCCAAGGACAACATCGAACGGGCGATCAAGAAGGGGACCGGTGAGTTGGGCGGCGATGCGATCCAGCAGGTGATTTACGAGGCGTATGGCCCGCAGGGGATTGCCTTCATGGTCGAAATGGCCACCGACAACCTGAACCGGTCGGCCGCCGATGTGCGGACGATCCTGTCCAAGAACGGCGGCAGCATCGCCACCCAGGGCAGTGTGGCCTTCCAGTTCGACCACAAGGGTGAGATCCGCGTGGCCGCCGACCAGGTGGACGCCGAGCGCGTGATGGAGCTGGCGATCGAGGTGGGCGCCGACGATGTGCGCAGCGACGACCAGGAGCATGTTTTTGTGACCACGCCCAACCAGTTGGGCAGTGCGGCCAACGCCCTGCGCGGCGCCGGACTGGCGATCCAATCGGAAAAGCTCGTCTTCATCCCGCAGTCCTTGTCGGTCGTCGCGGATCTGGCGGTCGCCCGCCAGGTGCTCAAGCTTTACGACCAACTCGACGATTACCAGGACACCGTGAATGTCTTCACCAATTTCGAAGTCTCCGACGAGATCCTCGACCAACTCGCCGACTGATGCGGTGATCCCCATTTCCCAGATACTTTCATGAGCGAACCGACCGAATCCCACGACCTGCCGATCCTTGATGCCGCTGCCAAGCCGGTGGCCCGCAAGACTGCGAAAAAGGCAGCCAAGAAAGCCGCGAAAAAAGCTGCGAAAAAAGCTGCGAAAAAGCAGGCGAAGCCAAGTGCTGACCCGCAGCCTGCACCAGCAGCTCCGGCAGCCCCGGCCGCAGAGGCTGTGGCGCCGCCAGCTCCCGCAGCTGCGCCAGCGGTCGATGACGAGCCGCGCCGCTTCGGCCGTGTGCCGGGTGGTGGTCCGGTTGCACCGCGTGCCGATGAAGTTCCCGCTGCCGCCCCCGCAAGTGCCGGCGAGCCGGCGGCTGAGTCCGCCCCGACCGAAGACCGCCAGTCGCGCCGCCGCAACAAGCGCCGCCGCCGTGGTGGTCGCCGCGAGGACGGGGGTGACAATGGTCGCTCCGACCATGGGGGTCGCTCCGAACACGGTGGCCGCCATGACCAAGGCGGCCGCAACGACCAGGGCGACCGCTTTGCCGACCAAGGGGAAAACCGCCCGGCTCCCAAGCTCGACGGACCGAAGCTCGATTGCGACGGCATGCTCGAACTCGCGCCGAAAGGATTCGGTTTCCTGCGTGTGCCGCACAAGAATTTCGAGCAGGCGCGCGACGACGTGTTCGTCTCGCCGGAATTCATCCGCAAGCACAACCTGCGTCTCGGTCAGTGGATCCACGGCCTCTATCAGGAAGGCCCGCGCGGACCGCAACTCGTCGAGTTGTCGACGATCAACGGCATGACGGTCGAGCAGGCGAACAAGCTGCCGCATTTCGACGAGCTCAAGGCGATCAATCCGAGCAAGCGCATCAGTTTCGAGACCGCGCCGGAGCGTTTCACCACCCGCGTGGTCGACATCATGGCGCCGGTCGGCAAAGGCCAGCGCGGGTTGATCGTTTCGCCGCCGCGTTCCGGCAAGACCACGCTGTTGCTGCACATGGCCGAGGCGATCCGTGAGAAATACGACGAGACGATGCATCTGATGGTGCTGCTGGTCGACGAGCGGCCGGAAGAAGTCACCGAATTCCGCCGCGCCCTGCCGGGTGCCGAGATTTACGCCAGCTCCAATGACGAGCAGGCGCGCAGCCACTGTCGTATCGCCGAACTGGCGATCGAGCGCGCCAAGCGTCTGGTCGAGGCCGGCCAGGATGTGTTCCTGCTGATGGATTCAATCACCCGTCTCGCCCGTGCCTACAACAACAGCATGAGCGGCGGCGGCAACCATCACAAGAAGGGTGGCCGCAACAACCGCGGCATCGGCTCGGGCGGCATCATGATCGGCGCGCTCGAAGTGCCGCGCCGCTTGTTCGCTGCCGCGCGCAACACCCGCGGCGGCGGTTCGCTGACGATCCTGGCGACCGCCTTGATCCAGACCAACTCGCGCGCCGACGATGCGATCTTCATGGAGTTCAAGGGCACCGGCAACATGGAGCTCGTGCTCGATCGCAAGATCGCCGAGAACTACATCTATCCGGCTGTGGACATCTTCAAGAGCGGCACCCGTCGCGAGGAGTTGCTGTTGCCCGAGCACATGCTGCACAAGATCCACCTGATCCGCCGCGGTTTGTCGGGTCACCGGCCGGTCGAGGCGATGGAGCGGCTGTTGTTCTTCCTGAAAAAGTTCCCGAACAACCCGCAGATGCTGCTCGAGATCAAGGGCTGACGGAGCTCGGCCCCGTTTCGTCGCGTTCCCACTTCAATGGCGTCGGTGCCGCACCGCCATCCTCACGCTTCATAACCATGCACAAGTGGATTCGATGTCTGATCGCCCTGTTGGTGCTGCCTGTGTGCGCCGCCGCCGACCGTCCTCTCAATGTCATCGTCATCCTTGCCGATGACCTCGGTTGCGGTGACATCAGTCTCTACGGCGGCTGGGTGAGCACGCCGCGGATCGATCGCATGGCGAGGGAAGGCGTGACCTTCACGGATTTTCATTCGAACTCCTCCGTTTGCAGTCCGACGCGTGCCGCATTCCTCACCGGCCGTTATCAGCAGCGCGTCGGCATCGTTGATGTGTTGGTTGGCAATGACGCCGCTGAAAAGGGTTTGTTGCCGCCGACTCCGACGATTGCGGGGGTGTTCCGCAAGAACGGCTATGCGACCGCCTTGTTCGGCAAGTGGCACTGCGGGCATCGGGACGAATCGAATCCGACGCGGTTGGGTTTCGATGAGTTCGTCGGCTTCCTCCATGGTGGCGCCGACTACCACCGTCACCAGACTTGGCGCAACGGTCTGGCGGTGGAAGACATCAAGGGATACTCGACGGATATCATCACCGAGCGCAGCGTGGATTTCATCAAGCGCCACAAAGAGAAGCCGTTCTTCCTTTATGTCGCCCATCAGGCGGTGCACAACCCGTATCAAACGCGTGCCGACACGCCGGATGCGAGATCGGCGGACTGGAAGCAGAATCGGGTCGGTGACGAGAACCGTCCCCGATACCGGGCCATACTCGAGGATCTGGATGCCAGTGTCGGCAGCTTGCTGGATGCCGTCAACGAGCAGGGGCTCGCGCAACACACCTTGGTGTTTTTGTGGTCGGACAACGGGGACGTCAGAATGAGCCCGAAGCAGCGGCCTTACCGCGGTGGCAAGTTCAGCCAATATGAAGGAGGTCGTCGGGTGCCTGCCGTGGCTTGGGCGCCGGGGCGGATTGCTGCAGGATCGCGCTCCGACGCCTTGTTGGCCGGGTTTGATTTGTTTCCCACCCTGACGCGCCTTGCCGGCATTACGCAGGACAATCCGAAGAATCTCGACGGCATCGACGCGAGTGCGCATCTCCTCGGGCAAAAGCCGTTGCCGGAGCGCGATGTATTCTTCGGCTACGAGCCCAAGTTGGGGACGGCGATGCGACGTGGTGATTGGAAGATGATCGTCAAGGATGGCGATGTTGAGCTTTATGATCTCAAGAATGACCTCAAGGAAACCCGCAACCTGGCGGATGAGCATCCGCATCTCCGGGCGTCGATGATGCGTGCGATTGAGGACTTCAAGCAAACGGTGACGCCGGGCAGCTAGCGAGTGGAAATGCCGTGCCAGCAGGCCCTCGGCCGGGACGGATGATGGGCGCAAGCTTGGGCCTTGGGCCAACGTATGCTCATGATCATTCCTTCATTTCCATGACCATCCGACCGCTGATCCTCCACTTGCTTGCCCTTGCTGCGACGCTGACGCCTTCGCAGGCGATCGTTGCTCCCGACAACCTCGGCCAGTGGGAGAAGCCGACCAAGATCGGCCCGGACAAGGAGGTGCCCGGATTCCTGGTCAACCTCGGGCCGACCGGAGCCCGCGCGATCCTCAAGGACCAGTCGTTCGTGGTGAAGCATGTCTTTGCCGACTCGCCCGCCGCCGGACGGCTGCAGGTCGATGATGAGATCACCGGTGCCAACGGCAAGCCGTTCGCCAAGCATACCTTCGGCAAGTTCTACGGCATGCAATACGATGTCGGCTACGAAGGGCCGATCATGGACATGGGCAATGCCATCGAGGACAGCGAGGGCAAGGACGGCACCTTGAAGCTCGATGTGCTGCGTGCCGGAAAACCGTTGCAGGTCGAGGTGCGGCTCGAGGCGATCGGGCGCTTCAGCGATACCTATCCCAAGCCGTGCCGTAAATCCACCCTGCTCGCCAGCCGTGCGATGGACTACCTGCTCAAGCATTCCGACGAGCGCGCCGGCGAGGTGCACGAGAAGGGCTTGTATGGTCTGGCCTTGCTGGCGCAAGGCAAAGTCAAGGAGGCCGAGCAGTTGGCGCTGGCTTGGAACAGCATGCCGGGTGAGAAGCAATGGACCTGGTATCCGTCGTATCAATGCATCTTCCTTGCGGAATACTACCTGCAGACCAAGGACGAGCGCGTGCTCAAGACGATCGAAGGACTCTGCGAGCGGCTGTATCTGTCGCAGGTCATCGATCCCGAGCTCTACAAGGATCGCATGCACGGTGGCCAACCGCAGGCCAAGAACTACCTCAAGGGCGGCAATGGTCACGGCGCTCTCATCGGCGGTTATGGCACGATGACCATCAGCACGCTGATGGCGATGCTCTCCTGGGAGTTGGCCGAGGACTGCGGGGTGAAGATCAACGACTTCAACCGCGACCTCGCCTACGACTGCGTCCACACCCATACCAACGAGTCCGGTTACATGGGTTATCGTTTTGCGACCGGTGCCTACACGCCGGTCGGTCGCCAAGGATTGTCGATCATCACGCATCGCGTTGCCGGCCGCCCGGGAACCGAAGATTACGTCCATCGCGTCACCGGCCACCTGGCGAAATCGAAGACCCGCCTGAACGACGGCCACGGCGACAACGTGCTGGCCTGGGGCTGGGCGCTGCTCGGCGTCCAGTTGTCCGGCGAAGACACCGCCATCCGCGAGGTGTTCGATTACAACAAGGCCTTCATCAACATGGCGCGCACCCACGACGGCGCGTTTGTCGTCCAACCCGGGCGCAACCTGCACGAGAAGGCGTATTACATGTCGCCGCGCATCCACCCGACCGCGGCGATGGTGCTCGCCCTTGGCACCAGCGATGCGAAGCTGCGCATCCAAGGGAAGCCGAACCCCTAGCCGTGGTTTTGTCTTTCCGAATGAGGCTGTCATGGCCCATGGTGGTGCACTGTCCATGCGCTTCGTGTTGCATAGCACCCTTGGTCTGATCCTCAGCAGCGGCTCTTGTCTGATGCCTGCGCATGCGGAGGAAAGTTCGTTGTCCGGCGCTGGACTTGAAGGGTCGGCATCATTGGGCGGGGCGAAACTGAAACCAACCAAGGTGCAGGGCGGCAGTCTGCAGCGCGGCAAGCTCGAGTCCTCGAAGCTGACGCCAAGCCAGATCGATGGCGGCAAGCTGCAGCCGGGCAAGTGCGATGAGGCGCAAGCGGTGGTGCAGGCGGCGCGCCTGAGCAAGTTGGCCACCGAGTTGAGTCGCGGCGACCTGACTCAGGCGCGGGTTCAAGCGGCGGCGGCCAGTGCCGGTGTGAGCATTCTCGGCGAGCTCTTTTACGGCGTCGCGCGCGAACTTGAATCGGTCGAGGGCGGCGTGACGGAGACCGCGATCGGCTACTACATGGCTGCACTCGCCGATCCTGCGGGTGCCCGTTACGCCGAGGCGAAAAAGCGCCTGCTGGAGATCCTGCTGGCGAAGGATCTGAGCACGGCAGCGGCGACCGCCTTGTTCGATGGCGGTGTCGGCACGCTCAAAGAACTCTGCCGCATGGATCTCGGCCTCAGCCGCGAAGGGATCGCCCACTGTGGGCGGGATTTGGACCAGATCCAAATCGCCTGCCGCGAGCAAGTCCGGGACCTGCCGCCCGCGCCGCCCGCGTCCGCCGAGTGAATGGTCCGCCTGCGCGGGTCTGCACGGGTCGCTTGAGGGGTATTTCACCATCCAAAAGCACCGAAATGGCTACAAAATGGACAAAATCCATTTCGTAATCCATTGATTTAAAGCGAATTATGAAAAATAATGAATAATAATTGGAATCATTCTTGATCTTAGCGGGTTCGGCCTTACGTTCCCGCCGCGATGGTCAGCAAGAGCCCACATTCACCCGACGAGATCCCCGACGAGATTGCCGGTCTGCGAATGACGAAGCAGCGCCGCGAGATCTACCGCATCCTGATCCAGCACCGCGACCACCCCACAGCCAATGAGGTGTTCATGCGGGCCAAGGACCAGTTGCCGAACCTGTCGTTGGCGACGGTTTACAACTGCCTCGAGGCCTTGGTGCAGCACGGCATCATCCGCCAGGTGAATTTCGAGCGCGAATCTTCGCGCTACTGCCCGAACCTGCGCGAGCACGTCCATTTCCATGACGCCGAGTCGGGCACCATCCACGACGTCGACTTCAAGCCCGGCTACAATCTCACCGACCTGCTCAACCTGCCCGAGGGCATGAAGGTTGAGGACATCGAGATCACCCTGCGCGGCCGGATGCAGAACGCCAATCAATCCTAATCCATCTCCAATCATCACCCCATGAGCCTGCACATCCAAGACCTCCACGCGTCCCTCGAGGACGGAACTGAAATCCTCAAGGGCGTCACCCTCGATATTCCGAAGGGTGAAGTCCATGCCATCATGGGCCCGAACGGGTCCGGCAAATCCACTCTGTCGAAAGTGATCGCCGGTCACGAAAGCTATGTCGTGACTGCCGGCGACGTCACGCTCGACGGCGAGAGCGTGCTGGAGATGGGCATCGACGAGCGCTCGCGTGCGGGCATCTTCCTGGCCTTCCAATATCCCGCCGAAGTCCCCGGTGTGTCGAATGCCAACTTCATCCGTGCCGCGCTGCAGGCGCGCCTGCCGAAGGGCGAGGAAATCGATGCCGTCGCCTATTACAAGGACCTGTATTCGAAGATGGACCTGCTGGAAATGGACCGCAAGTTCACCGCCCGCGCCGTCAACGAAGGATTCTCCGGTGGTGAGAAGAAGCGCAACGAGATCCTGCAGATGCTGATGCTCGAGCCGAAGTATTGCATTCTCGACGAGACCGACTCGGGCCTCGACATCGATGCGCTCAAGATCGTGGCCAAGGGCGTCAATGCGATGCGCTCGCCCGAGCGCGGCATGCTGCTCATCACCCACTACCAGCGCCTGCTCGACTACATCAAGCCCGACTGTGTGCACGTCATGGCCGAGGGCCGCATTGTGAAGTCCGGCGGCCCCGAACTTGCTCTTGAGCTTGAGAAGCACGGTTACGAGTTCCTCAAGGAGCTCATCGGCGCCTGAATTCCTGAAACGCACAACCATTCCAGATCCCATGTCACCCGAAGAAGCCATCGCAACGCTCGACGCGGAAACCCGCGATGCGATCGATATCGACCGCAGCAAGGGGGATTTCCGATTCCCCGAGCGCAACAAGTACGACGCCGGTCGCGGATTGTCCGCGAAGACGATCGACTACATCTGCGACGTCAAGCAGGACCCCGAGTGGGTCCGCGAGTTCCGTCACAAGGCGCTCAAGGTGTTTTTGGAGAAGCCGATGCCGACGAACTGGGCGACCAAGGATCTGGACAACATCAACTTTGATGAGATCCGCTACTACCTGTCGGACGGTGAGAAGCCGAAGCGTTCCTGGGACGAAGTGCCGGCGGACGTGCTTGAGACCTTCGAGCGTCTCGGCATCCCTGAGCAGGAGCGTGCGTTCCTCGCCGGCGTCGAGGCGCAATTCGACTCCGAGGCCGCCTACTCGAACGTCAAGGAGGACCTGGCCAAGCAGGGGGTGATCTTCGTCAACTCGACCGAAGGACTCAAGGAGCACGAAGAGGTGTTCCGGCCCTGGTTCGGCAAGGTGATCCCGACCGCCGACAACAAGTTCTCCGCCCTCAACAGCGCGGTGTTTTCGGGTGGTTCGTTCATCTACATCCCGAAAGGTGTGAAGCTCAAGCAGCCGCTGCAGGCGTATTTCCGGATCAATTCCGAGAACTTCGGCCAGTTCGAGCGCACGTTGATCATCGCCGACGAAGGCGCCGAGGTGATGTACATGGAGGGATGCACCGCGCCGAAGTTCGAGACCGCCACCTTGCACTCCGCGGTGGTCGAGTTGGTCGCGCTCAAGGGCGCGAAGATCCAATACGTCACCGTGCAGAACTGGAGCAGCAACGTCTTCAACCTGGTCACCAAGCGTGGTCTGGCGATGGAGGATGCCGAGGTGCGTTGGATCGACTGCAACATCGGCAGCCGGCTGACGATGAAGTATCCCGGCGTCATCATGAAGGGCGAGCGCGCCCGCGGCGAGGTGATCTCGATCGCGCTGGCCAACACCGGCCAGCATCAGGACACCGGTGCCAAGATGATCCACGCCGCCGACAACACCACCTCCAACGTGGTGTCGAAGTCGATCTCCGTCGGTGAGGGTCGTTCGACCTACCGCGGCCAAGTGCACATCCCCAAGCACCTTAAAGGCTGCAAGAACAACACCGAGTGCGACGCCTTGCTGATCAACAGCCACTCGCGCACCGACACCTACCCGGCGATCACCGTGAAAGGCAACCGCCACGCCACCCAGCACGAGGCCTCGGTCTCGCAGGTGTCCGAGGAAATGCTGTTCTACATGCAGCAGCGCGGCATCGACGAGGGTCATGCCATGTCGCTCGCTGTCAACGGCTTCATCAACGACCTCGTGCGCGAGTTCCCGATGGAATACTCGGTCGAACTCAAGCGCCTCATCGACCTCGAGATGGAGGGAAGTGTCGGGTAAAGCTGAAATGCTGAAATCTGAAATGCTGAAATGATGCGGCTGTCATGCCGTGCCGAACCTCCTGCCACTCCGGTCTTCCGTCTTCTGTCTCCAAGTCTTCTGTCTCTCCATGAACTCCACCACCACTTTCCCCGAATGGTTCACCGCGCGTCAGCAGGCCGCCAAGGCCCGCTACGCCAGCCTGCCTGCGCCGACGCGCAAGGACGAGGCCTGGCGCTTCGGCAACCTGAAGCAACTCGACTTCGCCGGATTCGCGCCGGCCGCGCCGCTGGATGCGGATGCCCTAGTCGCCCGTTCGACCGGCCTCGAGAGCACCGCCGCCAAGTTTGTCTTCGTCAATGACGTGCTCGTGCATGCCGAGTCGCAACTGCCGGCCGGCGTCGTCTGCTTGCCGCTTGCTGAGGCGCTGCAATCGCATGGCGACACCCTCAAACAGCACTTCATGAAGCAGGAAGCACGGCTCGGCTCGGCGAAATACGCCGCCTGGCATGAGGCCAGCGTCAGCAACGGCCTGTTCGTGCTGGTGCCCGACAAGATCGAGATCGAAGGCACCATCGAGGTGCACCACTGGATCAGCGGCGCCAACACCGTGATCTTCCCGCACACGCTGGTGGTGACCGGCACTTCCGCCAAGGTGCGCGTGGTCGATATCTTCCGTTCGGCCGACGACATCAGCCCGGGATTGGCGGTCGCTTACAACGACCTCTCGGCCGGACCGAACTCGCGCCTCGACTACATCGCGCTGCAGGCATTCAACGAGGTGACCCGCATCATCCAGATCAACGAGACCTCCACCGCCCGCGATGCTTCGGCCAAGGGTTTCATCCTCAACACCGGTGCTTCCTGGGCGCGCAACGAATCGATGTCGCGCCTCGAGGGTGCCGGCTCGCGCTCCGACATGCTCTCGGTGTCGATCCCGGCCCGAGAGCAGGAAGTCGACCAGCGCACCTTCCAGCACCACGTGTCGGAAGGCGCCTACTCCGACCTGCTCTACAAGAACTCGCTCTACGATCAATCGAAGACGGTCTTCTCCGGTCTCATCTTCGTCGATGAGGGGGCGCATCACACCGATGCCTACCAGACCTGCCGCAACCTGTTGATGAGCGATACCTGCGAAGCCAATTCGATGCCCGGTCTGGAGATCAATGCCGACCAGGTGAAATGCTCGCACGGCAGCACCTCGGCGCAGATCGATGATGATGAGATCTTCTACCTGCGCGCACGCGGCATCGATCCGGTGCGCGCCCGCCAGTTGATCGCCCGCGGCTTCTCGGTCGAAGTGGTCGAGCGCCTCGGCGATGAGGCGGTTGAGGAACTGGTCCTGCGCTTCATCGACGACAAGTTCGCCCACCTCAGCGCGGGCGGCGCGTGAGCCAATGGAATATTCGTTATAGGGTCATCAATAATCAATTTCCCTTAGGTATTTCGTCGGCTTGGCCCGTGGCTCGCTGACGACAAAAGGCTTGCTTCCGGCCCCTTCCGGGCCTACCTCCACGCACTCCCATGGCCCTCGAAACCACCCTCATTCTCTTCAAGCCCGACGCGATCCAGAAGAACCTTGTCGGCACCGTGCTGGCCCGTTTCCAAGCCGCCGGCTTCACGATCCGCGGCATCAAGATGATGAAGCTCAGCGATGAGATCCTTGCCGAGCACTACTCCCACATTGCCGACAAGCCGTTCTTTCCGGCTGTGCGTAGTTTCATGCAGGAGACTCCGGTGATTGCCCTGGCCCTGCAGGGTGAGGATGTGATCGCCAAGGTCCGCGACCTGCTGGGTCCCACCGACTCCTGCGTGGCCGCCCCCGGCACGATCCGCGGTGACTTCGGCTTCAAGGACACCGATGCCAAGATGCGCAACGTCTGCCATGCTTCCGATTCGGTTGAAGCGGCACAAGCCGAGATCAAGCGCTTCTTCAAGGACGGCGAGGTGTTTTAGCCGCGCCGGAGGCGGGGCGTCATGGGTGGTGCATGATATGTGCATGACGATAGCGGCCCGCTAATGAGTGGTGACACCGAGCCAATGAAAAAGCCACGGAATCGATTCCGTGGCTTTTCTGTACTGAAGTGATTTGGGGGAAGTGTCGATGGGTCTCGATTCATTCACTCATGACTCATGCTTGCCCGCCGTAGCCCGTAGGGCGAAGGAGGGACTCATGACCCTGACTTGTCTCACGGCTCCTTCCAGCACACCTTGATCGCGTCGAAGTCGGGCAAGCCGCCGTCTCATCCCCGGTGAGCGTTTCTGTGGTCCTGTCACACAGGCAACTCGCAGTGGGCGGATCGGGAATCCAGGTGCAGTTGATCCTTGATCAACTCATGATAGTGGCCGCGTTGCGAGACAAGCTCGTCATGGGTCCCTGACTCCATGAGCTTGCCCCGATGGATGACCAGGATGGTATCGGCGATCTTCACCGTGCTCAGCCTGTGGGCGACAATGACCACGGTCTTGCCCTTGAAGCGCGGTTTCAGATTCGCGATGACGAGTGCCTCGTTGACTCCGTCCAGTGCATTGGTGGCCTCATCCATGAACAGGTAATCGGGTTTTTTGCAGAGGGCTCTGGCGATCAGGATCCGCTGCTTCTGCCCCTGGCTCAGGCCATGCCCGTCCTGCCCGATCATGGTTCGGTATCCCAGGGGAAGTTCTCCGATGAAATCATCGATATTTGCCAGCTGCGCCGCTTCGACCACATCCGCGTGTGTCACATTCGGACCCATCATGGCGATGTTGCCTTCGATCGTGTCCGAGAACAGATAGCCGTCCTGCATCACGAGGCCGCAGTGGCTTCTCCACGCACGAAGCGAGATCCGATTGAGGTCCGTGTTGCCGATGGAAATCCGGCCTTTCGACAGGGGATACATTCCCATCAGAAGCTTGATCAGCGTGGTCTTCCCGCTGCCGCTGGATCCCACGATTGCCGTGATTTTGCCGGTGGGGATGACGCATGACAGATCATCCAGAACCATTTCGGAAAAAGGCCCGCTGTATTGGAATGACACATGGGAAAGGGTGATGTCTGCCGACGTCGGGATGGCATCGAGGTTTTGCGCGTGCTCGTCCTCCTCGTCCCGCATGCGCTGCACTTCCTCGATGCGTTCGAAGCTGATGGCGGCGTCCTGGGTATTTGCCGTCAACTCCACCAGTTGCGAGACGGGTCCTGTCAGTTGGCCGAGGATGAACTGGACAGCCAGCATCATGCCTAGGGTCATCTCGCCCTCGATCACCGAACATGCCGCGATGAAGGTGATCAGGACTCCCTGCAGTTCCTGAAGCAGCGAGCACCCCGATTGTTGTGTCTCGGTAAGTCCCAGGCTTTTGCGATTCACCTCAAGCAGCCTTTCCTGGATGGCCGACCAATCCTCGATTTTCGATCGCGCGCAGTTGTTGAGTCTCAGCTCCTGCATTCCCAGGATGAACTGGATGACGCGGTTCTGGCTTTTGCCGAGCAGCTGGAAGCGGGCGAAGTCGATTTCCCTGCGTCGGGAAAGGAACAACCGGATCCACAGCAGGTAGAGAATCGTCCCGATGAGGAACACTCCGAATATTTTCGCGCTGTAAATGGTCAGGACGACGCCGAAAACCAGCAGGTTCATGGCCGTCAGAGCGAGATTCAGGAGCGACCTGGTCAAAAACGCTTCCACGCGCTGGTGGTCGTGGATCCGTTGAAGCGCATCGCCGAGAAGCTTGGTGTCGAAAAACCGCAGGGGGAGTCTGGCCAGCTTTTCCAGGAATTCGTGAACCAGCGTGATGTTGAGTGGTGCGCTGATCAGGAACAGCGTCCATGCCCGCAGATGCCGCACGGAGGCTCGGCTCAGGATAAGCAAGGCCTGGCCCGCCAGAACCATCTGCAGGATGGTGAGGTTGCCGGGCGTGATCCCCTTGTCGACGATTGCCACTGTTAGAAACGGCAGGGCGAGTTGGAGGACGCTGCCTGCCAACATCAGCAGGATCAGGCGGGCCAGCAAGTGCCGGTAGGGCTTCAGGTAGGAGATCAGGAAAACCAATCCCCTGGATGGCTGCTGCCGGTTCCCGGATGCTTCCGGCATGCTGCCCGGCTCGATCAGCAGGGCATAGCCTTCATCACCGGATGCTGCCCAGTGCTTGAGGAAGTCCTGCGCTGCAAACACCCGCTTTCCACATGCGGGATCGGCAACGAAGACGCGGTCTCGATCCACCTTGTGGACGACCACGAAATGGGCATTTTCCCAATGAACGATGCAGGGAAGCGTCACATCGTGCATCAGGGAATCCAGGGATATCAGCACGCTTCGCGCCTTGAATCCGAGCGTGACGGCCGCGGCTTGCAGTCCGGCCAGTGAGACGCCGTCGGTCGATGTGTGGCTTGCCTCCCGGAGTTCCTGCATCCCCGGCGACCTGCCGTAATGTCTGGCCACCATCCGCAAGCAGGCCGGGCCGCAGTCCATGGCATCATGCTGCCGGTAGATCTGGAATGGCCTGTCAAAAATCATGGATATCGATGATGCCGACAAATGATTTCCTGTCCTTCGTGTGGTCCAGGATCCTGTCCAACAACTGCGGGTGTTCCTGGGACAGGTGGATGAAGCAGAAGAAATCGTAGGCGATCCGTTGGCGCAGGTGGTCGCATTCCCTGCTCTTCGGATTGACGAACCGGTTTCCATCCATCCGGCTTGCCGCGCAGACGGAGCAGAACCGCACGGCCCAGCAGTTTCTGCAGGCCTCGCAATTCACCGTGGAATTGTAGTGCTGGTAAAGCCCGATGAGCCGGTCCGTGTCGAGCCCAGTCCGGCTGTTGCCGATCGGCATCCCCTTGCCGACCTTGTGGCAGATCACGTAGTTCCCATCGGCGCCAATCATCAGGTTGTCGAAACCCATCGGGCAGGTGAGCAACAGGTTCAGGCGCTGGCTGCCATGGGGATCATCCAGACGCAGTTGCGAGAAGGAGAAGAGATTGGCGAATCGATTGACATCGACGGATTGCGCCTCTGCCGCACTTGCCGCAGCGTCCTTGAAGGCCTTGATGCGTTCGGCCATGGATTGTTCGAATGCCTGTACGGCATGGTCCGGGTCCTGGACGAAGGTGCCGGTGAATTCCGCGGCAAACTGCTCGCAGCGCTGGGCTCCGATGCCGTGGTTGAAGCTGGCGCAGCGTTCGCGGTCATGCTCCGGAGTGTACACCGCAAAGATCGACACGTGGGTGCGGAAATAGCTCTCGTCCGTCTCCTTGATCCGCATGAGGTTGCGGTATGCGGCGGAAAACGTCCCCCTTCCATTGGCGAAAACCCGGCAGCGATCGTGCTCATCCGAGGGGCCGTCCAGGCTGGCGAACAGGAGCACCTGATTGTCGATCAGGAACCTGATCATCTCGTCGTTGAGCACCGACAGGTTGGTGTTGGTGGTGAAGCGCAACACCGCGTCGGGGATCCCATGATCCTGCCACGGCAGTGTTTTGAAATAGGCGGCGCTTGAGCGGATCACCGGGAAATTGAGGAATGGCTCGCCGCCATACCAGGAGAGGCATGGTGGTGAAGACTCCAGCAGAGAGTGTTGCTTGGAAGGCGAAAGCTTTTTGAAGATCGCGATGTACTTTTCGAAGTAGTAATCGATGGCCAGGAATGCGTCCTGCTCGCTCAGCGCGGTTCTGGAGTTGACCACTTCCTCACCACCAAGGGTCCGTTTGCAATAGGTGCAGCGGAAATTGCAGTCATCCGTGACCGATAGGCAGAACTTCCGCAAAAGGATGCTTTCCTGAAAGCGATCGATTTGTTCCCGGATGGCCTCGGGGTCCACCGGCGACACTTCTTCGGCCGGTCCTTCGAGGAAAACCCCGGCATCCCACAACTCGCTGAATTTCCGCAGCAGGATTCCGGTTTCCCGTTCGGCAAGCGTCCCGGCGTGCTTGCGGAGGATGTCTTCTTCCGATTGCCCGCTCAGGAAGTCACGAAGCACGGACATTTCCTTGTCGGAAAATACCACGGCGAAATGTGGCTTTGCGTCATAGAGCAGGACGTCCTGGCCGCATTCAAACAACCGGATGAGGGGAAACCTCTCCCGGAAAAATGCCGCATGACCTTGCTCTGCGGTTATCATGGCGCATGGGCGGCTCCGCCGTCATGCCCATATCCCGTGATTTGGAATATGGGCATGATTCGCATGATGATTCAATGGCCGACGAAGGTGTTGAGCGTCGTGGCGCTTTTTTCGCCATCTTTGGTGGCAGCGCTTGTATCCGTCTGCGCACAGGAGCAGCTGCAGGAACAACTGCAGTTCTTTCCTCCCTTGATGGAGTCCGCCGTCTTGACGGTGATTTCGGTGATGCGTTTCAGTTTTTTCATGAATGGATTTCAGGTTCAGGGTTTGTTGGTGAATGGACCATTTCAACTGCCTGCCGCCGGATGCCTGTCAGTCGCTTGCGCGTCCGAAGTGGCGGAGGAGGGACTGGCGGGGCCTGGTGGACCCCGCCAGTCACGATGGCGGATCTCAATACGTGCCCTTGAAGTCGGGGCACTTGCATTGAGAGTACGGGCCGCAGCACTCTTTTTGCTCTGCGGACACCGCGAAACCCTTCGAGCCTGAAATCAGGTTGATGGGTTTGATGTTGCCAATCCGGGTTGCGGTGGTGGCCCCGGGTTCTGACGCCGGTGCGCTGTCCTTGGCGACAGCCGAACCACTCAAAGCAACCGCCGCCGATATCGAAATGCCGGCGATGGCGATGGTTTTCTTGGGTTTCATTTCTTTTGTTTTTCCTTTTGTTTCCGTGCTGGTTTGGATGTTCGCGCGGAAGGGGTGTCTTGTTGTTGCTCTTTGGCCTGCTCGCGGATTTGCTTCAGGTAAAGGGCCTTGAGAGTTTGCGCGATGAACTCCTTGTTCTGATGGCAATATGGTTTGAAAAGTGATCCCGTGGCTTGTCGGGCCTCAACCGGGCAGCCGCCTCCGCAAAGCAATGCGATCGGGCAGCGCAGGCATTCGGGTACGTTGATGAGGTGCCGCTTCCGGTAACTCTTGAGGATCTGGCGCATCTTGACCTTGCCCTTGGCGAATGACCCGATGCGTGAGGCGGAATGGCCGGTATCCTCGTAGCACTGGTAGATGTCGCGCATGGGATCGATCATGTAGAAGTTGCCGGTTCCCAGCCCGCAGTAACGGATGTTGGGCAGCTCTGTTTTTCCCTGCATGGCCAGGAACTTCTTCAGTTGGATGAGGTTGGATGGCGGGCGCCCGGTTCTTTCCGCCACGTAGTGGAATACGCGACGAAAACTCTGGATTTCCTCCGGGGTGGTCTGCTCATCGGTATAGGAGTTGATGGGCGAGAAATAGAGGTAGGTCTGCGGATGGCCGAGCAGTCCCTCTTCCTCCAGGTAGTGGACGAGCCGTTCGGTCGAGGCCATGCGTTTCGGGTGGATGTGCACCCGGATGCCGATGTCGGCCCCTGCGTCTATCAGCAGGCGGATTCCACGGATCGTGCTGGCAAATGTGGGACGCCCGCTGGCGGTGATGCGCGTGCCATCGTGCCATTGCTGATCGCCGTCGAGGGTGACCTGGACGCTCTGGATCTGCCCCTTGTCCGGGCCGATCAGATCGATCATCTCCGGCAGCGTGGTGGCGTTGGTCGCCACATTGATTCTGGCGTTCTTGAACTTCCTGGTGTGGTGACAGATCCTGCTGATCGCCTCCCGGTTGGAGGGCAACAGCGGTTCGCCTCCAAACAGCGTGAAGGAACAATGCTTGGGTTTGGTGGGAAAGAGCTGGGGGAAACACTCCGTGAAGAACTCATCGACCAACTCCGCAGTCATGGCGTTCCGCCGTGTGGCCACGGGCAGGCTGCTCTGGTAGCAATAGGTGCATGCGAGATTGCAGCCGTAGGTCAGGATGAAGCTGATGTTGGCTGATTTTTGCCGGTATTCGGCACGGGTTGTTTTGCGGGTGATCAGGTTCACCGATTTTTTGAACTCCGCAAGTTCCTGGGTCGGTGTGAGTTGGGTCAGGTGACCGCGCTCAAGCAGATGCTGCTGTTCCTGTCCGGACAGGAACGACAAATCCTTCCCGGAGGAAAATCGTGCGGCATACTCCGTCGGCACCAGATCCATGCATAGTGTCGAACCACTGATGAGCAGCGTGTTCTCGCTGTCGATCTCGACCGGATACATGTAGCTGCTGGCTCGCGGGCGTTTCATGTGCCTTGATTGCGTTCGAATGGGTGAATGGAGGAATCCCGGCGGCACAACATCGTGGCCTTGGCATTCGCGGATCACCGCACCTCACTTGAATCCGGTGCCGCAGCGGTCCGAGTCGCCAGCAACAATTGCCAGTCGCATACCTTTTGCAGGTGTGGATCAGTATGGTGTCGAGGGATGGTGAAGCAAGCAAAATATGCGGAGTCGGATACCTGTTCGCTGGCAGCCTGCGGCCATGGTGCAACGCAAGAAATCATCGGCATTTCATGCGTTCGCTCCGTCATCAGCCGACCCCTCTTCAAGTGCCCCACTTGGGGTAAGGGCACGGATGGCAGGGCGTCCGGGGATCGATTTCGGCAAGGATCTTGTTCCGCAGTCCATGCTTGCCATCGGCGTCGAGCCACGCCCATTCGCCGGTGAAGTTGGCCTCGAGAAACAGAAGCCGGTCGCCACAACGCAGAAAATCAAGGCGGGCATAATGCCCTCCGACTTCTTTCATGAACCCCAAAATGCCCTTGGTGATCTCATCGGGCAGCTCGGTGGGCTGCCATTGCTTGTGGGCGTATTCGGAGGGCGCCTGCCGCCAGTCGATGGTCTGGTGGAGGAAGGGCCTGCGATCGAGTTCAAAGGCAAAACAGGTGTCCCTGACAAAGGCAACGGTGACGTCATGCGTCGCGTCGACGAAGTCCGTGATGTACCATGGATGGTTCGGGTCGAGATCCCGTTCGGCCACCCGCCGTGAATAGAACCCGATGCCGGTCTCGAACTTGAAGGAAAAGCTTTTGACCACCGATTCCTTGTCGGGGTCGAGCATTGAGGGTGCGTTGATCAGAAACTTGCCAGGGACCGATTCGAAGAATTGCTGGGCGAGCCGTGCTTGTTGCAATTTCCCCATCCTGAGCGAGGCCCAAGGCTGGGTGAGGACGACCTTTCCTTCCCGCCAGAACATGTTCATCAGATCGTTGAACGCCGTCCATACCTCTTCCTCTTCGAACAATTGTTCCTTGGTGAACTGCTTGTCCGGATAGAGGGTGGACGCCCTGACGTTGGAGCGCCGGTAGACCTTGACGATGTCGGCGTCCGTCACCCGCAGGCCGGATGGATTGATGAGTTCGAATCCATGGTCATCGACGGTCAGGGAATAATCCGACCAAATATCGGTGTTGAATCGAAATACATTCTCCGAACCGAGGGCTTGAACCACCAAATCCGTCGTGTAGTCGATGGAATTCGACAGCAGCAGCGTCCTAGGTCCTTGACTCATGTTCTGGGGTGATGCCGTGGCGCGGAATCAACGGATAGCCACGGAAGCCAACGGCCACGGATGACCGTTGTTTGCGTGAGCCGTATTTGCCGTGAGCCGGTGCCTTACTCGTCGGATTCCCCGTCGAATGCCGTGCTGCTGGTTGGGGACCCCGTGGTTGCCATGACTTGCTGCATGGTTTCGCTTTGCTGCCAATGGCGGACTTGCTCCTTGTGGTCGTAATCGCAACGGCGGGCTTCTTGACGCCAGATGGTTGAAACAGCGGGTTTTTCAGAGACCAAATCGGATGGAGTGATCATGGTATGTGCGGGGTTGAGCGCACCTGACATCCTCATCAAAGCGCTCCGCCGATGTCAATGAGAATGCGCATTTCTTGCTTTCGGGATTCGACTTCCTGAGGGCGTGCTTGGGGTTGGGGGCGATCTCCCGCCCGACAGCAGGGTTGCGGGGCGCCGCCATTGGCGTGCATCGCAGCGCCTTGAGAAATGAAAAAGCCACGGAATCGATTCCGTGGCTTTTCTATACTGAAGTGATTTTGGGGAAGTGTCGATGGGCCTCGGTTCATTCACTCCTGACCCCTAACTTGCCTCACAGCCCTTTCAGGCAGGCTTTGATCGCGTCGAAGTCGGGCAGGTCGCCGGGGCTTTCCTTGACTTCGGCGTATTGGACGACGCCGGCCTTGTCGATGACGAAGGCGGAGCGTTTCGGCACGCCACCCATGATCAGGTTCTTGGCGGGGAGGAACTGGTCGTAGGCAACGCCGTAGGCCTTGGCGACGGCGTGTTCGTAGTCGCTGAGCAGCGGGATGGTGATGCCTTCCTTCTCGGCCCAGGCCGCTTGGGCGAAGGGGTTGTCGCCGGAGATGCCGAAGACCTTGGCGTCCAGCGCGTCGAATTCGGAGATGCCGTTGGAGATGGTGCACAGCTCGGTGGTGCAGACGCCGGTGAAGGCCATCGGCACGAACAGCAGGACGAGGTTGGCGCTGCCGACCTGTTCGCTGAGCTTGACCAGTTGCGGTCCGTCGGCGGTTTTGGTCACGAGGGTGAAATCGGGGGCTTGGTCGCCTTTTTGGATGGCCATGATGATTGGTGGTTTCTGGGGTTGTGGGGTTGCGCGGCGGAATATAGAACACGGTATCCGGCAATGTCATACGATTTTTCGCAATTCGGCGGACACCTCGGCTGCGGCAGCGGCATCGAGGAGTTGATGGACGACCTGGGCCACGCCTTGGCCAGCGGTTCGCCGGACATCCGCATGCTTGGCGGCGGCCAACCGGCGCGGATTCCCGCGGTTGATGCGATCTGGCGTCGGCGGCTCGAGGAGTTGGTCCACGAGGCGGGCGGGCTTGACCGGGCGCTGACGTCCTATGACCCGCCGATGGGCAACCTGAAGTTCATCACTGCGCTGGCGAAACTGCTGCGCGACAGCTTCGGCTGGGAGATCGGCCCGGACAACCTGGCGGTGACGCCGGGCGGTCAGACGGCGTTCTTCTTCCTGTTCAATCTGCTGGCCGGCCGCATGCCGGATGGTTCGCGCCGCAAGATCCTGCTGCCGCTGGTGCCGGAATACATCGGCTACGCGAACCAGGGGGTCGATGGCGATTTGTTCCGTGCGGTGAAACCGGCGATCGAGGAGACCGGCGCGCACGAATACAAATACCGGGTCGACTTCGAGCATCTCGAGGTGGCCGATGATGTGGCGGCGATCTGCGCGTCGCGGCCGACCAACCCGACCGGTAACGTGCTCACCGACGAGGAGACCGCCCGCCTGTCGGCCTTGGCCAAGGCGCATGGGATTCCGCTGATCCTCGACAATGCCTACGGCGCGCCGTTTCCGGGCATCATCTTCACCGAAGCCAAGCCGTTCTGGGAGCCGCATGTCATCCTGACCTACAGCCTGTCGAAGCTCGGTTTGCCCGGCACCCGCACCGGGATTGTCATCGGCCCGCCGGAAATCATCCGTGCGATCCGCTCGATGAGCGCGATCGTCGGTCTGGCCAACCCGAGCACTGGTCAGCAGATCATGACGCCCTTGATCGAGTCCGGCGAGGTGTTGCGGATCTCGCGCGAAATCGTGCGGCCATATTACGAAGCGCGTTGCCGTCTGGCCCGCGAGGCGGCGCAGGCCGCCTTCGGCGATTCCGTGCCGTGGCGGATGCACCGCAGCGAGGGCGCCTTGTTTTTGTGGTTCTGGTTCCCCGGGCTGCCGATCACCTCGAAGGAATTGTACAAGCGGCTGAAGCAGCGCAACGTGCTGGTGGTGCCGGGCGAGTATTTCTTCTTCGGCCATGACGAACCCGGCTGGCGTCACCGCGACGAATGCATCCGCGTGTCCTATGCGATGGACGAGGCGATCGTGCGCGACGGTTTGCGAGTCATCGCCGAGGAAGTGAAGAAGGCGTTTCAATTGCATATTGAAGATTGATTATTGAATATTTTGGCTGCAGGTAGCGCCCGCTCGCCGAGCGGGCATCTGAGTTCATGGAGTTTCTGATGCCGATGCGCCCTCGGCGAGGGCGCGCTACCGTTCCTGACGGCATTCTCACCAATGCATTCAGCAGAGAGAGGTAGGAATGACATTCCAGCATCACTGCCTCACCCATGACCCATGACCCATGACTCAATGACTCCTGACCTCATGCTCACGAATGCGCCTGCGAAGCAGTCCATAAATCCCGTTGTCAGGATGCGCATGGGGTGGCAGATTCGCCGCAGCATGGTGCTCCTGCCCTCATCCGTCCGGCATGCACTGACCTCCGCGCTTGCGGTGGTCATGCTCGTGTCGTCCGGTGTTGCGAGCGCGGCATCCAGCGTCTGGGAGCTGGCCAAGATCGATGGTCGCGACTACGTGACCGCCCAGAGCGTGCAGCGATTCTACGGTTTCACCCGCATGGCCCGCGATGGCACCAAGGTCACCCTTGAGAACGCGAAAGTCGAAATGATCCTGCGTGTCGGTGGCCAGGAATGCCTGATGAACGGCGTGAAGTTCGTGTTCAGCAATCCGGTCATCGAGCAGTCGGAGAAAGTGTATGTCTCGCGCACCGACCTCGCCAAGCTGATCGACCCGGTGCTGCGGCCGAACTACATCCGCAATGCCGGGGACTTCCGCACGGTGATCCTCGACCCCGGCCATGGCGGAGCCGATGGCGGTGCGACCGGATTGGTCGGGCATGAGGCCGAATACAACCTGCTGGTCGCCAAGCGCACCAAAACCCTGCTCGAACAGCGCGGGTTCCGCGTGCTGATGACCCGCGACGGCAGCCAGACGCTCACGTTGCAGGACCGCGTGAATTTCGCCAATGCGGTCAAGGAGAGCGCGGTGTTCATCAGCATCCACTTCAATTCCGGCGGCAAGGAGGCGCGCGGCATCGAAACGTTCACGCTGTCACCGCCCGGCGTCGCCCACTACGGCCGCGGCGTGAAGGCATCCGATTTCTTCGAAAAAACCGGCAACGTTTACGACTCCGCCAACATGGCCCTGGCGACCTCGATTCACGGCTCGGTGCTGATGCGTCTCGGCAAGCAGACCTTCGACCGTGGCATCAAGCGCGCCCGCTTTGACGTGCTGACCGGCGTGCAACATCCGGCGGTGCTGCTTGAGGGCGGGTTCCTCACGCATGCCTTCGAATCCAAGCTGATCAACAGCCCGGTCTATCAGGAAGCACTCGCCCGCGGCATCGTCGATGCGATCGCTAAATACCGCTTCGCCGTTGGCGGCGGAAGAGAAGCGGAGTATCGGTGAGCGGTTGGAGCGGACGGCGACGATGCCGGCCAATCCTTGTTTTTTAACCACAGATTACGCAGATTGCACGGATTTGATTTTTTGCTCAGCGGGGCTTCGATTGTTTTTTTGAACTCCTGGAAATCTGCGTCAATCTGTGAAATCTGTGGTTCGGATTATTTGGTCCGACATTCACTGGCCATCACCGCCTCCACCATGCGCAGCGCCTGCACATTCGGGCGCACGTCGTGCACGCGGTGCAGCATCACCCCTTGTTCGCGGGCGCGGGCGGTGAGCGCCACCGTCGGCCAGTCGCGCAAGCGCAGGTCGGAGTCGCCGAGCAATTGACCGATGAACGATTTGCGCGAGAGGCCGAGCAGGAGCGGCCGGCCTGCCGGCGCCAGGGTGTCGAGTGCGCGCAGCAAGGCGAGGTTGTGATCCAGGGTTTTGCCGAAGCCGATCCCCGGATCGAAGCACAACGCCTCTTCGGCAATGCCGGCGGCGCTGAGCGCGCGCAGGCGTTCTTCGAAGAAGTCGCGGACTTCCGCCACCACATCCTTGTATTGCGGTGCCTGCTGCATCGTTTGTGGCGTGCCCTGCATGTGCATGACCACCACGCCGCAGCCGGCACTGGCGCACAGCGCTGCCATCGCGGAGTCACCACGCAGTCCGGTGACGTCGTTGACAATGTCGGCATCGGCCTCCAGCGCGGCGGCCGCGACTGCCGCCTTGGAGGTGTCGATCGAGATCAGCCCGCCCCATTCGCCGCGCAACTGCCGGATCACCGGGACCGTGCGGGCGATCTCATCATCCGCGGCCACCGCCGGCGCGCCCGGGCGCGTCGATTCACCGCCGATGTCGATGATGTCCGCCCCTTCATCGATCATGCGCCGGGCCTGGGCCAGGGCGGCATCCACCCGGTCGAAGCGCCCGCCGTCCGAAAACGAATCCGGCGTCACATTGAGAATGCCCATCACACGGGCGTATTGGCCCAGTTCGAGCGTCGATTGGCGGGTTTTCCAGAGCATCGTCGGATTGGTGGCTTGCAGCGGTGGCAGGGCCGACTTACTTTGCGCCTGATGCACCGACTGGCAACTTGGAAAATCCTGGCGCTCCTGGCCACCCTGCTGACCGGGGCCGCCTTTGCGGAGAAGGACGCCGGCTTCGAGGATGTCGACGGCCCCAATGTGCGGGTCATCCGCCATGCCGACGGCGCGCGCACCCGCTTCACCCGCACGCCCGACAACCGCACGCTGACGAAGAAGAAATACAGCCCGGACGGCAAGCTGATCATGGTCACCATCTACCGGATGGAAGAGCATGGTAACCCGATCGGTTGCAAGATCTACGACGGATTGAACAACCTGCTGTTCAAGGTGAGTTACGGCTACCACAAGGAAAAGGGACGCCTCGTCGAGGAGCGGATGTTCGATGCCCGCGTCAAGCGCACCGACCCGCAGACCGGCAAGGAGATGCCGGTGCAGGTGGTGAAATACGTGTACGACGCCGATGGCAATCGCAGCGCGCCGATGGTCTTCAACCTGCTGCCGGGCAAGACCTACGAGGAAGTGTTCGGCGAAAAAGCGTCGATCTACGACAAGAACCCGTTCCACGACGATCCGAAGGATCTGGGTAACCCGAATTCCCGTCCGCTGCGCGACCGATGATTGCCAAGCGCGTGTTCTTCGAAGGCCGGGTGCAAGGCGTGGGCTTCCGCTACACCTGCAAGGAGCTGGCCCGTGGCTTCGATGTCTGCGGCTGGGTCAAAAACCTGCCCGACGGCCGCGTCGAGATGCAGGTCATGGGCGAGGCCGCCGAGGTGATGGACTTCATCCACGAAATCACCGTCGAATCCGCCGTCGCAGCGGGCATCCGCCAGCACGTCGTCGAGAACATCCCGCTCATGGAAGGCTGCAAGGGATTCGCCATCGTCGCTTAGAGAGCGCCCACGAAGCCCTCGCCGAGCTCGATGGGCTCGGTCGTTTTGCCCGCATCTTGCTCGCCAGAAAAGCATGTTACCGATCACAACAGTCGAGGGCATCGGCAAGCGATTCCGGGAACTCGCCGCGGGGCTGGATGTTGATCCGTATTACCGTGTATGGAACACAACCCCACAGCATGACGGGTCTGCCCACATAGAGCAGATTGGCTCAGAGTTCCACTTTGTAGTGACTGAGCGAGGTGGCGAGTTGGAGCGCAGGAGGACGACCGATCCGGAAGAGATCCTCTACTGGCTGCTCGATAGTGTTACACAGGTTGCTGCAACGAATTACGAATTGAAGCACAGAATCGAAGGTAGGGACGGACGGGAGCTTTGGTTCCCGTTCCAAGAGAAGTTGCTTTACGACATGAAGCCAGATTGGGGAGTTCGTAAGCAGCAACAAGATTCCAGAATTCTCCGAGACCATCCATTGCGCTCGAATCCCTTCAACGGCGAACAAGCTCGCTAGTTCGCTACGCTCTGGATGCTCGACATCGCCGTGCCACCACTCTATCGTCGGGTATAAGAAGATGAATACCTTCAAATGGTCAGTTCCTGAGTTTTCGGAAGCAACCGATAAAACAAGAAGGAAGGCATTTGCAGTAAGCGCCATCAGTAATGCGGCGCTTGCTATAAGCGGCATCTGTTACCCGCTCTATTTGAATACCCCATATCATCATTCCAAAGGCTGGGCATTGATGGAATTTCTTGTTTGGTGGTTTCCTGTCGCGACTTTGATGTGGTTGGTTGGATTATTAATTTTATTTGCGATGTTGTTGAAGAAAGAAAAGATAAGCAAAGGCATGATGGCGTTAAACCAATCTTCACTGATCCTGTTCCTGGCTTCATTTGTATATGAAGCATTAACTAAAAACTAAGCCGAACCAGACAGGATGGGCAACGGCATGGCTGTGCCCATCTTTGACGTTGCGAAATAAAGGAGAGAAAGAGATGAAATACGGGATACTGGCAATCGTAATTGCGGCTATCATGCTCAGTGGATGCGATTCCAAGCCTGCTGCGAAGTCATATGAGACAACTGTTACAGTGAAGCCTGTGAGCGATCAGCGATATGCCGTTGATGTGTCAATTGTTGCTACGCATGTTGACGGCAAGCAGGATATCCTGAGCACACCGGGAATCACATTGTCGCCCGGCGAGCAGGGCCAAGTGGAAATGCCGAGCGATAAAGAAGGTAATGGACTCTTCTGCACCATGCTGATCAACGAGAAACCGGGCGAAGTCGAAGCCCTGACAACTGTGGTCATCCAAGAGGATGGAATTAAGGTCCTCAATACATCGCAGAAGACAGCAATCAAAAAATAGACCGAACAAATCCTTGCGCTTTACGGCACTTGCCGCGCCGAAAGTGAAGGCGGACGTGCGGCAAAGCCATTTAATGAGATGACACGCATTTACAAAATAGTGCTCATTGCATCAATCGCATTCCTTGTCAGTTGCGATGACAAAGGCAGTGTGAAGCCTTTGGACGACATTTACGGAGAATGGTCGTACAGAAAGGTTGAGGGGGATGAAAGCACAAGCATAGCATTGAAAATATATCTCGATTCCGAAACCAGTCACGCCGAGTACGGAAGGCAATACAACAAAGGCATGAAAGCGGAGGAGGCGGCAGAATTCCGGGCAAAAAATGAAGGAAAATACCTCACTCAGGGTGCCTGGTTGAAGAAGGAATTGAGTGAGCAACAACTCACCTTCTACAAGGAGAGTGATGGACAGCGAGAAACAAAGCTTAAGTTCAACATTTTGGAGTCGAACGAAACAAGCATGACCGTTGAGCTTCTTGAAGCGAGCGAAGACACCAGGGTGCAGAGTCTGCTGGGGCAGACCTTGATCTTCCAGATCAACCGCGAACGGAACAAGTTGCCGGTCTATCAATCTGATGGCGCCGATAAAAAGAAAACCTATTTTTTCCACGGAGGCCCGGAGTTTTGAAGTTTCTTTTCAGCGGCCCCTGCTTCTGCCGACAGACCAAACGCCGAACAAGCCGCGCTCATTCAACGGTGGGTAACGTCTAACCTTGAATCCGGCCTTCCCATCCCGCCCTGGATTGCTTATACGTCTAGGGTGAAATACGGATGATGGGCAGAAGATGGGAGCCGCTATTTTGGCGTCAGATCGTAATGCGGGTTGATCCATCATCATGAGCGATTCAGGGTTGCCGGGCGGTTCGGTGGCAGAAGCTCAGTGGTGATGTATTGGGTGATGCGTAGCTGCCAGGTAGCTCTGATTTTCCGATCCCGCTGGAGACTTCAAGAGATCCGCATCAGGGGTATTTGGCAACCTTCAGAGTAACAGATGGTGTCGCAGATCGAGGGTGTGAAATCCTTGGCGATGCGAAGGATGTCTGGTAGATCGTGACTGCAGGCGGCGGCATGCCTGGACACCAACGTCAGTCGCTCGACGATTTTCCATGAACAAGCCGCGACGTGACAACCACTGCCAGCCGTGCTTTTCCGATGATTTACCATAACCACATCCGCAACTCCGTGATCGTCGTGCGAACTCGCTGATCGTGGTGGATGCGCTCTACGTTCTGTATGAATGAAAGGTTAAGTCATATGAAACGGGCATGCCGATTCGCCCTTGCGACGGCGATTGTCGCACGGCTTGCAATGGTCGCCCGCAAATGTTTTGCCGGTCCGGTGCCCATATGTGCATGCCTCACTGCCGCGCTCCGCCAGGTGCCATTCTCACCGGCATGCCGGGAATTGCTGCAATCACAACCTTGTGTGTGGTTGTTGGCGCAGACCATGACCTGCAGAGGCGTTCTTGCGGCGCTCGCGCTGTCACATATGATCACAGTCTCCGCCGTGGCGGTGGATTCCCCTCATCTGGACGGTCTGGCTGTCTGTGACCTTCGCTGCGAAGACCTCGCGGATCCCATAGGCATTGATGTTCCAAAGCCGCGGCTCTCATGGCGGATGTTGTCCGATAAGAATGGCGCGTCACAGTCAGCCTACCAGGTGCTGGTTGCAAGTTCGCCGGAGCAGCTCAAGATAGGTACGGCAGATCTCTGGGATTCGGGCAAAGTCACCACCAGCCAGAGCCAACACATCATCTACTCCGGCAAAGAGATTACGCGCGGCATTCCATGTTACTGGACGGTGCGCATATGGAACGAGATGGGGGATGCTTCTTCATGGAGCAAACCTGCGATCTGGACCCTTTTCAATATGCGATCCGATAAGGATTGGCAGGCCAAGTGGATTACTGAAGGAAGCAGTTCTCCCTGGCTGCGTAAATCGTTCGAACTTTCGATTGTGCCGACGAGGGCGCATATCTATGTCAATGCGCTCGGGTATTTCCAGCTCTTCATCAATGGCAAAAGAGTGGGAAATGATGAGTTTGCACCGCATGTCGGCCAGTATAACAAGCGCACCTTCTGCATCACCTATGATGTGACGAAATACCTGAACAAAGGGGAGAACGCCATAGGCATCTGGCTGGGAAGCGGCTGGAGCCGCGGCGGTGCTGGAGTCAAGACCGCCCCTTGTGTGCGGGCACAGCTTGAGATGGCGGGTGCTGAAGGAGAAATGACGACATTCGTTACCGATGCAACCTGGCGCGCAAAGGCCAGCTCCATGGCATATCGGGGTGCATGGAACTGGAACCGCTACGGTGGCGAAGTTCATGACGGGACCCAGGATCAGCCCAATTGGGCTGATGCCGGCTTTGATGACAGTGCATGGCCCGGAGCCAAACCAGCCAATGTCGCGGCCACGGCGGTATCCTCGGAGATGCTTCAGCGCAATCGAGCCATCGAAACAATCACGCCTGTGCAGGTCACGCGCCTGAGCGAGAATGCCTGGCTTGTTGATATGGGCAAGGCCATGACTGGGACTTTTGAGATAAGCTTCCCGAAAGGCGACAAGGGGCACAAAGTATCGATGGAATTTGGCGATTCATACACTCCGGCCGGCAAGGGAGGGGGCCCCAGTCTGAACAGCTTCAGTCAGGCAAGTGAATACATATTCCGGGGCAGCGGCACAGAAACGTTCCGGAACAGGTTTAATTATGCCAGCTGCCGATACATCCTGATCGCCAATGTGCCGAAGGGAGAACTCAAGCCAAGCGACATTAAAGGTCACTTCATCACAACGGAGCTCCCCGCAATCAGCACCTTCAGTTGCTCCGACCAGACCCTGAACGGAATCCACAAGATGATGGAGCATACACTGCGTTGTCTTATGCTCGGCGGCTATCAGGTGGACTGCCACTCCCGAGAACGGCAAGGCTACGGCGGAGATGCACACTCTTCTCTGGATACCACGCTCTGTCTTCTGCGCTCTGATGCCTTCTACCGCAAGTGGACCAAGGACTGGATTGATGGCCAGAAAAGCGATGGGGGACTCACCTACACGTCCCCCACCTCAGCTCATGGGGGCGGTCCCTTCTGGTGCGGGTTTCTCACGGCGGCCACCCTTAAGCACTACCACCACTACGGGGACCTTGCCTTGGTGAAACGCAATTACCCGGCTATCAAGAAATGGTTTCAACTGGCTCAAAGCAGAACAAGCCATGACCTGCAGCAGAAGTTCTGTGGCGGATGGTACCTTGGCGACTGGGCATCGCCAGAAGGAGTCGATGACAAGGGCAATGCCCAGATCTTCATCCATGCCTACATGGCCTATGCCCTTGAGCAAGCCGCTCAACTGGCTGACGCGCTTGAAAAGAGTGATGACGCTGCCATGTTTCGAAAATGGGCCGCTGACCGGAACGTTGCAACACACGGGAAGTTTTACGATGTCTCGAACGGTAAATATGGGAGAGGTGACCAGGTGACCTATGTTCTGCCTCTGATGTCGGGGGTTGTTCCTGATGAACTGCACGACAATCTCTTCGCTTCATTTGAAAAAACGCTTATCGAGAAGAGTAAGGGGCATCTCTCAACAGGGCTTTCGGGCACTTACATGATGATTCAGTATCTGCAGAGCATCGGCAGGGATGATCTCATTTACACATTTGCCTCGAAGAAGACTTACCCGTCCTGGGGTTACATGATCGAGAAGGGTGCCACCGCAACCTGGGAACACTGGAACGGCAAAGCTTCCCGTATTCATAACTGTTACAACAATATCGGCTCCTGGTTTATCCAGGGGCTTGCAGGCATACGTCCCGACCCCGAAAACCCCGGCTTCAAAAACGCCATCATCAAACCCGCATTCATAAAGGAACTCAGCTATGTGAATGGAAGCCACGATTCTGTCTACGGCACGATCGAGAGCAACTGGAAGCGAGATGGCGACTCCATCATCATGACGGTGAAGATCCCCGCCAACTCAACTGCAACGGTCTATCTGCCCGCCCAGGCTGACACGGATGTCACCGTGAACGGGTTGCCCATCAAGAAGGCCGAGCACGTGAAATACCGCAGGATCGAAAAGGATCGCGCCATCGTTGATCTTCGCGCAGGACGCTATGAGTTTTTGTGCAGACAACGCTAGAAAAGGCAGAACAAGGAACCGGAAGCGACGGGTGAGTCCGTGCCTTAGCTCAAACGTAAATGGACTTAGGAAAAGAGATTGGGTTGCTGACGCAAAAACACTGCTTTGCGCCACATTGGCAGTCAGGGGGTTGACCGTGCGAGGATGCGCACGCGGCCGCTGACCGCGCTGAGTTGGAGGGATTGTGAACATGAGAACCGTCAACCTGGTGTTGGGGGCGCGCCCTCGGCCAGGCGCAAGAGGACTTTGACGTCGCGCGCCAGCGGCGGAATGGCTCGATCGATGTGATTGGACTTCCGGCGGAAAAAAGTCCTTATCATCCGTGAGTTTCGAGGTTTTACTGCCGTATCCCCATTCACCCATGAAGGCCCTGTTCCGACTTTTCCTGCTGTTTTGCGCCTGCTTGCCGCTGCAGGCGGCAGAAAAGCCGAACATCCTGTTCCTCTTTTCCGATGACCACGCGTTGGAGGCGATCTCGGCCTATGGCGGCCGCTTGAAGGAGATTGCGCCGACGCCCAATATCGACCGCATTGCCAACGAGGGGATGTTGTTCCGCCGCTCGTATTGCGGCAATTCGATCTGCGGGCCGTCGCGGGCGACCATCCTTACCGGCAAGCACACCCACATCAATGGGTTCATGGACAACAACTACAGCCGTTTCGACGGCACGCAGCCGACATTTCCGAAGATGCTGCAGCAGGCCGGATATGAAACCGCGCTGATCGGCAAGTGGCATCTGATCTCGAAGCCGACCGGCTTCGACCACTGGGAGATCCTTCCGGGGCAGGGGTCGTATTACAACCCGGACTTCATCCAGATGGACGGCGGCACCAAGCGTGTGACCGGCTACTGCACCGACCTGGTCGCGGACAAGTCGATCGAGTGGCTCAAGAACCGCAAGGACAAGAGCAAGCCGTTCATCCTGATGAGCCAGCAGAAGGCGCCGCACCGCCATTGGTTCCCGCCGGTGCGCCACATGGATTTGTTCGACGATATCACCATTCCCGAGCCGCCGACCTTGTTCGATGACTATGCGAATCGTGCCGACGCGCTGAAGCAGCAGGGGATGTCGATTGCGCATGATTTCAACTGGGGTGAGGACATGTTCCTGCACGGGCCGAAGGGCGACCCGCGCTTCTCCGACGCCTTCGGCGGGACGAAAGGCTTCATCGGCGAGTACAAGAACCGCATGTCGCCTGAAGAGCAGAAGGCGTTCGATGCCGCCTACGGCGCGGAGAACCAGGCCTTGCTCGATCAGCTTGCCAAGGGCATGAGCGACGAGGAGCTGACGCGTTGGAAGTACCAGCGTTACATGAAGAACTATCTGCGTTGTGTGCGCGCGCTCGATGAGAACATCGGCCGCCTGCTCGACTATCTCGACGAGTCGGGATTGGCGAAGAACACGATCGTCATTTACTCATCCGATCAGGGGTTCTACCTCGGCGAGCACGGCTGGTATGACAAGCGCTGGATGTTCGAGGAGTCGTTGTCGATGCCGTTCCTGATCCGTTGGCCGGGCGTGGTGAAGCCCGGCACGCAGAGCAAGGCGATGATCCAGAACATCGACTATGCGCCGACCTTCCTCGATTTGTGCGGAGCGCCGATCCCGGATGACATGCAGGGCAAGAGCCTGGTGCCGGTGCTCAAGGGGCAGGGTGAGGCGCCCGCGGGTTGGCGGGATGCGATCTACTACGAGTATTCCGGCGAGTGGACGCACAAGGTGGCCCGCCATGAGGGCGTGCGCAACGAGCGCTACAAGCTGATGCATTTTCCCGACACCGACGAATGGATGCTTTTCGATCTGGAGAAGGATCCGCAGGAAATGACCAACGTCGCCGGTCAGCCGGACTACGTGCCGGTGTTGGTCGAGATGAAGCAGCTCTTCGATCGCCTGCGCGAGCAATACCAGGTGAATGAGTCGACCTTCCCGCGTCAGCGTTGGGACCAGGGTTGGTGGAAGAAGCGCTGGGAGCAGAAGTTCAAGGAAGCCGGTACGCCCGAGGCGAAAAAAGCCCGCGTCGTGTTCCTCGGCGATTCGATCACCCAAGGCTGGGAGGGCAAGGGCAAGGCGGAGTGGGATCGGTATTTTGCGCCGCTGGCTGCGCTCAATTGGGGCTATTCCGGCGACCGCACCGAGCACCTGATCTGGCGACTGCAGAACGGCGACGTTCAACGGGTGCATCCGGAAGTGGCGGTCATCATGATCGGCACCAACAACACCGGCCACAACCTGCGTCCGGCGGCGGAGACCGCGCTGGGCATCAAGCGGGTGCTCGACGACCTGGCGTGGAAATGGCCGGACACCAAGGTGCTGCTGACCGCGATTTTCCCGCGGGGTGAGGCCAAGGACGACCCCAAACGGGTGCGCAACGACGAGATCAACGCGCTGATCCAGCCGCTGGCGGATGGCAAGCGCGTCTTCTGGCAGGATATCAATCCCGGGTTCCTCGGGGAGGACGGCACGCTCAGCAAGGAGATCATGCCCGACCTGCTGCACCCGAATGAGAAGGGCTATGCGATCTGGGCCGAGGCGCTCAGCGCCAAGCTGAAGGAATTGGGAGTCGGCGGGTGAGCGGCATCCGCCCCCGGCGGTCGCCAGGTCCTTGGTGTTTTCCCCTTTCACGGAGCGGGGTGACGCGCTATGGTCCGCATCGGGTCGATCACCAACACGCCCTCATCCGATGAATTGCCAGCCACGATTTTCCATGCGGTGTGTCCTTTTTTCGATCCTGCTGGCGGCGCTGCCCGGGCATGCTGAGGAGGCTCGCCTGAGCATCCGCACGCTGGCGGTCGAGGGTGGGGAAATTCCGGCGTGGCATGTCGCGGCAGACGGTGGCACCTATCAGAAGCTGACGTGGCCCGTTGAGCAGCCGTCGGCGGCCATCGTGACGACGGCCGGTGCGGACTTGCTCTTGTCTGCCAAAGCGGATGGTGAGGAATTCAAGGTGGAGAAGAAGTTGGCGGTGCCGCAGGGTGCGGATCAATGCCTGTTGGTGGCGTGGCCAATCGATGGCGAGGAGAAGGTGGGGGTGATGCTGGTTGCCGATCCGCTGAAGACCGCCAAGCAAAACGACTGGTTGTTGATCAATACCAGCAAGCATGAGGTGACTCTGAGCTACGGCAGCGAGGGGGATCCGATCCGCTTGGAGCCCGGCGAGGCCAAGGCCTACCAGGTGGCCGGGGAGCAGGACAAGGGTAGTGCGGTGATTGCACGGATGAAGCTCAAGGGCGAGATGAAGACGATCTATTCAACCTACTGGTCGGCTCCTGAAAACCAGCGCTCGCTGATCGTGTTCTACGACAGCGACGGCCGGGTGCGGGTGCATCGGATCATCGACGAGTTGGAAGCGCCTGAAAAACCCGGCGAGTAAGCCGGGTGTGGAACCGGGTCGGGCCGATTGCCTTCACCACGACAGCTTGAGTTGCGTCTTGGCCTCGTCCTTCGGGTCGTAGCTTTCGCCAGGCAGGCAGAGTGTGCGGGCTTCGGCATCGAATTCGAACGGTTCGCCGGTTTCCGGATCGCACGTCACGTCTTCGGCATTGGTGGCCTCGAGTTCGCCCATGCAGGGTTCTTTCATCAGCAGTTCGATTGCGGCTTGGTGCAGGGCGGCGATGCGGCCCGAGAGTTTGTAGCCATCGAGCCATAATGACAGATCGGTGCCGACATCATGCAGGATCTCACGGCCTTCCGGTGAGAGATGCTCGATGGATGGTGGATTGGTCCAACTGGTCAACTGGGCGAACGAGGGAGTGTTTTCCAACTGTTGGATGCGCAGCGAGGTGATCGCAGCATGGGTCATTGCCACCTCATCCGGGTCGACCAGCATTCGTTGCTGGTGCGAGACCGCGATGAATGGATACATCATCGAATCGCAGGTGGCATGCCATTCGCCGCGCGTCGCCTTGGCCAAGGTGGCGGGTGTGTAGTCGAAGCGGATGATTTCGTCGCGCCAGGGGGCGAGATTGGTGTAAGGTCCGAGTGCGGGCAGCACTTGCTCGGTGATCATCCGGATCCGGGTTCTCTGAAACAGGATGATGCAGGTTTCCGAAAGCAGCGTCGGGGTTTCGATCTTGCGGAAGTGGGTGCAGAGGTCGCCCGAGAGGCGCATCCAGCGCAGCGCTTCGGCTTCGTTCTTGTCGCGGGCCGCCAGCAGTGACTTGAGCAGCAGGGCGTCGTTGGCTTGCCGAATGTCCGAGACCGGCAACCACGGCTTGGGATCGGGGAGTGCCATGTTGGATGATTGCGGCAGCTTGGCGATGCGTTCGATGAGCTGTAGCCAGGCATCGCTGGCGGCCAGTTCGTCCCGGGCATGCTGCATGTCCAGTGTGTTGATCTCCCTGAGCATCTCGCTGAAGTCGGCCATCGGCCGCTCAGCGGCGGATTCCAGCTGGATGAGCTGCCAGAACCCGTTTTCCTCCAGCGGCACCGGCTGCGCCTCGACGCGCAGGTTCGGATAGGCCGCCAGCGCCTGTTCTTTCCAACCGGCGGCAATGTTGCGCGCCTGTTCCATGTCCACCGGGCTGATCTCTTCGAGCATGTCCCAGCTCAATTCGCCGACCGGTAGATCCGCCTTCTTGGCCAGCCGTCGCAGCGGACACATCACGGATCCCGGGCGGGCCATTTCGAGGATCGGCGCCAACACCATGGCAAACACCACGGCAGCGGCGGCCACTTTCACGCCGGTGTTCCAGTTCCATTGGCCGTCGCGCATGGGGTGAGTTTCAAGGTTTAGGTTGTCCGTTTCAACCCGGATTCCGTTGTGCTTGTTGGTGTTTTAACCACAGATTACCCGGATTCCGCGGATTGGAATTGTGATGAAGCGAGGTTTCGATCGATTCCCATAAGCATGTTCACTCGCGGTGGGAGCTGTGGATCAATTGCTGATCTCAGAATGGTTGGAGCATATCGCCATCGGCTGGGAAGACGAGACGATTTACGAGCCTCTCCGGTCTTCTGTCTTCTGTCTCCAGGTCTTCTGTCGCATGTCCTTTAGCCTTCTTGGCTGTGGAGGTAGATGCACATCAGTCAGCCAGATGCTGACTCAGCCAGCCGGCAATGGCCTCGACGACCTGCGGGTAGGTTGTTTCGTCAAAGCTGTGTTCGGCGTTCTCGATGAGGACGAGTTGTTTCGGCTCCTGCGCACGGGCGTGGGCGTCGATGCTGTCTTCGGGAAACACGACATCGTCCTTGGTGCCGTGGATGAGCAGGAGGGGTTGGGTGAGCCGGGAGACTTCTTCGAACAAGTCGCCGATCTGCGTCAGGTCGTCGACATAAGCCTGCGACAGCGGGCAGCGGGGTTCGTCCCACATCAACCCTTGATCCGGTGTGACCATGCCGAATTCGCGTTGGCAGAATGCGGCGCTGCGCACCATGCCGGCCAGACTGACGACCACGGCGATCCGCGCTTCGACGGCGGCGGTTTTGACGCCCACCGCGCCGCCCATGCTGTGGCCGATGTAGGCGAGGCGCAACGTTGCGGGCAATTGGGCGATCAGGTCCCGCAGGTCTTCGGATTCCTTGGAGATCGTGGCAGCGCGGAAATCGCCATCGGATGCGCCGTTGCCGGCGAAGGAGAAGCGCAGGCAGGGCCAGCCGCGTGCAGCGAGTCCTTCGGCGACGGCGATCAGCAAGGGGCGATCCTTGTCGCCGGTCACGCCGTGACCGAGGAGGATCAGGCGGTCCGTCTGATCGCCCGGATGGAAACTCACATCGAGGCGTTCGCCGTGGCGGTTGGTGAAATTGGAGTGTGAGGGGAACATTAGATCTGTAGCGGTCTATGGCTGTGGCGCGATTCCAGCGGAGGCGAAAGGGCCATGAGTCATGGGTCATTGACTCAATTTCAGCGTTCCAATCTACCGGGGAACGTCAATTCGGCGACGGCGGACTTGTCGAGTTCGCCGCGGCCGAGGGCGATGAGTTGGCGGTATTGCGCTTCGGTCGCTTGCGACAGCGGCACGGGCACGCCGGCTTGACGGGCCAGGGCGTTGGCGATGCCGCTGTCCTTGGCGGCGTGGGCGGCGGAAAAGAAGCAGTCGTGATCGCGCGACTTCATGTCGCCGGCATCGGTCTCGAGCACCCGTGAATTGGCACCGGTCTGGGAGAACACTTCGCAGAGCATGTCGAGATCGAGTCCGAGTGCGGCGCCGAGCCCGAGCCCTTCGGCCAGCGCGGCGGTGTTGATGTTCATCACCATGTTGACCAGTGCCTTCACTTGAGCGGCCTTGCCGGTGGCGCCAACATAACGCAGCGAGGACGACAAATCCTTGAGCAGGGGCTCGACTTGATGGAACACCGCTTCTTCACCTCCGATCATCAGATAGAGCGTGCCGTTGCGCGCCTGCGGAATGCTGGAGGCCATGCAGGCTTCCAGCGCGTGGGCGCCGACGGCGCTGCAGGCCGCCGCGACTTCTTCGTGCACGGCGGGGCTGACGGTGGCGCAGTTGATGAAGATCTTGCCTGCGGCCTGTTTGAGCAGCCCGTCGGCGGTGAAGATGCCGCGCATCGCCGCGTCGTCGCTGACCACAGTGAAGACCAGATCGGCCGCGGCCGTGACTTCGGCCAGGCTGGCGGCCGCTTGAGCCCCCAGTTCATCCGCCAACGCTTGCGCGGTTTCCGGGTGTTGATCCTGAACGATGGCGACTCGATGCCCACAATCCTTCAGACGCCTGGCCATATTGGCGCCCATGCGGCCGACACCGACGATTCCAATGCTGCTGATCATGAGAAGATGCTGAGGGATGCAGCGAGCCCTTGTCGATGAAAGAGAGGAGGGGAAGCGATCGGAAGGCGGTCATGGCAGGCGCATTCGTCAGCATGCGGGTGTGGGTTCCGCCTGCGGCGGAGGCAAAGATTCCGCCTTCGGCGGAGTCATGGGTCATGAGTCATGGGTGAGGCAGTGATGTCGGAGCGTCATTCCTGCCTCACCGGTCTTCTGTCTTCTGTCTCAAATTCTTCAGTCTCTCTTCCCTCCCATCGCCAGCATCAGGACGATGCCGATGAGCGCGCCGCCGACGAAGCCGGCGAATGAGCCGACCATCAGGTTGTAGCTGACATTCGGACTGCAAGGGGCGATGGCGACGACTGCGCGGCTGTGGATCTGCACGCTTTCGCCGGGGATCTTGCCTTGGATCGTTTCCGTGATCTGCTTCAGCTTGAGCGTTTTGAGCAACTCACTTTCGGTTTCGAAGTTGCGCTTGGCATCGGTGATGTCCTGGTTGCGGGGTTCGGCATTGCTGTCTGCCGGATTGGCGGTGGCTTGGTTGCGGATCAGTAGGCTGAGGACCTTGCGCGCCTCCTCAACCTTGTCCTCCTGTTCGCGGACCACCTTGTTGAGTTCGCGCAGTTGGCGCTCGACGACCACTTGTTCGCCGTTCTGCCGGTAGTCCTTGTAGGCGTCGGCCACTTCATTGGCGATATCGCGGGCATCCATCTGGTCCGTGCTGCGGCACTTGATGGCGCTGAGGTCGGTGCCTTCGATGGCAGTGATCTGCAGGCTCGCTCCCAGCACCTGCAGGCAGCTTTCGGGATCCAGGTTCCAGCGCTCCGGCAGTTTCAGCGATTGGGCCACCCGCTCGAGCACTTCGCGGCTGAGCATCACCTGACGTTCGGTCGTCAGCTCCCGCTCGACCATGCTGGCGTCGACGCCGAGCCCGAATCCTCGCGGACGGATCTGCACGATCGCTTCGCTTTCATACTGCTTGGGCATCACGTAGGTGATGGTGGCCGAGATCAGGAAACCGGCCGTCAGGCCAATGACGATCGAGAGCAGTGGAATCCATGCGTAGCGTGCGGACATGATCCAAACTCCGCCGTCGGCGGGGCGCGGTCAATCCTGAAGCAATCCGCATGCTGCTAGGAACTCCGGCAGACGAGAGTCTTGCTGTTCAAGGACTGGGAGCGCTGCGATTTGCGGGTAGTCTCGTCGTCGCCAATCCGCGTTTTAGATTCTTGATCTGCGGCGGCGCAACAACAGCAGGGTGCCAAGCCCTCCAAGCAGGGCGCACTGTGGTTCGGGAATGGCGGTGGCGTAATTCAGGATCAGGTTGTTTGAATCGGCGCTGAGTGAGAAGGTCCCTCCCGCCAGGGCGTTGGAAAATCCGCTGGTTCCGTTGTTGGCTCCCACGTTGACGGCAAATTTCGCTTCATTGAATCCGCTGATGCCGCCCGTCGTGGTGAGGATGACCCAGGATTGATTCTGGGAGTTGTCGAAATTGAGGGCGTTGCCATTGGTGTCGGGGCTGAGGGCGCTGAGGGTCCACAGGTTGATGTTGAATCCGCCCGCGCCGAGCGTGGTGAGGTCCAGAGTGCCGGTCACGTTGATCTGGTCGTAGCCGATGCCTGCGGCTGCCGTTGCATCGTGGAGTTGCCAGTTGTAATCACCGCCATTCACCCAGATCTGACTGCCGGTTGCCAGCAGTCCCGGGCTACTGCCTGGTGAAAGCGTGCCGGTGATCGTCATTGATCCGCTGACTGTTCCCGGTCCGGACAATGTCTGGTTGGCCCCCAAGGAGAAACCGCCCGTCACGCCACTCACATCGAATGAGGCTCCACTACCGACCGTGATCGAGGAGGAGTTGGCGATTGAACCGGAAGCGCCGAGGGTCAGGGTGCCGCCGCTGATGGTGGTGGCGCCTGTGTAGGTGCTTGCCGAGTTGATCGAAAGGATGCCCGCTCCGGTTTTGGTCAGTGCGGTGGTGCCTGCAATTTGAGAGAGCACCGTTCCAGTGGTGGCGCTAGCGATGTCGATGCTCGATGGGCCGTTTACGGTCAGAACACCGGTGCCGCCGATCAGATTCTGCGTAATGGTGGAGCTGATGCTCAAACCGCCCACCGTATCGCTATTATTCATCTGGAGCTTGCTGGTCTCTCCAGCAACTTTTGTCGATCTCGCGCCGTTCAGCGTGAGAACCCCCGTATCTGCGATAGCATTGGCTGCATTGAGGATCAAATTGGCTCCGTTCTGAATCGTCACATTGCCGGTGCCAAGCGAGCCGCTGGCCCCAGCCACCACCTTCCAGTTATCGCTGCCGCCATCGGCTGCGGTGAAGCTGCTGAAGCCGTTGTTGGTGGCATTGAGGTTGGCGACGTTGCCGTTCTGGCCATAGAGAGTGAAAGCATAGGCACCACTGATTTGGCTGGCGAATGTGCGGGCCTGGTTGTGTGCGGATGTTGAGTCGGAGAGCTTGATCGAGGCATTTCCGGTCAGATTGATCAGTTGATTATAGGTGTAGGCCGCTCCATAGCGCATGATGATCTGCGAGCCGGACTCCATGGTGATGGTGCTCGTGTTGACGCTGGTGCCGAGGGCGTAGTGCGTGTTGTTTGCGGCGGTCGGCCCGAGGCCGAGGGTGGCATTGCTGCGCAGCGTCAGATTGCCGGTATAGATGGTGGTGGCATTCACCGCCCAAGCCACCTTGCCAGAGCCGATTTCGACGTTCACGGTGCCCGTCGGTACCGGGCCGGCACCGCTGTCCCAGTTGGTCGCGTTGTTCCAGGAGTCCGCATTGTATGCGCCATTGGCCCCGGTGTAGGTGGCGGCATTACTAGGTGCCGCGGCCATGGCTGCGACCAAGCAGGCGAGGGGGATGTGGGTTTTCATCAATATAAGATCGGGCCGAATCGTGTGATTGCCAAATTTGGCTTTATAATAGCCCTATAGCCGGGATGTGGGTGAGCCGGGAGCGGGAGGGGGGGCGCAGACCGCATTCCCCGCGGTTCGTGGTTTTTCGAGGTGCTTGCCCTTGAAAATCCGGGGTTTTCCCGGGATTGACCCCCGGGTGGGTGCTTGCTAGCGTCCGCGGCCCGTCATGAGCGCTCCCAATTACAAAGACACGCTGTTCCTGCCGCAGACGACCTTTCCGATGCGGGGAGACCTGGTGGAGAACGAGCCCAAACGCCTCGAGCGCTGGGAGAGCGAAGGATTGTATCAGAAGATCCTCGGTCGTCGTCGTGCTCAGGGCGCGCCGAGTTTCATCCTTCACGACGGACCGCCATTCGCCAATGGCGACGTCCACATGGGCACGGCGCTCAACAAGCTGCTCAAGGATCTGGTGGTGAAATCGAAAACAATGGCCGGCCATGCCGTGCCGTTCGTCCCCGGTTGGGACTGCCACGGGTTGCCGATCGAGTTCAAGGTGGTGAAAGAGGCGGCCGGATTGGAGCCTGCTGAGATCCGTCGTCGTTCGGCGGAGTTCGCCAACAAGTTCATCGACATCCAGCGCGCGTCTTTCCGCCGTCTCGGCGTGTTCGGCGACTGGCAGAACCCGTATCTGACGATGGCTCCCGGCTATGAAGCCGACATCCTGCGCGTCTTCGCCAAGCTGGTTGAAAGCGGTTGTGTCTATCAGAGCAAGAAGCCGGTCCAGTGGTCGTATGGCGCGCAAACCGCCCTCGCTGAAGCCGAGGTCGAGTACATGGACAAGCAAAGTCCGGCGATCTTCGTGAAGTTTCCCCTGGCGGAATCCAGCCTTGCCGCATGGCAGCAAATTTCCGGCTCATCCATCGCAGGACGGGCACCGTCCATTCCGATCTGGACGACCACGCCGTGGACGCTGCCGGCCAACCTCGGTCTGGCGGTGCATCCGGAGTTCACCTACGTGCACGGCCGCTTCGTCAATGAGATCGGCGGCCGCGAGGAGGAGCTCATCGTCGTCCGCGAGTTGGTTGAGGCGCTGCACGAAAAGACCGGCTACAAGCTGGCTGAAACGTTTGGTGAAATCAAAGGCCGCGAACTCGAAGGACTGGAGGCGCAGCATCCGTTCCTGCCGCGCACATCGAAAGTGATCCTCGCCAATTTCGTGACCACCGACACCGGCACCGGTGTGGTGCACATCGCGCCGGGCCACGGTGCGGACGACTACGTTGCGGGTCAACAGAACGGGCTGGCGGTGTTGTCACCGGTTGACGACGAAGGGAAGTTCACCGCCGAGTGTGGGCTCGACGAGCTCGTCGGCACGCACGTGTTCCAGTCGAACGACCGCATCATCGAGATCCTCGCCGAGAGCGGGCACCTGCTCGGGCGCGAGGTGTATTTCCACTCGTATCCGCATTGCTGGCGGTCGAAGACGCCGATCATCTTCCGCGCGGTCGAGCAATTCTTCATTTCGCTGGAAACCCTGCGCGGCAAGGCGCTGGAGCAGATCGACCGAGTCGAATGGTTGCCGGCCTGGGGCCGCAACCGGATCTACGGCACCGTCGAGTCGCGCCCCGACTGGTGCATTTCGCGTCAGCGTACCTGGGGGGTGCCGTTGCCGGTGTTCTTCGATGCCGACGGCAAGGCGATCCTCTCCGCCGAGCTGGCGACCAAGGTGGCCGAGCTGGTCGAAACCGAAGGAACGAATTTCTGGTTCGAGCATAGCGACGACGAGATCGCCGCGCGTCTCGGCCTGCCGAAAGGCGTCAAGAAGTGCCGCGACACGCTCGATGTGTGGATCGATTCCGGCTGCTCGCACGTGGCGGTGCTTGATCGTCACCCGGAGCTGCATGCGCCCTGCGACCTTTACCTTGAGGCGACCGACCAGCACCGCGGCTGGTTCCAGAGCTCGCTGATGCTCAGCGTCGCTTACCGTGGCACGGCTCCCTACAAGAGCGTGATGACCCACGGCTTCGTCGTCGACAAGGACAAGAAGAAGCTGTCGAAGTCGGAAGCTGAAAAGGCCGGCAAGCCGATTGATGCCGCGCACTTCTACAATCAGTACGGTGCCGACATCGTGCGCCTGTGGGTGTCGTCGGTCGACTGGCAGAACGAAGTGCCGTTCGGCGAGGAATTGTTCAAGCAGGTCACCGAGCCGTACCGCCGTTTGCGCAACACCTTGCGCATTCTCATCGGCAATCTCCATGGCTTCACGCCGGATGAAACGGCGAGCTACGATTACACCCTGCTCGACCGCTGGATCCTTGAGCGCCTGCATGCGGTGACCGCCGAGTGCCTCAAAGCCTACGAGAGCTACGAATTCCGCAAGGTGTTCAACGCACTCAACAACTTCTGCACCCACGATCTGTCGGCCGTGTACATCGACGCGACCAAGGACCGGATGTACTGCGACGCGGCGACCTCCCCGCGCCGCCGCGCAGCGCAGGACGCGATGTGGCGGATCTTCACCAGTATTGCCAAACTGCTGGCGCCGATCCTTGCCTACACCGCCGACGAGGCGTGGGAGCACGCACCGTTCACCGAAGGCAGCGTGCACGAGCAGGATTTCCCGGTCGCCGATCCGGCCTTCGCACCGGGCGAGGCCAGCAAGCAGGCCGAGCGACTGTTCGAGATCAAGTACGCCATCCAGACCGCCATCGAATCGCAGGTGCAGGCCAAGGCCTTCACCCGCAACAACGAGGCGGATGTCACCCTCACCGTGCCGGAAAGCGACGCCGCCCTGCTGCCGCTGCTCAACGACCGCGACTTCGCCACCGAATGGTTCATCATCGCCGGGCTGAGCGCGCAGGTCGGTCACACGCTCCACGCCGAAGCCCGCAAGACGGAACACGCGCTGTGTCCACGCTGCCGCAAGCATGAGCCGCTGGTCGCAAGCGGGGTGTGCAAACGGTGTGACGACGTCTGTAGCGGCGGTCTATGACCGTCGCTGGCTTCCGAGCATCTTGCGACGGTCATAGACCGCCGCTACATTTCGAATCCCATGACCTTCAAAAAGCTTCTTCTTTGCATCACCCTGCCGCTCTACATTGCGGATCAGGTGACGAAGTTCTGGACGGTCTTCAACCTGAAGCCGCCGAGCGACACGCAGCACCTGGATGGGTTTCCGGTGATTGACGGTTTCTTCCACTGGGTGCGCATCCACAATCAAGGGGTGGCTTTCGGCTTGGGCAACGGTACGGCGTGGGCGCCGCTGGTGTTTCCTTTCGTCTCGCTCACCGCGCTGGTCCTGCTGCGCTTGGCCTGGAAAAAAGGCTTGTTTGTCGGTCGTGCGCCCAAAGTCGCGGTGGCTCTGTTGCTTTGCGGTATTTTCGGCAACCTGACCGACCGTCTGATCCAGGGGTTTTTGCTCGAAGCCCACCAACATGCGTCGTTCTGGGCGCGGCTGTCGGAAGGCTACGTCGTCGATTTCGTCATGGTGAAGTTGCCGCTCTACGATAAGATCGTTCCCGCCAGCGGCGGCTGGTGGCCGGCCTTCAACGTCGCCGACTCCTGCATCTGCATCGCCGCCACGCTGCTGTTCATCAGCGGCTTCAAGGCGGAGAAGAAAGAGAAGAAGGGCCAGCAGGGCTGAGCATCGCTCAGCCCGCGTGGTTCATCAACCACGCGATCAAGAGCACCTGAGGTGTGGTGATCAGCGGCAGCGCGAGGGTGGCTTTCCAGGAGCGGGTGGTTTCGCGCAGCGACATCATCTCGGTGTAGTCGGTGCAGGCACCGGCCATCAGGAAGGTGAAGGCGTTGCCGGGGGCGGCGGCGCGATTGAGTAGGTCGGCGGCGATCGGGCTCGAACCTTCCGAGCAGACCTCGATGATGGTGGTGGCGATCAAGGTCAGCAGCAGGCCGAGCAGGCTGGGGCCGAAGTAGTTGGCGAAGATGTCGGTCGGCACGAGTGCCCGGATGGCGGCGGCCAGCGCGAAACCGAAGAAGATCCAGCGCAAGACCATCCGCGACTCGCTGAGGCCCGCCCGCAGGGTGCGGCGGGTGTTGCCCTTGCCCGGGCGCACGGTTTTCCACACCGCTTTGAAGCCGTCGCGCAGGCGGTAGGAGGCGTCGACCTCCACGGCATGCGGGTTGGCGGGCAGAATGCCGCCGGCAACCAGCCGGTCGGCGATCCAGCCGGTCAGGATGCCGATCAGCATGGAGAGCGCGATGAAGATCAGAGTCCACTTGAGCCCGATCAGCGCGATGAGGATCAGCGTCAGCGAGAGGGAATTCCACGGGCTGGCGACCAGGAAGGCGAGGGTTTGACCGAGTGAGGCCCCCTTGCGGTAGAGTTGCATGCCGACCATCAGGATGCCGTGGTTGCACAAATCGAGCAGGACGCCGGCGAAGGTCGCCCGCAGGATGCCTTTGAGGTTGCCGCCACGGCCGAGCAGGTGGGCGATCATTTCTTTGGGCACTTGGGACAGCAGGCCGACGGCGGCGATGCCGATGAGGATCCCCCACCAGGCGCGTGTCATCATTTCCCAGTTGCCGTGGGCGAAGGTTTGCCACCAGGCGGGGCCGCCGCCGATGAAGTGGCCGACGATGCCGGCGGCCACGAAGGCCAAGGAGCCCCACAGCAACCAGTCGAAGCGCCGACCGGAGGGGGCGCAACACGAGTCCTGCCCGTGATGACCGTGGTCGTGCCCGCCGTGGTCGTGCCCTCCGCCGCCGCAGCAGCTGGATGCGGGCGCTTTCGGTTGTTCACAACACGAGGCCGCGCGTTTCGGTAGGTGCGGCAGGGAGCCGACATCGCGGTGTTCACACTCACAGGACTTTTTGCCCGGTGATTCACCACAGCATGCGTGATCATCTGGGCTCGGCTCGGTGTCGGCTGCGGACATCAGCGACAATGTGCATCCGGATTCAGATCCTGGCTAGGGCAAAGCCGATGCAAAAAATCAATCAAGAGATGTCGACTATCCGAAGTGAACTACTAAATGTGCCGTTGTTTTCGAATTGACGCTACCACTGGTATGGGTAGTCTCGCGGACGTTGCCTCTCCCACGACTTCATGCGTTGCGTCCAGTGCGGATCTCTCAAAGACAAGGTGCTCGATTCCCGATCGTCGAAGGACGGGACTTCGATTCGTCGTCGTCGCGAGTGTTTGCAGTGCGGATATCGCTACACGACTTACGAGCAGATCGAGCGCACCGAGTTGCGCGTGGTGAAGCGGGATGGTGCGCGCGAGGCGCTCAACCGCGAGAAGTTGATGAACGGTTTGGTGAAGGCTTGCGAGAAGCGGCCGGTGTCGATGGATCGTCTCGACCGTGCGGTGGAGGAGATTCTCACCGAGTTGCACAAGGATCATGTCAGCGAAGTGCCCTCGAACATCATCGGCACCAAGGTGATGGACAAGCTCTACCAGATCGATCCGGTCGCCTACGTGCGCTACGTGTCGGTTTACCGGCAGTTCGACGACGTCAACGAATTCATTCAGGAGATCCAGTCGCTGGCGCGCCGCGCGGCCCGCGACCCGTTCCAGCGGCGCTTGTTCAAGGACTGAGAAGACAGAAGATGTGGAGACAGAAGACAGAAGACCGGAAATGATGACCCTGGGATTGCCCTTCCTCACTTCCAAGAACCAACAACCAAGAACCCAGACCCTTCACCCGTGATTTCCCTCATCGGCAACCGCCCCGCGCTCCAGATCGGCCGCCACCAGGTGTTCGATTACGACACCGTCTGGTTGGATCGCGCGCTGATGCGGGCGGCCCGGGCCGCCAACCACGAGGATTTTCCCTTCCTTGACGACATCCGCAACGGGGTGGAGCAGTATCTGGAGAGCAAGTGCTCGCTGCGATTATTGCAGTTGGGCGACCTGTTCGAGCGGGTCCGCCGCATGTTGGTGATGATCGGCTGCGAGCGGATTGCGGAGAAACTCGAGCCCGTGGCGCCGCCGGTGACCGTCTCCTTGATCGAGGCGGCGATGGAGGCGGGCAACGGTTTCGAGTTGGGATTTTTTGAAACCCTGCGCGCCGAGTTGACCGCGCTGCGCGAGGCGGGTGCGGGCGAGATTCGCTTCACCGGCTTGAAGGAAAGCTCGTTGATCCTGCGCGGCTGCGACAAGTGGAACAAGCACTGCGAAAAGCTGCATGGCGAGATCGAGGCTTTCCTCAAAGGTTGGGAGACGGAAAGCCCCGCAGTGGTCGCCTGAGGGCTGGTTACGAACATCGAACGTCGAACGTCCAACATCGAACGTTGAAGTGAGGCCGTTGGGAGTGGCGGCGATTTGGTGGCCGTGTTTCATTTACCCGAATTCCCACGTTGGTGACGTGCTTGCTTGCATTTTAACCACAGATTACACGGATTACGCGGATTTTAGGATGCGTCAGATCGGTTTGGAAACAATTCCCAGAACCTCTTCATCATCCGTGTCAATCCGTGTCAATCCGTGGTTCTATTTCTGTTTTCGGGTTTATCCGTGGTCGCCCGAGCGCCGGGCTCATTCTTCGCCGAGCAGCTTCTTGAGCGTCGGTTCCATGGCCTCGGCCCAGACGCGGTAGCCGGCTTCATTCGGGTGCAGGCCGTCGGGCATCAGGTCCATCTTCAGGTTGCCCGCCTCGTCGACGAAGACGTGGCTGATGTCGAGCCAGACGACGGTTTCGTTGTCGACGTAGCCCTTGATGATCGCGTTGACCTCATCATTGCGCAGCCGGCCCTTGTCATCCGGGGTTTTGCCGCGGGGAAAGATCGGCATCAGCACGATTTTCGACTGTGGCAGTTGGGCGTGGATCTCCTTGAGCAGGGCGAGGATGCCGTAGGCGGTGTCGTATCCGTGCAGTTCCGGGATGCCGCGGTTGTTGGTACCGATCATCATCAGCACCACCTTGGGATTGCGGTTCTTCATGCCGGAGAGCCCCTCGTGCTGGAAGTGCCAGAGCATGTGTTTCGTCTGGTCGCCGCTGGAGCCGATGTTCACCGCCTTGCGCTTGCCGTAGAACTCGTCCCACACCTTCTTGCCGGTGCGCGACCAGCCGAAGACGATCGAGTCGCCGACCATCACCAGATCGACTTCCTGTTCGCGGCACCAGCGGGCGCGGTCGGCATGGTGCTTGATCCATTCGGTCCAGCCTTTTTCGATGCCGGGCTCCGGGCGGTAGGTCGACTGGGTGGCGGGCAGCTCCATGCTGTAGTCCGGGCTTTTCCACGGCATTTCGGTGGTGGTCTGTGCTGCGGCTGGCAGCAACGAACCGAGGGCGAGCAGGGCGCCGAGAAGGGATCGAGTGGATGGGATCATGTGCATGATAACCCCGGCATGCCGCCCGTTCTGTCATTCCGGCCATCGCATGAAGAAGTGACGGGGGCGCGCCTGCGGCGCTTGAACGTCGAACGCCCAACTTCGAACATCGAAGGAGCGGCCGAATCGGTCGTTCCGGCGGTTTCGGCCTCATTTCGAGGTTCAATCTTCGAAGTTGGGCGTTCGACGTTCGCCCTGAGGCTTGACCGACGTCCGTGAGTATTCAAGCTCCGCGCCCTGTGATTTCCGTCCAGTCATTGCGTGTCGAATTCGGTGCGCGCGTTCTTTTCAACGAGCTGTCCTTCTCGGTGCAGCCGCGGGAGCGGATTGCGTTTGCCGGCCACAATGGCGCGGGCAAATCGACCTTGATGAAGTGCATCGCCGGCATCCTTGATCCGAGCGGTGGCCGGATCCACAAGCCGAAGGGCACGCGGATCGGCTACTTGCCGCAGGAGGGGATCCACGTCCGCGGCCGCACGCTGTGGCAGGAGACCGAATCGGCCTTTGGTGAAACCATGGCATTGCGCGAGCGCATCGACCGCTTGTCGCATGAATTGGAAAAACTCGATCCGCGTTCGTCGCCGTATGCCGAAATGCTCGAGGAGATCGGCGAGCTTGAGTTGCGTCTCGATGCTTGTGATCCGGAGCGGATGAAGCCGCGCATCGAGTCGGTGCTCAAGGGGCTCGGGTTTCAGGACAAGGATTTCACCCGCGACTGCGGCGAATTTTCCGGCGGTTGGCAGATGCGCATCGCGATGGCCAAATTGTTCCTGCAGGAGCCGGAAGTGCTGTTGCTCGACGAGCCGACGAACCACCTCGACATCGGCACCCAGATCTGGGTCGAGCAGTATCTGGTCAACTACCCCGGCGCGATCCTCCTGATTTCCCACGACCGCGCGCTGCTCGACACCTTGTGCACGCGCACGATCGCGTTTTCCAACGGCCGCGCCGAGGAATACGCCGGCAATTTCTCGTTCTTCGAGCGCGAGTCGGTGCTGCGCCGCGAGATTCAGCAGCGCCAATACGATGCCCAACAGAAGGAGATTGCCGACCACAAGCGCTTCATCGACCGGTTCCGCGCCTCGGCCAACAAGGCGAGCCTGGTGCAGTCGCGGATTAAGATGCTCGACAAGATCGAGTTGATCGCGCCGCCGGAGCAGGCGGACGCCGTGATGCATTTCAAATTCCCGCCGCCGCCGGCGTCGGGTCATCTGGTGGCGAAGTTCGAGCGCGTGTCGAAGGCATACGGGCCGATCCGGATTTTCGATGGCTTCGATTTCGAGATCAACCGCGGCGAGAAATTCGCCATCGTCGGCCCCAACGGGGCGGGCAAGTCGACGTTCTGCCGCATGATCACCGGCCAGGAGGCGCCGGATGCCGGTAGTCACGCGTTCGGTCACAAGGTGGCTTGTTCGTTCTTCTCGCAGAACCACGCCGACGAACTCGATCCCGACAAGACCGTGCTCGAGACCGTCGAGGCTGCGGCATCGCGTGAAGCCGCACCGCAGGCGCGCAACCTGCTCGGTTGCTTCCTGTTCCGCGGCGACGACGTGTTCAAGAAGGTCGGCGTGCTCTCCGGCGGCGAGCGCTCGCGTGTGGCGCTCGTCTGCATGTTGCTGCGGCCCGCGAACTTCCTGATCCTCGACGAGCCGACGAACCACCTCGACATGCAGTCGCAGGACGTGCTGCAGCGCGCACTGATCGACTACCCGGGCAGCGTGATGATCGTCTCGCACAACCGCAACTTCCTCGACCCGCTGGTCAGCAAGACGCTCGAATTCCAACCGGGCAAGCCGCCGGTGCTCTATGCGGGCAACATCACCTACTACCTCGAGAAGTCGGCGGCCGATTCGGCGGCGGCCACGGTGCCTGCCAAAGTTTCCAAGGCGCCTGCCGCCGGGACGAGTGCCGTTGCTGCGCCGATCAACCGCAAGGACCAGCGACGCGCCGAGGCAGCCCAGCGCGAGCTGCGCAGCAAGCTGCTCAAGCCGCTCGAGAATGAATTCGAGGCGCTGGAAACCAAGATTGGCGAGCTTGAAGGTGCGCAGGCGACCTTGACCGCCCAGCTCAGTTCGCCGGAAGTCGCCGCCGATCCGGAAAAATTCCGCCAGGTTTCCGAGGCGATCGCCAATCTGGGCAAGGCGCTTTCCGCGCATTACTCGAAGTGGGACGAGCTGTCCGACGAGATCGAGCGGGTGAAGGCGAAGCTGGAGGCTTGATGGACCGCGGACTTCAGTCCGCATCCACGGTGTGCATGGGCCTCAACCGAGCGGACTGAAGTCCGCACTCCGATCGGAGGACTGATTCACGAGCCATGTTCAGTCCATCCTTTTGTCTATCCGCCGCTACTGGCCCGTAGTATCTTTTTGGGCGAATGAAGGTGTCGCCTGCAACTCTCCGGCTGCTGCTGCCAGTGGTGCTGGTGTGCAGCTTGACGTTGTTCACGCCGGCCGTTGACGCGGAGGAATCACCCGAGGTCGTCTCTTGCGGCAAGGAAACCATCGTGATCATCGACGGCGCGTCATCCCCCGATGGTCGTTACGCCTTCGGTTGGACCATCCACAAGTCGATGCCGGATGTGAAGGATGTCGATTGGCGTGAAGTGAAAACCGACGTGTTTTCCTTCTTGGCGCGCTATCCTGTTGAGAACGCCCCGATCGTCGAAAGCGATCATACGGGGTATCTGATGCTCAACGCCGTGGTGGATCGCAAATCGGGAACCTGCCACTTGCTGCCGGCGGATTTGGTCTATTGCCCGTGCACGAATCATCATTCGATCTCCGTTCGCTGGCTGGCGGATGCCACCTGCGTGGTTGCCATCGATTCCCGCTTCTGCACCTCAGACCTTCAGCTCATTCACTTGGGCAAGGAATCCATGGTCGTCAAAGACCTCCTGCCGCAGGCGACATCCGTCTTTGAAAAGGCGATCGCGGACATGAGGCCGTTGGCGCCGGCTCTGCATCTTTGGTTTTCCGTTGCCCAGCACGCCAAGGGTCCCGTGGTGGAGATCGATGGCTTCGCCTGGCGCCCGAAAACCGAGTATGAGGAGCTCGTCGGCACGCTCCGGCTGGATGCTGCCAGTGGCAAGATCATCGGTTTTTCCAGCAAGGATCGGGCGGACACGCCGTTCAAGGATTACAAGCCCTTGGGTGCCGCCGACAAGCGGCTCAACGAGGTCTACCAGCAGCTCGTCGGTCGCTTGGATCGCGCGGCGGTCATGAAGCTCAGGAACGAGCAGCGGCAGTGGATCGCCCGACGCAACAACGAGGTTTTCGATTGCGGGTTGGCAGAGGCGCAAAAGGTGCAGGACTACGAGCGGCATGCGGACGCCTTCCGCGAGGCCCGCAACCGGCGGGCGCTCGAGCTCACCTTGGAGCGCGTGTCGGCCCTTGAGCAGCAGCTCAAGGCGCTGTCCGGGGGCTGAGCCGCCACACGATTTCCTTTTGGTCTTTCTGTGATGCATTCCATCGGCTAGGCTGACGCTTGCTTGACCGGTGGCTCCCCGTGCATGGGGATGCGTTGGATGCCGGGCCCGCACCTGCCATGAACTCGATAACGAAGCCTTGCGAGTCGTGCCGGGCCACCATGTCTTTTCAACTGCTTCTCGCATGCAGTCTCGTGCTCTGCAGTTGTGTGACGAATCTCGAGGATCGGCCGCGTCCGCTGTATCCGGCCGACTGGCCGGCCCGCGACCTTGGTCACCAGCAGCCGGATCTTTCAGGCGTGTATCGGGCGGTGAGCGAGGAGGCGGCGCCTTTGGTCTATCCGCCAGGTGGCCATCCGCGGCGATGGGGCTTGTTCGGCGACCGTGATGAGCTCATGCCGAGCCCAAAGCTCGGTCGGCGGGTCCTGCCGTGGATGCTTGCCGGGGTTTTCCGTCCCAATGATCCCGCATGGGGTGAAATGCTTCGCTATCAGCAGAGCCTGACCACCGAGAGCGGCAAGGAATCCGCCTGGGTGAGGATCCGTCAGGACAAGGACGGCCGCATCGAGATCCGCGCCGGCATCGGTGACGTGGTGAAGTTCGTCCATGAATTGCGCCATGAAGAGATCGGCACCCGGGGCTATCCCTCTGCGTATACCTATGACTGGGAGGATGGGGGTATGTTGGTGATCAGCGGTTTTCCGGAGCCGCATGAGGAAAATCCGAACGGTGGCATTGCCCATGCCAATTGTTATTTCTACAGGGCCCGCGATGGTTCGCTGGTGATGGCCGAGGAGATGTTTCACGGGCGTGGCACCCTGAAGTTCAAGAAATGGTGGCGGTGGCGGCGGATGGATGGGGCAGGTAGCGAGCCATGACCACCATGGTCGCACGAGATGTCCCTGGCGGATCCTGTTGTCCAATGCTGGCGGCCGGTGTATATTGACCGATGGGTGAAACACCACCTTTCCATCATCCGTGCCTCATGGGCGGCCGGCAGGCGTGCCGCCCGTCTATTGAGTGGTTTGGGCATGCTCTTGTTGGCCGCCTGCTCGGCGCCGTTGGATCAGCCGACGGCGCGGCCACCAACCGGGGTCAGTACCAGCCCGGTGATTGAATTGCTGCGGGGTAAAACGTCGAGTGACAAGGTGTGTGCGGTGACCGATCGACAGGGAGTCGTGCATGTGATCATGGCTTCCAGTTCACTTCGCCAGGTGATCGAAGTGCGCGTGCCCCGCCACGGTGAGTTGTCGCGCCGGGTGATTCGCTCGGGCTCGTTGCCATGGACGGTGGATGCGGCGTTTGACCGGCATGGACAACTGCATGTGTTGCTGGATGAGGAGCATCTGGCATGGGATGGTCAGACATGGCGAGGCGGGCTGGAGACCCCATGGCAGGCGGCAGGGGTGAGCGTCTATGCGCCGGCGTTTGTCCATGGTGCGCCGACGCTGACCTGGACGTTCCATGTCGATGGCTCGGATGTCGGATCACCGAGGCGGCTTGATGTCTATGGGTTCGGCGGCTACGGCGGCGCCTTGGTCTGGCCATGGATCAGCAGCGGCAGCCACGCCGTGATGGTGGCCGAGACTCATGCGGGATACGGGTCGTGGATCGTGGTGTCGCCGGACGAGCGACTGGACAGCTCGGTGTGTGATGCAGCATCGGACGCTCAGGGGAATGTGTTTCTGACCTACAGTCTGACGCGCGACGGCATGCTCGCCAGTTCAGCGCGGCGATTTGTATGGATCAAGGCCGCTTGGTTGTCTGGCGCACAATCGCCAACCGGTGGTCAGGGCAGAAGCATGGGTGCGGTAAAGATGCATGCCGTCTCGGGCGGGCCGGTGGGGGATCGATCGATCGTCCGGCGCTTTGCTGCGGGTTCGCCGATGAGCCTGACGGCGCCGAAGGGTGCTTACCGTGGTGCCGAGCGCTTGTCTGCAGGGGCCGGGGCAGTGGTGCATGCGATGTTCTTGGGGCAGGCGCATGACGAATGGTTCGGCAACGACTACCCGGTCATTTGCCAACGCCATGCGGGGCACGGCTGGTCCGAGCCCTTTGAGTTGGGTCATGCGAATTCATCGTCGTTCTGGGGTGGGCTGTGGAACTCGTTGGCGATTGCTGGTGACGGCTCTCAGCGTGCGCTCGTCGTTTGGCCGAGCCGTGACGCGATGGTCGGCAGATGGGTCGAGTGGGCGCGTTGATGTTCGGACGACAGGTGGGGTGATTCATTGACGGCATCGCCGGGTGTCGATTCAATCGTGCTTCGTGAGCAAGTCCATCCGCATCCCCGATGACGCCGAGAAGCGGGCGCTTTACGAGCAGGCGGCGACCCAGTTGCAGGGGTTGCTGGCGGGTGAACGCGATCCGCTGGTGATCATGGCGAGCATCGCCGCCGTGTTGCACGACGTGATGCCGCATTATTTCTGGACCGGATTCTACCGCGCCGTCGGCGAGGAGTTGGTGATCGGGCCGTATCAGGGAACGCCGGCCTGCCTGCGCATTGCCAAAGGGCGTGGCGTCTGCGGCAGCGCTTGGGCGAATGGCGAAACCATCGTCGTCGAGGATGTGCATGCGTTTCCCGGCCACATCGCCTGCGACGCGCGTTCGGAGAGCGAGATCGTCGTGCCGTGGAAGGATGCGGCGGGTCAGGTGATCGCCGTGCTCGATGTGGATTCCACGATGAAGGCGGCCTTCGATGGCATCGATCGGCAGGCCTTGGAGGATTTGCTGGCTGCAGCGGCTTCGTGCGATTGAGGGTTGCGTTGGCGGGTGTGTCTTGGTTGCCTTCGTGTCGATCCGAGCCATCTTCCTGTCATGATCCGAGTCCGCCGATCCCTGATCCTCTCCCTGCTGGCCTGCGTTGCCGGCACTGCTGCTGCCAAGCAGCCGAACATCCTGTTCATCTTTTCCGACGACCACGCGCGGCGGGCGATTTCAGCCTACGGCTCGGATTTGGCGAAGATCGCGCCGACGCCGAACATCGACCGCCTGGCCAACGAGGGCGCCTTGTTCCGCCATTCGTTCTGCGCCAACTCGCTGTGCGGGCCGTCGCGGGCCTGCGTGATGACCGGCCTGCACAGCCACAAGAACGGGTTGATGCGCAATGACTCCGGCACCTTCAACAACCAGCAGTGGAATGTCGCCAAGGCCCTGCAGGCCGGTGGCTACACGACCGCTGCGGTCGGCAAGTGGCACCTCAAGTCCGATCCGACCGGCTTCGACTTCTGGGAGATCTATCCGGACCAAGGGAATTACTACAACCCGGAGTTCAAGCGCATGGACGGCAGTCTGATCAAGGAGACCGGCTACTGCACCGACTTGGTCGCCGGCAAGACGATCGGCTGGCTGGAGCGTCGCGACCGCAGCAAGCCGTTCTTCCTGATGTGCGAGTTCAAGGCGCCGCATCGGACCTTCTGTCCGCCGATCCGTCACCTCGGCGCCTTCGACGGAGTGGAGATTCCAGAGCCACCAACCTTGTTCGACGATTACGCCAACCGCAGCGCGACCTTGGCGGAGCACGAGATGGGCATCGCGCACCACCTGCACTGGGAGTATGACCTCAAGATCCGCAAGGATGAGCGCGGCGGGGTGAAATTGCCGCTGCCCGACAAATACAATGACCCCGAAATCCGGCGAATGACGCCCGAGGAGCGCAAAGCCTGGGATGCCTATTTCGGTCCGCGCAACCAGCAGTTCCTCAAGGACTACGCTGCGGGCAAGCTTTCGGAGAAGGATCTCGTGCGTTGGCGCTATCAGCGCTACCTGAAGAACTACCTCGGTGCGGTGAAGGCGGTCGACGAGAGCGTCGGCCGGATCCTCAACTACCTTGATGAGCAGAAGCTGACGGAGGACACCATCGTCATCTACGGCTCCGATCAGGGGTTTTACCTCGGTGAGCACGGGTGGTTCGACAAGCGCTGGATGTTCGAGGAGTCGCTCGAAATGCCCTTCCTCATCCGTTGGCCGGGGGTGATCAAGCCGGGTTCGCGTCCCGAGGGCTTGATCCAGAACATCGACTACGCGCCGACCTTCCTCGACATGGCCGGGATGAAGGCGCCGGGCAATCTCGACGGCCGTTCATTC
>JACCDY010926658.1_pt1 | contig 59396 bp, 49 predicted proteins | sample 7446391 | NCBI WGS metagenome assembly JACCDY01 (sample SAMN15323451, study PRJNA562643) | freshwater metagenome | isolation source: river surface water | place: USA:Blue River Watershed | collected 2017-08-18
ATCATGGCCGCATCCGTGCCTGCAATTTGCACGGCGATGGGGCCGCTCTCGCCTGTGTGGTCGGCGCGGCGCGAGGTTTTGAGGCTGGTCCACAAGTCTTTGCGCGAGGTGACCATCTCGCTCACTGCATACCCTGCGCCCAATTGTTTGCACAGCATGCGAAACGGCCGGTCGGTCACGCCAGCCATCGGCGCGACAAACAGGTTGTTTGCCAGTGTGTATTGACCGATGCGCATGGGGTGGAGGAAGTGCGGGGTGCTTAAAAAGGAGGCGTGATTGTACCTGCCCAAAATTTCAGCATGTGGTCTGAAAATGACGATTTTGTAAGGGTTTGCAAAGAATTCCGGGCCACGTCACTACACTGCGGGCATGGAAATTTGGATGCAATCTGTGCTGGCGGCGTTGGCTTTGCCTGAATACGGCCTGAGCACCGTGTTTGTGGTGTCGCTGGTGTCGGCCACCTTGCTGCCCATGGGCTCGGAGCCCGTGGTGTTTGGCTTGGTCAAGCTCAACCCCGATTTGTTTTGGCCTGCGATCGTTGTGGCCACGACGGGCAACACCCTCGGGGGCGCGATCAGTTGGTGGATGGGCCACGGCGCGCATCGGGTGAGCGACAAGCTGCGTCATCAAGACACCACCACGCAAGACGCACGCGCACTGCGTTGGTTGCGCACCCTCGGCCCCAAAGCCTGCTTGCTCAGTTGGTTACCTGGCGTGGGCGATCCACTGTGCGCCGTAGCTGGTTGGTTACGCCTGCCCTTTTGGCCGTGCGTGGCCTACATGGCAGTGGGCAAGTTTGCACGGTATGCCTTGATGACGGCGGGACTGCTTTGGGTGTTTCCGCAGCATTGGATGTTGGGTTAATTTAAGCCCAACAAAAAAGCCGCTCACGGAGCGGCTTTCTAATTACTGCAACGCAGGGTCTTAAGACGAGAACAAGAAGTTCATGACGTCGCCGTCTTTGACGACGTAGTCTTTGCCTTCGGCGCGCATCTTGCCGGCGTCTTTGGCGCCTTGCTCACCTTTGTAAGCGATGAAGTCGTCAAACGCAATGGTCTGGGCACGGATGTAGCCCTTCTCGAAATCGGTGTGGATCACGCCAGCGGCTTGCGGGCCGGTGTCGCCCACATGGATGGTCCAAGCGCGCACTTCTTTCACGCCTGCGGTGAAATAAGTTTGCAAACCCAAGAGTGTGTAGGCCGCACGGATGAAGCGGTTCAAACCGGGCTCGTCTTGGCCCAACTCTTTGAGGAACTCCAAGCGGTCGGCGTCTTCCATCTCGGACAACTCGGCTTCAATTTTGGCGCAGATGGCGACCACAGGTGCGTTTTGCGCTTCAGCAAAGGCCTTGAGGCGGTCGAGGAAGGGGTTGTTCTCGAAACCATCTTCCGACACGTTGGCCACAAACATGGCGGGCTTGGCGGTGATGAGGAAGAACTGCTTGAGCTCGGCGCGCTCTTCTTTGCTGAAGTCGATGGTGCGCACGGGCTTGGTGTCGTTGAGCGCGGTTTGGCACTTCTCCAGAATCGCCATTTGCTTAGCGGCTTCTTTGTCGCCCGAGCGCGCAATTTTGCTCACGCGGTGAATGGCTTTTTCAACCGAGGCCAAGTCGGCCAAGCACAGCTCGGTCTGGATGACTTCGATGTCGGCAATCGGGTCAACCTTGTTGGCCACGTGAATCACGTTGGGGTCTTCAAAGCAACGCACCACGTTGACGATGGCGTCGGTTTCGCGGATGTGGGCCAAAAACTTGTTGCCCAAGCCCTCGCCTGTGCTGGCACCTGCGACCAAACCGGCGATGTCCACAAATTCCACAATCGCAGGCACGATGCGCTCGGGCGTGATGATCTCAGCCAACTGTTGCAAACGGGGATCAGGCACTTCGACCACGCCGGTGTTGGGTTCAATCGTGCAGAAGGGGTAATTCTCGGCCGCGATGCCCGCTTTGGTGAGGGCGTTGAACAGGGTGGATTTACCAACGTTGGGCAAACCCACGATGCCGCATTTCAAACTCATACAAATGTCCTTTTAACTGCGGCAGATTGTAAGTGCGCGCCAAACGGCAGCTTCTGGCGCCGAATCAAAACGCCCAGTCTGCCGAGACGCGCTGGCCCACGCGCAACACCTGACCAACCCCTGTCAAGGGAATGCAGTTCATGCCAAAGGTGACCGCACCCTTGACGCGTGCGTCTTGACGGTAGGCCTGCAAGGTGTCGCTCACCACGGGATGGGGCTGAGCCGAATCGGGGTCAATGTTGGGAATGGGGCAGCGCGGACAGGGCTTGACGGGTTTGAGCTGCACCGCGCCGATGGTCATCGTGCCAATGCGGTCTTCGTCATGCGCCATCACACCGCCCAACACCAGGTTGGCGCGAAAACGGCGCATGTCCACCGCCGCTTCGCCTTGTGCTTGCAGGCGGGCGTTGAGTTGATCCAGCGACGCGGTGCTGGCCACCAGCACAGGGAAGCCATCGCTGAATTGGTTCAGGGCTTGCACCCCTTGCGTCCAAGTAGCACTGCTGAATCGAGCGTGTTGTTCATCAAAGCGCACCAAGCGCAAGGCGCCGAAACTGTCGCCCAAAAAGTCAGTGAGCCACGCGCTGGCCTCGGGCCCCATGTCAAACGCAGGTACCACGTCGTCCCACACGCGCACCTGTGTGCGGGTGGCCCGTGCTTTAGCAGAAGGCATCTGCAACGGAAGGTTCAAATTAGCCTGCCCTGCAGCACGCAACACCAAGCTGTCGTGGGTCAAAGCAGGCTGAATCAAGGCCATGCGGGGCAGTTCGCGTTGGGTCAACATCTCACCTTCGGCGTCCACCACCATCCACGCGCGGTCGTAGGCCAAGCCGGTGGGTGTCAGCACAGCCGCCGGTACCGAGATGCCGGCACATGACTTCACGGGGAACACCCACAGCGCATCAATGTGCGCATCAAACACGGACTGTGGGGATGTTGGATCGTTGGCCATGCGGCATTGTGCCGCCCTCCTACAATTGCCCACATGGCTCAAAAATTTGACGTTTGTATCCGCGGCGATGGCATGGTGGGACGCACCTTGGCGCTCTTGCTCGCACGTCAAAAACTGCGTGTGGGCTTGGTCTCCTCGCCCTCGAAGAATACCCCTGACGTTAGGGCTTACTCACTCAACAGCGCTTCACGTGACTTGCTGTCAGATGTACGCTGCTGGCCCGACGCCTTGCATGCCACCCCTGTGCAACACATGCGTGTGTGGGGCGACGATGGCGGCTTTACCCACTTCGAAAGCCCCACCCCCGAGGGACTCACTTGGATCGTCGACGTGCCTGTGCTCGAAGCCCAATTGGCAGACGCCGTGCGTTACCAAGCCGACATCACCCCACTCACCAGCCCTGAACCTGCAGCCTTGACCGTGGTGTGTGAAGGCCGCGCCAGTGCCACCCGCACCGAGTTGGGTGTGCAGTTTGAAGTGCTGCCTTACCAACAACATGCCGTGGCCGCGCGCGTGCGTTGCAGCACCCCACATCGCGAGCAAGCGCTGCAATGGTTTGCCCAAGGTCCGCTGGGTTTGGAAATTTTGGCGCTCTTGCCCTTGGGTGGCGCCCAGGGCGACACGGCCGGCTTGGTCTGGTCGTTGCCGCCTGCGCGTGCGCAAGAACTGTTGGCATTGGGTGCACCCGCTTTTGCACAAGCACTGGAAACGGCCAGCCACGGCGTGCTCGGTCAGTTAGAGCTGACCACCGAACGCGCCATGTGGTCCTTGCAACTGGCACGCGCCGACCGCTGGACAGGCAACTTTGCCGACGGCAGCGCTTGGGCCTTGGCAGGCGATGCCGCGCACAACATCCACCCACTCGCTGGCTTGGGACTCAACCTTGGCTTGGCCGATGTAGCCGAACTTGCCAACGTACTGAAAGCACGCGAGGCCAAAGACTATTGGCGCAGCGTGGGGGACCGCTATTTCATGCGCCGCTACGAGCGTGCGCGCAAAGCCGACATGATGCCCACTTGGCTCGCCTGCGATGGCTTGCAACGTCTGTTTGCACATCCCAACACCGGCGTGCAGGCGCTGCGCAATTGGGGCATGAATAGCTTCAACAGCTTGGCTCCCTTCAAAGCTTGGGCCATGCAACAGGCGATGGGCTGAGCCCGCCACATTTTTCACCTCAACGAGAACACGCATGCCACACACCCTTCGCCACGTCACCGCTGCTGCCCTGTGTGCGCTCAGCATCGCCACCGCCTGGGCGCAAGGGCATGAAGCCACGATCCGCAAAAACCTGAACGAACGCATTCCACAGATCCCCAAAATCGAAGAAATCACACGCACACCGTTAGCTGGCATTTATGAGTTGCGCCTGAGCACCAACGAGATTTACTACAGCGACGCCGAAGGCAACTTCCTGATTCAAGGCAACTTGATCGACACCAAGAGCAAACGCAACCTGACCGAAGAGCGCGAAGCCAAACTCAGCGCGATCGACTTCAACAGCTTGCCGCTGAAAGACGCCATCACCCTCGTGCATGGCAACGGCAAACGCAAACTCGCCGTGTTTGAAGACCCCAACTGTGGTTACTGCAAGCGTTTCGAGCGCGACTTGGCCAAGGTCGACAACGTCACGGTTTATTTGTTCTTGTTCCCTGTGTTGGGCCCTGGCTCGGTCGAGAAGTCACGCAACGTGTGGTGCGCCAAAGACCCTGCCACAGCTTGGAAAGACTTGATGACGCGCGACCAAGCCCCCGCCAACGCACAGTGCAACACCGCGGCGATCGAGCGCAACCTCGAGTTCGGCCGCAAATACAAAATCACCGGCACCCCCACACTGGTGGCCCAAGACGGCACGCGTGTGCCAGGCGCCATCAACACCGCACAAATCGAGAAGCTGCTGGCCGATGCCAGCCGCTGAATCAGCCCACCCCACACACGAGTCACACCATGGTTCACACCCCCATCACCCCTGACAGCGACGCCGGCCAATTGATTGAGCGCTTGGGTTACGCCGGCCTCATCCCGTTTGTGGTGTTGGCGCTTTTCATGTGGATCGTCACCCCTGAAGCCCATCCGTTTGTCGCCATCGCCCTCAGCGCGTATGGCGCCACCATTGCCTCGTTTTTAGGTGGCATCCACTGGGGCATTGGTTTGCGCCACAACGCACCGCAACGCAAACTGCACATGGTGTGGGGCGTGGTGCCCTCACTGGTGTCGTGGGTCGCCGTCATCATGCCGGCCTATGCCGGCTTGCCGTTGCTGAGTTTGCTGCTGATCGCCTGCTACTTGGTGGACCGCAAAACTTGGCCTGAAGCGGGGCTGCGCGATTGGATGACCCTGCGTTTCCGCTTGACCGTGGTTTCTACCCTGTCTTGCTTGCTAGGCGCCGCGGCCACGTAACAGCACAGCACACGCCCTCACATGCCAACCCCCATCCACTTTCGCATCGAAGCTGCCGATCTGCATGCACACCTGTACGGCGTGACACTCACCATTGCAAAGCCCGCCGCCAACCAAAAGGTGGCGTTGCCAGTGTGGATTGCCGGCAGCTACATGGTGCGCGAGTTCGCCAAGCAAATCACGGGCATCACCGCTCGTCAGGGCAAGCGCGAGATTGCGCTGCAACAACGCGACAAGTGCACCTGGCAACTGCGCTGTGAGGCAGACCAACCCGTCACCCTGCATTACCAAGTGCATGCCCACGATGACTCGGTGCGCACCGCTTGGCTCGACACGCAGCGTGGCTTCTTCAACGGCACCAGCCTGTGCCTGCAAGTGCTGGGGCAAGCCGATGTGCCGCATCACCTGGAGTTGGTGGCTGCCAGTTTCAACCAACCCCGTGCCACCCCATGGCAAGTGGCCACCGGTCTCGCGCCCGTCAAGGTGGACCGCCACGGCTTTGGCACCTACGTGGCCGCAAACTACGACGAGTTGGTGGACTGCCCCGTGAAGATGGGAGCGTTTTGGTCCGGCAGCTTCAAGGCCTGTGGCATCGAACACCGCTTTGTGGTGGCAGGCGCAACGCCCGCCTTCGACGGCGAACGTTTGCTGCGCGACACCCACAAAATTTGCGAAAACGCCATTCAGTTTTGGCACGGTAAAAAACGTACGCAAATTCCGCACAAAAACTATGTGTTCATGCTCAACGCGGTGGCCGATGGCTATGGCGGTTTAGAGCACCGCAACTCCACTGCCCTCATTTGCAACCGTGCCGACTTGCCGCGCCTCAGCGACAGCAAGTCCCCAGACCTGAAACAAAGCGAGGGTTACACCACGCTGCTGGGGCTCATCAGCCACGAGTATTTCCACACGTGGAACGTCAAACGTTTGCGCCCTGCCGAGTTTGCGCACTACGACTACACCCAAGAAAACTACACCGAGCTGCTGTGGTTCTTTGAAGGCTTTACCAGCTACTACGACGACTTGTTGCTGCGACGCGCTGGCCTGATAGACGATGCGCAGTACCTCAAGCTGTTGAACAGAACCATCAACCAGGTGCTGCAAACCCCTGGGCGTCATGTGCACAGCGTGGCGCAGTCAAGCTTTGAAGCCTGGACCAAGTACTACCGCCCAGACGCCAACAGCCCCAACCTCACCGTGAGCTACTACACCAAAGGTGCGTTGGTTGCCTTGTGCCTGGACCTGTCGCTGCGCCTGCATGGCGTGAAGAACCACCGCGTGTCGTTGGACGATGTCATGCGTGGCTTGTGGACCCGTTGCCACAGCCGACCCCGTCAAGGCCCCATGCAAGAAGCCGATGTGTTGGCCGTGCTGAAAGACCTCACCGGTCGCTCGTGGGCTGCTGAATTCAAAGCCTGGGTGCATGGCACGCGCGATCTGCCACTTGAAAAGCTTCTCGCATCGCACGGCGTACGCGTGCACCATGACCCTGCGCAATTGGCGCAACGCTTGGGCCTGCGGGTGGTAGAAGATCACAGCGTGCAAATCAAAACAGTGCTGCATGGCAGTGCGGCACATCGCGCAGGCTTCGCCCCCGGGGATGAATGGCTGGGTGTTGAAACCACTGGCAAACCAGCTTCGGCGTGGCGCATCAAAAAACTCGACGACCTGCTGCTCTACACAGGCACCGCCAAAAAAGTGGTGGCATTGGTCAGCCGTGACCGCCAATTGATCAAGCTGAACCTGACGCTGCCCCAGGCGCAAGACCATGCCACATGGCGTCTCGCGATCGACAACGCCAAGCACGTCAGTCGCTGGCTGGATCTATAGTTAGCCCCATCACCCTAGACCTCTTTCTCTTTTTCTGGAGTCCTCGCATGAGCTACGAATTCATCACCGTCCACACCGAAGCCGACAAAGTGGGCGTGATCACCCTCAACCGACCTAAACAATTGAACGCGTTGAACTCTGGTTTGATGGTTGAACTGGGTCAAGCCTTGAAAGCCTTTGATGCCGATGAAGCCATTGGTTGCATGGTCATCACAGGCAGCGAGAAAGCCTTTGCTGCCGGTGCCGATATCGGTGCCATGGCCACCTACAGTTTTGCTGACGCCTACAAAAATGATTTCATCACACGCGATTGGGAAACCATCCGTTCCATTCGCAAACCCGTCATCGCTGCAGTGAGTGGCTTTGCCTTGGGCGGCGGCTGCGAGCTGGCCATGATGTGCGACTTCATCATCGCCGCTGACAACGCCAAGTTTGGTCAGCCAGAAATTAAGCTGGGCATCATTCCCGGTGCTGGCGGCACACAGCGCTTGCCACGTGCGGTGGGCAAATCGAAAGCCATGGACTTGGCCTTGACGGGTCGCATGATGGACGCCACTGAGGCCGAGCGCTCCGGCTTGGTCAGCCGCGTGGTGCCGCTGGACAAACTGATGGAAGAAACCTTGGGTGCCGCCTTGATGATTTGTAGCTTCTCACAAATCGCCACCATGGCTGCCAAAGAGTCGGTCAACCGCGCCTTCGAAGGCACTTTGGCCGACGGCGTGATGTTTGAGCGCCGCCTATTCCACGCCTTGTTTGCCACGGCCGACCAGAAGGAAGGCATGGACGCATTCGTCAACAAACGCGCGGCCGACTTCAAGCACCAATAAAGCCGGGTCAGATCTAAAGGCCCACACCGCGTGGACCTCTAGGCCTTGGCTAGGATGTGTCATTGTTTTAACGAAAGCACCCCATGGAACTGCTGACCGACCCGCAAACGTGGATCGCTTTTGCCACTCTCACCGCGCTCGAGCTGGTGCTGGGCATCGACAACATCATCTTCATCTCTATCTTGGTCGACAAACTGCCCGTTGAAAAACGGGAGTTCGCGCGCCGCATTGGCTTGTTCATGGCCATGTTCATGCGCATTGGCTTGTTGATGTTGTTGTCCGTCATCGTGGGCTTGGTCGAACCCTTGTTCACCGTCTTTGGTCAAGACGTTTCCGGTCGTGATTTGATTTTGATCCTCGGCGGGCTCTTCTTGATTTGGAAAAGCACCGGTGAAATCCACCAATCACTCGAAGGTGATGAAGAGCACGGTACCAGCGCCGCTGCCAGCACCATGGCCTCGGTCATTCTGCAAATCATGGTGATTGACTTGGTGTTCTCGCTGGACTCCATCATCACCGCCGTGGGCATGGTGGATGAGGTGGCCATCATGATTGCGGCCGTCATCACCTCGGTCGCGTTGATGATGGCGTTTGCCAAAAGCATTGGCCAATTCGTCTCGGACCACCCCTCTATCAAAATGCTGGCGCTCACCTTCTTGGTGGTGGTCGGTGTGGTGTTGATGGCCGAAGGTTTGGGTCACCACATTCCCAAAGGCTACATCTACTTCGCCATGGCGTTCTCGGTGATTGTGGAAATGCTGAACATCCGTTTCCGCAAGCGCGCGAAGTCGGTGGTTCAGCTGCACCAACACAAGCCTTAAGAGGCCTTTCGCCCAAGAAAAAACCCACAGCCAACAGACTGTGGGTTTTTTATTTGCTGGTGAGATCACGCATAAATTTGAATACATAAGAATTCATTGAGCATCGGTTTTTTCTACAATTAATGCGTGTTCTCAAGCTTATTCTGTTTGCGTCGACTCTAGGGAGATGTCAAATTCCATTCAGCTATCTGGGGCGTACCTTGCCTCAAGACTAGGAGCTAGCAACGCGTCTAGTTCCACCGATGCTGGTCGGGTAACTTTGACAGAGGTTGGGAAAAGCTTGCTCAGCCCCAGTCAACCAGGGCTCCAGTTGAGTCCGGTCTCTGGCAAATCTTATTTAATGCTGAAAGACACGGTCGACCGTTGGTCCTCGATGGTGTCTCTTGTTCAAGTTGCTGACGCGGACCTTGACACTATTTCAAACTACCTGGCGCAAATCAAAACAGCGCAAAATCAATTAGATTCTTGGAATCAAGGATCTGCTGAATTCGCCGCCATAAAGGAAAGTATCACGCAAATAGAAGCTGGACTTTCTAACTTCCTAGGTTCCCGAACAGTTGAAACACCTGATGTTTTACTCGTTAAATCAGAGCAAGGCCTGTTCACAGAAGAGGCATTCCAAACCTTAGATACTGACAGTTCAGGCCCCAATTCCATGGCAGTTCTGGAAGTTGACATGGGCAAGCTTCTTACAAAAGCCCATGATGCATCGCATTGCCCAATCTGCAACGCACTCAATGTTTCACTGTCAGAGGATGGGATAAAGGCATCTGATGGCCCTGTGCAAAACAGCACGAGTGCTGCGGGTTCACTGGCCACATCCGTTTCAGCAACATCATTCATAGAAACTCTAAGAATGAGTAGCAAGTGGGATTTAGCTGCCGGCGAATCGCTCAGTTACTCCTACTATGACGGCGATGCTGTGCCATATGTGGGCTATCCAGCAGGAGCCAGAAATCCTCCCGCGACAGTTTCCGCAATCAGTGCGGCTAACACCGTTGGCATTGACGCTGCATTTGCTCTTTGGGACGAATTGACTGGGCTCAGTTTTGACAAGGTGAACGAGTCAGGCACCACGGTCGGCGAGCTACGCGTCGCTTATACAAGTGACATCGCCGCGGGGTCTGCCGCCTATGCATACAACCCGGGAAATTTACCTGTGAGCGGAGATATTTGGTTTGGTGTCAACGTTCAAACTAACTACGATTTTTCAGTTGGGTCGTATGGATTTCTTTCTGCACTTCATGAAATTGGACATTCAATTGGCCTGAGTCATCCATTTGATGGAGGTTCGGCAACTGGTGCCACCCTTGGTGCAAATGAGGACTTTTTACGCAACACGATCATGTCGTACACATCGAAAGATCGGAACTATTACCTCCAAGATAGTGGCAACAACGTCAGCCTGGTCCCCATCTACGCCTCGACAGCCATGCGTTATGACATTGCAACTGCGGAATACTTTTACGGTGCATCCACGACCACGCGCGCGACGAATACGGTTTATTCATGGGCAGTAAACCCTAAGATATTGGAGACAGTGCTAGATAGCGGTGGCGCAGACACGTTCGACCTGTCAAACCAAACAAAATCAAACAAAATTGATCTAAGACCTGGCGCTTTCTCTTCCATCGGCATTTGGAATCGTGCAGATCAAATTAGCTATTACAACGGACTTGGTTACAACATCAGCAACTATTTGACCGCCGCAGATGCGACGGTCACAGCGCCATCTCAAAGCATTCTCTACACAGGCGAAGATAACGTTGCCATTGCTTACTCATCAACCATTGAAAATGCAATTGGCGGCAGTGCTGACGACACAATCACTGGCAACAGTGTGAACAACGTCATTGAAGGCAATCAAGGCAACGACACAATTGACGGCGGAGCAGGTAGTGACACAGCCGTATTCAATGGTGCGTATGCAAACTACACGATTGCAAGTAATAACGGGCTGTTGACAGTTACTGCCAACACAGGAACTGATGGCATCGACACCGTCAGCAATGTCGAATTTCTGGAGTTTTCAGATTTAACTTATGACGTTGCTCTTCAAACCACAAACGCCACTGCAGCAGGCGGGGCAATAGCAGCTGCAGTTGCGGGTGCTGCTCAACAAGCTGGCGGCGGTGGAGGAGGAGGAGGCGCTGGCGGTGGTGGTGGTGGTGGCGGCGGAGCTTTCGGTGGCGGATACAGCGCCATATTTGGCGCAGGTCTTGCCGAGAGAGATTTAGAGAAGCAAAGAGCGCAATGGGAGCTCGGCCGGGCGCTTGAGTACATCTCTAGACACCCCGAACTTGGTCTCGGTCACTTGATTAGCGATTCAAGCTCCTCTAGCAGCTCGCCTGTCTCATATGGCGACAAAGTTGATATGGCCCTCACCTATGTCGCTGATCAAAAGTCAGCTTTGGCAAAAATTGCAACTGCTCTTTACGAAGGTAGCTCTCTCATGCAAAGTCATGCGTTTGCATCCGTACAACAAATAAATACATCGCTTGAAGCAACAGCAATTTCAAATCAAATTCAATCAAGTTTGGAGAGCGGATCGCAAGTGCAATTAGCTAGCATTGGCACAGTCTCTCAACAAGAAGTGTCATTTCTATTGAAATAAACAAACTTTGCTGCAACAAAGAAAAAACCCACAGCCAAACGACTGTGGGTTTTTAATTGGTGGTGGTACCGGGACTTGAACCTGGGACATCAGCATTATGAATGCTGCGCTCTAACCAATTGTGCGACACATAAAGACCAACCTTACCACTGTGTTGCCATTGGTTTAAACTGTTTTTTCTTGTTTTCAGTCTCTGTCTAACCATTTGGAAAGTGTGAGTGTTCAAGCATCTTGTTTCGAGGCGATCATGCCCGTTCAAAGGACACTCATTGGCTTTATCACATTGGAATTCGGTACATCAAAGTACATTCACGATGCCCGCTACCCAGTTGATTTGTACGCATCATCCAGTTACCTATTGAAACGAAAGCTGATCTCATTTTGTACTCCCCTGTTGCAAATATCTTGTCCTCTAATGAGACTCCCATCTCAGCAACATCTGAATATTGATAAAGCATTGTGACCTTCGGATTAAGGTACGCCTTGGTTCCAATCGAGTTTTGCAAGCCGCTTCCCAAAGATATTTCCGCTCGAACACTTTTAAATACGTACGTTTTTCCTAATTCGAATTGAAACTCTCTTGCTAGTAGTCTGGTCGAGTTGTACCTGTTCATTGAAATACCAGCGCCCCATGACCAAGGGGAATTGAACTGAAATGCATTTGACGTAGAAGCAATTTTTAACAACCTAAGTTCGTGCAATGCCCAATTGTTTTTTGTGTAATCAAGCGTCGTAGTTAAAAAATCTAACTGCGACTCTTTTGCAAAAGTCCCATTAAGGTTCGCACTTGCCAATGGCGCGATTTCTAATCTCATTCCCTTTTTAACTTCAGTGCTCAGTAGCCCTACAGATAGGCCCACACCTGATGTTCGTTTTTTCAGTGGATCCTGTACTTCAACCGCTGAGTCCGATCGTTTGAAATTGAGTTCATCAACCTCAGCATGATTAGGATAGGGCTTTCTGGATCTTCTAAATGCATACTGATATTGAAGTGCCAGCAACTCTTTAACAGCATCTGAAATATCTAGATCTAATGATTTCTTTTGATCAATAACTTCTCGTACGTAAGTCAGCTCTTTTGGCGTTAGCTGTTTTGCGATTTCATTTATTCGTTTATGGGAAGGTACATAGGTGATACTTTCGCTGATTCGGTCAGCATTTAAATGAACGATATCCAGTGGGAGAACTGCCAACCTAGAAGCTAACCTGTAGTTCTTCTCTGGCACAGCAACATTCAAAAAATCTGCGATTTGGAATGCGCAATTTTCGTCAATGAAGTAATACTTAAACTTTGCCTTGCGAAGCTCATACAGATGAAAAATAAGATTTTCAATTTGATCATCAGTTAGCTCGATCTTGAGCAAGTGAATTGCTCGTTGTTCAACAATCAAATACTCATTTGACTTTTGGAAAAATGGATCACGCACAAAGTATCCACTGAAGCCACCTGAGAGTCCTTTCGTTATGTAGCCCAACCCTGTTTCTTTGTTACTATCAGCAGCAAAATGGATGACATCTGCAAGCTCCATTGGTTTCCTAGGATCGTGCAAAACAACCATCAGATGACCAAAGGCTGATGCTGGCGAGTCTAAATATTCAGTGATGTAGCCTAGGTATAAATCTTTGCTTTGAAAGCCATCCCTGAATTTAGTTAACTCGCTGCACCCCTTTAGATCAATCTCTACATCCGTTAGCTTCTGACTGTTTACCCATTTATACCGAGCGGGAAAATTGCAAGCTACTTGGAGTGCATCATTTGACTTAAGTGCTTTAATGTAAGCTTCCCGCTCAGCATTTATATCAAAGCGACCATTATTTGATATGAAAAACTCTGGAGATACAACATGACTAACTCCGTCATCTGCATGTAGCAATCTTGACCAATACTGGTCAACAACTGGTTCAGCATACAGTGTGTTTTTATAAGCAAACAGTGAAATCAGAAGAAAACAAAAAAGCCTCCGCTTAACGGAGGCTTTTGTTTTGAAAATTCTCATTAATGGATCTTAGAAGTTCTACAGGTGTTTTGCTGTTCGATATAAGTACTGCCAACTCTGCTTTGACTTTTTCGCCATCCATCTTTAAATGGGTAGCAACAAGGTGCGCGAGTGAATCACTGAAATCTAACCGATCAACCCTTCGAATTTCATAGAAATTAATGAGTACGAATGATCGCAATTCATCTTCAAAATTTCGGTGCAAGTAACCGAAATCAGCTTCTCATTTTTTATCTTCTTTGCGAAGTTTGAAGTGGTATGAGCTTGGTTGGTACTCATATGCAGCACCAGAGATCAAGTCTGTCGTGCTCAAGTCCCAGAAAATGCTTAAGAATGTGATGTTGTCGAACTTCTTGTCAACAGCAAACACTTCTGGCTTGTAACCCTCTTTGTCGATTCGGACTGAATCAACCTTGTTTTTTGGCGCTTTGTAAGAGACGGGGGATTGACCGACGAGCTTACCGTCAACACGAACATCTGCACCATCAGGCTCCGTTGTAAAAGTCAAGACTTGATCAGTTCCGTGAAAAACTGTGGCACAACCTGTCATTGCGATTGCTGCCAAAACTGTTGCGATTAATTTTGCGATTTTCATTACTTCTCTTCCTTTTTAAAAAACCATTCGTGGCCAGATCACATGATTTAGCTACATTTATTTTCCATATTGGCTTGTAAGCCGATCAATAAATGAACGGATGTTCTCTTTTACAGAACGCTCATTTGCGATTTTCATTCTTTCAACGCCTAACAGTGTGTCAGAAGCAGAAGCAGATCCAATAGCAGTAATTGGTAATTTCCTGCTATCGCTGCTAGTTTCAACACTGTAGAAAACAAGAGACTCAACATTAAATGTGAGCCCAAATGCGGGTTGTTTGATGTCTTGGATTTCTGCATCAATTATGTACTTTGCAGTCGCATGATCAGAAAAGTAGCCAACTACGTTTAATGAACGCTCCAATGCACCTTTGAAAGATTGCGTGTCAACTTGAGAAATCCATGCTGGGTTAGTATCCTTGCCGCCCTTGACGGATCGCACATAAACTTGGCTTTTCAATTTTTCGCTTGGTTTAGTCACTATGTCTGTATGGTCTAAGGACATAGCTATCTGAGAAGCTGGTGTTGCGCATCCGATCAAAAATGCTGATACTGTTACGACCAAGCTAAATTTTATTAAATTTAGAATTTTCATTTTGTTAAATTTATCTCGAGATACCTTAGTCTATCTCATGTGTACGACAGCAAACATTGCATCAAATCAATTTTCTCCGCTGCAATAACGCTAGACTACTATTTTATATGTAGTTTCCTTAAGGTAAATCATCAAATAGAATAAACTATTTTAGTCACAATTAAGTTGTGATGTCCTTTGAAAGGACCGCTTGACACTCAAAGTTATGTCACAAAGAAAAAACCCACAGCCAAATGACTGTGGGTTTTTAATTGGTGGTGGTACCGGGACTTGAACCTGGGACATCAGCATTATGAATGCTGCGCTCTAACCAACTGAGCTATACCACCGAAACAGGGCAAGATTGTAAACGATTTTTGCGGCGCTTCTTACTCGAGAACTTTGAAGAGCAAGGCCGAGAAGAAGCCACTCAAGGTGGCCAAGCCCACCCAATTGGGGTTGGCCAAATGCGTGGCTTCGGGCAACATGGCTGCGCAAATCATGGTGAGCATGGCGCCAGCGGCCAAGCCTTCGATGAACACCATGGCGTTGTGCGGCACCCACTCGCCCATCACAGCCCCTAAGGCAGCCGCAATGCCCGTCATCACCACCAAGGACAACCACATCATCAGAATGCGTTGCACGCTCATGCCCTGCATGCACATTTGGGCAGAGCTGGACAAAGCCTCAGGCAAGTTCGACAAAAACAATCCTGCCAACAAGGTGTAAGGCAGCACATCCCAAAACACCAAGGGTGTGCCTGCGTTGAGCGTGGTGGTGACCGTGGCCATCAACACCGTGCCCACCACAAAGCTCTCGGGCAACCCATCCAGCAAGTTGCCCAACCAAATCGCAACTGCGGCGTTGCCGTGCGAGGCATGCGCCTTTTCTAGGGCGTTGCCCGTGGGCAATGGCTCTGCTGCGTGCACAGGCAAATGGGCGCGGTCGCGCATGACTTTGGAAATCAACAACGCCGTTTTACGCAGATAGCCGCCGTGCTCGATCAACACCCAATCGAGCAACACAAAAACAAGGCCGCCTACAAAAGCGCCGACAACCAAATGGAAGAAGTTGCGCACCTCATGCGCACGCACCTCTGGCGAGCTGGCACGCATGAAGGCATCAATCGACGGCGCCACCAACTCAATCGCCAAGGCCGAGAGCAACGCCCCCGCACCAAACGCCGCCATCAAACCCACCACCGCTTTGGGCATTTTGAAATAGATGCCCAACAGCGCACCGATCAACAAAGAGACCGAGCACATGACGCCCAACACAAACGCCCAAACGATGTAGAGGTCCATCAGCGCTTATTCGTCAAACGCCGCCAACACACCGAAGGCGCGTTGGGCATACGCCAAACCATGACCAGGATGCACACCAAAGTCGAGCACTTCACCAATCAAAATATCGTGATCACCCGCAGACACCACCTGCGCCAAGCGGCAATCAAACCAAGCGATCACCCCGTCCAAGCGCGGGTGCTGGTGGATGCCGCGCACCAAGGCTTCCTCAGCAAAACGCTCTTGCTGCGTGCCTTGGGCAAATTTCAAGGCCACGTCTTTTTGCTGCGCCCCCAACACGTTCACCATGTAGCCCCCTGCGTTCACAAAGGCCGCGTGGCTGTGCGAGGTTTTGCGCACACTCCACAGCACCATGGCGGGGTCCAGCGAGACGGTGTTGAATGAGTTGCACGTCATCCCCCAGTCTTGGCCCTGGGTGTGTGCGGTCACCACGGTCACACCGGTGGTGAAGCAACTCATGGCGTCTTTGATGTTCACAGGCTTGCTTTCTTTGATTTATACAAACGCCAGCGCGTCTTGTGCCGCCACACGACCTTCGTCGGTTGGCACCACCCACACTTCAATGGTGCTTGGGTCGGCATGAATGGCGCACACATTGTCACCCGTGGCTTGGCGGTTGCGCGCCGCGTCGATGCGCACACCCAGGTATGCCAACGCATCGCACACCTGCTCACGCAGCACTGCATCGTGCTCGCCAATGCCTCCGGTGAAAGCCAGCACATCCAAACCGCCAATGCACGCGCTCAAAGCGCCGACTTCGCGCACCACGCGGTGCGCAAACAAATCGGTGGCAAAGCGTGCCGCGTCAGTATTGGACGCACGCAGGGTGCGCATGTCCGCGCTCTCGCCGGAGACACCCAACAAACCGCTTTGTTTGTAAAGCAGTTTTTGAATGCGGTCGTGGTCCCAGCCCTGCTCCATCAGGTACAGCAACACACCGGGATCTAAGGCCCCACTGCGGGTGCCCATCATCAACCCATCCAAGGCTGAGAAACCCATGGTGGTGGCACGGCTTTGGTGGTCGGTGGTGGCGCACACACTGGCACCGTTGCCCAGATGGGCCATCACCGTGCGCCCGGCGGAACGCGGGGCTTCACGCTGCAACACCTGGCTCAAGTATTGGTACGACAAGCCATGAAAACCATAGCGGCGCACACCTTGCGCGGTGAGTTGTTTGTCAATTGCAAACGTGGTTTCCAAGGGCAACAAGGTGCGATGAAACGCGGTGTCAAAACACGCCACTTGCGGCACGTTGGGAAACGACTCTGCAAAGGCACGAATGCCCGCCAAGTTGTGCGGTTGGTGCAAAGGGGCCAGCGCATTCAGCGAGGCCAACTGCGTCAACACCTCGGGCGTCACACGCACGCTCTGCGCAAAGAAAGCACCCCCATGCACCACGCGGTGGGCAATGGCCTGCACATGCAGGTGCGCATAGCGCGTGGTGAGTAATTGCTTGAGCGTGCTGAGCGCTGCATCAAACACGTCTTGCCCCGCTTGCACCGAGACCGCTGCAGAGGTCTTACTTTCGCCCGTGGCACAGAAGCTAATGCGGGGTTGACCCGCAGGCTCCAAGCCTTCGATGTTGCCCGTCACCTCGGCTTCGCCAATCGCACCTGCAACGATGGGGTACAGCGCAAATTTAAGGCTCGACGAGCCCGCGTTGACAGAAAGAATACTCATGCGGGATGGGTGCGGTAGTGGTGCGCAATCAGCTTGGCCAACAAAGCCGAGGCGCTGCGCGTGTTGGCGCTGTCAGCGCGGCTGGTCAGGGCGATGGGCACGCGCGCACCCAACACCACACCTGACCCGGAAGCACCTGCCAGGTATTCGAGCTGCTTGGCCATCATGTTGCCCGACTCCAAGTCAGGAGCCATCAAGATGTCGGCTTGGCCCGCGACGGCAGAGGCAATGTGTTTGATCTCGGCGGCATGCGTGGACACCGCGTTGTCAAAGGCCAAGGGGCCATCGAGCAAGCCGCCTTTGATCTGACCGCGGTCGGTCATCTTGCACAAGGCCGCCGCATCGAGCGTGGAAGGGATGTTGGGATTCACGGTTTCCACCGCCGACAGGATGGCGACCTTGGGCTGCGCCACGCCCATGATCTGCGCAAACAGAATCGCGTTTTGCACGATGTCGGCTTTCTCTGCCAAGGTGGGCGCGATGTTCAACGCAGCATCGGTGATGTACAGCGGTTTGGGGTACATCGGGGCCTCAAAGCGAAACACGTGCGACATGCGACGCCCTGTGCGTAAGCCTTTTTGCGAGACCACCGCATGGATCAACTCATCGGTGTGCAAGCTGCCTTTCATCAAGGCCTCGAGCTGTTTGTCGGCGGCCATTTGTGCCGCCACTTCGGCGGCCTCGTGGCTGTGTGCCACGTTGATCACCTCAATGCCGGTCAAGTCCATGCCGGCCTCTGCAGCCACGGCACGCAGCTTGGCTTCAGGAGCGATGAGCACCGCATGAATCAACTTCGCATGGTGCGCATCCAACGCGCCTTGCAGTGAGTCGGCATCGCAGGGGTGCACCACACCGCAACGCACGGGCTCGAGGTGCGCGCCGAGCGCCAGCAAATTGGCATGGCGTTGCTCGGGGTCGAACAAGCTGATGTGCGGCGCATGGATGCGCGGCATGCGCAACTTTTCGGTGGGGGCCATCACCTTGGCCACACCGTACAACACGCGTTCGCCTTTTTGGTTGACCAATGTGCAATCCAACTCCAGGGTTTTCTTGTCGTCGTGTTTGGCGGTGCAAGTGACGGTGACATTCAACGTGTCGCCAATTCGCACCGGTCGGCTGAAGTGTAGGTTTTGCTCCAGGTAAATCGTGCCAGGGCCAGGAAACACCGTACCCAACAAACTGCTGATCAATGCACCGCCCCACATGCCGTGACCAATGACGCCGTGGAACAGCGTGGCGCTGGCATATTCAGGATCCAGGTGTGCCGGGTTGGTGTCGCCCGACACCGCGGCAAATGCTTGGATGTCGGCCAACGTCAACGTGCGCACCAAGCGGGCAGATTGGCCCACCACGATGGCGTCATAAGGGTAGTTTTCGAACCACTCGTCGTGGGGATCGTTGGTGGTCTCGGTGATGTCGTTCATGGCGCTCTCAATTCACGGCGTGGCTGCCGGCGTCTACATAAATGGTTTGCCCGGTCATGCCGCTGGCGGCATCGGTGCACAAGAAGGTGCTGAGGTTGGCAATTTCATCCAAAGTCACCAATCGGCGCAGCGGTGCTTTGGCGATGTTGTTTTGCATCAGGGTGTCGAAGGCTTCAATGCCTGAGGCTGCACGCGTGAGGATAGGCCCAGGTGACACCGCGTGGACGCGAATGCCCTGCTCACCCAACTCCAAGGCCATGTAACGCACCAACGATTCAAGCGCAGCCTTCACCGGCCCCATCAAACCGTAATGCGGCACAGCCTCGTCCGCACCCAAATACGACATGGTGACCATGCTGCCGCCCTGTGTCATGTGCGGTGCACACAACTTGGCCAAGGTCGCAAACGAATGGCACGACACCTCCATCGCACGCGCAAAGCCGGTGCTCGAACTGTCAATCACGCGGCCATGCAAATCTTGCAAGGGTGCCCAGGCAATGGAATGGATCACAAAGTCCAAGCGCCCCAACTTGGTAGCCGCAGCCGCCACCAAACGCTCGAGCTCGTCAGGTGTTTCGATGTTGCAGGTTTGCAGCTCCATGCCCAAGGGCTGTGTGAGCGGCTCAACATACGCACGCGCTTTGTCGTTCAAGCACGAAGCAACCACTTCTGCGCCCATGGCGTGTGCCTGTCGCGCGCAGCCCCAAGCGATGCTGTGCTCGTTCGCGAGGCCCAAGATCAAACCTTTTTTACCCTGCAGATCAAAAGCAGTCATACAAACTCCTCAAAACCACCGACGGGCTCAAACCGACCCGCCACAAAACGCAAACGTGTGGGCCCGCGCATGGCACGTTGTGACACCGAATGACGCGGATCGCCTGGGTAACACAGGGTGCGCAACCCCTCCTCGTCATCAAAAGGCTCGGGCAAGATCAACGGTGGCGTTTGCTGTTGCGCTGCGTGCAGCACACTCGCGGTGTCGCGATGCGGCAGCAACGACGCCAAGGTCATGATCTGCGGTGGTGCCAGCGGTACCTCGCGCGCCCAGTAGCGCTGCAAGGCCTCCATCGGACTGAGCCAGACACTGTCGATGGCCTCAACATCATCATGCTCAGGCTCTTGGCCAGGGGGCAGCACCGCCACAAAAAACCGTGTGTCAAAACGTTTGTTGGTCACCGAAGGTTGTACCGGCGTTATCCAACGCGACCACGGTGCCAAGTGCTGGGTGTCGACCCGCAAATCGGCAACGCGCAGCACATCAGCAAATGTCCCGCCGTTATGCAACTGCTGCTGCCACTGCTGACGCAAGGTCGCGTCATGCACATCGGCTGCGTCGGTCCCCCGCGCGAACAACACACCACACTCTTCCAGCGCTTCACGCACCGCAGCCACATACAAACCTGCTGCGGTGTGCAGCGGCAACTCAGGCTCACCCAAGGATTGGTGCAACGCCTGAGGTTCGACATCCAAATGGACATGAAGTTCTGGCGCGCAGTCGGCCTCGTCTAATTTGCCACCCGGAAACACAAATGCGCCACCCAACACAGCCGAAGCCGTGTGGCGGCGCAGCAAAAAGACTTCGAGTCCTTTTTGTGGGTCATCACGCAACAACACCACCGTGGCCGAAGCCCGCGGTGGTGTTGTGACGATCTCGCTGTTAAGTTGCATCAACCGCAGCGATGAAGTATGAAATTACTTGGCAGGGTAAGCCAAATCCACACGGCGGTTTTGCGCCCATGCGGCTTCGTCGTGACCTGCTGCTTTTGGTTTTTCGCTACCGAAGCTCACGGGCTCGACTTGGCCATCTTTCACGCCATACGCTTTGAGGGCGCGCGCCACAGCTTCTGCACGCTTTTGGCCCAGAGCCAAGTTGTATTCGCGGCCACCGCGCTCGTCGGCATTGCCTTCCGCACGGATGTTCAACCCTGCGTTGGCTGCCAAGTACTTGCCTTGACGTTCCACCACAGCAGTTTCGCTGGCTTTGATGCTGAATTGGTCAAAGTCAAAGTAGACGCTGCGCTCGCGCGAGATCAAGCTGTTGGGGTTCAAGTGATCGGCCACCACAGAAGCCACAGCCGAAGCAGCGGATGTGGGTTTGGCATCAGACACGTTGTCGAGTTTGGTGGAGCTGCAAGCGGACAACAGCGCCACAGACGCGATCGACACCAGAGCAAAAAGACGTTTGGACATGGTTATTTCAAATAGTAAAAGTTGACCCTTTTATTTTAACGGATGGGTTTTTTGAGTCGAAGTGTTGTTTTTTTTGACACTTTTAAAAATTCTTTTGAAAATCAACAACATACGTTAAGTTCTTAATTTCGTTTCTTTTTCATGATTCAAATTATCTAAAAGTATTCAATTTCGTGCCGATTCACGATATCTGCTCTCATTTGCGCCTGAAACGACGCATTGACCAGAGGATCGACACCCATGTAAATTCCATTCCCCGCAAGAAATTCCGTGGCGTTTCAGTAAAAGAAAAAGTAAGTGCTGCTAACTCAGCATGGAGGAAAAAAGATGTCTACATTCAAAATTTTGGTCACCAGTCAAAAAGGTGGCGTTGGCAAAAGCACCGTGTCCGCCAACTTGGCTGCTTACTTCCGCCGCCAAGGCAAGACGGTCACCTTGATTGACTTTGACACCCATGGTTCCTCCAGCACGTGGCTGACGCGCGCGCCCAACATTGGTGTGGTGGTGCAACACCATGTCTTGCCACTGGACCAAGGCGGCAACCGCCCCATCTTGGATGCACGCTTGCACTTGCGCCGCGCGGCCAGCAGCACGGAAGTAGTGATTTGCGATTTGACATGGACCGACTCGATTGCAGGCGAACTGATGTTCGAATACGACTTGGTGATCGTTCCCACCTCCGTGTCTGAAATTGAATTGACTGCCACCGCCGGTTTCTTGAGCCGCCACCGTTGGGTCTTCGACTCGGCCATCCACACGCCCCCCACGTTGTTGGTTTGCCCCACACGCGTGCACCCCGATCAACTCAAAAGCGATGTGTTCTCCAAGCAGCGCTTCCCCGTCAGCTTCATGCTTGCACCACCGGTGTTGGAAGCACAGACCGCACGTGAAATGTTTGAACGTGGCTACCTGATGGACTTGCCAGATGCTTGCGGTGCCTCGTTCAACGAATTCGGCAAAGCCGTGATCGCGGCACGTGAAATGCGTGAATCGGCCAATGGCATGCGCCAAACCGTCAACACCACGCGCTTGGCATCTGCCAGCGTGCGCGCCAACTCAGCACCCGCGGCGAGTGCCCGACGCAATGGTTTGCTAACCGCATCCAACACCTTGTCGAGCCAGTACTCGATCTTGGGTCGTCACCGTATCCAAAAGGTTCGCCCTGAGGTCGCGCCTCATCGTGCGGAACCTGTCGCAGAACCCGTGCAGAACACGCAATTTGCAACCATTGGCATTCCACAGTTTTTGAAACGCATGTCCATGGGCGTGATGAGTAAATGAGTTCCGAACCGCAATTCTTGTCCTTCAAAGGACTCAAGCAATACACGCCTGAGCACGGATGGGACCAAGTGAATGCCGTGTTGCAAGCGCACACGCAGGCACCCGGTACCCCTGAGCCTGCCGCGCGTTATGCATCTGCGCAGGTCCCGCCGGACAACGTGCCCACACTGACTGAAACGCCTGAGCCTGAACCTGCGCCTCAAACCCACGCATCGCCGTTGTTTGACCCGCTGATTCAAGAGCTGTTCGAACAACTGCGCGTTCCGCCCAGCGACGAGCTGACACAAACTTGGCGCACCATTGCCGCCGAGGTCAATTTGCTCACGCAGCGCATGGCGTTGCAACGCGAGTTGCAAGAGCGCTTGCACAAACTCGACCAAGATTTGGCCGACTTGCGCGGCACGATCTTGACGCATCTGAACGATGTCCAACAAGCGGCCGACCAGCAACTGACCTCTGCCCGTTTACGTGCCGAGGTCTCGGCCTTGGCACAAACTAAACTGGCTGCGAAACTCAAGCCACATCGATAAACCCCACGCAGCCTAGGAGCAACGCGCATGCTGGACAAACTCAATCAGATTTATCCCGTGCGCTACACAGCGTTCATTGCTTCGGTGGTGTTGCTGATCTTCACCCTGCTGGGCGCGGGCGTGATGGGCATCAGCGGTTGGTGGCCCACACTCTTTCTCTTTTTGAGCTTGGTCGGTTTGTATGACCTCCAACAAACTCACCATGCGATTTTGCGCAACTACCCCATCATTGGGCACTTGCGGTTCATGCTGGAAAGCATACGGCCAGAGATCCGTCAGTATTTCTTAGAGTCCGAGACCGAAGCCGCTCCGTTCTCGCGTGCACAACGCACCCTGGTGTACTCACGCGCCAAAGGCGCTTCCGACAAGCGCCCCTTCGGCACACAACTCGACGTGCGTGCTGTGGGCTACGAGTGGATCAACCACTCCATCGCCCCCACCCGTTTGGCCGGCCATGATTTTCGAGTCAAGGTCGGAGGTAAAGATTGCACACAACCCTACGACATCAGCCTGTTCAACGTCTCGGCGATGAGCTTTGGCGCTCTGAGCGCGAACGCCGTGTTGGCCTTGAACTTAGGCGCCAAGATGGGCGGGTTTGCACACGACACCGGCGAAGGCTCCATCTCGCGCCACCACCGCACACATGGCGGAGACTTGATCTGGGAAATCGGCTCCGGCTACTTTGGCTGTCGCGATGCACAAGGACATTTCAGCCCCGAGCGCTTTGTCGAAAACGTGCGCTCTCCCCAGGTGAAGATGGTCGAGATCAAACTCAGCCAAGGTGCCAAACCCGGTCATGGTGGGGTTTTGCCTGGCTCTAAAGTGACCACAGAAATTGCTGAAGCGCGCGGGGTCCAAGTCGGTGAAGACTGCGTGTCTCCGGCCGCCCACAGCAGCTTCTCTACCCCGCTCGAGCTGATGCAGTTTGTGCAACAACTGCGCACCTTGAGCGAAGGCAAGCCGGTCGGCATGAAGCTGTGCATTGGTCATCCATGGGAATGGTTCGCCATGGTCAAGGCCATGCAGGAGAGCGGCATACGGCCTGACTTCATCGTGGTTGATGGCGCCGAAGGTGGCACCGGGGCGGCTCCGTTAGAGTTTTCGGACCACATGGGCATGCCCTTGCAAGAGGCCTTGCGCTTGGTGCACAACACCCTCGTGGGGGCTGGCTTGCGTGACGAGATTCGCATCGGTGCCAGCGGCAAAATTGTCAGCGCCTTTGACATGGCAAGGGCTTTGGCTTTGGGGGCCGACTGGTGCAACAGCGCGCGCGGCTTTATGTTTGCGTTGGGCTGCATTCAGGCGCAAACCTGCCACACAGGCAATTGCCCCACAGGCGTCACCACACAAGATCCCAAACGTCAAATGGCCTTGGTCGTGCCGAGCAAAGCCGAACGTGTGCAGCATTTTCATGCGCACACCCTAGAAGCGTTGCAAGAGTTGATGGAAGCCTCAGGTCTGCAAACCCCTCATGACTTCACGCCGCGTCACATCATGCGTCGTGTTAGCGAAGCGCAGACTTTGCATTTGTCAGATTTGGTGGACACCTTGGCGCCCAATGCCTTGCTGCAAGACGATGTCAGCAGCTTGCCTGCGGTATTCGCCCATTGGCCCTTGGCAAGTGCCAAGAGCTTTGCCATCACATCGGCGTGATGAATCAGTCCGCGCGCGGATACTGAATCGGACGCTCGCGCACCGCAGGCGGTGGTGCTGTCGCAGCGGCGGCAGCTGCGGCAGCGGCAGCGGCAGCACGGGCTTTCTCGGCCGCGGCGGCTTTCTCAGCGGCCGCCTTTTCCACCGCGGCTTTTTCTGCAGCGGCCTTCGCGGCGGCACGGGCAGCAGCCGCTTTCTCAGCCGCGGCACGCTCAGCGGCCACTTGTTCGGCTGATTTCTCTGGTTTTTCGGCCTGCATGCGCATGACGACCGCGCGCTCGGCAGCAGCTTTTTGTTGCGCCAGGCGCTCCGCAGCAGATGCCTTTTCAGAGGCCGCAGCAGCCTTTTGAGCTTCTGCCGCCCCCTTTTGTGCATCACCCGCCGACTTGGCAGCTAAGGCTGCTTTTTCAGCGGCTTTCAGCGCTTCCATGGAAGCAGCCGTGGCTTTTTCGACAGACTTCTCAATCGATTTGGCGGCGTTGGCTTCTGCAGCGGTTTGTGCACGTTCACGCGCCTGCAATCCCGCATTCAAGTCAGACTTGAGTTTTTGAATTTCCGTCAACAACACCTGCGTGTTGGGTCCTTGTGGCGGAGCCGGTTGGGTCTTGGCAGATACCGACTGCAATTTAGAGTCAAACGATTCGAGTTTGGACTCCAATGCCGTCAACTGCTTTTGCATGTCTTTGAACTTGAGATCGCTCGATTTGTTGGCTTCCGTGGCGACCACGGTGGGCATCTTGGCCATGCTTTGGCCAATCTCTTCCAAGCGCTTGGCCACTTGGGTTTGCGTGGTGATGACTTCTTCTTGTTTCTCCGTGATTTCAGAGAAATCAGAATTTGTTTTGCCAATCGCGGTCAAGCTCGCATCCACTTCAATCACGCGCTTGGCCATGGCGTAGACCATGGTGTCGAGTTCTTTGATGGACTTGGTCATCTTCATGGTGATGGCGAAGAAAATGCCCATCGCAATCAACAAGCAAGCACAGAAAGCGCCCAACATGATGCGGGAGTGCATCATGCTGCGGCTGTTGTTCTCTTGAATTTTGGACACCACAGCGCGCATGGTGGCGCTGACATCGGCAGCAATCGAAGCCGAACGTGTGGAGACTTCGGCTGAGTCGAGCACCACCGAGGTGAGCTCTTCAATTTGCCGAGCAACCTCACTGGAGTCGAGGGACTGCGAGGCAATTTCCGACAAACGATCAGCGGTCGCGTCCACATCCACCAGGATTTCGGGCGCTTCTTCTGCGTTGGGTTGTTGTTCTTCCGCCATGCTCAAACCTCGGTCTTATTGATTGCCTCGAGCCGATCCAGTCGGACATTGAGGGTGTGTATCTCGTCAGTCAGCTTGCCCATCCGAGCCTGCATAACCTCTGTCCATGTATCGGCTTGAACTGGCGCCTCTTGAACACTTTCTTCGGCGGATTCAGTTTCTGTCGACTCAGGTGCTTCGACCGCGTTACCCTCAGAAATGGATGCTTCCGCATTCACTTCAGCACCCTCCTCATGGACCAATTCGGTCAATGTGGGCACTTGCGACAGAGCTTCCGCGCTCAGGCCTTCGGCATCGGCGGGCAAATCAGGTACCGAAATCTTCGGCAGTGATTCGGGTTGGTAGCCTTGCTCAAAAGGAGGCGGCTCCATGCGAAGCCCCTCAGATTCAGGCACCTCACTTGGGCTGGTTTTGTCTTGCTCTTGGCTCATATGCGCGTTCCTAGCGTCAGCATCAGGGCTTGGTGAATTGGGTTTTCATTGACTTGGTGCTACGCAACCAGCCTTTGGCCAGCAAAGGGCTGGACTGCATGAAGGAATCGGCTTGAGCTTTGGTTTCAAAAGGCCCAGCCACCAAAATGTAAAAGCGCTTGCCGGTGTCTTTGTGCCGGGTCCGCATGATGCGGGCCTTGGCATAGGCCGCATTGCTGCGCTGGAAGCTACGCATTTCCTCTTGGGTGTCCATCGCGGCCAGTTGCACCACATAGCCATTGGCGGGTAGTTGGTTCACCCAGGCTTCATCTGAATTGTTCTCTGGGGCTGCTTCCGCTTTTTTCTCGGGTGCTGGGGCGGCAGAGGCCGGTTCAGTCGCAGCGCTGGCAATCGCACTGGCAGCAGAAGCCACGGCCTCGGCTTCACTGGCCACGCGAGCCGCTTCACTGGCCACCGACGCCGCTTGCTCAGCGGCAGCCAAGGCTTCAGCACTGGCAGCCGCTGCGGCGGCGGCCGCACTGGCGGCCTCTTCAGGAGCCGCCACGGCGGGGGTCCCACGCAGCAGGTATTTCTTCAAAGCCTCGGCTTCTTCCAAAACCCAATCTTTGTAGAGGAATCCAAATGCGGCCAAAGACAGCAGCAACAGCAACAACACCCAGCCCGCATACGACTTCGGTGCGGGGCGTTTGAACACATCGGCCTCGGGGGCGGACACCGCACCCGACAGGGTGGGTTCGCGTGACGTCTCGGCAGTCCACGCAGAGGGATCAGACGTCACGACCGCAGCCGTGGCTGCAGGCGCAGGCTCGGGGGGAGGTGGCACAAAGGACGGCAGAGGTTGCGTATCCAGCTTAGGCTCTTCCTTCTTGCCAAAACCGGGCACACGCCAAGCCGTTTTGGTGGGCAGATTCAACAGCTTCGACACCGGCACCACTTCTTCTTGCAGTGTGGGCGGCTCAGGCAACAAGGTGGGCTCCACCGGCCCCGGGGCTGGCTCAGGATCTGGCTCGGTCGCCACCCAATCAGTCAAGCGCTTTTTGGGTTCACCGGCTTCGGTTTCAACTTCCCATTGCAGCAAGTTTTTACCAAAGGCTTCGAGCTTGCTTTTGTAATTGTCCGCACTGTTGATGAGCAAGATCACACTGATGTTGCCGGCAGGAAAACCATTCACCAATCGCGCCAAGAGTTGCAGCTCGAAATCTTGCATCAAGATCGAATCGCGGAACACCAAGAAGCGGCGTGGGGCGTGTTTTTTGTCTTTCTCTAGCGCTTGGTCAAGCGTGATTTCAGACAAAATTTCATTGAACTTTTGAACCAAGCGCTCCGAGTTGGTGGAAGCACAAAACTCGATGTGGCTCTCACCTTTGGCGCGCAAGCGTTCTTCAAACAAGTGGCCGTAGTAGTCGAGCACCTGATCGTGGTCGCTCAACACCGCCAAGTTGATACTGCCTTCGGTCAAGGACTTCAGGAGTATTTCAAATCGCAACCGATCGCCGGGGCTTTGGTAAATGTCTGTCATGCGGGCTCAAACTTGGGCTTAAGAGTTCATCAAGTTGCCGTTCGCATCGAACTTCATTTCGTCCGGAACGGATGGCGATGGTTTGACCACTTCATGGCCACGACCATAAGACTGGTTCAAGCTGAACACATAAGCAATGACCTGCGCAACCGCGTGGTACAGAGCCTCTGGAATCGGATGATCCAGTTTGGTGGTGAAGTATAAAGCGCGAGCCAGCAAAGGCGCCTCAAACAAATAGACACCATGCTCCTTGGCTTCCTCACGAATACGCGCGGCCAAACCGTCTTCCCCCTTGGCAACCAACAGAGGTGCGCCGTCGCCCATCGGGTCGTATGACAGGGCCACCGCAAAGTGCGTCGGGTTGGTGATGACGACGTCAGCATCCTTCACCTGGCTCATCATTTTGTTGTTCAAAATTTCGCGTTGGCGACGGCGAATTTGACCTTTGACCTCAGGACTACCCTCCGAGTTCTTCATCTCGTCTTTGACCTCTTGTTTGGTCATCTTCAACTTCTTGTTGAGCTGGTAGCGTTGCACAGGCACATCGACCAAGGCCACCAACACCAGCCCCAAGCTGAGCCAAAAACACGAATCCACAATGATGTTGCCCGCCAAGGCAATGGCAGGATTCAAATCCATTTGCGAGATGTGGGTCAGGTCTTGCAAGTTGTTCATGACCGAGACCAACAAAATAGCGCCGACCACAAAAAACTTGGCCAAGGCCTTGGCCAAGTTGATCAGCGCCTCGGTGCCAAACATCCGTGCCAAACCGGCCAGTGGATTGAGTTTGCTGAACTTGGGCATGATCATCTTGGGGGAAAAAATAAATCCCCCCGACAACGCTGTCGACAAGATAGCAATCACATACAGAACGGCCAACAACGGCAACACAATCAAAAACCCGTCCACCAAAGAGCTGCCAAAGATGGCTGGCAATAACTCGGCCTTGTCAGTGATGCGACGGTCAAACTGCAACTGGTGTTTGAACAAGTTGCTCATGCTGCTGAACAAATACTGCCCCATCAGGGAGAAAAACAAGGTGGCGATCACCATCATGGCGGCAGGCGCCAGTTCTTGCGAACGCGGGATTTGCCCGTCTTCACGGGCTTTCTTTAGCCGCTGCGCCGTCGGTTCTTCGGTTTTGTCTTGGCTGCTTTCTTCTGACATGTCAGCCTCCCAAATAAGAACGCAGCATCATGAAAGCTTGCGTCCACACCCAATCGATACGGGCCACGTTGTTGCTCATTGAAAGAATCATGACGATGAAACCCGTCAAGATCAACGCAGGAAAACCAACCGTGAAAATATTCAAACTGGGCGCGGCGCGGGCCACAAATCCCAAGCCAACGTTGATGAACAACAAGGTCATCATCACGGGTAATGCGATCAACAGCGCGCCCAAAAACATCATCGAGCTCCAGTTGATCATCTTGCCCAGCATGTCTTGACTGAAGAACGGCTGCCCAATGGGCAGCATCTTGAACGACTCCATGACCAAACCAAACACAATCAAGTGGCCACCAATGCCTAAGAAAATCAGGGTGCCCATGATGTTGAACAGCTGTGACAACACCGGCACGTTACCCATGTTGGGGTCGACCATGTTGGCCATGGACAAGCCCATTGCTCCCGAGATCACCTGCCCTGCCACCACCAGGGCAGCCGAGGCCACTTGAAAGACCAAACCCATGGTGAGGCCAATCAAAATTTGACGCGCAATCTCCATCAGGCCATCGGCGGTGACCGGGTCAATTTTTGGAATTTCAATTTGCTGCGACACAAAAAATGCCATCGCAAACGCCAACGAAATGCGAATCCGCATGTTGACGGCACGAATCGAAAAAATGGATGTGAACGCCAAGAACGCAGACAAGCGCAGCATTGGCCAAATGACGACCAAAAACTTGTCTAGGATGTCTATCAATGAGGCGTTCATGGCGACAGGCTGTTACATGAACAAGCTGGGAATGCGAGTGAAGATACCTTTGGTGTAGTCCACCATGGTGTTGATCATCCAGCCTCCTGCGAGGGCCGTGGTCAGACCCATTGCCAAAACTTTGGGGATGAAACTCAAGGTTTGCTCGTTGATCGAGGTGGCAGCTTGGAACACACCCACCACCAAACCGACAAGCAAACCCACCGCCAACAACGGACCCGAGATGAGCATGGTCATCCACAAAGCCTGACGGGCCAAATCAACCACTGCAGCGCTGTCCATGGTGCGACTCCTTAGAAAACAAAACTGTTGGCCAATGAGGCCATCAACAGCGTCCACCCATCGATCAGCACAAACAGCATGATCTTGATGGGCATTGAAATAATCATGGGCGACAACATCATCATGCCCATGGACATCAACACGCTGGCGACGATCAAGTCGATCACCACAAACGGGATATAGATCAAGAACCCAATCGTGAACGCACTCTTGATTTCAGAGGTGATGAACGCAGGCATCAAGGTGGTGAAGGGCACTTGCGTGGCGTCGTCCAACTCGCGACGGTTGGCGATTTGCATGAACATCGCGATGTCGTCTTCACGGGTTTGCTTGGTCATGAAGTCGCGCACCGGCACTTCTGCTTTGATCAAGGCTTTGTCGAAGTCAAGGTTGCCGTTCATGTAGGGGCCAATCGCATCTTTGTAGACCGTCTCGAACACGGGCGACATGATGAAGAACGTCAAGAACAAAGCCAAGCCCACCAACACCGTGTTGGGCGGTGTTTGTGCGGTACCAATCGCTTGACGCAAAATCGACAGCACGATGATGATGCGCACGAACGAGGTCATCATCAATAGCATCGAAGGCAGCAGCGTGAGCGTGGTCATCAAGCCCAGCAATTGCAGGCTCATGCTGTATTGCTGGCCGGATTTGCCTGACCCTGTCACATTGACCAATGGAATACCTTGGGCATGCGCCATCATCGGCAGCGACGCCAACGCCACCAACAACAAGGCCAAGACGACGTAGAGAATTTTTTTGGTGATCGGCTTACGCAACATGGTTGTCCCCTTGGGTCCATGCGTGCAAGGTTTTCACCTCAGCCGGGCTGACGCTGGCCAACACCATTTGGTTGTCCACTTGAATCAGCACCATCTTGTGCTTCAGGCTCAAAGGCAAGGCCTCCACAATCTGAATGCGCTTGTCTTCGCCCCCGTGTGCAGAAAAACCTTTGTTGCGCTTGACCCACCACAGGGCGCCGCCCAACAGCAGCAACACGCTGAACGTGCTGGCGATGAATTGACCCCAATCGAAACTTTGCATGATGAATTTCCTGTGCGCAATGACGGTTTTCCGACACATGACGTGCCTGTACACAGAGGTATTGCAATGGTCATGCCAGCTTCTACGGCGGTATAGTTATTTGATGCACCACCTTCCAGCTCTGCCTTTTTGAACCCATGGGATTGCTACGCGACCTGATCAGCGCCGGCGGCACGGGAGGATTGAATTGGCATGTGCACGCCCATTACTCGCGCAAACGCTGGCAGCCCACCGTTCAATTGATTGAGGACTTCTTGGCGCAGGTCCAGCCCAAGTCCGACCACCTGGTGTTGATTGGCGGCAGTGCAGGCTGGATGATGCCGCCCAGCTGGCTGTCCCGATTCAAGCGCATCGATGCCTATGACATCGACCCCCTGGCGCCCTGGCTTTTCAATTTTCGGCATGGCAGACGCTTGCAGGCGCAAGGCACCGCACTGACAGCCCACCGCCAAGACGCCTTGTTGACCTTGCCCGAACTGTTACAGGAGCACCCCAACGCCTGCCTTTGGTTTGACAACGTGCTGGGGCAGCACCGCTACCGCGTGCGAGACGAAGTCCGCGCAGAACAAGAACTCGCACAGCTCAAAACCACCCTCAAGGGCCGCCACTGGGGCAGCTTGCACGACGTGCTGTCAGGCCCCACCGATGGACGTTTGCTGCCGGCCGGTCTGAGTGTCTGGAGCCATCACACCTTGGCCAAACAAGGCTCTGATGCAGTGTTCACCCAGAAACTACTGGCCAGCGTGGGCGCCAAAGATGTATGGCAAGACCACCTGACCACCCAAGTTTTTGCTGCAACCACGCACACCACATGGATACCTTGGGCCTTCAAGCCCAACTACTGGCATTGGTTGCAGGCCGGCTGGGTCCACGCCTGACGCACGCACCTCAGTGCTTGAGGTTGTAGAGGGTGATGCCAGCAGCATCCATTTCTTTTTGTTCACGCTTGCGGTGAAACTCACGCACGGCCTTCAGGTCTTGCTCAACCAACGTGTCCATTTGAATCCGTTTTTGCTCTGCAGCTTTGAGCTTCAGACGCGCCACCTCCACGGCGTGTTGGGCGTCTTGCAGGTCGATGTTCACGCGGGCAATGAGCGATTGCAGTTGCTGCATGAACCCTCGAAAGTTGAGCGTTTCTGCCATGCTGTGCGGACGTTTTTCGGCCTCTTTTGAACGCGCCACGTAGTCGTCATACAAGATCTCCATGCGTTGGCGACTTTGCAGCAACTGGTTCACACGGTCACGGCACTTGCTCAGCGCAGCTTGTGCCTCTTCGCATTTCTCTTGGGCTTTTTTGGCCAACACCGGCCAGGCGGCGCGGGGCTTCATGACAACATGTGTTGCAGCTGCGCTCGGGTGACGGCGTAGTCCTCACCCTTGTCCATGTCTTGCCGCAAGAAGTTGACGATCTGTTCACGCAAGCGAATCGCTTCGTCCAACTCAGGGTTGCTGCCCGCTTCATAGGCCCCCACCTGCACCAGGTCTGCGTTCTGTTGGTACAAGGACCACAGACGGCGCAACTTGTTGGATTGCTTCAGCTCATCCGAGCTCACCAATGCTTGCATCACGCGCGAGATGGAACCGTTCAAATCAATCGCGGGGTAATGGGCTTGGTCGGCCAAACGGCGTGACAACATCACTTGGCCATCGAGCGACGCGCGCGCAATGTCCACGATGGGGTCAGACGCGTCGTCGCCTTCAGCCAACACGGTGTAAATCGACGTGATCGAGCCATGGCCATGGCGACCCACGCCACCACGTTCAATCAAGTTAGGCAACAGCGCAAACACCGAAGGTGGATAGCCTTTGGCAGTCGGGGGTTCGCCAATGGCCAAACCGATTTCGCGCTGCGCATGGGCCACACGCGTCAAGCTGTCGCAGAGCATCAATACGTTTTTGCCTTGGTCGCGGAAGTATTCCGCGATCACATGGGTCATGTGCGTGGCCTTCAGGCGCAACACCGGCGACACGTTGGCCGGTGCAGCAATGACCACCGACTTGGCCAAACCTTCATCACCCAAAGATTCATGAATGAAGGCCTGCACTTCGCGGCCGCGCTCGCCAATCAAACCAATCACCACGATGTCGGCTTTGGTGAATCGCGTCAGCATGCCCAAGAGCACGCTCTTGCCCACACCAGAACCGGCCACCAAACCAATGCGCTGGCCGCGACCGATGGTCAAGGCGCCATTGATGGCTTTGACACCCACATCCAAAATTTCTTCAATCGGTCCGCGCTCCATGGGGTTGAGCGGACAGCCCAACAGACTCAACTGGTCGGGCAAATTGGGCATGGGTTTGCCGTCAATCGGCACACCGCGCCCGTCGATCACGCGACCGAGCAGTTCGTTGCCCAAGCGCACTTGGCCTGAATTCGACATGACACGCACGGTGTCACCCGGCCCCACACCGACGGGGTCTGTGAAGGGCATCAAAAACAAAGTTTTGTCGTTGAAGCCCACGACCTCGGCTTCCACGCGATGGCCGCCTTGCCCAATCACTTCGCAGCAAGCGCCCAGGGGGGCCATGATGCCGCGCGTCTCGAGCGTCAAGCCCACCAAGCGCACCAACGTGCCGCTGCGTTGCGGCTCGGGCGTGCGCAGCTTGGGCAAGCTGCTTTGAACTTCAAGGGCAAAGTCGAGCATCAGAGGGGCTTTTTATTTATTAACTTGAATCATGCCGCGAATGACAGATGCCACGCGGGTTTGGTCGGTTTGCACCACCATGCGCACCACACCCACTTTGTCTTCGTAGCTATTGGCTGTGTTCAGCAGCTCGGGCGGAATGGTGGGCTTCTTGGCCTTTTGTTGTTCTTTGCGAATGCGCTCTTTGATCTCGGCCAGGGTTTCGCCTTCGCGGATCTCAATCTCGCCTTCACCCAAAGCTTCTTCTTCCGACTCGTCCGCTGTTTCTTCAGCAGCGGTTTCGTCAGTGGCCGCAGCAGCGTGCTCGGCGGTTTCCTCGACAGGGGGCGCTTCTACGGTTTCCTCGGGCGCTGGTGTCTCCACCACTTCGGGCTGGACTTCTGCCACCGGCTCGGGCACAACCTCGGGCACCACTTCGGGTTCGGGCTCTAGAACAGCTTTGGGAATGGGTTTTTGTGGCACCTCAAGCAGCAACATTTGGTATTTGATTTTGTCGGCACGCTGAGCTTCAAACAATTCGGCCTTGCGCATCATCTCGCGCTCAACGGCCTCGACCGCAGCCTTCTGCATGTCACTGTTGGAGGCGGCTTGACCCACCATGTTCAGCACGAATGGACGAACAATGGTGACGATCACGACCATGAAAATCAAACCCATCAACAAGGTGTTGATGACGTCAGGAATGAACATCGCCGTCCTCCTCTTTGTCAGTTGCTTCCGCTTGTGGCGGTTGTTCCGTTATGTCTTCGGCCACTTCTTCGACCACCTCTTTGCGCGTCAACACCGAGCGCGCCAGCCAGGCGGCCTCATCGACATGCAAGGCACGCGCCATGGCGGTGAGACGGTGATCCACCAAGTCTTCCACCACGGTGTCATTGGCAAATACGCGTACGCTGCCAGCTTGCATGTCATGCACGGCCTCGAGGCGCATGCCTTTGGTCAAATCTTTGGCGTGTTCTTGCAAACGTGCTTTGTCATCGGGGTGCAACTCCAGCACCACGGCGCCTTGCACCGGATGATCGAGCTCATCCAAACAACGCTGAACCAAGCGCTCCATGGCTTTGGTCGAGGTTTGCAATTCCCCCATCACCACTTGTTCTGCAATGTGCAAGGCCAAGCGCTTGAGTGGTTCAAAAAATTTCGTTGAGTCGTTGAGCAATGCGTGCAGCTCGTGTGCAGCATTCTCAAACACCACGCGCTGCGCAGCCATCTCGGTGGCCACCGCTTCGCGCGCGGTGCGCTCACCTTCGGCCTTGCCTTGTTCTAAACCTTGCTGAATGCCCTCGGCCAGGCCTTCCGCTTTGCCTTGTGCCAGTCCTTCTGCCAAGGCTTCGGCTTTGGCTTGTTCCAGCGCTTGGGCTAGGGCTGCGGCGCCTTCTTCGCGTCCTTGAATCAAACCCTGTGCGAATTGCTCGGACTCACGTTGCGCCACTTCTTCTGGGGGCACACCGCCCACCACCGCGGGCAGCTCGGGCTCTGGCGACGCTTGCGTGTCGATCAACTCTTCCTCGACGGTGGTCACGGCAATCGGCGCTTCGTCATCCGCCTCCGAGTTGTCCAACGCGGGGGCTGTCATGTCTTGCAATTCTTGTGCTGCTTGCACTGCTTGCACTTCTTGCACTTCTTGCAAGAGCAAAGGCACTTCATCAGGCACATCCGGATGAATGACGATGGGATCAGCCACCTTCTCGTCCGATGTGATCGGACTGAGCTTCAAGGTCTCTGCCAACTCCGCTTGTGCCAGGGCACGCTGCAACACACCGGGATCCACATTCACACGCAACTTCGATTTGCGTGTGGCAGCGAACTGGTCCATCACAAAGGGCAAGTGCTCATTGCTGGCCGTGCTGGGCTGCGATGCAGGCTTTTCTTCGCCCAACGCTTCGTTGCGGTGCTCGCCTTCGAGCAAGGCCAACGAGGCCATGGCCTGCTGAGACAAAGGTTGCCGCGTGGGCTGGTAGTGGTCCGCTGAAAAGCCGCCGGGCTTGGCTGGATAGCCAAGCTCAGCAAAATCCTCCGGCTCGTCGCTGCCCCAGCGGGTCGTGGCATAACCACGGCTGCTGAGCTTGTGAGCGATGCCGGCATTGGGCTGCCAAGGAACAGCAGCCCGAGCGGGATGGGGTTGATTAAACAAAGTCTGCGCCGCCCAAGATCAATTCGCCCGAATCGGACAACTTACGCGCCTTGCGCATGATTTGCTTTTGCGCGTCTTCGACGTCAGCCATGCGTTGTGGGCCTTTGGCTTCCATGTCGTCGCGGAACATACCGCGCGCACGCTCGGACATGTTGTCGAAGAAGCGCGCTTGGCACTCTTCGCTGGCGTTCTTCAAGGCCATCATCAACAAGTCTGGCTCCACCGCACGCATGAGCACCTGAATGCCTTTGTTGTCCACGCTGACCAAGTTTTCGAAGGTGAACATGTTGTCCTGGATCTTCAACATCAACTCGGGGTCGATCTCGTTCAAGCCGCCCATGATGCTGTTTTCCAAAGCCGTCTTGGTCATGTTCATGATCTTGGCAGCGGCCTGCACGCCACCAAAACTGGATGATTGCGCTGACGCGTTCTTGGAAAACTGTTGTTTCATGATGGCTTCCAACTCAGCCATCGCAGAAGGTTGGACCGTGTCCAAACTGGCCACGCGCTGAATCACCTCAGGGCGCACGTCGGGTGGCAAGTAGTTCAGCACATCGGCGGCCACTTCGCTTTCCAGCAGCGACAAGATGATGGCCACCACTTGTGGGTGTTCGCCACGAATCATGTCGGCAATGCCGCGGGCGTCCATCCAGCTCAAGATATCCAACCCCTTGGTACCTTGGCCAGGCATGATGCGCCCCAACACGGAGGCTGCTTTGTCGTCGCCCAAGGCCAAACGCATGACTTTTTCAACATAGTCTGCACCACCAATGTTGACGTTGTTTTGTTTCTTCAAGTGATCCACAAACTCGTCGAGCACAAAGTTCACGGCATCTTGCGAGAAGTTGGCGACCTGCACCATCGCTGCACCCAAGGCTTGCACCTCTTTCGGGCTCAAGAACTTGATGATTTCTGCCGCCTGCTCCTCGCCTAGCAACAGCATCAACACGGCAGCACGTTGGGTGCTGGTAATACCTGCGAGCTCAGCACGCAGTTTGTCGGTCATCACAATGGAGTCGTCAGCCATGATTCAATCCTCGGGTTTCTTATTACTTCTCGATCAAGCTCTTGAGCACGCCAGCCACGCGGGTCGAGTCTTCAGCCATGATCATGCGAATCAACGCAACTTTATCGTCGTAGGAATTTGCCGTGTTCAGCAAGTCCGCAGAAATTGACTGCTTTTTAGGTTTCATGCTAGCCATGCGGGCTTTCACCTCTTCCAGCGTTTCACCTTCTTCAATTTCGATGTCTTCTGTCGAGGCATCATCCTCTTGCGCGGCGGCTTCAGCAGCGGCCTTGGCAGCCATCTCGGCGGCCAGCGCTTCGCGCTCGGCACGTAGTTGTTCTTCACGCAAGCGGGCTTCCTCAGCGGCCAGGGCATCGGCCGCAGCTTTGGCTTCAGCCGCGAGGCGAGCTTCTTCGGCTTTGCGGGTAGCTTCTTCAGCCAAGCGTGCAGATTCTTCGGCGGCGCGCATGGCTTCTTCAGAGATGCGAAGCATTTCGCCTTCGTGTGTTTTCTTGGCATGGGCCGCAGCGGCCTGAGCAGCGGCGTTCTCAGCCGTGGCCACATCAATCGCCATCTGCGCTTGCAAGGTGGCGGCGTCAGCAGCCGCAGCAGCCAAGGCTTTGGGATCGATCTCGGGGGCCAACAAACGGCGCACCATCGGACGAACCACGGTCAAGAGGATCAGCAAGAAGATGCCGCCCACCACACCGGCGTTCACCATGACTTGGTAGTTTTCGTCACGCCACCAAGGAATCACCGTAGGGTCGTACTGGGGCTCAAACTTGGTACCGACCACGGTGACCACGTCGCCGCGTTCGTTGTTGAAGCCCACGGCGCCCTTGACCAATTGGTTCAAGCGTTCGATCTCTTCAGGGGTGTAGGGAACAGACGTGGGCGTGGTGCCATCGGCGTTTTTCTCGACCTTGGCACCAGGTGGCAATGGACGCTCATTGATCAACACACCCACACCAACCTTGGTGATCGTGCCCATGGCACCTTTGGTGTGACGCACGGCACGGTCGAGCTCATAGTTTTTGGTGCTACGGGCGGTGACTTGCACGCCTTTTTCGCTCACGCCCTTCAAGGGGTCGGCGTTGGTTTGCGTGGTAGCTTGTGGGTTGGTTGGCGCAGGCGGCGTATTCGACAACGCACCGGGAATACCAATCGCATCACGGAAGGTGTTGCGGTCTTCCACAAACAACTCAGAACGGGTCTTGGGACCTTTGTCTTGCGAGTCAAAGTCTTCGGTGGTGACCTCGGTTTGGGTGAAGTCCAAGCTCATGCTCACCTGTGCGGTCACGTTGGTCTCGCCCACGATGGGCGCCAGCAACTGGATCAAGCGGGTGCGATAGAGGTCTTCCATCTGCTGCTTGTGGGTCAGCTGTTGTGCGGTCAAACCCAGAGGCTGCTCGGTGAGCATGTCGTTCATCAAGCTGCCAAAGTTGTCGACCACCGACACGTTTTCAGGGGCCAAGTAAGGCACGCTGGAAGCGACCAATTGAATGATGGCTTGCACGTTGGCCGATGAAATCGTACGGCCTGGCAAACGGGTGATCACCACCGACGCCTTGGTCGGTGCACGGTCACGCACAAACACGCTTTGTTTGGGTGCAGCCAAATGCACGCGGGCCGATTTGATACCGCCGATTTGCACAATGCTACGCGCCAGCTCTTGTTCCATCGCGTTGTTGTAACGCACCTGCTCCATGAACTGGCTGGTGGTCATGGCGGGCATGTCTTTGAGGTTGTCCATGCCAGAGGCTTCGGTGCGTGGCAAACCTTTGGAAGCCAGCAACATGCGGGCTTCTTGGTAACGTGCGGTGGGCACAGAAATTTGGCCGGTGTTGGCGTCTACTTCGGGCTTGTACTCTGCAGCTTTCAATGCCTCGATGGCCAACTGTTTGTCGGCATCGTTGAGCATCAGCACCAGCGGACGGTAAGGCGTGGGCTTCATCGAGGTGAAGAACACGGCCACCGACATCAGCAGCATGAAGATCACCACAAAGGGCAGCACCTTGCGCACGGTGGGTTGACGCAGCACGTCCATCACCGCAGCGCCTGGGCCTTCTTTGGCGTTGATCCACGCGGGCATGCGCGATGCATCACCGCCTGGATTTCCGTTGGCGTTGTTTGCTGACGTGTTTTCCACGCCGCTGGCCGTGGGCATGCCCACGGCGTTCATGTTGAGGGTATCGGTTGCCATATCAGTCTCTTACTCCAGCATCACACTGGCATGTTCATGATTTCTTCGTACGCTTTCATCACTTTGTTGCGTACTTGCAAGGTGGCTTCAAATGCCAGTGACGATTTCTGCATGCTCAGCACGACTTCGGTCAGCGGAACTTCTTCACCGCGGTCATAGGCCTCTTGCATACCGCGTGATTTCAGTTGCGCATCGTTGACGCTGTCGAGTGCGTTTTGCACCGACTTGAAAAAGTCGGGTTGCCCTTGAATCTTGTTGGACGTCGGCTCGTTGACCGGCGTGTTGACACCCGTGGACTGCGTTTGGTGTGAACGCAGGGTTTCAATCATCGATTGAATGTTGGCTTGAGAGATGCGGTCAATCATGCTGAGGCTCCTTCAGTCATTCCACGTGAACGCATTTGCGCCAGCTTGTAGCGCAAGGTGCGTGGGCTGATGCCCAACTTGGCAGCGGCTTCCATGCGGCTGTCGGTACTTTGAATGGCGGCCATGATCACTTGCAGCTCGCTGGTCTTCACCGCGTGCTCTAAGTTCACAGGAGCAGTTGGTTCTTCGCGCATTTCGATGGGGGCTGCGTTGTAGGCAGCGGCAGGCACGAAGTGCGTGGGGGCAGCGGCAGCGGGTGCTGCGGGTGTCACGGGAGCCACTGTTGACGCGGCCTGTGCTTGCTGTGCAAATGCTTGTGGCAACTCGGCGGGCAACGCCGGCATGGCGGGCATGGCTTGCTCGTCCATCTGCGCGTCGTCAAACATCAAATGCGCGGGGCTGATGGTGCGGCCACCGCTCAACACCACGGCGCGTTGCACCACGTTTTCAAGCTCGCGCACATTGCCAGGCCAGGGGTAGTTTTGCAACAACACTTGGGCATCGGGCGTGACCGTGAACGGCACACCGCCTTTGACATGACGCGCCAACGATTGCGTGACCAAAGGCACGATGTCCCCTGGACGGTCCTTCAACGGCTGAATGCGCAAGCGGAACGTGCTGATGCGGAAATACAAGTCTTCGCGGAATTCGCGTTGCTCGATGGCGAGCTTCAAATCTTTGTTGGTCGCAGCGATCACGCGCACATCGAGGTCGATGGTGGCTTCGCCGCCCAAGCGGTTGAGTTTTTTCTCTTGCAAGACGCGCAACAACGTGGCTTGCAAGTTCATCGGCATCTCACCAATTTCGTCCAAGAAGATGGTGCCGCCATGGGCTTGTTCAAACAACCCTTTGTGTTCTTTCAACGCGCCCGTGAAAGCGCCCTTCTCGTGACCGAACAACATGTCTTCGATCAAGTGCTCAGGCATGGCCGCGCAGTTGAGTGCCACAAACGGGGCTTTGGCACGGGGTGACGATTCGTGCAACACACGGGCCAGCACTTCTTTACCAGCGCCTGTGGGGCCAACCAGCAATGCAGTGACATCGGTTTGCGCCACGCGTTGGGCCAAGGCCAACAGGTGCTGGCTGGTGGGATCCACAAACACATAGCTCTTGGTTTTGAGTTCGGGGGCGTTCAAGCCTTTTACAGCGCCTTGCCAGGCGTCGGCCGACCACTCGTCGGACGGCAGGACATGCAAAGCACCCAAACGCATCGCGTCCACGGCCACTTCCATACGGCGGCGGTCCACGCGACACAACACAGGCACGGTGTGACCAAGTTGGGCAATGAGGGTTTGAACTTCTTGGAGCAGCTCGGCGCTATCGCCCAAGCGAATGACCAACACATGCGCACGGCGCAAAGCCAGCGTGAGGTCGCCCAAGGTGGAGACGGTTTCCAGACTGATACCGGCGGCATCTAGCTGGGCGCGATCTGCGGCGTCGAGTGGACTGAAAGGGTCCAACCACACAGCATGAATAACGTTGACAGGAGAAGCGTTCACTTTGAGTACAGTCCGAAATAAAGGTAAGACTGTTATGCAAAGGTCGTGCCAGGTTATTTTTAAACCTAAGTGATTAAATTTATGTGATAGATCGGCCGGCGAGGGTCATTTTTCTGACTCTTCGACGACTTGCCGACAGGTTTTTTAGATACTTTTTGGGCGTCTGACTTGGGAGGCTTAGGCGAAAAGCCACCGCAGAAGCGGCCATCGGTGCGCAGCACCTCCAAGGAAGGAATCACCTTCGAACGAAAGCCCATCATCTTGCAGCCATAAGGCATGCGCGGATCCCACGTGATCGCCAAATAGCGACACTCCCAGCAATTGGGCCCCTTTGGCAGAGGTGAAGAAGAAGGCGCGGCGCCTTGATCAGCTTTCATGCGTCCACTCAAGGGAGGCTATTAACCACCCAAGAGCTTGAGCACCGACTGCTGGCTGGTGTTGGCTTGCGCCAGCACGGCCGTTGCGGCTTGTTGCATGATCTGCGTCTTGGCCAACTCGGTTGACGCTTGTGCGTAGTCCGCGTCTTCGATCTGGCTGCGTGAAGCAGACATGTTCATCGACACATTGGTCAAGTTGTTGATGACGTGGTCGAGTCGGTTCATCACAGCACCCATGGTGGCGCGTGTGGCGTTGACTTTGTCCATCGCGGCATCCAGCATGTTCAACACAGCGGTTGCACCTTCACGGGTGTTGATGCGAACCTTGCGTGCCTCTTCTGCCAAATCAGCATCTGCGGTGATCTGTCCGGTGATCGGACCGCCTTTGCCGAAGTCGGCCAAGTCGATCGTGATCACTTGGTTGGCACTGGAACCCACTTGGAAGGCCATGCGACCGACGCGAGGGGGATCCATGTCTTGGCTGGCACGGCCACCAAAACTGCCTTCGTTGAAACCCAACGCAGAGAAATTGCTCTGTGGACCAAAGCCGTCGGCACCGCTGCGAATCTGAATTGGACGACCCGTGATGTTCATCATGTTGGGTGGCAAACCATCCGCACCTGGCAAAGCAGGTAAGACTGGCGCATCAGATGTCAAGCGCACTGTGCTGTACACCGTTTTGATGTCCATGGCACTGACAGGTGCCGTAGCGCTGCCCAAGACGTTCAACAAGTAGGCGGCGCTCATGTCAACCGCAGACACATCGGTCTTGCCTGTTGAGTTGGCAGTCACAGTACCCAACGTGATCGTATGTCCGCTGGTCGCAGTCACGGAAGGTGCACGTAAATCGAAGGCGGTACCTGCAACGTTCGATGTGATCAACACAGAGGTGGAATCTGTGGGGTCCACCACTGCAGTAATGTTCTTCAGTGCTGATTCATTGCTGATAGCCAAGGCGAGAGCTGTGGCAGTTTGCGCTGGCGTCGAAGTTGCAAGCAAGGCTGCAGTTTCAACCATGACGCCGTTGATATATACGGAGGCTTTTTCGCCAGCGCTGACACCGGCACCTGCAATTTTGATGCGTGAGACTTGCGCCACAGCACCACCTTTGTCCAAGCCGAAGTTAGCGGCAGACAACTCATCTTGGCTCGAGTCGAACCAAACGGACAAGTTACGACCATCTGTGTTCAACGTCACACCTTTGCCGTTGTCCGATGCCGTGACACCATGTTGACCGATGCGTTCGTTGATGGCAGCCACCACTTTGGCGCGGCGATCTGTGCCTGTTTCGTTTTGCACGAAGTTCACTTCAATCTTGGTGCCGTTCACCCACAAGGCTTGTTTGCCGCTAATCGGAGTGGCCGTATTGGTAAACGTACCTTCTGTCGTGGCTGGATTCGCCTCGGCTGTAACCCCTGTCAAACTGGTGCTTGCGTTGATTGCTGCGGCAATCGCAATACCACTGGCAGAAGGGTTGCTGCTTGAAACCAAGGTGTTAGAGAACTTATCGTCTTGTGGCGTGGTGGGACGAATGGCAATGCCATTGATCTCCAAATCGTCCATGCCCAAGTTTTTGGTTTCTGCCACTTGGTTGGCTGTCACTTCTGTAGCGGCCACACTCATGGTGGCACCTGTGCTGGCAGAAGACGTCATTGTGAAAGACACACCAGGAGTGCGAGCTGTCAGGAAGATCTCACCCAGCTCTTTGCCCTTGGTGGCATACACCCCCAAGATGCTGTTGGCGTTGATCTTGGCGATCAAATCTTCAGCCACTGTTTGAGGCTTGGCGTTGGCTGCCGCGGCCGCAGACGTGAAGGTGGTGCCATTGATCACAATGGTCGCCTTGTCGTTGGCGGTCGCCAAACCTGACAATTTGACACTGTTGACTTGCGCCACGGAACCCTGGACGGGCTCACGCATGCGTGTGTTGACGATTGATTCGTTCTTTGAGAAGTTACCGCTCACCAAACCAATGCGACTGATGTCGCCGGTTGCGCTGGCACCGAGCACCACGGGCGCTTGAATTTTGGATTCCAAAGAGATTGTCGAACTTTGGACACCCTCTTTCAAACCAATGCGCTGACCAAACATCAAAGCGTTGGAAGAGTCCGCAGTTTCAAAGCGAACTTCAATGTTGCGACCATCAGGCGCCACCAAGCTGATGCCTTTGGCGTCAGACCCAGTGTCAATGGCGGTTACACCTGTGCGGTCGCTGATCAAGTTGATCGCACGAACCACGTTGGCACGTGTCGCTTGTGAATTATTAAAAATGGTGGTGATGTCAGCAGACGCATAACCGTTGATGAACACCACACCGTTTGTCACAGGCCCGCCCACCATGGCTTGACCTGTCAACACGTTTTCGTTGACTTTTGCAAACACGCCGGTGCCAGGTGTCTTGACTGCATATTCCGTGGTGGTGTTCACCACACTGGCAATACCTGTTGCGCCAGGCACCACGTCCAGTTTGGACACGTTGCCTTCTTTGGCTGGGAAGTTGACACTGATCACAGCAGATCCTGCCGCATACACAATGTTGCGGTTGGTGCTGTTGTCATACAGAGGGCTCGCTTGCATGGCAGCAGCGATCTTTGCAGCAGCCAATGCAGGTGTGTTGTCGTCGTTGGTCAAGACCACGCTGACCCCACCCACCGTGATGGTGCCTGGCATAGGGGTGCCACTGAAGGTGATTGATTGCGACTCACCTTGCGAGATACCTTGATCCACCGCCATGCGGTTGATCGCGGCAGCCTTAGCAATTGCGCTGCCTGCAGCGTTGTTTCGTGGGGATAGCAAATCGTCGGCTGCCGTAGATGGGCCAATGATGACGCCATTGATCGTCAAATCACCCTCGCGCATGTTAGGGATGCTGCCGGCAACGCCCACGCTCATGGAAACACCACGGCTTGCGACGCTGATGGCGGCGCCATCCGAGTCTTGCAGTGTGTAGCTCAAATCACCAGAAATCACTGAGCTATTCAAGCCATCAGCTTTGGCGAATTTCACCACTGCTGGGTTTTGTGTCACCAATGTACCGGTCATGGTGATTTGCTTGTTGTCTTGGTTGGTAAATGTTGCAGTAACCACCGACGAATTTGCAGCGCCAGACGCCACAGAGAAAGCCAATGAACCGCTTTGCAAGAACTTACCGTTGTCAGAGAAAACCTCTGACGAATTGATGGCTGCTTTGCGCGATGTAGACACTGCAGCTGACAAGCTCAGGCCTGTGGCAGCTGTATTGACAGTGGCAACCGCCAATGGCACATCGCCATCTGCAGCACTGTAGGTGATGGTGGCCACCCCTGCAGCTGACACGGCAGCCGTCATGCCACGCGAAGTGAACAGCGAAGAGTTGTTCAACGTGCTCTCGATCTTTGCAGCGGCCAATGCCAATGTGTTTTCTGTCGAAGTGATGGCGACATCTACCCCAGCAATATTGATCGTGCCAGGCGTTGGTGTAGCACCAGCCAGTGTGAACGTTTGCACTTCACCTGCGCCAGAACCTGTCATGGTGCGTGTCGTCGTAGGGCTGATGAACACACTGCCCGATTTGTTTTCTGAGGTGACTTTGTAAACCGGCATTTCGCCGACTTGCTCACCCGCTTTGCCGTTGAGCACAGGGAAACCGTTCCACTCTGTGTTGTCGGCAATTTGGACAATTTGTTGTTTGAGCTGTTGGAATTCGAGGTCCAAATAGCTGCGATCGGAGTTGTTGTTTGAATCGTTGACGGCTTGCACAGCCAACTCACGCATGCGTTGCATCATGTCCGTGATTTCGTTGGTTGCACCTTCCGCCGTCTGAATCAGACTGATGGCATCACCCGCATTGCGCACGGCTTGGTTCAAGCTGCGAATTTGATGCGTCATGCGCGTTGCGATCGACATACCCGCGGCGTCATCTCGTGCTGAGTTGATGCGCTTGCCTGTCGATAACTGTTGCATTGCCACACTCTGGGCACGGCCAGAAGAGCCGAGTGCCATTTGTGAAAACAATGCTTTAACGTTTGTGTTGATAACTGCCATTTTTTTCTCCTGACCCTATTGGTCAATCAAACTTACCACTGGTTAAGCACATCTCGTGCCAACTTATTTCGACATAACTTAATAAGGGTTTTCCCTTTTTTTGATGCGATTTGATGTTCATTTAAGTACTCAGTGGCAAGGTTTTGTCGCTGAAACGGCAAGCGGTTGCCGCTTTCCGCTTCGGTGCGATCTTTTGCCGCTTAATGCTGCAAGCCCGCTGTGGGCATCATGGATTCGCTGAAATCATCCAGCGACAACTTCTCGGCCAACAGCTCCACTTGGCCTGGATACAAATCCAAACCTTGACGTGCAACGGCCAGAGCGCGCTCTGGATCGAGGTTGCAACGCAAGGCACGAACCAACATGACAAAAGTAAAAGGCTGCGCTTTGCCGCCCTGCACTTCCATCAGCTCTTCCATCAGTTCAACAGCCAAAGGCCAGTCTTGGTTCATCATGGCCAACAAGCTGGTGATAGCCAAGATGTCTTCGCTGTGTGGGTACAAACTCATGCCAGCATCGCCCAAGGCATTCGCAAGCTCGAGCTGCTCAGTGGCAACCAAGGATTGAATGGTCTCGCGAATTTCAGCAGGACTGAAACGTTTGATCGCTTGCGCATTGAGCAACCCGCCTACGCTGGCTTGGTTCATCAATTCTTGAATAAGTGTCATCTGTTACTCCATCGGTTAGGTTTGAACCTCCCAAGCAAACTCCATACCAATTTATTTTTTGACATGCATCGACAGCCAATGCGCGCGTGCGGCTTGGTGTCAATAAACACACCAATAGACGGGCATGGAACATGCTTGATGGCCTCAACACCTTTATTGACCTTGTAGGGAATGACATGAACGCGCGAACACCCTCCTCCATGCTTTTGCCTGTCAAAACAGTCAAGCGGAAAAAAGAAGACATAGCTGTGGCTGCACCCGCCGTAAGCCCCACACCAGCACTCACACAAGACGAGGAGCTGAGCAACTACATGCAGCTAGCCAGCATGGGCAAGCTTCGCCTCGATCAACTCATGTACAAGTGCGATGCGCTGCAAGCGGAAAAACGGGTCGTTGAGTCGGCGCATCTTTACCGTCAATGGATTGAACATACGGAAGATCCTCAAAAATATCTGGCTTTGTTCAATTACGGGTCTGTTCTGCAAACACTGGGCATGACAGATTTAGCCGAAGAGGCCTACCGACTGTGCGTTGCGACGGAGCCGAAGCTGGCACAGGCACACATCAATCTAGGTCTGGTGCTTGAGCGCAAAGGACAAAATCAGCAAGCCTTGGATCAATGGTCCAACGTGGTGGCACAAGGTGTGGTGAATCCATCTAGTGACAAACTCATGGAAGTCACTGCGCTCAACCACATTGGGCGTGTGTATGAAAACCTGAAGCAATATGAGATGGCCGAGCAGGCATTACGTCGCAGCCTGCAGATGGACCCCAAGCAATCAGGCGTCATTCAGCACTGGGTCCACATCCGGCAGAAGGCGTGCATGTGGCCGGTGTACCAGAGCCTACCCAATGTATCAGCCAATGACATGCTAATGAGCACATCGCCATTGGCCATGCTGTCGTTGCATGACGACCCAGTGATTCAACTGCTGTCAGCACATGCCTTTGTTGGAAGAACCTACGGCTTCAAAGAAGAGTTTTTGAGCAAAGACAGGCACTACAAACACAAACGCATTCGTTTGGGCTACCTGTCAGGTGACCTTTGCACGCATGCTGTGGGGCTACTGATGGCTGACTTCCTAGAAGCCCACGACAAAAGTAAATTTGAAATTTATGCGTTCGACTACAGCCCTGAAGATGGCACGCCTTACCGCGCCCGTCTGAAAAATGCGTTTGATCACTTCCATCCTGTGGGTCAACTCACCGACCGCCAAGTGGCAGAGTTGGTGCTGACACAAGAGATAGATGTATTGATCGACATGCACGGCCTGAGCTCCGGCGCACGACCTGGCATTTGCGCCCTGCACCCTGCACCACTGCAAGGTACTTACTTGGGATTTATTGGCACCACCGCCATGCCCTGGCTGGACTTTGTGGTGGCTGATCGCCACGTACTACCCGAGGAATTGACACCTTATTTCACAGAAAAGCCTTTGTATCTAGACGGAAGCTTTTTGCCGCTGAATAAGAACATGGCAGACATCACCCCCATCAAGCGCGAGCAAGTGGGACTGCCACAAGACGCATTTGTGATGGCCGCATTTGGCAACGTCTACAAAATAAACGAAGACCTGCTGTCCGCATGGGCCAACATCCTCAAGCAAGCACCGCGCGCTGTACTTTGGCTGATGGATGACAACGAAAAAACAACAGCCGAACTCAAACGTAAGCTCCACCAAATTGGCGTAACAGCGCACCAAGTGCAGTTTTCCCCCCGCACAAGCTACCAAGAGTATTTGGCCCGCCTGCACCTGGCAGATGTCTTTTTGGATAGCTACCCCTACAACTGCGGCTCCACCACGCACGATGTGCTGAACTGCAGCTTGCCCATGGTGACACTGTCAGGCAAAACCATGGTGTCGCGCATGGGCCGAAGCATGCTAAGCGCTTTGGGCCTGCATGAACTGATTGCGACCAACTTCAGCGAATATGTGGATATCACCCTAAAGATTGCCAATGACGCTGAGTATCAAAAAGAATTGGTCAAGAGCGTGAAGAGCAGCATGGCTAGGAAGCAGAAGAATCCTAAGTTGTTGACTGCGTCCTTTGAAAACCAAATTCACCTACTCGTTAATAAAAATAAATAAATTACAGTCATGACGAATAATCAACTTCTCGCATCGTTCATCAGTAAGTCAGATCGTATGATTTACAAGTGGATTGATTATTTCGAGATATATGAAAGAGCATTTTCCCCATACAGAGAAAAATCAATTACTTTCCTTGAAATTGGTATACAGAATGGCGGAAGTTTGCAAATGTGGCGTGAATTCTTTGGGCCTCAAGCTAAGATCATTGGAATTGATGTAAATCCAGCATGCAAATCCTTAGAAGCTGAAGGCTTCGAAGTTTGGATTGGAGATCAAGCAGATCCAAATTTCTGGACAGAATTCAAATCGAAGAACCCCAGAATTGATCTTGTTTTAGATGATGGTGGACACACCATGGAACAGCAAATAGTAACCTTTCAATCTTTGTTTCCTATTCTTTCAAATAGAGGAACATATGTTTGCGAAGACACTCATACAAGCTACTTCCCATCGCACGGTGGCGGAGTAAAGAATCAAGGATCGTTTCATGAGTATTTAAAAACAATGCTAGATGAAATGCACGCATGGTATTACTCCCCCTTGCATGAAATCCAAAATTCCTATATCGCAAACAACCTTTATTCAATTGCAATGTACGACAGCATTGTGGTTATGGAAAAGCGAAAAAAGAATCCGCCGATTGCACTTGCTAGAGGATTTGACGGAGATGTAAAAAATCCACTATTCATGAGCCATATTGAACTCAGGCATGCTTTTGGAATGCCTGATTGATTTTAAATATAGGGAGAATTTAATATGATGAATTATGTAACGGAAAAAGTTGGGATCGAAATTGGAGGCCCATCACATATTTTTCGATCACTTATTCCCGTTTACGACAAAGCTAAGAGAGTTGATGGGGTGAATTTCTCTAGCAAGACCATATGGGAAGGAGAAATCCATGCTGGGAACACGTATCAATATTTACCCAACAAATTTGGCTATCAATTCATTTCAGATGGGACTAATTTATCTGAAATAAAAGCAGAAAGTTATGAGTTTTTAATATCTTCAGACTGCTTGGAACACATAGCAAATCCAATCAAGGCGCTTCTCGAATGGAACAGGATTTTAAAATCTAACCATTTAATGCTTCTTGTACTACCTAACAAAATCAATAACTTCGACCATCTTCGAGAGTTCACATCATTCCAGCACATCATCGACGATTTCAACAAAAACACTGACGAATCCGACATGACTCACTTAAGGGAAATATTAAGCTTGCACGACTTGAATAGAGATCCTGCTGCTGGTGATTTTAATCAATTTGCGAGAAGAAGTCTTGACAATTTAAATAACCGCTGCCTACATCACCACGTCTTCAACGAAGATTTAATACGAAAAATGTTGGAGGCCACAGGATTTAAGATAATTTCACTGGAAGAAACGCAAACATCATTTGTAACCATCGCAATGAAGAGTCACATTAATTAAGAACATTATTATGTGGAACCGCTTTAATAATATATTGAAGCGGCAATGCGTCTCTAATCGCATCATCAGGGTTGCATCCCAAAAGCGCAGCTGTATTTGAGATTGAATTTAAAATTTCTAGACTATTATTTTCTTGAAAAATTCTGGGGATTATTTGCACTACTCGAAACCCACAGTTCTCGAACATTTCACAGATCGTTTGCCGGGTAAACCAACGCAAATGTGTTCTATCTAGCAACCCGCTTTCTTCATATCTGAAGTCACCAATACTTAATTTAGCCTGGATTGACCAATGCTGTGCGTTCGGAATACACGCTGCAACATAACCATCACCAGGGATCACTTTCTTAATTTGAGACAAGACTTTCCATGGATCTTTGAGATGTTCGAGAACATCACCAAAAATCCAAGCATCAACATTTGAATGCATCTTCCAAAAATAATCCGGTGCATCATCAATATTTAATGTATAAACAGAATCACAATATTTACTAGCCAATTCTGCATAGTTGGGGTCTATTTCAACTCCTGTGTAGAGAACTTGTGGGGCTATTTTTTTAAATTCGCGAGCCAAGGCCCCTGACATACAGCCCACTTCCACAAGCATTCTGGTGGATGGATCCATGACACCGAGTAAGTCTGGATTATGTAAATCATGTACAGGTGTTTGTTGCATTATTGACCCCATTTCGCTAAATACTTTAAATATCCAAGACGCCAACTGTCAGTTCCACAGTTTCCTTTGCTACCGTGCGCAAAAGAGATATCCCATGTACCCAATTCGATATTCTTCAATTCGGCTTGACGGCAGAAATCCAAGTCATAAAAATGAAAATCAAACTGCTCATCGAAATATAGCTCATTATCAATAAGCGTCTGACTATGCACGGCAATCATTACGCCATCCATCAACTTGACCTGTTGTCTGGGAGGGCCGTAAAAGCTTATATTTTCAGGTGGAAATTGATCGCCGTGACCAATAATTCCACTTAGGTTCTCCCGTTTATCCCAATTGAAATTTTCATCTACAAACCACCATGTAGGTTGCCTTGGAGCGCGGTGAATATTACCTGCCAAGCCTACAACGCTAAATTGCTCCAAGCCCTCAATTAATCTTTTACACCAATAAAAGTCAAGCAACAGCAAATCATCATGGGCAAATACCAAGGTTGCCGGATCGTCATAAGACTCTCGAATAATTTGGTTATAGAGCTGTGGTAATCCCTTGGAGTTGTTTGCAAATAGCTTGAGTTCAACGAAATCTGGATAGTTGGCTTGTAGTGAGCGGCCAGTCAAAGTAGACGCAAAAAATTCATCTTCACTTACGCGTGTGGCAACAACTAATCGTATTTTCATGTCTCGAGTATATGCAAAAGAAAAAAGCCGCTCTGCAGACGCAGAGCGGCTCTGAATTACCAAATGCTCACTTAAGTGCCTGGAACTTTTCTGCCCGCAACCACAATTGCTGCCTTTTGAGCTGCTGTGAGTGCACTAGCTTGGTCAGACGTCATACTATCTAACATTTCTTGATTAAAAGTCCTTATTTGTGCCGTTGTCATTGCGCCAACTTGATTCACAGTCAATGAGGGTATTTGATCCTTAGTCAAATATGCAATCAAGCTGGAACTGATCGCTGAGAATGTTGACACATCAATAGCTTGCAATTGTGAACCGCTTAACTTAGAGAAATTCGTTGGGTTAAACGCATTCATTTGACTGCTTGTGATGGACTTCACTTGTTCGTCAGACAAAGCTCCAAGTTGTGACGTTGTAAATGCAGCAATTTGCGTGTTCGACAAACTTCTGATCACAGATGTTTCAAGCGCAGCAATCGTAGATGTCGCCAGTGCTTCTATATTGAAACGACTCATGGCACTCAGCGCTGACACACCCAACGCGGAGAGCTGGTCGGCCGACAACGCCCCTGCTTGTGCTGTTGTCATGGCCGTTACCTGAGGCGCTGTCAGCGCACGCATTTGCTCGGTGCTCACTGCTCTTATTTGAGCCGTAGTCAACTGCGTAAACTGATTGGTGGTTAACCCATTCACTGCACTTGTATTCAATGCTTGGATCTGCTCTGTGCCTAAGTACGACATGTTCTGAGAGGCAATAGCTCTCACCTGCGTCGCAGACAAACTCTCAATTTGCGATGTAGACAACTTGGTGAACAAGTTCAAATCCATGCCCTGCACTTGGGCCGTTGTCAAAGCTTTAACTTGGTTCGTTGTCAGTGCCGCAATTTGAGTCGAAGCCAAGGTATTAACTTGTTGTACTGACAAACCAGCAACTTGAGTGCCCGTCAGCATGGGCAGCATATCGGTACCCATCGCCCGCAACTGACTAGTTGACAAGGCCGTCATCAATGACCCGCTGATGGAGTTCAAAGTCCCTTGTTGCAAACGAGTGATTGCTGAGGAACTTATTGCAGTAATTTGATTACCACTCAGAGCGCCAGCCTGGCTAGATGTCAGAGCCCCAACTTGATCCCCCGTCAAAGCTGTAACTTGGCTATAAGTCAGCGCGCTAATTTGAGAGCCTGTCAATGCTTGCACCTGATCGGTAGTGAACTGACCTAATTGCGATGAAGAGAGCGCTGCAATCGCCTTTGTCGACATAGCCGCCACTTGGTCTGTACTAAGTGAACTCAAAACTGAGCTACTAAGAGCTGCAGCATGTGCACCATTCAACGCTGCGACGAAATCTGTGCTCAAAGAGGCGATTTGCGATGAGCCTAGACGACTGATTTGAGCTGTATTGATCGCGGCCACTTGCGCAGAAGTCAACCCAGTCAAACTATCTGTTGTGAGTGCGCCAAAGTCAACGCTTTCCATGACACTGATCTGCTTAGTCGTCAAAGCAGCGACTTGATCGGCCGTCAAGCTTGCAGCTTGACCACTAGTCAAAGCCACAATTTGTGACGTCGTCAGGGCCTTGGTTTGATCGGTTGTCAATCCACTCACTTGAGCATCCGTCAGCTTACTGATCTGTGTAGATGTCAAGCCTGTAATTGCAGCCGTGGTGAGCGCTTTGACTTGATCAGCACTCAATTGAATCAAGTCCACAGACTCAAAAGCTGATGCTTGTTGGGACGTGATAGCGCCCAATTGAGACGTTGTCAATGAAGCCATCTGAGTTGAGGATAACGCCTCTATTTGAGAGGTCTTCAAGCTCCTGATTTGCAGAGTCGTCAGCGCACTAACTTGATCAGCTGTCAAACTGTTTACTTGCTCACTTGTGAGGCCGGCAAGACCTGCCGTATTCAAGGCAGCTATTTGATCTGCTCCCAATGTCACCAAGTCAGCAGAATCAATCGCGCCGACTTGAGCCGCTGACAAGACTTGCAGAGCGGCTGTGCTCAAGCTCGCAACTTGGTCGGATGTCAACCATTTCATTTCGCTAGATGTCAATGCTCTAACTGCCGTGGTGGTGAGTGCCGCTATTTGATCCGTAGTCAAGGAAGTCAAATGGGCACTGTCCATACCTGCAATGGCCGCCGTCGAGATCCCTTTGATCTGATCCAAACTCAGTGAACTGATCAAGGTGGAGTCAATGGCATTGAATTGCACCGCCTTCAACGCACCTAACTGCTGGGTTGTCAATGCTTGCAATTGTTCAGAGGTTAGCTTCTTCATCTGCGCTGAGCTCAACGCACCCACCTGGCTGGTACTCAATGCGCCAATTACCTCTGTTGTCAAACTTGCAAAATCTAATGACTCAATCGCTGCCAGCTGTGTTGTACTCATCACAGCAACTTGTGCCGTGGTCAAGTTAGCCACTTGCTCGGAACCAAGATTTTTCACTTGTTCGGTCGTCAGACTGCGAATTTGAGTTTGCGTTAAGGCTGCAATCTGATCGCTCGTCAGCGCTGCACTCTGAGTCGAGCTCATTTTGCCAATCACCGTGTTAGACAACACCTTAATTTGGTCAGTCGTCATCGCCGCCACATCTGACGAGTCCAGTGCATTGAACTGCATAGTGCTCAAGCTAGATACCTGAGCCGTTGTCAAGCTAAGCACCTGATCAGACGTTAGGGACTTCATTGCAGCAGAAGCTAACGACTTGAGTTGAAGCGTGCTCAAGGCAGCCACTTGATCAGTAGTCAGTCCCGCAATGTGATCAGAGTCTGCTTTAGATAAAGCCGCCGTACTTAATGCAGTAATTTGACCAGCACTCATAGCCTGCAAATCTGCCGAATCAACGGCATTAAGTTGACTCGCTGACAATTTAGACATCTGCGCTGTTGTCAAACTTGCCATTTGATCTGAGTCCAAAGCCTTCATATGCTCAGATGACAAAACACGGATTTGCGTTGTTGAGAGAGCAGCTACTTGGTCCGTAGTCAAAAGAGCCACTTGCGCACTAGAAATCTTGCTCAAGGTGGACACATTCAAAGCACGTACTTGATCAGCCGAGAGCGCTTGCAAGGCACTTGAACTTAGTGCATTGACTTGCTGTGACGTCATCACAGCCACTTGAGACTTGCTCAAGCTACCGATCTGGTCAGTGGTCATTGCAGCAATTTGCTCTGATTTAAGAGATTTCATTTGTGCAGTAGACAGCGCAGCCAGCTGACTGGTTGTCAGCACAGCAACCTGCGCGCTATCCAATGCAGCGACCAAGGCTGTGCTTAGTGCTTTTACTTGGGCTGTTGTCAACTGCATCAGATCATCAGATTCGATGGCGCGCAGTTGCGTACTCGACAGTGCCGCAACTGCAGCAGTATTCAGTTGACTGACCTGATCTGTCGTCAAAGCTACGATTTGATCACTGCTCAGCACTTTAGCTTGCGCAGCATTTAAACCACCAACGGCACTTGCACTCAGGGAAGCGAAATCTTCGCTTTCCATGGCTTTCAACTGCCCAGTTGTCAAAGCCTCTACCTGTGCTTTGGACAAAACAGCAGCTTGTGATGAGTCAAGAGCAACGATTTGGGCTGATTTGAGCGCACGAATTTGCGCTGTACCCAAAGAAGAAACTTGGTCAGTTGTCAGGCTCGTTACTAAGTCTTCTGTCATGCCAGCGATTGCAGACGTGTTAATCGCCTTGATCTGGTCTGCGGACATCAATACCAAGTCGCCTGACTCAATCGCATTAATTTGAGCCGAATTGAGTGTGGCAATACTGGCTGCTGACAACTGACTGAGTTGCGTCGACTCCATTGCGGTTATTGAAGCCGCCTTCAGTGCTTTGACTTGTGCTGTGGTCAGCGCGGCCGCTTGATCAGCCGTCAGTGCGACCGCTTGATCGTCTGTCAAACTTGCAATCACAGACGTGCTCAGTGCTTTTACCTGATCAGCGGTTAGGCTAGAAATAACAGCCGAGTCACTCACACCACTAAATTGCGCTGAGCTCAAAACAGCCATGCCTGCCACAGACAAGTTAGGCAGCTGATCTGAAGTCATTGCATTCAGCTGTGCAGATGTCAACACTTTTGCTTGCGCAGTTGTGAGTGCTGAAAGTTGCGTCGAAGTCAATCCCGCAATACGGTCAGCATCTAAGTTTTTGAATGCTCCCGTGCTAATTGCTTGCACTTGATCATTAGTTAACCCACCGATCACATCTGATGCAATTGCGTTCAGTTGTGTTGAGCTCATAGCAGCAATATGAGCTGCCGACAGGTTCGTGATTTCGGTCGAATCTAAGGTTCCCAATTCATCTGCAGTAAGAGCTTTCGCCTGCAAGGTTGTCAGTGCCGCCAGTTGCGAAGAATCAAGCATACTGAACTGATCACTACTTAAAGCTGCCAAGCTTGAGGTTGTCAATGCCCTCACTTGATCTGTTGTGAGTGCTGAAAAATCTTCTGAATCAATCGCGGACACTTGCGCAGAACTCAGCGATGCAATAGCAGATGTAGTCAGACTTTTGACTTGTGAAGAATCAAGTGCAGTCAACTGAGCGTTTGTGAGGCTTTTCGCCTGGTCAGCTGTCAGTGCACCAATCTGATTGGAACTCAAAGTTGCAAACTGAGCTGTGGCATCCAATTGACTTAAGGTCGTGGTGTTGATCGCCGCAATCTGTGCCGTTGTCAAATGAGGCACCACATCAGAGGAGATGGAAGCAAATTGCTCCGAAGTCAGAACTGCCACGCTAGCAGTGGATAAATTCACAAACTGTGCAGAATCCAGCGCACTTAGCTGGTCTGTGGTCAACAATTTCGCTTGGCCTGTAGTTATTCCAGCCAAAGCAGCGTTAGAGAGGTTGTCAATAACGTCGGATGCCAAGCTCGCAACTTGCACATTCCCCATTGCAGAAAGGTTAGCCGATGTGAGCGAACTTGCTTGTGCCGAGGTAATAGCGGCGGCCTGCGCAGAGGTCAGAGCTTTAGCCTGAGCTGTAGTCAACGCACCTAATTTACTGCCTGTCAGAGTGGCAATTTGATCGGTTGCACTCATCGATCCAATTGCCGCAGTAGTGAAGGCCTGAATTTGTTCATCTGTCAGCGCATTCAAATCGCCCGAATCAATACCCTTGACCTGCAATGCATTGATTGCTGCCAGCTGGCTAGTTGTCAAATTAGACATTTGCGACGAATCCAAAGCTTGAAGCTGCGAAGAATTCAACGCATTGACCTGAGCTGTGGTCATCGCTTTGACTTGCGATGTGGCCACCAGTTGACTGATTTGTGCACTACTCAAACCAGTGATCGCATCTGCCTTGAACGACTTAATTTGATCGGTGGTCAAGTTCGCAATTGAGGCAGAGTCAATAGCTTTGACTTGCGCAGCAGACATCGCTGATATGGAGGACGTACTCAGTCGGGCAAGCTGAACGCTAGATAGATTTGCAATTTGACTCGTCGTCAGCGCTTGCATTTGATCGGTTGTGATTGCAGCTACCTGATCGCTAGTCAGATTAACAATTCGATCCGATGCCAAGGCCGCAATTGCGCCTGTACTCAATCGTCTAAATTGTGCAGATGTCAATGCGCCGACTTGCGTGCTACTCAAGGCCTTAGCTTGTGACACTGAGAGTGCCTCAATGGCGTCGTAGGATAAAACCTTTAAGTTATCCACGCCCAACTTGCTGACCTGCGTTGTACTGAGAGCAGCGATTTGTTGCGCAGACAGTTTCGGAGCTTGGGTTGAGCTCAGAGCGATGATTTGATCGGTCGTTAACTTGGCGACCTGTTCAGTTGTCAGCGCTTCAATTTGATCCGTAGTCAATTGATTCACTTGAGCTGAAGACAAACCTGCTACAGCTGCCGTGCTGATTGCTACGATTTGATCAGTACTCATCAATACCAAATCAGCGGATTCAATGCCTGTGATTTGAGCAGAACTTAGAGCGTTAATTTGTTCCGGTGTCAAGGCTTGTACTTGACTGCCCGTCAGATTTTGCAGGCCAGTCGATGTCATAGCTTTAACCTGGTCAGTGGTCAAAGATTGAACTTGATCAGATGTCAGGTTAGAAATTCGTGTTTGATCCAAGCCCGAAATTGCACGACTATCGATTGCACGAATTTGATCCGAGCTCAGATTTGCCCAATCTGCAGCGTCAATCGAATTCAACTGGGCTGAAGACAAAACAGCCATTTGATCGGTATTTAACTGACTAATCTGGCTAGAACTCATACGAGTCAATGCAGCACCTGCTAGTGCCTTGACTTGAGCAGTGGTCAGTGCGTTGATCTGATCATTTCCAAGAGCATCGACTTGAGCATTGGTAAGTTGATTGATACCAGCTGTAGATACAGCGGCGATTTGCTCAACTGACATGCGCGCCAAGTCTGCAGATTCAATTTTTTGAATTTGCGTTGACGAAAGTGCACTGACGGTTTCAGTTGTTAAGTATGAAATTTGGTCTTCACTGATGGCTTCAATTTGGTCTGTTGACAGCATCGACGCTTGATTTGACGCAATACCTGCAACTGCCTCGTTCGACAAAGCACTAATTTGTGTAGATACACCCGTCCACTGATCTGAATTCAATGCAGCTACTTCTGCCGCTGTCAAACTGTTGATCTGACCAGTCGTCATCACATTAAGCTGACTTGACTTCAATGCTGCCACTTGCGTTGTTGTCAGCTGAGCCAAATCTTCGCCTTCAATTCCTCTGATCTGAGATGAGTTCAGAGATGCGATCACCTGTGTATCAAGATAAGCCATGTGCTCGGTGTTGAGCGCAGCTACTTGTGTACTTGACCACCCGTTGACTTGCGCAGATGTCAGCACCTGCACATCCGATGTTTCCAAGGCTTGAATTTGTGCTGGCGTCAATGCGCCAACTTGTCCGGAACCCATCGCGGCGATTTGGTCTGTGATGAGGTTAAAAATCTGGTCAACGCTCAACGCGGCTACGGTGGGAGCACTGATGCTCTTAAATTCATCTGGACCAATCGCTGCAATCTGCTCTGCATACATCGCATTGAGCTGGTCAGAACTTAGACTCGCAACCTCAGTGGCGTCCAGCGAACGGATGTCACGCGTCGATAACGCTTGAATTTGAGGAATGGTGTAGTTTGAAATTCCTGATATTGACATGATCAATCCTTTTTTATTCGCCGGGTTGGTCCTGCCGCTCACTTGAGGAGCAACAAGAGCCTTAAATTTCTAATCGTCTCTGCTGATTCGGCATGAGGTAGGTAAGCTTTAATGAGAAATACAAATAAAAAAGCGAGCCCGAAGGCTCGCTTTTGGTAGGGCTATCTGCTGAATTACTTCAACAAGGACAGCACAGATTGCGACGACTGGTTCGCTTGCGCCAACATGGCTGTAGCAGCTTGCTGGATGATTTGCGATTTCGCCAAGTTAGTTGTTTCAGCAGCGTAGTCAGTGTCTTGAATACGGCTACGTGAAGCAGACATGTTTTGGTTGACTTCGGTCAAGTTAGAGATCACTGCATCCAAACGGTTTTGGAAGGCACCCAACTTGGCTTGGTTCAACGACACCGACTTCAAGGCAGCGTCCAAAGCAGTCAATGCCACTTGTGCGCCGGCCTGTGTCGAGATGTCAATGCTCGCCACTTTGACGCCGTTATCCACGCCACCGAAAGTACCGGTTTTAAAGCCCAACTTAGCAAAGTTTTCATTGCCATCAGAACCACCTTCCACCGTGAAGGACTTGTCTGACTGCAAGGTCACTCGAGCGTAAGTGGTCTTTGCCCCACTTTGTGCTGTTGCATAAGTGGCATCGTTAAAGAAGGCATTGGAATCAATACCCAAAGCTGCAGCTGTTGTATCGCTACCGATTGAGATGTTACGGCCATCAGAAGCAGTCAAGGTCAAACCTGTTCCATTGTCAACAGCCACCACACCCGTTTCACCAGTTTTAGTGTTGATCAATGTCGCCACATCACTGCGAGTTGAGCTGGTGGTCAGCGTATCCAATGCAATGGTCACGCCGTTCAGAGACAAGCTTTTACCGGCACCAGCAGTGGCAGTATATGAAGTACCAGTCACAACGTTTGGCGATGCTGTTGCGGTCACACCTGTTGTTGCAGTAGCCTTGTTAATGGCAGCAGCAATCGCAATTGCACTCGCTGCTTTTGTAGAACTAGTGATCGCAGTACCAGCGGCGTTGGTATCGGCAGAAGCAGGATCATCTGCTGTAGAGGCAGCAACGATGGAAGTGCCGTTAATGCGCAAAGTGCCCGCTTGCAGCAAACCTGTTGTTGTTGTGGATGGTGCAGCCGCAGCTACCGAGCGATCTACCGATGTCATGGCCGACACGTTGGCACTGTAAGTGCCAGCAGTCATACCAGCGTTCACCAAATTACCGTTGCTGGTAGATGAAACTGTGATGGGTGCATTCGTGGTGCTAGACAATTGGTAAGTGCCTG
>JACCDY010238892.1_pt1 | contig 59184 bp, 57 predicted proteins | sample 7446391 | NCBI WGS metagenome assembly JACCDY01 (sample SAMN15323451, study PRJNA562643) | freshwater metagenome | isolation source: river surface water | place: USA:Blue River Watershed | collected 2017-08-18
GAAATATCAAGGTAAACAACTGATTCAAACTCTCTTCCTTGATGATTAAGATAAGTAAAATTTGCATTAAGCATTGAATCTTTTGTTGGAGTAATGTATTTACAAGTATAATATTCTTCAGAACAATCAGTCCATGTCACATCGCCTGATTCTATTAACTCGGCATATTTTGTCCCAGATTGTTTAAATACTTTGCCTAACAGTCCACGATTTGCTTTATACTTTTTATCTAGTACATCAGTTGGTAAAATATCAACTTGTTTTACATTAAGTTCGCGTGCAATTAAACCAGAATACTCACCAATAGTTGATGAACTAGTGTATAACTCAATTCGATTTACTGGGTAATATATTGGCTTATTTGCTTTTTGACGCAAGTTACGAACCGATTCTAGTAGCTCATTAACTGAATAAAATCCATCAAGAACATTTTCATCTAATTTAAATTCATTTATGCCATTAATATCAATAGTCTTTATATGAATACTAACATATGGGTCTGTTGATTCACACATATTGTACATACACATATTAAAACTTTCAGATAAATGAGGAATAAATGGAGCAAGTAAACAATTACAATTAGATAAAACCCTATACAAAGTGCTAATTGATTCTTTGCAATCATTTTCAGTACACAAACCCTTTAATCTATCGCGTGAAAGTTTTACATAACTATTTGATAGATTATCAATAAATTTGAAAATTAGATTTGGTACATGTGTGATTTCAAGTTTTTCCATATGAGAATAAACTGCCTTTGCAAATTCCATATATTTATTCCAAATCCACAAGTCTAATTTATTGGTAGAATCTAATGTTCGTACCCATTCAGTTGTATCAAATATTGATTTTGCGTTAACCATACATTCTGATAACATGGAATGGGTATGGTAATATGGAAGTATTTTACGAGTGATATCATTTAAATCCCCATCCTTAAAACAGAATGATTCAGCTCTAGCAGCAGGTGAACCCACCAAGTATAGCCTTAAAATATCTACTCCATAAGTTTCAATTAATTTATTTGGACTAGTATAGTTTCCTAAACGTTTGGACATTTTTTTGCCGTCTGAAGCTAAAATTAGTCCGCTAACAATGACTTTTTTAAAAGCAGGTTGATGATTTAATGCAGTTGACAATACATTTAGAGTATAAAACCACCCCCTTGTTTGGTCAATAGATTCAGCAATAAAATCAACAGGATATGATTCACTTGCACATTTAGGATATCCAAATCGTGCGAGTCCGGCCATGCCAGATTCAAACCAGCAATCTAAAACTCCAAAAGTGCGTTTCCATGTACCTTGGCTATTAGTAAATTCAGCAGAACCAAGTGTGTCTAAGTGTAGGTCTTGATAAGTTTGACCTGATAATTCAGACAATTGTTCAACAGAACCAATACAAATCATTTCTCCGTGTTCGTTTGTCCATACTGGAATAGGTGTTCCCCATACTCTATTTCTACTTAAACACCAGTCGGGTGAGTTTGCAATCCAATTGGCAAAACGTTCAGTTCCCACGTATGCTGGAGACCATTGAATTAACTTGTTGTTACTAATTAACTCTGGAATAATTTCTTGGACATTCAAAAACCAGGCATCAGTTGCCAAATAAATTAGAGGACAATCAGTTCTCCAACAATGGGGATATTGATGTTTAATTTTTTCAGATTTAATTGCATGTGAATGAGTTTTTAAGTAAACAACAATATCAGTTGACGTGTCAATTACAAATTTAGATTGTAGGTTTATTACATTATGTGAAATTTTAAATGTGCATTGAGAATCAATTAAATGTTCAGGAATCATTGAATCTTGATATCCATTAGCTTTCATTACTCGCATATCGTCATCGCCAAACAATGGTGCCAAATGTACAAGTCCGGTACCTGATTTGTTTGTTACATAACTATCTCCGTAAACTCGATAGTTTAAATAATTTGGTAAGGGAAAAATAGGGACATAACTTAACCCAACAAGTTCAGAACCGGAAATATCACGAACAATTTTATAGTCAGAACGTTCTCCAACAAAAAATGTTTCCACAATTTCAGAACAAACCCAAAGTTTTTCTTCTAAACCATTTATGTTAACACTTACTAAAGAATATTTAAGTTCGGGGTTAATGCAAATTCCTTGATTAGCAAATAGTGACCACGGGGTCGTTGTCCAAATTAAAAGTGATTCATCTGAGTTCACTAATTTAAATTTAACATAAACAGAAATATCAGTTCTGTCCTGATAGTTTGAACTAGCTTCAAAATTTGATAAAGGTGTTTCACATTGTGGCGAATAAGGCATAACTTTCTTTGAACGGTAAATAAGACCTTGGTCCCATAATTTTTTAAATGCCCACCATAGCGATTCCATATATTTGAAATCAGCTGTATAATATGTTTGTTCTTTAGAAAATTGTCTTCCAAGTCTGCCTAATGTCCCATACCAAACTTCAGAACAAGAACCAATAATTTTTCTACATTGGTTATTAAACTCTGTTAACTTTTCTACTGGATCATTGGGACTTACTTTACCAACTGTTTTTTCAGCCTCTTGTTCTAATGGTAAACCATGACAATCAAACCCAATTTGATAGCTGATTGCGTAACCCTTTTGACTCATATAACGCGACATAGTGTCTTTAATTGCAGAAACTAGCAAGTGACCATGATGAGGTGTTCCATTAACAAAAGGAGGACCATCTAAAAATTCCCACTTTGGACAATTTGCTCGTGAGTTTTTTAGTTGGGTATGAAGTTGGGATGTTTCCCAATAATTACAAATATCTAATTCAGTTTTATTAAAGTCCATTAGATATAGATTAAATTAAATTTATTTAGTAAATTGTTCAATTTTTACACAAATTATTTATTTAAAGTAACAGCTTTTAATCTTTGAGATATTACAATATCCGGGTTAGAACCAGTAAATATTTTATTAATATCATCTGGTGTTAAACATATCCAAATAGTTGTTTTAATTTTATACGATTTATAATAAATATAGTTTTGACCAGAACCATAACCTTCTCCTTCATATTTGTTCCAAAAAATATCAGGGTCTGAAAAACAAACAACAAATGATGATTTACCGGCACGTTCTGACGAATAAATTTCTGTTGGATGAACTTGTACATATTCAAGAGATTTTTTTATTGCAACAAAATTACCCGTTTGGTGTTTAAAATCATAATTTGGTTCTAACTGACCTTGATAAATTCCAGTTACTCCTTGATACTTGACTGGGTTTTTAACTTTTTTCTCTCCATTTGTTATCCAAGTTTTATTTGCAAACATTTTTATAAAATAAATTAACATCCTTTGTTTAAATAATTTTTTCAAAAAAACCTGTATTTATTTCATTTTGAGAATCTGATATTCCAGATGAGTCAGCATAATAAAAAGAATGTAAAACAGTTTGTTCGGGTAAAACTTTACACAGATTAAACCATACATCAACCATTTTAACTTTGGTGTCAGATGCATTCCATCCAACAACAGTTTTTGGAAAGTACGCAGGTACAGTTTTTAATGTTTTATGGATATATTTTACATCTGGTGCGAACAAGTTAAGACCAGTAAATAGTTTTGGATTTGTCACACACATAAAAATTGCTGGACCAGCTCCCGTGGATTTTGCTAATACCGAATAAACTGAACTTTTGTCAAAATATTCTAATAAAAGTTCTCCACATTTTTTATATAACTGATTTTCTAGTAACCCCAAATCAGACTTTTGTTTTAATTTTAAAATTTCCAAATGTAAATTATTAATAATATTATTAGTAAACTTTACCATATGTATCCTCTTAAATTTATTCAAGTTTAAATTTCTATAATTGTTTGCAAACAATACCCGTTTATTAGAATCAAATGATATGTCTGAAAACCCAGGTATTATTACTAACTCGGATACAGCGTCTGGGTTTAGTTGAACGGATTGGAATGATTCAACAATACTAATGGAATCTGATGGTAACAAATTAATTAATTCAATAATATTTTCAATATGCATTAACAGTTAATAATAATGGTTTTCAAATAATTATTTCAATTTTTTTTAATAAACTTGTACCACACTAAAATATTCTAACGCAGATTTTTTGTAAAACGCGGGTAGTTTACAATAAAAATTGATAAGAAAAATAATTAGTAATATATATACTGGCTATAATGAGCAATTTAATATATTTAAATTACTACAAATCAATTGATACAAAAAGAAATTTTTATATTGCAGGTTTTGATTTGGACTGGACAGTAATTAGAACAAAATCCGGTAATGTTTTTCCAAAAGATAAATCTGATTGGGAAATTTGGGACAAAAAAGTACTTGTGAAATTAAAGGAACTTGCTAGTGATCCAGACTGTTTAATATTATTTATTTCAAATCAAAAAGGTGTTGGAATTCCAAATAAAAAATATTTGTCAGTAAAAGAATTTAAGGAAAAGATTAATGATATTCATAAAGCTTTAGGAGTAAATTTTATTTTTATTGCGAGTTTACAAGATGACATATACAGAAAACCACGCGTTGGTTCAATTGATTTTTTAATTGAGAAAGAATCAATTAAAATCGATATTGGTAAATCTTTTTATGTGGGAGACATGGCAGGAAGACCAGGGGACAAAACAGACTCTGATATTAAATTTGCTAAAAATTTACAAGTGCAATTTTATACTCCTGAGGAATTTTTCCTTGGAGATAACCCCAATCTCAACTATAAATTATCCGGGTATTTGTTAGATAATAATTCGAAAAATACAAAAATCAATTTAAAGTCGGAACCGTATAAAATGGTCGTAGTTAGTGGATATCCCGGTTCTGGTAAATCTCATTTGGCACAAAAAATAATGAACAGCCCTAGTGCAAAACCATTTGAATTATTTTCACGGGATTTATTTCAATCAAAGTTTCACAAAAAATTATCAGAAGCAATGGAATTGGGAAATCCAGTCATAGTTGAAGGACTATATCCAACAAATCAATCAAGACAAGAATTAATTTCGTTAGCAGAAAAACATCATTATAATACAGTTTACATCCATGTTAAAACCACATACGAACTAGCCTATCATTTAAACCTTTACAGGAGTTTGTTTGAAGGTCAAGACAAAATTCCAGAAATAGTTTATATGAAATATAGAAAAAGTTTTGAATATCCAGAAGAGGAAGACTGGAACGAAATAATTGAATACCATCCCCATATATCCGGAAAAATTAACAGGTTTTATTTATTTTAATTATATAATTAAATCTGATTAAATAACTTAAAATTATTTGTGGAAAATAAAATTCGTAAAATAAAAATTGATTAATTTAACATTTATTTTACTAATTATTGATAGTTAATGGAAGCCCTTAATGCAAATGTACAATCCGGATTTTTAGAATTTAAAATTCCTGAACATATGGTATCAACTATTGTTGAATCAGAATTATTTTACGAATTTAAACATAATTTTACAATTGAAGATAATGGAAATATTACTTTTAGAATTTATTGTTCATCGCCTAATTCAATACCAAATTTAGTTAAACTAATTGCACAAACAAATTTAATAAACTATTTAGTAAGCAAGTAAATTAATATTATTAGATATGTTAGATGTACACAAACTGATAAACTAGATTTATTTAATGTAAATAAATCATTATAAGTTGCCCAAATGTCAGTAAAATTAATTACTAGCAAAAGTAATGTACCAATACTAACACCAATTGCAACAGTTAATAATGCGTAATACTTGCCAGGTAACCCAAATAAAATAATAAGACCAGCAACGAGTTCCATTACGATTATCCCATATTCTGACCACGGTGGTAATTTAAGTAATGTATAAGCTTCATATTCGCGCCTTTCTTTAAGAAAAATTCTATGAATACCTGCAAGCAAAAAAACTACACCTATAAATTTTTCTAAAATAATACTCATTTTATTATAAATAGTGCGATTTTATTTTTAACAAAAAAATCATTTTAAAAAATTTCTACGTAAATTATAATGAGTGAAGAAGAAAATAATTTAACATCAACAGTACAAGAAGAACAATTAGATACGCAATCGAACACCACTGGTAAAAAATTATTACCTGAACATCAAGATGTTGTTGACTTTCAATTAGATAAACTTGTTGTAATTTTAAATCCGATGTTTAAATCAATAAATTTCACACCAAACCACATAACAACCCTATCTTTAATTTTTGGTTTAATTACTTTGTATTTGCTATGGAAGAAACATTGTATGTTAGCAGGTGTTTCTTATTTTATATCATATTTTTTTGATTGTCAAGATGGAAATTATGCACGCACTTATAAAATGTACAGTGAATTTGGTAGTTTATATGACCATATATCAGATGCAGTAATTATTATCGGTTTAATAGGAATATACATATTAAAAGACTATTCCAACAAATTCAGATACGGTCTTTTAGCTGGTGGTGCTATAATTGGACTTTTATGCTGGCAATATTATTTAAAACAAGAAGAATATTATAATGCAAAAGCTGAAAATAAAGAATCAGAAGTTTCAATGGAGTCCATGAGGTATTTGAAATTTTTTGGTCCTGGTTCAGCTGCATTAATGATTACAATTGTTATTATGGTTAGTGGATTATTTGAGAATCCAGAACAAAATAGCACTTCTCAAATCAATTCTAATTAATAAATAAAACTTGTAATAAAAAATTTATTTATTAGTTATTATCCGATTCAAAGATTTTAACAAATTTAGTACTGTTTTGTTCGGTTTCATCGTTTGGATCAATAATTTTAAATATATCACGTTGTACTTGTAATTTGACTTGTTTATCTCTTTCATCTTTAGCTCCAAGGTCAGGACCTTTGTTAATTTCCATTAAGGTGCACCCCAAGTCAGCATCTGGAGCAACGTCACATCCAAATAATTGAAAGCGAACATTTCCATCTAATTTATTATTTTTGCAAATCTTTTTACTAATGGCTTCCATAACTTTGTTCATTAAAGTTTCAACAGAGTTATTCCATTTGTTTCTTAGACCTACTCCTTTTTTATCTAAATGAACTCTAAAGTCTTCTAAAGTTAATGGATTAACTTCATAAACTTTTCTATCAATGTATCCCGTAGTTATATGTTTATCAAAGTCCATATCATCAGGGTCGTAATATTTAGGCGTATAGTATAAGAAACCATCTGAATGAATATATGCTTGAATTTTTCCGTTTGCACATACAACCAACATGTAGTATCTAAAATTAATTTTACGTTTATCAATGATATATGGATTATATTTGTAGTCTTGAACTAAATACCAGCCTTTTTCGAGCCCATTTAAAATTTCATTAAGGTCTCTGGTTAATTTAATACCTTCTTGTCTCTGAGCATAATTTTTAAGCACATACATTTGTTTAGGATTTGCTTTTTTGTTTTCTTCAAAATGTGCAGGAAATGCTTCGCGGTCTTTTTTATTTTCTAATAAAAATGATGCTGGCATATAATTTGAAGCCTTATCTTTATGGTGTTCTTTTAGTAATTCCCATAATGCCATTTTAGAAGCAATCCAATCACAACCATCAATTAAAAATAATTTTTTGCCATCTTTACCTTCAAATTCAAGAACTTCTTTTTCGCAGTCATTATATGAACAAGGAATATAAATATCATAATTTTCCTTGTCTTCTTTCATTTCTCTTTCTTTCATAACTTTATGTAATAGTTCTGGATATTCCCCGCATGAAGAATTAAAATTACCAAAATTTTCAATGTGTGGACGGTCATAAAAATTAATTATTAGAATTACTAGTAATAATACTAAAAGCACAATATGAAATTTCATTACATTTGAGGAGATATTTTATTTTTTTATAGATTAAATTTTTTTATAACAAGGAAAATAATTCCGAAAATAAGTGTTCTAATAATTAAATTTGGATATGGGCTATCAAATTTCTGCATATATGGTATTTTATCGTAAATAAATTCAATTACTATTTTATTATTTAAAACCATAAACAATAACATTAAAATTATTGTTTCTCTAAAATCAATTTTTTTAAAAAAGTTTTTTACAGTATCAGCTAGTGTTTCCTCTTTTACAGGTTCAGGTTTTGTTTTTTTATTGTCTGAGACCATTGTTTCAACTACTCTATTTTTTGTTGCTTGTTTAGAAATCATAGGTTTTGTAAAATTTACAGGAAGAGGTTCATTTAGATTTACTTTTGAAAAATTATCTAGGTTAGTTTCTAAATCTCTTACAAATCTATTCATATTTTGTTGTTTTTTTGGCCTTAATGTATTAGCATGTACAGGAATATTTGGTTGTGTATTACCAAATGATTCCGTTATTTTATCTGTGGATAAAGAACCAGTCATTGTGTTAATTATTGAATCCCTATTTGTATCATAATTAAATTGTGTCGTTGATTGTTCTGAATTAAAATGTTCCATTACTTTATCATAGTCAAAATCCGTATCAGTATTGTTTGGTTCTTGATGATCATTACTAACTGTGTTTCTAGATCTTAATTGAGAAACTGATGTACCTATTTCATTATTAAGGTCAAAATCAAATTCTTCCATTATTATAATAATAGATTTAAATTATTATTAGAATAATCAAACTCATTAAATTACTATATATTTATTGAACTTTCATTTTTAACTTTCCAATACATGTGGTCAAGCACTTTATATTTATTATTAATAATTTTTCGTCCAAGTCCATCTGTTTTTTCCTCAGTATAATCCGATGGTGTTTGGTAATTTGTAAGAATTTTAGACAAATAAATTATTTTTGTAACTTCATCAATCGTTATGTTTCCTCTATATTCATCTGATTTCATGGTAAACCAAATACATCTTTCAATAGGTTTTTTAACAATATCCCCACAAACTTTTTTCCCAACTAAACCACCGGTAGTATCAGTTTGATACCAAATATTTATATTATGCATTAAAAAAGGAATTTCTAGCTTATCAAAGTATTCACCATCAAAAAAAACATTTGCATATTCATTTAAGTCGCCTATAACATAGTCTTCTCTAAATGTTTCATCCCATATAACTACTTTTGTATTAACACGTTCATATAAAATTCTTTCCAAGTCTAATTTAGTAACAGACGCTAAATTCATAGAATCTGATAATGACGGTAAGTGGTTTCTAAATAAGATTGCATTGGAATATATTTTATCACCATTAATATTAATTAAACTTGCTAGTTCATTGAGTTTTTCATTAGTATGGTGTTGTGTTTCTTTTTCCAAATCCACATACAATAACTCATAAACATAATATGGCTCTTCACCTACAATTTCATTTTTAACTGATAAATTTTTTACATCAGAAAATGATTCAATGCCAAGTTTTGTTGCCAATACTCCTAAAAAAGTGTCGGGGGTTACAGTAACTGATTCAAATAAATTTAGTTCAATTAGTTTTTTGGTATATGCAGGGTCTGACCATACGAGATGAGATATAGACCCAGGTTTAATAATGAGACAATCAAATTGTTCATTGGATTCCATTATTACTTTTTCAAGATAGCTAGCATCATGTACTATTTTTTCAATTTGAGGATTTTCAGGTTGCATTATTTATTAATAAAAGTTTGTTTTTATATATTAACAAAATAATTTTATTCACATACAATAGAAACTAAAAAACCTTATTCTGATTCAGAACCTATAAAATACCCATAAACATTATCTATTTTTTCTTTTGCTAGCACTTTAACTGGTACTTGTGAAAAGAATTTTTTACCGTTTCCATTTTCATGGGGAATAAATGTTTTAGCATCAACCAAATATAAAAATCTTCTTGTTTTTAATTTTTTCATGCTTTGTGGTTTTAGTTCTTTTAACGTAATTTCTTCTCCATCAAATGTTCTTTTAACTTCTCCATCAGTAAAATTAATTGACCCTAATAATGCAACATTTGGATCGGAATAGCCAGATATTTTATTTGATTCATTTACTTTAGGATGTATAAGTGAACCAATATTATAAGGTTCTTTCATACTAACCCACATTTCCACGCCTGTTTTTTTAGTTGAACTTTCAATTAAATTAATAATTGTGTTAATTTGCTCAAGACTTTTTTCTATATATCCTATTTTTTTATAGGTGGATTCAATTGCAAGACGTTTTTTATGAAGAAATTCGTAGTTTATATAGTCTAAAGGAAAATTACCTTGAATTATTTCTTCTCTATAGTTATCCAAGTTATATTGTATCCATGCTTTTACTTCTTCGTCTGTATCTGATTTAACAATGAATTTATTAGTGCAGTCAATATTTACTCTTTTATTTAAACTTTTGTAATGATTATTTTGCCCAACTAAAATATTTATTTTTTTCTCCTCAATTTTTTCCTCAATTCCAGTAATAAAATTTTTTTCCCAAAACTGGCTCATTTTTTTGTCAACTTCTTTAAACTTATCATTTTTATCTGTTTTTAGTTTTTGAAATTGATGATACATTTTATCTAATTGTGGGTGTTTTAATATATCTTGATTAATTACATCTAAATCAATTACATTAAATATTTTTCCATTTAAATTGTCAACAAAAGTTTTTTTGGCATATGGATTTAGTCCAATAAGATGACATGATAAACATTTATACTCGTCCATTTAAAATAAAGTGGGAAAATAATTTTTCTTATGTGAAATTCACCCACAATAAAAACATTTAGTTCTTTATATTTTAAATTAAAAAAATTTGCTTTAAAAAATATTTTGTGATTCTATAATAAGATAATGTCGGATACCGTTGTTAGTTTAAATAATAGGACTCAACCTATACCAATTAAATACGCAAAAAGTTGCCACGGTTTTTCAGATTCAAATAATGATACGTCTCGATATTTATTCGAATTAGTAATTAATGGTCAAGTTATAGGAAAGAAGTATTTTAGAAACTTAGAAGAAACTAAATATTCTCATTTAATTAAGCTCAACCATAAAATTAAACTCTCTAATATTAAATCATACAAAGCATCTGTAAGTATTTATCCATCTGAAGTCCCCTTAACCCACGAACTTGAAGGAGAAATAAACCAAAGTGAATCAAGTTCTACCCAACGCAGTGATAATTTATACATTGAATTTACTAAAAATGACATGGGTTATACTATGTGTTCTTGTTTTTACACGGGACTCGACCAAAACAAAATTTTTGCGTCACCCCCTAATTAAACACATTTTTTTTAAAATGGTTTAAAAAAAAAATATTTAGTAATTATAAGATATGAGTTATAATTACGAAATTAATTTAAATGTTCAAAAAAAGAAATCAGACAACTCTAAATACACATACAGAAACAATGAAATTGATTCTCAAACATATATTTTTGAATTAGCACTAAAAGATAAATTTGATAATGTTCAAGTAATTAGACGTATTAAAAAATGTAACCAAGGAAACCTTATCTCAACTGATGACAATATTCAATTTAACATGACTGAAAAATATAAACTCACTGTTATTGATGCAAATAATCCAGAAAAAACATTTATTGTCAAAGAATCAATTGACCACTCTCTATCAACAAATACCTTCCTCAATAATGAAATTTACCTCGAAATCACTCAAAATTCCGATAGATTAATGGACTTTAATTACCACATTAACATTAACCAATAAACCATAATAAATCAAATTCCATTACTAATTATTCAATCTACTAGTTTTTTATTATTATTGATAACTAGTTGTTTATAATTTTTTAAATTATCTTAAAGAAATAATGTTTTATAATATTAATGAGAAGGTTTTTAACAACTGTTAAGAATACTGCTATTAAATCATATGGTTCTGATTCTAACTATTTAACATCAATATCAATCGCACATGCTAATAACTTGTATAATGACGATGATAAAGCAATTACAGAATCGTTAAAATCTCAAGGAATTAAAATTAAACCAGTTGAACCCGTTAAAAAACCAGACAACAAATGGTTAACTGATAAATCTATAGCACATGCAAATTCAACAGTTCAAGATGAAGATAAATTAATTTTAGAATCAATTGATAAACAAAAGCAAACACCTATATTACCAGATTATTCAAGTACAGGTTGTTAAATTATTTTTTCTCCTGTCCAAACACATACGTTTAAATTATATGGTTTTAAAGGATAAAAATCAATTCCACTTGCAATACATTTTTTTGGGTTGTCAACATGCGGATTTGTAAATACAATACCCACATAATAAAAATTTATCAAAACGATTTTTTCAAGTGATTTAGAAGCACCAAATAATTTTTTTAATTTAAAGTTTTTTAACATAGTTGAATACTTTGAAATTCTATAATTATACTCATGAGCATTTTTTGTAAATGCTGAATTTAATTTAATTTCACATATAGAATCAATTTGAGGATTTGGAAGTTCCACATGAGGGTTTTGTTTTAAATTAGTAAAGTCGGTATCAGGGCTTAACATTTTGTTATAGTTGGTAAAGTTGCTATCCGGAAGAATAATATTTAAATTAACTATCCCTTCCAATTGGTTAATTTTTTTTTCCAATTTTGCTAACTGGGCCTTAACAGTAGGCCATTGTAATTGCTGTAATAATATTTTTTCGGTATTTGAGATATCAACATTATAAGACATTAACGAAACAATATTAATATCATCTACTCCTGAATCATGAGCAAGTTGTCCAATAAACTTGGTAAACATCAGTTCACCTTCTATATCAGGTTTAGCTGTTAATCTAGTTCGAGACAATGAAAAACACACATGGAGCGTTGAATCTTTACAAATATTATAGTCTTCCAGGGTTTTATCTTCATCTATTGACCTTCCGTTAAATCTAAAAACATGGGTATTTCGTAATGATGAAGTAGATTTAGATTCTACAATATCATATAAATCGCTTATTTTAGTTTTTGGACATACTCGTTCGCAGTAAGTTTTTGAATTTTTGTTATTGACATTAAAAAACAGGTTAATTTTTTCCATTAAAAATTATTAATTTAATGGAAATAAATAATTAAATTTTCAAATTTTTTGTCTGGGCCAATAATTTTTTATCAATATAATTAATGGAAACCACAGACACAAACATACTTAAGTGGGATGAATACTTTAACCAATATTGTACCTATGAAAAAAAATGCATTGAAAGCATTGGAGCTATTGGAGAAATCAAAAATAATCTTAAAAAGTTATTAGGTAATCAAAAGAAAGATGATATACTCTTTTACAAGTCTCTTATTGAAAGCTCACATTTTTATTTAACCAATTCTCTCAAAGTTCGTAAAATTAAGTTTTTAAAAGATTTAAATCATATATGGTCACGTATTGATGAACGTAAACAAATGGACGAAGTTAATAAAAGTAATTTTATGTCTTTACTTAAAGACTATGATAAAATGGCAGATGATATTAATTCTGCTAAAAAAAATAATACAGTATTAACATGGGTTAAAGACGATAAAGTGGAAAGTCTTCAAGATTTAGAAAAAGATTTTTATGAAATTATGGAGTATCATGTAAAATTAATTGAATTCTTTTCATCAAGTGTTGAATTAGAAAAAGCATTTTATTGCGGAAAGTAAAAAAGATAAAAATTATTTAAATAATTAAATTTTATCATATATAATAATAAAATGCCAGATAACGACTCTGACAATACCCAACAGGCTGGACATAAAGTTCCCGTTGAATCAGATTATGCCTGGAAACGCGAACAAGAAAATATTCTTAAAAAGTGGGCTGATAAATCCCTATGCTTTAAAATGATGCATGAAAGAGCATATAAAAGATTTTGGTGTTTAAATGCATGGTTTAATATTCCAGTTATAATTATTTCTACTGTAACAGGTACCGGTAACTTTGCTTCTGGTAGTTTTGGACCAAGTGGTACATTCATTATTTTTATTCTTGGTGCATTTAACCTTTTTGCTGGTGTTCTTGCAACAATTGCTACTTATACTGCTGTTGCTCAAAAATTAGAGGCACATAGATTTTCAAGTGTTTCTTGGGATAAATTTGCCCGTAGACTTCAAATTGAATTAGCTAAATCTCGTGCTGATCGTGTTAAAGCTAAAGATTTTATTAAATCATCTGCAGAAGAGTATGATAGATTAATTGAGATGTCTCCTATACTTCCTAATGATATTATTAGATGGTTTACTAACATGATTGAAACAGGTGAATTTGAAGAAGAACTTGGTGAATGTGCCACATGTTGTTATGAGTGTTTTTGTTTTCCTTGTGGTTGTAGTTATTGTTCTTGTTTTTCTTGTTGTTCTTGTGGCGGTAAAAAGAAGTCAGACGAAGAACTTAGAGAAGAAAAAGAAACAGACCAAGAAATAAAAAAATTATGGAAACAAATTGAATTACCTGAAATCATTGGTAGGATTAAACCAACTGAAATTGCAGCAGAACCGGAACCAGAAACTCCACCACCTCTTGTTATTGTTGAAACTAAACAAGTTGAAAGAAGCGCAACTAAAAAAGAAGAAGTAAATGAATATGACATTTATAACTTAGGCACTGATTCGATTGTTTAATGGTATTAAATTAAACTATTTTTGATAAATTTTAATAAAATAATTTTTCTTTTTTATTAAAATTAAAAGTATTTAACTGCTATAACACCTTCAAAGTTTCTGATTAGAGTATCTCCATGGTCCCCAGGATTAACTTTGTCAACAACATAGACTTCAAAATTCCAATATTCAGTAGATATATTTGCTTTATACTTGGCGTAAATATCGGGACAAACAAATAATTTCTTTACTGAATAAACTAGAATTGCTTCTCTAACATTTTTTCTGCCAAAAACAAACAGGTCAATTTTATCAGTGTTTCCCATCTGTACGAGTACTTCTGTATTTAATTTTTCTTGCATTTTAAGATTGGTGTTTACAATAATTTGATGCCAAACCTGCTCATTAGATAGTTTCCCAGAGAAAAAATTTCTGTCAGGATATTTTTTTTGCAAGTTTGCAATTGAACTTGGAGTACCAAAAATTAGTTCTGACTTTGTCCCAGTAATTAAATTATCTAAATTACCGGTTGGTTCATGGTGTTTATTTTTTACAGAATCAATTTGAATTAACTTTCCAGTATTTCCATCAATTGAAATCGCGTTGGAGAGTTCTGTAGTTGAAACCAGTTTTTTAATGTGTTCAATCTGGTAACATTCATCACAAAAATATTGAGTAAAAGGAATTTTAAAATCAGCCAGTACTTGAATATGAGACTTTTCAAGGCCAAATCCCATAGGTTTGTTATCATTGTCAACCAAGTAAACTCCATTAACACTTTGGTTAATTTCTAAAGTGTCAAAATATGACTTTAGCCCGTATACTCTATCATTAGCCATTTTTCTTTTAAATGCATCTTTCATAGAACCAATTTTATCAAGAAGTCCTGTCAAATAAACTTGAGCATCTGCGACGGTAATTTTGTAAAAACAAAAAGTATATAACATTTTGCTTTTGGTATTTGTATAATCGGTTAGTTTGGTAAAATTATTCATTAAAAATATTTAATAATCTCCAATATTATAAAAAAATTTCAAATTTTTTTTCACGCATTAATTATATATACTACAATGTCCAATTTTATGTATACTGCAAATGGAAGTAGAATTAGCAACAAACAAAGAATAATTGAAGGCATGACTGATACCAATACAAATGCACCCACTGATTTCTTAAATTTGGCTGGTAATTTAAGACTTGCTGGGTCTGTTCGTGCTACTAATTTTTATAAAGAAGATGGTACTGAATTACAATCAGTAACTGTTAATAAACTTGCATTACCTGAAAACGTTTATTACGTTGATAAAAAACTTGGTATTAACCAAGATAAACCCACTGTTGATTTTGATGTTAAAGGTAAAGCTCGTGTTTTAGGAGAATTAGGTGTTGATGGTTCAATGGGTGTCAGTGGAAAATTTGGTGTTAAAGGCCCAGCCATTTTCAAAAACACTATAACTGTTGAAGATGAATTTATTGCCAATAAACATGCTGGAGTTCGCGGAAATTTTGGTGTTGGTGGAGATTTCAATGCCAGAGGAATTGCCAATTTTAAAGGTCCTGTAACTATGGAAGATGATGTTATGGGCAATAAAAATATAACTGTTGGTGGTGCTTTTAATGCTCAAGGTTCTGCCTTATTTAAAGGTTTGGTTACAGCTGAAGACGAGTTAGTTGTTGGAAAATCAGCTGTTTTTGGTGGAAAACTTAATTTATCAAATGCACTTTTATTAGGAACTGAAAATATTGAACATCCTGATGTAGGGGATGGTGCATTTTACAGAGCAGATGGTCAACTTCAAATTGCAACCGATGATTTAATTAGATTGCGTCATGTTGGTACTAAACAAACCGGTATTCAATTCGATGTAAGAGGAGATAAACCTGGTGATATTCAAAATCCTAATGGTCAAACCAAGATTAGTCGTTGGGGTATTATGTTTGGCGGTGACAATAATGACCGCGAAATTAACTCAGCACAAATTTCAGCTGGTGCTCTTGAACCTGACTCTTTAAATATTGTTGGTATGAGTAAAGACAAAGAAAAATCATCCAGACGTGTTGATATGTTTGCTGAAGGTGGATTTAAACTTAATGGTTCTATGTATGCAAATGTTCCTACCTCGGATGCTAACGGTCAACAAATTGTTATTGGTAACATTAATGAATCAAACTTAAGACTTGGTCGTCATGCGGATTACTCTTGGATTCAATCTCATGCAGGTAAACCACTTAAACTTAATCCCTTAGGAAACCAAGTTATTATGAACCCCGATACTGGTTTTTGTGTTGGTTCTACTTGTTTAACTGAAGCTGGTTTACAAAAATTATTAACCCCTGCACCTACTACCAGTTCAACTTCTTCCAATAAAGCTGATTATATGTTATATAATTTTCAAGATGCTATAATTTATCAAAATGTTTATGAAGCACTTATGTTCGGATTAATTGGAAAATCAGGGTCACCTACTGGTTGGGATGAAACAACATTTAAAACAAATCAATGGCAAGGTAGACAACTATTAAGAATAGGTAGTAAAAACGCATTTCCTAATGGTTTATTAGTTAATGTTCCTCAAGGTAAAAGTGTTATTTGGTTAATGGTTCTTTCCGATAGATGGGAAAGTTTTGAAGTTTATACTAAAGATGGTAAATCTCTTGGCAACTTTACTTCTGGTTTTAGATTATCAAATAGATTTAATCCTGATGGTACAACATTTAGTAGTAATGCTAATTTTCACACCTGGATGCCTATTCCTGTACCTGGTCCTGGTCAATATGTTATTTGTGGAGGTAACAAGAAAAATGATGGCGGAAACGACTGTTGGATTTCTGGTTTTGCTTTAAGTTCCAACCCCTGGGCACATGCAATGAACAGTGCTGTTGCCTACCATTGGTTAGTTAATGAAGGTACACCAAACCCAACATGGGTTAATCAAAATGATAGAGGTGATAATCAAGCAAGATTAGATAAAGGAAAAACTTACACATTAATGGTTCCTGTAGTTAAATCCGATAAAGACAAATTGTTATATTGGGTTCTTAACGATAGTAATGCTGATGGTAAAATTAGCGTTAACGATAAACCTGTTGATAAATTAAGCACAACCAATAATAACAACCCTTTTGCTAAATTTTTTAATGCTCAACCCATTAATACCTTTGTATCAACTAAAGTTCCTGCAGACTTAGTTCCTGCTAGTGGATTCTTAAAAGTTACAGTTGATTTAACCGGTATTAACACTGACATTAATTTTAGAGAAATTGGCACAATTGATATGCCATAAATTAACACATGTAAAACTAATTATTTAATTAAAAATATAAAAATTCTAATTAAATATATAATATTATATGTCAAACATAACTTTTACTGCAAATGGTTCTGTTGTTAGAACCAATAAAATTGTCGAATCAATGGCAGATACTGATTCTAAACCTCTTGATTATTTAAATCTCGTCGGTAACCTTAAATTATCTGGTTCTGTTCGTGCCACTAATTTTTACAAAGAAGATGGTACTGAACTTCAATCCATAACTGTTAATAAACTTGCTTTACCCGATAATGTTTATTATGTTGATAGAAAAATGGGTATTAATGAAGAAAAACCTGCTGCTGACTTGGATGTTAAAGGAACTGGTCGTGTTCAAGGTAACTTTGGTATCGGAGGAAACTTAATTACTAGTGGCACAGGTATGTTCAAAGGTTCCGTTGTTGCTGAAGATGAACTTATGGTCAATAAAAATGCTGGAGTTCGTGGTAACTTTGCAATTGATGGAAGTTTTATTACTCAAGGTTCTTCCATGTTTAAAGGACCAGTAACTGCTGAAAGTGATTTTACTGCCAATAAAAACTTTAATGTTGGAGGTAATTTTGGAACTCAAGGTACATCCATGTTTAAAGGTCCTGTAACTGCTGAAAGTGATTTTACAGCAGGCAATTTAAATGTTATTGGTAATTTTGGAACTCAAGGTACTGCCACATTTAAAGGGTCCGTTACTGCTGAAAGTGAATTTAATGTTAATGGAATTCATAAAATTGGTGCTCCTATTACTGATGCTAATGGCGAACAATTAACTATTGGTAACATAAAAGAGTCAAATTTAAGACTTGGTCGTCATGGAGATTACTCATGGATTCAATCACACGGAGGTAAACCTCTTAAAATTAATCCTTTGGGTAATGATGTATGTCTTCAAGATGTTTGCTTAAATAGTGCTGATATTAAAAATCTTAAATCCAACGCAAGTACAACCAATCCTGTTCGCACTCCTGTTTTAAGAGCTTTAGGAATTAAATCAGATGGTTCTCAATTAATGTCTGATGTAACATTTGATAACATAACTGATGATATGAATATGATGACAGTATTACCTAATATTGCCAATAATGTTACTAAAGTTAAAGCTGCTGTATTTTTTAATATCAAGCTTAAAGATCCTGTACCATCTGGACCCAGTAAATTTACTGTTGTATCAGATGATGGTATTGCTTTTGAATATCAAAACACTGACTTTTTGTATACTCCATTTGATTGGAATGGAACCGGTGGCAGTTTATCTGGTATTGTTGGCGATTACCGCGGTTGGAAAATACAAGGTCCAACTCCATACGAATATGTTATTCCTAATGCATCAACAAACGGTATTATAAAGTGCAAACTCACATGGTACCAAGATAATGGAGGTTCTACCTTCCAAATTAAAGGACTTAAAACCGCCATTGCTAATCTTGGAACTTTAGCTTAAATTAAAAAACAAAATTAATATTATAAAAAAATTTAATTTTGTTTTATTCAGTTTATTCATCAGAGTCAGAACTGGTATCGTCTGTGGAACTTCCAGACCCTGACATTACCATAATAATTATTCCCAATATAATTAAAATAATTAAACCAATCCCCCCATATAATACATATGGGTTTGCAAGTAGTGAATTTGTTTGAGATTGGGAAGTTGGTTGTTGGGTATTTGTATTTTGGCTGGGTGGGGTTGTTGCAGAAGTAGATGGGGTTGTGCTTGTTGGGCTGGAAGTTGTCGGCTTGGCAAAATTTACTGGTTGAGGTGTAGTTCCTGGTTTAGGACCAATAGTTGGTATAGTATCAGTTGTAGGACCCCCAGAACTTGAACCATCTGACTTTACTTCATCTGTTTTACTACCAGTTGTTCCTGAATCAGGAGTTTTAGTTGCGCCAGATGCGGGGGGTAAATTACCGGCTGCTGCCATAATTTTTTCTGCTCCTGCACCTGCAAGTGCATCAACCAATTGCATCTTCTTATCTAACCACTCTTGGCCTTTTTCCTCTCCTTTTTTAGCAACCGCATCATAAATTTGATTATATTTTTTGGAAATTTTATTTGTTATTTTATTTGCAATTTCACTAACATTCTTTTGGTCAAATACACAAGTCATATACAAGCTTGCAATGGCTTGTTGTTCAATATCTGATATTTTCATATCTTTGCATTTAACTTTTTGTAAAGCAATTTGATTAGATGAAGAAGCCGATGCTTCACATGAAGCAAAATTTGCTTGGTCTAGTTTTGTTTGAATTTCGTTTGAAATGTCATCTTGGTCATTAATCTTAAAAGATTCATCTAATTCAAGTGACTGTTTTACGCTTGCATCTAGTTCATACGAAGAACTAACATTGCATTTATTACCAGCACTAATTAATGAAGCACTATCATCTGGACATTGTGAAGCTAATTTTTGAGCTTTATCTGGATCATATCCAGGCATAGCACCCATAAAATCATTAAGTTGTTTGGTATTTTCTGCTTGTAATGCAGCTAAATCAGTTCCCCCAACTTTTTCAATTGTTTTATCAATTGTTGTTGATATTTCATTTGAAATTTTACTAAAGTTTGATTGAGTTGATTTTACGACAGTTTGATTTGTTGATTGTGCAGCTTGGTTTACATTTGATATAGTTACGTTATCACATTCTATATCCATTAAATTTAAACTGTTTGAAGCTCCTGCTGCTGATGCTGCAGTAGAACTATTTTTTTGCATAACATCTGATGATACATTATTTACTAATTTTGTAACTGATTCAACCATCATCGAACGATCTATTTTTTGGTTGTTTTCAAAATTTTTAGTTACTTTTGTACTATCAGATATGGATGTCTCATTACCACCACCAACTAAAGCAAAGTTTTCTTTGATTTTTGGTTTTAAATATTTATTTAAATTAATAACGTTATCTAACATTTATATTATAATTTAGAAAAATATAAAAAAAAATCTAATAATAATTATATGAAGACTGAAGAAATCATAAAAATACTTCTTGTGTTAGGAGTTTTATATTTATTATTAACTTGTACACTTAATGAAAATTTTGCGGCTGGGACAGATGACAATAGTTTTAGTGTAGCTATTGTGTCAAAAGGTAAACTTTATCGCTTAGTCAGTTTTTTTGATCTCAATGATGACTACAAAAAAGTATTATTACATGCACTACATGAAGAACATAAAATCGATACCAATAAAGAATTTTCATTTATTTCCTCTGGTAATGAAACTGTATTAGCAACAACAGTACCAGAAAATGCACCTGACATCAAACCCAGTAATATAAGTAAGGTTCCACTTATTATTATTCCTAATGAAAAAGTTAGCGAATACACTAAATCAGTTCTAAGAATTAGACAAACATCAGATGGTTTTATGCCAGTTGGTGAAGAAAAGTATTTGTTTTGGAATCATTTACACTCAATGTTATTTTATTCTATTTATGATTTATTTGTACAAAAATCACAAATTAAAGGTAAGTTTACAGAAACTGATTCGTTAATAACTATTGATCCAATTACTTTTAAAAACAAAGAAAAGAAAGATGAAACTATTCAAAAATTTAAAATGGTTGATAGGACCATTAGCTTTAACAATAAAATTTTAAATTATTTTATCTTATCCAAAGACACAGGTAATGATGTTGAATTCCATAAATATTCTAATGGAGACCAATTAACCGAAATAATGTCTAAATTGATTAACAACTAAAATTATAATATATAAATTTATTTAAATTGTTATATATTATCTATTTTATATTATATGGGAAATACTATTGGAAAAAGTTCTGATGACAGAAGATTTGGTGATTCTTTATTAGCCAAAGAAATTAAAAACATTGTACAAAACCAAACATCCACATACAAAGACAGGGAAATTAAAATTCACGTTGCAAAAGCTTGTTGTAGAGATGTTGTCAGACCAGACATATCCAAAGAACTAAATAATGTCGTTTCTGTCGCTTTTCCTAAAGCATTAGACCCGTCCGATGATAGATGTGCTAAACAAGGTATTTGTTTGGATACTACTTATGTTGGACTTCAAATAGAAGGAAACAGAGAAGAATGGTGTGGCAATGAAACTACCGGTGGAAAAGCAGGATATAATTTTTCAACTATCCGTGGAGGTGGAGGTAATTCAGTATGTGATAACTTTATGATGGATTATTGCGCTAAAAGTTTATATGAACAAGGATGTGTTAAAATTGGTAAAAATAAAGCTGGTGCATTAGTACCTCAATTTGCAAACTCGGTTGATAATAAAATGTGTTGGGACGTCGAAAATAAAATGAACTATGGACCTCCTGAATGTCATTGCTTAAATTCATTGTTTGGTCCAAATCTTAATACTTGGCCTGCTAAAGAAATCGAAGATAAAACTTTTGGAACCAAAAATCCTTATGGACTTACTGGACCTCAAACTTCTCTTGACAATAACTTTAGTAAATACACTTTAAACATTTTCAAAGCTGATAAACCAAAACAATTTCCAAGAGTTCTTGATGCCAGATGCGCAGTCAGAGCTACTGGAGGTGATTCTAGTCGTTCTAAAGCTTATACATTAGCACAAGACGATACCGGTAATGTTTCAATTTGTCTTAATCAAATTAATATTGCTGATTCTAACATTGGTGGAGATGCAAACTTTGAAGACATTAAACAAGAAAACAATTGCGGTGGTCCTCCTGCTCAACCCCCAACTGAAACCAGTGTTCCTGTTGACCCTGCACAAAAAGTTGATACAGTAGAAAAAGCTGCAGCTGATAAAAAAATTTTAGACGATGCTGCAACAAAAAAAGCAGCTGATGACGCATTAGCTGCTGCTAAAGCTAAGGCAGATGCTGATACACTTGCAGCCGCTAAGGCAAAAGCTGATGCTGCGGTAGCAGTAGAAAAAGCTAAAGCAGATGCAGATGCTGCTACAACTGCTATTGCCAAAGCTAAGGCAGATGCAGACACCGCTAAAGCTAAGGCCGATTTAGACGCCTCTAAAGCTAAAGCTGATGCTGATGCTGCTAATGCAGCAGCAATAAAAACAAAAGCAGATGCAGATGCAGCTGTAGCTAAAGCAAAAGAAATGGCAGAAAAAATGGCTGCAGATACAGAAGCCCAATCGACTAATACCATGTTTATTGGTGGAGGTGTATTACTATTGGTTATTATTGGCATTATTATTTTCATGATGACTCGTAAATCTAAACCCAGCAACTCAGATGATGACGAATAATTTTTATCTAATTTAATTTAATGAGTTTTATTTTATCAAACAAATCTCAGTCACAAGCACAAATTGCAGATGAAATAGCCAGAATTCCCAAGTTTTTAAATCAAGAACTTGCAAAATCTAGATCTGAAGATCTATCTAAAGAAATAAATACAAATATAAATATTGGAATGGAACCCTCTAGTGGCACAACCGGTGAAAAACAAAAATTTGATTTTCAAATATACTCTTTAATATTAGCAGGCGCAGTTATTTTAGGCGTTGTTGGATATATTTATTATTCAATGGACTCTAAACCAAAATCACTACCTGCTCCTGAAACTGATTAAATTTATAATTAAATTACATAGGATTTTAATTATTTATTTAAATTTTCACAAAATAAATTAAAAGGCAAATGCAAAATCTGGGTAAAGTTCTTTTATTTTTGGAATAACAATACCTAAGGCTCCAAGTATAATGTAATTACACATATATTTAATTTCTTCTTTGTCACATTTTAACATTTGTTCAATTTCACCAAGTAGGTACTTTTGAATTTGTTCAGTGGTTTCATCTTCTAAGTCTTCATTTGTTTTACCAAGTATAACTGCATTTGATACCATGGATTTTTGCGTTGATGACACATTATGAAACCAAAAATCTTTAAGTTCATAATTAAATTTTAGTAATGAAGATTTATTCAATGCTATAAACCATTCATAGTCAATAAAAATAGATATTTTGGCAAAATATTGAAATACATCAAGGGCAATGTTCTCAACAGTTTTTAGTTCCTCTTGCTTTTTTAAGTCAACAGCATCCAGGTCATTAAATAGTTCTTGAGGAAGTTGTTCTGATGTTACTGGATGAACAGTTAGACCATATGCAAGTAAATACTGTAATGTTTCTTTTTCTAAACATCTTAACATTTTATTTCCATCAGTATAAAAAACTAATTGTCCATATGAATCTGTTGGGTAAACTATTTTCTTAGTTCCTGTTGATTCTTCCCAAAAAATGTTCATACTTATTGGGTCTCTATCATCAATACAATTTAAAATATTTATTTTAACCTGTTCAATATCAATAGGTGTTTTAGTAATATTTAATTCTTCCAAGTTATCAGAGTCCTTTAACTTTACATTACTAGCGACTTTAATCGAAACAAGTTTATCAACCTCAGACTTTGACTTTTTATAAACAGACTCTATTATTTGATATGTTCCTCCATTTTGCTTTATTGTTTTGCCTGTTCTAGGATTTATTAAAGGGTTTAATTTCCATTGAACAATTTCATTAATTGTCAATTGATTGTTTTTAAATGGATTTCTCATTATCAGATTAGATATTGTAATAATATATGAAAAAATCAAATTTTCTAAAAAAAGTTGATTTTTAAACTTATTGATTCTTTGTCCTTAAAATACTAAGTAATATCTAATTTAATGGAAACTCAAAACGAAACTAATGAATCCACTCATCAAACTGGCCTTAAACATGGTCAATTTTATGTTAATCATTTAGATAAGGATGGTAAAAAAACTGAAGTACTTGTTAATCCTCTAAGTCAAGAAGATATTGCTGATGGATGGTATCAAGTTCTTCCTAAACCAAATAAGACATCAACTACACATCACTTTAGCGTTTATCTAAGTCAACTTCCTCCTCATCTATGGTCCAGAGTTAGGGCCGACAAAGACAAAACTGATACTTATAGACTTATTAAAGATAGGATTTATACTTATAGTGTTAAAGTATCTAAACACGATGATGAAATTCGTAAGATGTATAAACTTGTACGAACCACTTATCCTAATGTTGAAGAAATTACTAAGCAATTTAAACTTCTTCAATCAGCACGTGTAAAGGGCTGGGTAATGACTCGAGCACATCATATCATGCATCCTCCTAAAGAAACCAATTAAAATTATTTTAAATTAAAATATGTTATAAGTTTTTAGTTATTACCTTATTATGTTACTTTATACTTCAATATAAAAAAAATTGAAATTTAAAGTCTGAGATGGTTCCTTAACCGAAAAACCTGTTAATGGCTCATACTTCTCACAAAGTTAATAATCCTGGAATTACCGATTGCACTGCCCTTCCAGAGGCCGCCAGACAAGTGCAATCACTCCCCCCCAACAATCTTCCTGCTTCTATGCGAAAGACCACATCTGCCTCCAAGGCTGATATCTCTGAGTCTAGTACTCTTATGGCTGGTAACAAGTCTACCAATGTTACAAACTCCCCCTCCAACAATCTTCCTGCTTCTATGCGAAAGACCAAGTCTGCCCCTAAGGCTGATATCTCTGAGTCTAGTACTCCTATGGCTGGTAACAAGTCCACCAATGTTACAAAAACCCCCTCCAACAATCTTCCTGCTTCTATGCGAAAGACCAAGTCTGCCCCCAAGGCTGATATCTCTGAGTCTAGTACTCTCACTTCTGCTGATGACAATACCGGCTTTATTTCTGTAAGCAAGCCCAAGTCTAAGCCCATTCGCCGCGAACCCGTTGCCACTGAAGGCACATGCATTATTACCATTAGTGGTAAAAAGGTTTGTGCCTGTGTTGGATGGGTTGAACTTTGTTCAATTGCTATTTCTAAGCGCAAGGGCGTTAAAGTTTGCCAGCATCCTGGTAATGACAAAACCCATCCTCACCTTTCTACTCCTATCTGCCAAGGCTGGCTAACTACTGGTTGTGGTAACGGTGAGACCTGCAAATGGTCCCATCCTGTTGAAGTTGCAGGCAAGTTCGCTCCTGTTGCTGAACCTGTCGCTGCTTCCACAGCAGATGCCATTTGCCAACCTATTGGCAGTGCTCCTGCTAAATTCGCTGTCAAGAAGTATACTGCTATGTGTGGTACTCAAATGCTTCACAACATCAATTCTAAGAATGAACCATGCAGACATGGAGCTCGTTGCCACTTTGCTCACCATTCCTCTGCTGTTCAAGAGTATCCCTTCATTGCCAAGCTTACTAAAGCTATGGTACGCGGTGCGGACAAGATGAACATTCAGGGAATTTTTGAAGAGGCTTACAAGTGCCTCAGTGATAACTGGCATCATGTTGAACGTGTCTACCTGCTTGACTCCAGAATTCACCCTGTTTTGCCTCAGCCTGTTCCCAGTGAGTTCATTAACATTATCAACATGTGGTACACTGCTGCTGGTATCTCCCGCAAACCAGAGCACAACTACGAGTTCAAGTTTGGTCTCTTCGAGGGACCTGATTCTGACAGAGAGAATGATGTTTGGGCCATTGGTCGTCGCATTAAGGTCTGCAGACAGGATAAGGATTGTGAAATTGCCCACTTGATTGGTGGAGACAATTGCAACGTAACTCTTGCTAATGTTTGTACACACGGTAACAACTGCAAACGCGGATGCCATGTGTCGGAAATTGATGACAAGGGTTGCGTTAAGATGATTTGCGTTGGTGACCTGTATGGTAACTGCAACTGCACAATCAGTTCTGGTATGGACGCTATAATTCAGCGTAACCATCTCATGAACCAACTCGCAGCAAAGAAGAACGAGCGTCAAGAGTTAATTGCAATCAAGGCAAGTTGTTCCAAGGCTAAGGCTACTGAATGTGACAAGAAATTGACTGGTGTTAACAATGAAATCTACTACATTGCAGAGAGCATTGTTTCCACCTATCGTATGGTTCACTTTGTTTCGGAACTTGGCTACGAACCTCTTCGCGAGATTGTTAGTTGTGCTCAGGAACTTGATGTTTCCAAAAGCACTGTTGGCTTTGTTCCTCTTCCTCAAGTTTCTGAGCAAGCACTCGCTGAATATGAAGCTCAAAACATTGAGTGTGCCAAAAGGTCTGCAATTCATCATCAGGCACAGAAGGAACGTGCTGAAGCCATTGAACGTGCTGCCATAATTGCTAAGGAAGCCATTCGTGCTGCCAGACTCGCAGATATTGACATGTCTAATCCAATTCATGTTGCATATGCTACTAATGGCGCCGTTGATTTTATGGACCTTAACAACTATGTTATTGATTGTGCTTCCAACAATGTCTACACCAATTGGCTCACAAAGTCAATGAAGCTGTCCTTCCCAACTTTCTCAAAACTAGTAAGTGCTAAACTTGCCGAATGGGAAGACCTTGGTATTGAGCGCACCGTTATTGAGAATCGCGAATGGGACAAGGTTTCTAAGCGCACAATTGTTGAAATTGTGCACGTTGATGAGCGCCATGTTTCCTCTGAAAAGGACTACTATGCTGGCTTTTGGTCTTGGTTTTATGGCATTCCTTTGACTGCTGACCCTATAGTTGTTGGCACTGCTCGCGACATTGCGATGAGCTCACCTGAGCTCTTCCTTCGCTACAAGGAGGCTTATCCTTCCTATTCCATTACTTTCAGTGAGTGGATTGGAAAGGATGATGAACTCTCTAGTGCTGTCATTATTTCCCGCGCTAACAAGGTTAGTCTTGATATTGCTCTTCGCTATGTCAAGAATAATATTGAGGCTTCTGGCCTTTCAATTGAGGAATTCGCTTCATATGATTTCCAAACTGTCAATGAGTGGATTAAGGTTAACAAGTGTCTTGTTGCCCTCAAACAAAACACTATTAGCATTAGCACTTACATTTCTAACCTCGTTCTTTACAAGGACTACTACCTCGCTGGTTGGTGGTCTCACTACGAGAACAAGGGTGGATTTGCTAAGTTCATCAGTAACAAGGCTGAAGGCTGGGAACACTCTGGTTCCGGTTTTCATGTTAGTGCTGCTGACGGTGCTAAAGCAATTGAGGCTGAGAAGAAGCGTTTTGAACAGGGCCTTAAGGAACAACTTGTTATGGCTAAAATGAGTGCTGCTTTCTGTATGAGTCTCAATGAGCCCGAGCCCAAGTCCAAGCATCTTAAGAAGACTGTTAAGAAGTCCAAGCAGATTATTCGTCGCAAGGCTGACTCTGACTCCGACTCTGACTCTGATGACGAGGACAAGCCTACCAAGTCTGTCTTTTCTAATGGTCAGGACTTTTTCGCCACCAAGAAGCGCGTTGTTCTTGCCGGCCAAGTCACTTTGCCCTACGGTAAGAATCTCTATGTATATCGCACTGAGGAAAGTGTTCACCGCGATTGTGGCATTGTTTCAATCCGTAAAGTTCACTTTGGACCTTTCCCTAATGAGACTGAATCTGACAACAACTTGGTTAGAAAAGTCATGGGTTTCATCCGTGCCTTCAACAAGAAGGGCAGTGGTCGTGCTATGAGTCTTAAGGTTGTTTCCAATACTCCTAAGAACATGCAACAAACCAAGTCTGTTGATATTGTTTATGGCGATACTTGCACTTATCTTCAAGAGCGCAAGTGCATTGACCGTGGCAATAACCCATATGAGTGGATTGGTGCTCTAGTTGGAGAGCTCTGCTCTTGTGGTCCTCTTCGTGAGTACAAGCCATACAACTTTATGACCAACATCGACCTTATCTCTGACTTCTTCCTTGAGCCTGAGAACATTAATGACGATGTTGCCAATGATGGCTTCAAGTTTGCTGATTCTGATTCTGATTCTGATTCAGATTCCGATTCCGATTCTGACTCCGATTGCGACTCTGTTGACTCTGACAGTTCAGATTCATCATCTGACAGTTCTGATTCCGACTCCGACAGTTCTGACGACGAGTCCGTTGTAACTGCTAAACCTATTGCAGTTGCTAAGACTATTGTTGCTTCAGTTGTCAAGCCTGCTCCAGTCACTGTTGAACCAGTTGTCAAGCCCAAAAAGGCCACTAAAGAGGAGGTTCTTGCTACTCTTCAGGCCAAAAAGGAGGCTAAGATTGCTGAGCAGTTAGCACTCAAGGCTAAGAAGGAAGCTGCCAAGTCCATTCGTGGTAAAGCAAGTGCAAATAAGGTTGAGCCCGTTGCTCCCGTTGCACCTGCTAAGTCTAAAGGTGTTTACCTTGCTAGAGACTACATGGATTTAAAGGGCAATTCTGAACTGCTCTACACCGAGGCTTAATCCAAGTCTCAAAATGTCTAAGAGCCAATCTCACTTAGCCAACACCGCACATAAGATTAGTGGGTGACAACCAAAAGGGGCCCGGCTCTTCCCCTTTGATATAATATATAAATTATTATTCGTTTTTCTCAATATACCTAATATAATATTCATTTAAATTTCTAAAATTCAACAATTCAACAATTCAATAATAAATTTTTATTAATTGGATTTTTTCCTAAATTATTTTCTTATTAAAATTAATGGCACAACTTATATTTCCAACACAGTTATTTTATAATACCAAACACCTTAACCATTCAAATACAATTTATCTAATTGAAGAACCAAGATACTTTACTGACTTTAAATTCCATAAGCTTAAATTAGCTTACCACAGAGCTTCTATGAAAAAGTATTATGACAAGTTAGTTAAAGCAAATTTCAAAGTAAAATACATTGAATGTGATAAAGTTACAACAAGTTGGTATAAGTCAATTAAAGCTCAAACAAGTACTATAACAGTAATTTACCCGGGGGATTTTAAGTTAGAAAAAAAATTGGAGAATTTATTTGGAAAAAAACTAGTTATTATTCCTAATCAAAATTTTTTAATAAATCCAGAAGAACTTGATACCCTTAAAAAACAAATCTGGAAAAATTCAAGATATTCACACGATGAGTTTTACAAGTACCAAAGAAAAAAACTTAATATACTTGTTGATTCAGCAGGTAAACCAGTTGGTGGTTCCTGGTCATTTGATAAAGCCAATCGGTTACCACTACCAAAAACCATCAAAGTTCCTAAAACACATGGACCCATTAAACTTGACAAATATAAAAAGGAAGCCATTAAATATGTTGAATCTAACTGGCCCGATAATTATGGTTTTTTAGACAATTTCATTTATCCAATTGATAACAAGGGAGCAAAAGCATGGCTTACCAAATTTATGAAAGAAAGATTAGGTAATTTTGGCGCATATGAAGATGCTGTTTCTGATGCTGAACCATTTGTTTTCCATAGTGTAATAAGCCCAATGATGAATATTGGAATTTTACCTGATACTGAAGTTGTTGATATGACTTATAACTATTACTTAACTCATAAAAAATCAATACCAATTGAATCATTTGAAGGATTTATAAGACAGGTTATCGGATGGCGAAACTATGTTTATACAATATATTTACTAGATGGGCAAAAACTATACGAGTCTAATCAGTTAAAACATAAAAATAAATTAAATGAAAAGTTTTGGACAGGGGAAACAAAAATTGTACCAGTTGATTCAATTATTAACAAAATTGTCCAATACGCTTACGCGCACCACATTGAACGTCTTATGTATTTGGGAAACTTTATGTTGCTTTGTCAAGTTGATCCCAAAGAAGTTTATAGAATTTTTATGGAATGGTCAATTGATTCTTATGAATGGGTTATGATTCCTAATGTTATGGGTATGAGTCAGTATGCGAGTTCAATTATGATGACCCGCCCTTATTTTTCATCTTCTAATTATATTGGAAAAATGAGTAACTGGAAAGTATCAACCAAAGACACTTGGCCTAAAATATGGGATGCGCTGTACTACAATTTTATTGATGTAAATAATCAAGCCTTTAGAAAAAATTACGCGATTGCACAACAAGTAAAACATTGGGATGCCAAGTCACCAGAAGAACAAAAAGCCCTTAAAAAAATAGCCAAGGAATTTATTGCCAGTACATTTGGTTAATATTGGTGTTCTAAATATCAAATTCTTTATTATGATTTTTACCTTTAACAGTTGTTAGTTTATAAAAATTATCGCTGTCCATATCATCAGTGTCTGATGATATGTCTGTGTCAGAATCTGAATCAGAAAAAATACCTTTTAACTTATTTCTATCAACTGCAATATCTGAATTTTCAAGTTCTTTTAGTATTTTTTCTTCTTCATTTTTGTCAATTAATTTTTTTCCACTTACGTTATTTTTAGAGTTATACCATGTTTCTAATACAATATCTTTTGAATTATATGATAACTGAATAAGGTGATTTAACATTTCTTTTAAAATTTTATTTGTAAAACTCCCGGTTATAATTTCTTTTAAACGTTGTATTGTGTCTTCTATTTTTTCTTGTTTATTTTTATCAATTTGATTTTTTTTAAGCTTGTATAAAAGTTCTAAATTATTAACTGCATTTGATAAAAGTTCTTGATAAAAGTATTTTTTTCTTATGCTTTCAATTTTTGATTCTTCTGTATTATATGACAATAAATATTTACCTTCTAATGATTTCGAGCAAAATGAATGATTTGACGGTAGTCGCGAATTAAAATTAATGTACTTAACTAATGACATAACACCAGATATTTCTTTGCTAAATATATCATTAACTTCTATGTCATTTAATTCAAGAACATTTTCAGTACCAGTTTTGTTAATGTAAATATTATTAATTGTATTGTTTGTTGTGTTATTTGTTGTGTTATTTATAATTGGTTTATTTTCAAGTGTTTTTATTTTTTTAACAAGCTCATTAATAGTTTGTTTCATTTCAACAATTGTTTCCATTTTATTAACTTTGCAAGAATTTTTAACGTGTTGTTGTAAGTTAAATTTTCTAGTAAAAAACCCCCCACAGTTTTCACATTTAAATTTTTTAGCTTCAGATTGAATTTTTGCTGATTTATCTGGATGTTTAAGTTTATTGTGATTCCATAAACTTTGATAAGTTTTATAGTATTTATTACAAATTTCACATTTATAGTTACTCATTAGTATTTTTAAATAATACTCCTTTAAATTATTTATTTACATTTATTTATTAGTTTATGTAATATGATTGATAAATATTTATATTAATATTAATATGTTATATTATTGATATATACACATGTATAAACATAATAATTTGTATTTGTTTATATAAGTAAATTACTTAAATATTTGTAAACATACTAATGGTGCATAACAAACATATATTATATGTCTCGCGCGCGAAGAAAAAAAATTTATGACATCAGCAATTTGTGTATGTTTACAAATATGAAAAAATATAATTTAAAATAATTGTAATTATAAATTTGATGTATAACCTTATAATATATAAATATACTTTTGTAAGTAAAAACATAAACATTACATATTTAAATGTAAACTTTTTTAATTATGGACACATAATTTAGTAAAGTTTACTGATATATATAAACCTACTTTATAATATTATAGACGTTATTTGTACTATATTATTATAAATATTATTTTATTATAATATCAGCATGTATATACACATAAACAAATTGCTGATGTCATAAATTTTTTTTTATTTTAAAATATTACTAAGTAAAAACAAAAAGCCCTTAAAAAAATAGCCAAGGAATTTATTGCCAGTACATTTGGTTAATTGTTTGAAAGAAAATGTTGAAAAACTATTTAAATATTAATTATATCTATTAGCTAATGGACATAATTAAAAATTTTTATGAACTTGTTAAACAAGCAATTAAAAATTCTACACCACCATCAAGACAAGCACCTGATTATTCATGTGTTGGTACTTCTGGATGTGAATCAAATACTATATTATCTGTTGAAAGAAATGGAGACTTTCATAATTTTCAAGTAAAGGCTTTGGATAAAATTAAACCGCTATTTACTGATAAACTTATGGAAAAAGCAGTTGACCTTGTTATAAAAGAAGAATATGATGGGGTTATTCGATTATTTGATATTAAACAAGAATTTATTGAAAGGGGATATGACATTATTCCATATGTTTTTTCCAAATGGGCAAAATTATGCAAATGGGACTTACCGGACTTAACTAAATTACATTTTAACTATTACTGTTCAGACATTGAAGCAAGAATGTTTTTAACCAGGTCTGATTGCATTGGAGTTCCATTAGAAATTATAAATATTGGAGACAATGTTGTACCAAGTGAATGGATTGGTAAAGTATTTGCTAATGGTAAAGAACTTCATAGTGCAATTGATACATTAGATTGGAGAAGAGGTAAACCACCTGTAACTTATTGTTGTATTTATTCTATGAGTCGAGTTTGCCAAAATAATACTGGATTAGTAAAAAATATTAATTGGAACAAGTTACCCGAAAATGTAATTATAATAGAACTAGATAAATTTCATCAAACTAAAATAATCAATAGAAACCAAATTTCTCAATCTGATTTTGTTATATATAAATCAGACAATTGGCAAATGATAATTTGTTATACTCCATCAAATCATTTTATTTCCACAGACTCTGTTAAATTATCATCTGGAAAAAAAACCAAGTCTGTGGGAGTTCTTAGTTCTACATTACAAAAATCCATTAGACATGGTGCATGTTCTATCCAAATATTAAAAGAAACCATTAACAAACTTGCCAGAACACGCCCATATAATTTACCAGAACAACAATATTTAAAAGTATCTGGCGCTAGACAATTACTGTGGAGACTGTTTATTACTTGTATAGAAGACTTTCGGTATTATTGGGATGCCCGGTATTTAAATTTACCAGATATACTTATGCTTGCTTTTATTTGTAATAAAGAACCCGAATATGTTATTAATCAAAATTTACTTGGTAAAATTATCGAATTAGGTGAGCAAATATGTTTAGCTGATGCACCAACAGATTATCACGAATGGCGTGCATACAAAGAAACCAAACCTATTTTTAATAAAGCCAATACAATAAATTTAAACACAATTTGGATGGCACAAGAATTTATGCCAAAAATGTCTGGAGACGCAGTTATGATTAATAAATATTTTACATTGTTATCCACTTATAAACCAAAACCAATTAATCCAAATCCATCTCACCCAAAATGCATAAAGTGTGCCAATGGTCAAACTCCGAAATATACTGGAATTGATATTCATTGTTATCCGAATATGATTTTAAAATTACAAGCTATAACCAGAACAACTTATTCAACACAACAATTAAGCTCTTGTATTTGGGAATTAAACAGTAAATATTCAAACAGAAAACCAAATGAAATTACAGACTCAATAATTGATTCTCACATGGTTAGAAAAATTTCAAATTTACAAAAAGAATTTTGGGGAGAATATATTAATGGGTTTGATATTATCGGTTCAATAAAACCAACACAATTAAATATAACCCCTTGTAATAAATCTAATCCTATAGATAAATTTAATAGTAGAGTTTTGTTTTTAAAAATATTCGGCAAATCCCATAGAATCCCAACAACAAAATCTGGTGAAAGAGTGCTTGAAGTTACATTTAGTTACCAGGACTGGAAAGACTTTAACAAACCAATACAAATTAAGTATGTTAATTCTGAAGAATATTTAAAAGAAGAAAATTATGATGTGAATATTGGTCGTGTTTACAAATACTTTCAAACAAACAAATTAGTTGTTCAGATTGATAACTGTATTGATGGATTTCAATGGGTATTCACAGAACCAACTGTTCGAATTAGTTTGGATTCAAATACAAATCCAGTTGTTTGGACAGGACTAACAACTTTTATTAAAATACCTTGGTTTGATGGTTCTACCTTAGTAAAACCAATTGGTGAAAGTTTTTATCAAGAACCTTCTAATATTGAATACAATTTAATTAATAATATATTGGGTAAATCAGCAGGATATAATTTACTTGATTGTAATCGCACATGTAGACAACAAGTAACTAATTCCAATTGTATTGACTTGTTAAAATTTATTGGCCCTGATGATAATCAAATAACTGGGTTGTTAAAAGCTGTGTATGTTAAATTTTTAACTGCTTATGATAACATTGTTACTATTAGTCAAGTTACAAGATCTGGGGAAAAAATTGACCAGGGTGTTGATTATTATTTGGAAGGAAAATTCTGGTCTATTTTAAATTTACTTCATTATTGTTACCCTGGTGCTTTAAAAATATCAGGTGAACTTAAATATCATATGTGCTTATTAAACCCACATTTCCCAATTATGATTAATGATATTAAGAAAGCTATTGGATCCAATAAAACTTATAAATTAGATGGGATTATTAAAAATAAAACTAACTTATGGACACATCAAGAACAAACATCATCTTTTATTATTAGTAATATAAGTGAAGGTAAAAGAGGTTTTGGTGATGCATCAAATGTTGGAGCTGGTAAAACTCTTACCGCACTTGCCACTGTGGTAAAACTATCTGGGTTTAAATGTTTAACTTCAAATAAAATACTTGTGTTATTACCGACAGAAAAACTATATAAAACATGGACAGATGAAATTGTAAAACATTTTGAAGGTCTTAATTGGTTAACACAAAATCCCGATGGTACAACAAATGGAAAGTATTTATCTAATACTTTAAATATATACATAACAACTATGGGAAGAAATCGCGAACACCCTCTTAGATTCGATTGGTTATTTGTAATAATAGATGAGTGTTTAACTGTTCAAAATAAAGAAGCATTACAAACAATGGAAGCATGGAAACAAGTTGTAAATTCGCAATTCGGAGTATTATTATTAAGTGCAACATTTTTTAGAACACGATTTGATAAATTACTGTACATGTTAAAAATGTTAAATACCAAGTTACCTGAAACTAAAGATTATCTAGATACAATTTTATATGATTCAATTAAAGTAAATTTACCTGAAACAAAAAGAACATGGGTTGAATCCACATGTAAAAAACAACTTAAAAATACATTTTATTCAGGTTATAACCAAATTAATCAATTAGATATATCAAATGAACAAAAATACATTAAATTAAACCAATATATTCGAGACACTGTAAACTATATTGAAATTTTTGCAGAGTATATTAGAGAAATATCAAAAGCCAATGGTAAAGCAAAGTTACTTATTTATGCATCCAGTAAAAAAGAAGCAGAAACAATTTCACAATTAGAAGATGTTGGTTTGTACCCTGATATTAGTAAAACACATGTGGTAGTTTCTTATGCAAACGGTACATATGGACTAAATGATTTAATTGGGTTTAATCATATTTTATCCCGACCACCGGAACCAGACAAGTTGCCTCAAATGAAGGGTCGTTTAGATAGACCTGGTCAAAAGTCTATGAAATTAGATATAAGTTATATTATCTTAGCTAACACAATTGAAGAAGCCCATTATGCTCGTCTTGAAATTTGTAATAGATTTTATTCTAATCATATAATGCCCTTGAGTGATTTTTATTCATTGGCTGTTGATGTTAAACCAACTGCTAGTAATAAAATTAAAAACAAGAAAACAAATATGGAAATAGATGTTTAAAAAAATTGATTGTTATTAATTTTATGTTAAATTAATAATAACCCAATGGAAAAACAAGAAGATTTTACTGTTGACGTAACCCAAGTAACTGGGAAAATTAATTACGATAAATTAGTTCAAGAGTTTGGTACTACTCCTATCGACCAAAAACTAATTGACAGATTTGTCCAAGTTACTGGGCAACCTGTTCACCCTTGGATAAGACGGGGTATTTTTTTTTCACATCGCGACTTAGATAAATTTCTAGATGCATATGAAAAATCTGAACCTGTATTTATATACACAGGACGTGGCCCAACATCTGATTCGCTACATTTTGGTCATTTAATTCCATTTATATTTACCAAATGGTTACAAGATGTATTTAATTGTATTGTTATAATTCAAATTGCGGATGATGAAAAGTTCTACTTTAAAGACTTGTCTTACGAGCAAATTAGAAAATATACAGTAAGTAACGTTCAAGATATATTGGCTGTTGGTTTTAATCCAGAAAAAACTTTTGTATTTTCAAATTTAAAAAGACGTCAAATTAACTGGAATTATGAACTATTTGTTACTCATATGAAAAAAATGTCCAGTATTAAAACGCTTAAACAAATTTTTGGTTTTACTGATGAATTAAATGTGGGATGTTATGATTGGGTTTACTACCAAACTGCTTCTGCATTCTCACAGGCTTTTCCAGAGTTTTTTACCAAGCCTGCGTATTGTCTTATTGCTTATGCAATTGACCAAGATCCATATTTTCGCTTCGCTCGTGACATTGCAAGCAAAATGAAATTGCTGAAACCATGCTCGATAATTTCAAAGTTTATTCCACCACTCACAGGAGTTGCAGGAAAAATGAGTTCATCGGTTGGTGCAGATACATCATTATTTTTATCTGATTCTGATGATGTCATAACTAAAAAAATAAAAACCCATGCATTTTCAGGTGGAGGGGGTGATGGAACATTAAAAGCCCATAAACTATATGGGGGTAATCCAGATATTGATATTAGCTATCAATATCTAACTTACTTTGAACCAGATGATTTGAAATTAAATGAGATTAAAAATGCATTTAAATCTGGTATCATGGGTTGTGGCGAAATTAAAAAAATAATAACTTTGGCATTACTTGAAACCAAAAACACTATTTATAACTCAAGACCAAGTTTGGAGTCACTTGGTAAGTATAATTTGGCTTTATAAATTTTAAATTAAACTTCTATTTCTTTATTTTGAGTTTTTATTTGTTGCTTTTTTTTTAGTTTCTGTTTTTGATTCATATTCCTGTTTTATTTTTCCCTTAGTATTTTCAAGTCCAATTAAATGCTTAGGGCCTGCACCGTGTCTTAATGTGTAAATAGATGAACGTTTCCAATCGTGTCCTACAGCCTTATCTGACATAATATACATATCACCATGAGATAATATCAGTTCCAAACTTGGACCAACTTGCTCTCCTTGATGGTACCATTGATAATGTAGGGAAAAATTACCTCCTAATCTAACCGCAATCACAATTTGACGTTCGGTATCACCATGCATCCCAATATAAGTAGTATTAACATCATAATAATAATTTCCTTCACATTGTAAATTAGATACAATTGGATTGGGAATAATCTTTGGAATCATTTGTCTGATTTTATTAGTATGGGGTACACTTGTAAAATTTACCACGGTACCTTTTTTATTTTCATAGTCTGGGTCTTGAGCAAAATCAGAAAAACACAAGTTATGCCGAGCCTTTTTATTTACTACTCGACCATACATAAATGCTTTTTTATCTTTTTCTAAAAGTTCATGTTCCATATATAAATCATCAGCTGTACCTGCAATTAAACTGTTCACTCCTTTTCTAATAACTAACAAATGTGCTGGAGCAATTTTATCAAATTGTGATTTTGGTACTAGGTCTTTAATTAAATCCTTCAAATCAATCAGTTCAGTTTGGGCTTGTCGGGCAACAAACCAAGCTTGTGCAGTTTGCAAATCTGCTAGTTCTAAACCTGATTTTAACTGAGTTCCAATAATTTCCATTGATTTATGGTTTTCAGCACAGTTACCATAAGTTAGAGTAAAAGTTTGTTTATTAATTTTGTTCATTGAGAATAAATAAAGTTTATTTCTTTAACTAAATTATTAAAAAAGACCACATGACTCTATAAGCTTGCAATATCTACTGGGATTTTTAGTTGGGAAATTAAAAGCAAAAGTTTCGCCCTATTTGCATTAGTTTTTTCATAGTTATGATATTGAGTATGTGTGACCATTTGTTCACATGCGAATTTAAAAATGTCTATTCCATCTGAATTAACCGTTTCCAAACCGATAAAATTATTCAAGTCAATTTCAATATCCAAATTATTTCCAACTTTCCAGTAAATATAATTAAAACTCCAATCAAAACATAATCGGTAATTTATTTTTCCATAAGTAATGTAAAGGTTAGCAGCTGCAGGCCCTGATGAAAATCTAATATGTGATTCATTTAATATTGCCATTGGAAACATTAATAATAGAATAAATTAACTAAAATTTTCAGTTTTTTTAATAAAATTGAAATTTACAATTATAGCGTAACTAAAAATTATAAATTTTAATGTTTTCATCGCGAGTTGCCATTGCAAATATATTATTTTTAACTTTTACCATGGGATTGGGTTTAGTTCATATAACCCAACCTAATATACAAAATAACATGTACAATATTTATCCAATTCAATTGGACCATAACAACACATTATCTAATAGCTTGCAAACCGAAAAATACCAATTTCAATCAAAAAACAATCAAATATCTGTTTTATTGTTTTTTATATTACTGGCAAATATTTTCAATTGGTTCAATTAAAAATATTGTAATAAATTATTTCTAGTAACATTTATAATAAATGTTTAAAACTCATGATCAACAACTTGGAATTTTATTAACAAATCCAAATCAAATTACAAGAGAACAAAAATTAATGAAGGAAACATTAATTGCTCTTACAACAGAGATAATTAATTTAAAAAAAGAAAATGAATCTCTTAAATACTTTTCATCAAATCCAATCAATAACATAAATGCTGAAAATTTCCTTAGTGTTAATTCCTTAGGTTTAGACAATAACGATATTCAAGAGTACGAAAATTTTTTTACCAAACATGCAAATAACTTAACTAATCTTATTGTAACTCTAATTAAAAACAAAGACAACCTTAACAAAACCGCAACCATTGGACCAGAAAAGTTCAACATGTTTTCGGGTCCAATAGACAAAAAAAGTGAACCTGATGTTTTTGTTGGTAATTCTGATAGCGCATTATCATCCAATCCCAAAGACTTTTTTCAAATTGATTTTGAATCAAAAAGACCTTTAAATCAACATTCAACAGATTTTGTCTCAAATATTTTTCTTGTTGATAAAAGTAAATATTTACATTTTGTAATTTCAGCTTTTGATTTATTAGTTAACCTGATTAAACAAATTGACTCAATTGCTGATAATTTTGAAACCGTTAAACCTATAATGAAAGGGGGTAATTTGTTAAAGTTATTTTTTGAAAAGATTTCAAAAGATTTCAACTCCCAAATTAATGACTATTTACAAACAAAATTTGGAAAAAATTTTTCGAGTTCTGATTTTGATTTTGACTTTAAATTTAAACCAAATGCCAATATAGATCTAGACCTGTATAATGAACAAAGAGTATTTGTATCAAACTTGTTATCTATTTACATGATTGCTATACGTAACATATTGTTTGAAAATAAATCATACTTTTTTAATTTTTATAAACTAAACCAAAAAACACAACAAAAACACATTATGGAGCTTATTGAACAATATAATGAAAGCATTAAACAAATGACAGAAATGGATAAGGAATACAGTAAAGTTACTGGCAACCCAAGAAAATATTCAGAATTAGATGGAGCCGTTATAACTGGACTTATTTATGATTATGACCCAGTTGGTAAAAATTATATCAGTCAAACTGTTCCAGGTCAAACACCATTTACTACTGGATTTGTAAAAAAAGATTATCATATTATAAATGATGCAACACCTATGCAAAAAAAAGCTATGTCAACGACTTTTTATTTGATGGGATATTCTGATTATTTTAATAGACTTAAAATAAATCCAAATGATAAAAATTTATCAGATCTTGCAAAATCAATGGTTGGAACTAATTTTTTTTACAACACAACCAATATTAATGTTGCATTCGGTGAAACTGAATTTTCTTTGTTAAGAATTAAAGTTAATTTTATTGGTCAACTTAAACTATCTGATGGTACTAAAAAACTTATACAGTTACCAGGGGAATTATTAGACTTGTCTTTGGCAAAAATAAATGATTACAAGCTAAGAACTGCAAAACCAGAATATTATACGAATTTTTTAATTAGAAACATAAATAAAACCATAGGTGTACAGTCACTTTCCGGTTTAATAAATGAAATTACAGTAATAATTTTTACTGAAACAAATAATACGCCATGGATAGATAATAAATATGGGAAAAGATTAATTAGATTAATTTTATTAATAACATTAAAACTGTTATACTCGAATGATAATATTGAATTTAAAAATAAAATTATAGCATGTGAAGAATTTATTAATTCAGTTAATGCAAATTTTACCACAAATCTAAATCTTACTTCAACCCAAACTCAAGTATTTCACGAAAACCTAGCCCAATTTTATGTGGAAGCCAAAAATACCTATGAAAAACATGGGGCTTCACCAAATTATCTTAAATTCAAAGATGTACTTACTGATATTTTAGGCAAAATGACTAATGTTCTCAAACTTCATTATAATTTTACTCTTAAAAAAGGCAACGTGCATAAAATTACTTATTTAGATGGTTTTAAATAAGTGTAAAAAATTGATTAATATTAAAATTGTATCAAAGTTTAATATTAAAACAATGTCAAAACAAGTTGAACAAAGCAAATATATGAGTTGGGTTTTACGTCATGGTTTAGATAAATTAAGCATTAAACCAGACTCTGAAGGTTATATTCCATTACAAGTTTTATTGAAAACGGATGAGAAAACCGGACTAACTCAGGAATCAGTTTTATCCATTGTAAAAAATTGCCCGAAACAAAGATTTGGAATTAAACAAGTTGGGTCAGAATACTTTATTAGGGCAAATCAGGGTCACTCTCAAAATATTGGAGAAAAAATTTGCTCTGATAAACTATTAAAAAAACTTTCAAAACCAATTTCTGGAGTTTTTCATGGAACCTATAAAAGGCATCTTGATTCAATTAAAACAACTGGGTTAAACCGAATGTCCAGACAACATATTCATTTGGCAAAAGGTTTGGATGCTGCCAGTGGTAAACGCCATGATAACAACTTAATTGTTTATGTTGATATGGACAAAGCAATGGCAGACGGAATTGATTTTTTTGAATCTGCAAATGGGGTTATTTTGACTGAAGGTCTGGATGGAATTCTGCCCGCTAAATATTTAACTTATGCGGAACTTGTAAATGGTAACCCAGTTAATTTATAATTAAAAAAAATTGTGCGCTTTAGCATAGCTAAAGCTACAGGCTTGCAGTCACTTGATATAATTTGTTTATTAATTAAAAAAATTGTGCGTCTCTAGCATAGCTAAAGCCACAGGCTTGCCGTCACTTGATATAATTATTTTTAATTATTTTATTAATTAAAAAAAATTGAATAAATTTATTTAAATGAATAACCATTAAATAATATAATGACGAAGTTTAATTCTCTATGTAATAAGTTAATTCAGGAGGCTACGAACAGCCCGATTCAGTACCGCTTAGCTGCTTGTATTATTCAAAATGGTAAACCAGTATGCGAACCAAAATGTAACGACGAACGTAATTATTGTCGCGGACATTTTTGTGGTAGCCTTCACGCGGAAGCCCGTGCAATACTCACGCATTTTGGCACGTCCGTGAACTATGATAAAAAAACCGGGTGGCGTTTTCAAAGAATCAAAAGAAAGAAAGGTAAAAAAGTATGATATATTTGTTGTTAGAATCAACAAGTGTTCTGACACAGTCAAGCTTGTTAATTCGCGCCCTTGTTCCCATTGTTTAGATATGATGAAATCCGTTGGTATTCGTCGTGTCTATTATACTGATGATTCTGGAGAAATAATAAATGAAAATGTTAAAGACATGATATCTATACATACATCCAAAGTAACCCAACGTTTTGATGTTACTAAAACTAAATCAAAGTCAGGTCCATTAGTTGGACAAAATCAAATTGACCAAACCAAATATTACGACAAATTAATAGAAAAAATGCCTAATGTTATCAAAAACATAAATTATAAATATTTTATAGAATATAATTGGAAAACAATTTCTGATAATTATCGATTAGAAACAAAATCAAATGGAAATTTTGGGTATACTGATGTAAAAATTATTAATGAATCTGGAATTATTTTAAAAACTATTTGTGTTATTTAATTAAAATTTTTTTAATTTAGCTTAATTATAATTTAGTTAATTTATAATTAAGTTTATTTGTTTATTCTTCTTTAAAACCTTCGTCTTCATTGCGTTCGGCAAAATACTTTGCTATTTCTTCAAGTAATTTGGGAGGACAAGCTGGAGTAGGTACTAACAATCCAGATGGTTCATTAGTTACATGGGTTGCTGGGTCATAAGCATTGGAAATTAAAATTTGCCAACGTTCCAAATATTTTCTATTAGCTTTGGACCCGTGAAAATAATGTCTAATCACACCGGGAACATAACCAAGTCTTAATCCTGTACATTTGGCTTGATAATCTAAAACTGCTTGCTTGTATCCATCTGTTGCCTTTTCATTTACACTACGAGCTCCTTTGCCAATAAAACACAATGCCATATTATTATCTCCTGAACCTAATATACTGGACTCAAATACACCACCTAATTTATTATAAGCTTTTCTTGTCATGGCCCATGCAAAACCAGGGTGCCAGTAACTGTTTGGTTTGTTAATTCCATATGGTTTTCCTTTAGTGTATTGGAAACCAAAACTTTGGAAAATTTGCATGGGGTCTTCGTGTTTGTCCATGTCAACTGCGTGTGAAAACAATTGAACCACATCCCTACAACCATTTAAAACCTTTAAAGTGTCTAGCGCCCAAGTACCACTTTCAAATTCAATGTCTGCGTCAATCCATGCAAATGCCTTCCAGTCTGCAGGAAGTAAGTGTTTCACACCCATATTAATCATATTTTCCTTATGCCATATTGCGGGTGTATCAGTTCTAATTTGCAAATGGGCAGGATTGGATTTATCAGTTACCCAGAACTGTTGGGCTTTACCATAACACAGTTCTACCACGTATAACTTGGTATTGGACTCAGCTTCAAATCTTTTAATAAATTCTCGTGCTAAAATAAATCTACGAGCATATTGGCAGGGATTGGATATCACTATCACAACATGAAGATTCTCCTCAATAGGGTCATTATTATGAATAGCGGCTTTTATCTCGTTATGGATATATTGAATATTATCAATTTCAATTCCATTAATTACTGTCATTACAATTAGACCATAAATTGTTTGTTAGGGCATTAAACGCAAACTTAATCTAAAAACCCATTTCAAGAAAATTGATTTTACAAATAATTAATAACCAACCAAATAAACTTTTAATGTTTGCATTTTTAAAAACCTATACTACACCCAGCGCTGAATCATTGGATAATTTATCTAACCAAGTTAAACAAATTCAAAATCAAAAAATAGAAGCTGATTGTAAATATTTTTCAAACCTAATCGCAAAGTTACTTACCGAATCAATAGAAGCACCAAACAGTCAAACACACTCAGTTGATATTAACCCTTTAAAGTTAATATATTGGATTAACTTGGGTAATTGTGTTGGCAAAAAGCACGATCCTTTAAAACAAATGGAAGAATTAGGAGTTCAAGTTCATGTAAAGTACAATAGAAATGCATCAAATGAAATTATTTACGACAAAATAAATAAACATATGTTTATCACATATAATTAACAAACTTGTATGCTAATTCCATAATATTTTTTAAAAATCACATTCAATTTAAAAAAATTGAATTAGTTATATATTGTTTCTCTAGAATTATTTTATTAATGTTTTTTAATGATAAAATCTATGAAACTCCCAGTGCTGCACAATTAGACAAGTTAGCAACTGATGTAAAAACCAAGTCAAATGAAAAACTTAATTCGGACTGTGCATATTTGCTTAATGTGTTTAATCGAACATTAACCGAATCATTTAAGGATCCAAGCAAGGTCAATCATTCAGTTGACATTGATGTTACAAAATTAAACAATTATATTAAACTTAATGATTGTGATGGCACTTCCCATGACATTCCTGCTCAAATGAAAACAGCGGGAGTTAAAATTAATCAATCTGATTACACAAGTAGCCATCTAAAATACACTTATTATAATAAAATTGACAAAACTCTTAACTTGTATTTATAAATGATAACTTTTTGTTTGTAAAAAATATTGATTTATTTATTAGTTAGGATTATTAAGTCTATAATTAAGTAATGTCTCAATCTATTGAACTCAAAGTAAAACTATTAAATACTGATGCCAAGTTACCTGTTTATTCAAGTACTTGGGCGGCTGGTATGGATGTACATGCCAGCTCCAACCTAACCATCCCACCTAAATCAACCGGGCTAGTTAAAACCGGTATTGCTGTTTCATGGTCCGGGGCTGATGCTACCAACTACTATTTACGTGTGGCTCCAAGGTCCGGTTTAGCCCTCAAGTCTGGTATCTTTGTTAATGCCGGAGTTATTGATTGGGATTATCGGGGTGAAATTGGTGTGGTTTTGTACAATTCTTCTGATGTGGAATTCGTTGTAAAACCTGGTGACCGTGTTGCCCAAATGATATTGGAGAAGATTAACCGGGTTTCTGTGGTACAAACTGAGACCTTGGACCCAACTGACCGGGGGTCCGGGGGTTTCGGGTCAACTGGGGTTTAAGGTGTTAAATTATAAAATAAAAAAAAATTTTTCTAATGCTGAAATGCACAAAACATGCTTTTTAAAGCAGACTACAATGTGCATTTCAGTAGGATGTGTTTATTATTGTTATTTTATTGTATAAATAAATTATTACGATGTGTTATACATATTAATAATATACTTTATTTGTAAGTTGTAAATGTGCAATTCGGAAATAAATTACATGTGCAATTCGGTTATAATGTTTTTTTCTATACTGTAAGCAAAATTATACTTCAATTGAGTCGTCTGAAGAATCATCAGATAATTCAGAGTCAGAATCTGAATCGTTAATTGGAATAAGGGGTTTTTTAATTGTTTTACCTTGTGTTTTATAATTTTTCCATGTATTTAATACAGTATCTTTATGGTTGTAGGACAACTCAATAAGTTGGTTTTTAATTTCTTTGAGTACTTTGTCAGAAAAATCTCTATTTTTAATATCTTTAAGAACTTTTATGTTGTTCTCAATTTTTTTTTGTTTTAGTTTTGACATTTTATTTTTATGAATTTCATACAAAATTTCAAGTCTGTTTACTGAATTTTCAAGCAATTCGTGACAAAAATATTTTTTTCTTAAACTTTCAGTACATGATTTATCTACATCATATGCTAATAAATATTTACCTTCTAATGATTTTGAACAAAAAGAATGGTTTGATGGTAATCTTTCATTAAAATTCACATGTTTTACTAAAGACACAACGCTTGATATTTCTTTGCCAAATATTTCATCACATTCTTTATCAGTTAAATCAAGTAAATTTTCTGTTCCGGTACGATTTATATAAACAGTATTATTTATTATTGTGCCATTATTTGTTATGTTATTTGTTGTGTTTGTATAGTTATTGATTGTTTTGTTAATAACTTCTGTTTTTGGTTTTGCATTTTTAAGCTCAACAATTTCTTTTTTAAGTTCATTTATTTGGTTTTGTAATTCAACAGTTTGTGAATTATGTTGAGATTTAACTAGTGAGCCACAAACATTATCCATATGGTGTTTTAAATTTGCATTTCGCGTAAAACGTTTGCTACAAAATTCACATATTATGTGTTTTTCTTTTTCTAGATCAGCTTTTTTATTTTCCGAATGTTTAATTCTCATATGATTTTTACAACTTTGTAATGATTTATATGTATTCTCACAATATGAACACTTAAATGACATAAACGTAACTTTATTATATACTTTGTATAATTTCTTTTTTAAATCATATTTTATTTTTGCATGTGCATTTCGGTGTGCATTTCAGAGTTTATTCGTTTATTACATATATATAGTAACATTTTTATGATGTTATTATTATTATAATTTATTTTAATTTTATAACTTATTATATTACACATCACTATACAACTGAAATGCACATTTCATGTAATTGGTTCGTAGCTCGGAAAAATATAAAATGTGCATTTCAGTAGATAAAAAATTTTTTTTTTTTTTATAAATTTTAAACAATATTAATTATAAAATTAATAGTATTTTAAAGCATAGTTTTTAATAACTATAAAAAATTGATTAATTTATTTTTTACCCATAATTAAATTAATCTAATGGATTTAACTTATAACACCCCTACTGCTGAACAATTAAATAGATTGTCGCAAAATTGTAATCAAATATATGATAAAAGGCTTGAATCTGATTGTAAATATTTACTAAATACTATGAATAAAGTTTTAACTGAATCACTCGATACAGCAGACAGTTTTACTCATTCAGTTAAACTTAATAGAGATAAATTTAATAGTATTTTTATGAGATTAGAAGATTGTTCAAATACCAAATATAATATTATACAAGAAATGAAAAATGTTGGAGTTAGTCTAGAAAAAATTAATAGTTTGTATGTGTCTGCTCCTTCCATATCTTATCGTAAAATTAGTAAAAAAATGGACATATTTATATAACTGGGTTTTTTAATGACAAAGTAATAGCCCCCAGCGTTTCACCGGGAAATTTGATAAACAAAATACAATTGATTTATAAAAATTGATGAATAATTATATTTGATTAATAAAATAATTCCCAATGCAAACAAAACAAGTAACAAAAAGAATATTAGTACAAACTAATTTATTTGATTTTATTAAAGGGTTTTACTTTAGTAATCAAGAACTAATAATTTGTACAATTTACTGGATATGGTGTATTGGTGTTTTTTATTTTTTAAAAAACAATTACTCCAACGTTAAATTTGAATTGGATGGGATTAATATTACAAAACAATACATTGATGTACTAACTAAATGTAATTACATCAATTTAATTTGCCACATCCTAACATTTGTGTATGCTAGTTATTCTAACTTTACAACTAAATCAAATGGTATTGAAAAAATACCAGATACACCATTATTTGGTTTGATTTTTGTTAGTATGGTAATTAAAGGTTTTTTATGTTGGCAAAAAATTGCCGCTTGTGAAGAAAAATGCTTGCACGAGATTTCTCCGCCAGCAGCAAAACTTAATGCATATTTTACTGTAACAAATATTTTTAATATTTTTTCTTTTTTTGTTTTCTTAGGGTGTGTTTGCTTTGGATGTTTATGGATGATTGGTGTTGTGTGTGGCTTTTTAGCTTATGGGGTTAAAACCATGTTAAAAAAAATACCTGTTAATTATGTTAAAGAATACGAATCCAGTACAAAAACCAGTGTTTAAAATTCGTCAGTATCTGAATCTGAATACTTACCTCGTGCTAGACTTTTTTTTAAATTATTTAATTTTCTTTTAGCTTCTTTACTTTCTTTATTATCCAACCCGCGGGAATAACTTGCTACAGACCAATCTGAACCACGTTTTAACATTTTATTTGATTTATTTATTGTGGATAATTGGTAGCCAACTAAATCATCCGATTCTAATTTTGATTTTTTAGAATCAGTTTTGTTAACTCCATATGCTGCAACTTTCATAAATGGAACTCCAAAGTATTCTGTTGGTACAATGCGCAATTCATTAGTTTCAATACCATCTGAATGTCCATTTGAGAATTCTGTTAAATCAATAACCTGTTCTTTTGTTATTGCATCAAACCAATTGGTTCCTAAAGAATAGTTTTTTAACCAAACCCATTTTTTAGTTTTCAAGCTTTTATAATGCAATTCAAATTTTGTTATAAATGCAGGATCAGTATTAGCATAATCAAAAAAATGAATTCTCTCGTTATTAGTATTTTTTTTAACAGATAAAATACAAGGACTAGAACCAATTAATCCTATATGAGTTATAACAGGTTTAGCTATTTGACTAAATTTAATTGTAATTGCTGGTGATTTAGCTGAAATTAAGTTATTTCCATTAATGTATTTTGGTTCTGAATTATGTTTGTAAACATAGTTACAAATGTCTCCGTCTGATTTAAATTTATTTTGATATTGTGTATAACAATAAGTATAGCTAGGGCTTTCGTGTGATAAATTACAAGAATAACTTCTCGTACCGCGCTGTGTTGTAGCTCTTGTTGCCAATTGTACAGCTGAATTGCCCAATGCAGGCATGGGTATAGTATCTGAAAATAACGGGGTTAATTTACCAGAATCTGCCAATCTGTATACTTGGCCGTAAGTGTATTTTCCGGTAAGAAAAGTAAATACATTTTTAATTTTTTCTTCGCGGACAATATTTTTAATGTAGGATTTATCAACGTATTCTTCTAAATCACCAACCGGGTCTAACCAATATATTTTTTCTTTTTGCATTGAAAGTTTATTATATTGATGGGTTGTTTTTACTTGATGAGTTTCTAAAAGTTCAGGAACTTGTTCGAATAACCAAGCTGAATTTAATGCTAGGTCGCCAGTTGGACTTGTAAATAATTCATTTGCAAAGTTTGGCTTTTGTTCTATTAACTCTGCTTCTAAATTTGTTACCTTGTTTCCAGTGTAAAATTGTAAAATTTCATTACTAGACTGAAGTGTTGGTCTATATCTAGCATAACGGTAATTATATTGATTATTCATCATTGATTTTCCATTGTGTTTGTCAGGGTCTGTATTGCGCAATTGTTCTTTATATGCCCAATCCATGTTATATATAAATCAAATTATTTCTTTAAATAAAAATATTTTTTTCTAGTTGAATTATATAATTGGGAAATGTCTGGAAATGTTAATTGGAATCCAGAAGAAAGAAATGCCATGGGTCTTGTAAATTGTTCCAAAGTATATGTGGACAAATCGCAGTATGGGTATGGTGTTTTTGCTAAAAAAGACTTGGTACTTGGTGAAATAATTGAAACTGGACTAATGATGAGAATGAACAATGTAGATGGTAATGAAAATCCCCATTTATTTACTTGGTCTGATGATAGAAAGACGTGGGCTGCTGGTTCAGGTTGTTTACCGTATTATAATCACACATCTGGTGAACCAAACATGAAAAAACATGGAGACCTAATTGGAGATACCATGGTTGTTGTTGCACTACGCGATATAAAACCAGGAGAAGAATTAGTGTCCCAATATTATTCTGCGTCATGGAGAAAATGTTTTTCAGATTTAAAATAATTTTTTTTGCACCTGAACATAAATTATTTTATAGTTCAATATAGATATAAAAGCAAAAATGATTAGACTTTATAATTTATTAAAATCCAGTATTAAAAAAGGAAATTTAACAAGTATTAAGTATATTATTCCAGAAGTAAATGCAATTTTTAATTCTTCATATTTGTTTAATGAACTTGCTAATGCAAATTTAATTGAATGGTCGGAATCAAATTATAATAAAAAAAGAATTGATTCAGTGTCATGTGATGATTTTGACATGTATGTTATATCTTGGATGCCTAATCAAATAACCCCGATACATGACCATCCTCGTTATGGCTGTATAATGTACTTGATGGAAGGAACTTTAGAAGAAAAAATATATAATAAAAAGTTAGAATTGGTTAAAACAAATATAATTAAAGCTCCTTATTCTGGATATATTGATGACAATATTGGTTTTCATTCAATTAAATGTATTGATAAGGCAGTAACATTACACATATATTCACCTGGTAAATACAAGGCATTTTTAATGTCTGCATAAGAAATTAAACAAATTAAATATATTCTTCTTGTTTAAATTCTTCGTCATTGACTATTTGAACGATTTGGATATTTTGTCTAATTTCACCTGTAATATTTGGACCAACCCTGCTAGTATTTGATACTGGTCTTGAATAAATCCAATATACAATAACCTGAATTACACACATGGATAAACCAAGTGCGTTAGTAATGATTTGGTATATATCATGTAATATTAACCCATATGCTAACCAACAAGATAAGTTTACACAACCAATTAAAGCTTGTGGCAAATAAATAAGTTCGTTTGATTTAGTTTTAATTACTTGACCAATAATTAAAAACGGTGAAAAATTAGTTGCAATAGATGATAACATTGACACTGTACCAACAATTGGCAACAATATATTTGTTTTATTTATTTGAGTAAAACTTATCAAATAAATTATGGAAACAAAATACAAAATAAAAACACCCGATAATATTTCTAATTTAGATATGGTATTTTGGTCTGCATGTTTGTATAGAATTTGAATAAAACCAAAATCAAAAACCAATGATGATACGCAAGAAAGATAAATGAGATGGTCGTGAGTTAATATCCCGTATAACATCCATGATAAACAATTGAAAAATATAATATAAAAAAGATATTCATTATATTTTTTAATTTGATTACTTCTATTATTATAGTATGAAACCATAATATTTAATCCTAAAATATTAGTTAATATAACTCCAGTTATTGGAAACGCAATTGACATTACTAAAAACTAGGTGCCACCAATAACCAAAAGAGAAAAATATCAAATTTTACAAAAAAAGTTGATTTTTATTTTAACTAGGGCATTTGCCAATAGGATTAATGAAACGTAAAAGTGATGATATTAATTCTAATGTAGATACAACTTTTGGAACAGCAAAAAAAATTGTGTTACTTGGTGACGGGTGTATTGGTAAATCTACCTTTTTTAACAAATTAACTAATTTAAATAACGACAACTATCGATTTCCAAAAAAATATCAGGCAACTGACAACTTTGATTTCGACCGTGTTAATTTGAAAACAAACATGGGAATTACTACAATTGACTTGTGGGATACAGCGGGACAAGAAAATAGGGGCGGAAAATTAAGGGACGCTTATTTAAAAGGAGCTGACGGGGTTTTACTTTTATATGATGTGTCTGAAAAGCGCACCATTGAAAACATTCCCACCTGGTTAGAACAAATTAAAACTGTGTGTCCAAATGTTCCTGTTGCTGTTATAGGAAATAAATCAGATAAATTTGATAATCTCCAACAATCAGAAATGGTCAAGTTACGCGAATGTAATTTACAACGAGATGTAGGACATAAAAATATTAAAAACTTTTTAATTTCTATTAAAGAAGATACCCATTTGGACTTCCAAACAAGCTTTTGGTCTAGTTCAGTGACTGTGAAAGAAGTACCTGGTTGTTTAATTGGACTTGAATATTTACTTTGTAATATTTATGGACAAACTATAACTACTGCTTAATTTAGTTTATAAAATGTTATTAATTAAAAAAAATTGTTACTTAATATAATTTTTTTAAATTATGATATTAATTAAAAAAAATTGAATTGGCTTCATATTAGCATAAATTATATATTATTTAATGAATACTAAATATATTGTAAAGTTTTGTAAGAATATTGAAACTGTCGATCCAGTTGTTGATGGTTTTGTTGTACTAAAATCTAATCCATCAGGTCATAATATCATTGAAGTAAGAACTTGTGCAGAAGCTACAGATGCATCCAATTGCACATTATTTCATAAATTTATTACTAATAATTTCGCAACCGTTACTTTTGATGATATTTCCATGGAATGTTTTTTAGAATATAAAGATTATAATGGTACATCTGGAGAAATAAAATCAGTAATTAAATTTGATAAATCAAGCGCAAGTGCTTATACAACTTTTAAGAAAACTTTTACCGATATGACTAACACCCAAATTGAAACAATTTATTATCCTAGTGGTCGTGTTTGGTATGTGGGTGAAGTTCTTAAAGTTGAAGAAGCTGGTAAATTAATTGACCGTGTTGCTCATGGTACAGGTACTTGGTATTATGATGGGGTTGGTTCACGTGTAAAATATCAAGGTGAATTTGAAAATGGTAATTTTGATGGTGCAGGTGTTTTTTACAGTTATGATGGAAAAATGTCCATTAGCGCCAACAATATTAGTTCCGGTATTCCTATTGGTAATGCAAAACTATCAATTGGTTTTAATAGAACCAGTGAAATTATCCCAATTAACTTTACTGAATTTTTTGACAAGTATTGTTATGGTGGTATGAACAAACAAGGTAAAATTAATTTTACTCGTGCTGACAACTTTGTTAAAAATTTAGCCCAATGGTACTGGAAATCCGGAGAACCAATTGAACGGGTCATTTTCCGCGAACAACCTGTTGAAGACAAACAAGTTGAACTTTGGAATAAAATTAACGAATTAACTGAACGTGTTGAAAAATTAGCTTGGGAAAATGAAAAACTTATTACCAAGTCTCAACGAGAATTAACAAATATTATATGCATTGCATCTGTTGCTGTTGTTTGGGCACACACATTATTATACATGCTAAGTTAAATTTAAATAAATTAGGTGAGCTTTCCCAAAGATTGTGATAATCTTTGAATTTCAGTAAGAATATTTGATTTTGCATTTGATAATATTCGTGTTTTTTTATTAATAATTTTAATGTCAATGTAGTTTTCATATAATTTGGTAATTAATGGTTGGACTTGTGGATTAATTTCTGTAATTTTTGCAATATCTTGATTTCTTATCAAGTATTTACATTTATTTAAAACATCTCTGTGTTTCTTTTGTAAAAGCACATAAGAATACATCATATTTTCATTTAATCCTTGTAACTTTCTAATAGTATTTGCAATTGTAGTTGCTTCTTGTTCAGTTAAATAACAGTTAATGTCCGCATAAATTCTTATAATTTGGTTATAAACTTTTTTATCCAGGTTAGTTTTCTTCTTAATTGCAGAATAAGTGGACTTGAGAGTTTTCCATTTGTAAATTTCGTAAACTTTCATTAGTTCAGCGAAATGGATAAATTCAATATGGTCTTCCAAATTTTGTTGCAATCTTAAAGTATTAGGTTCAAGATTAGATTCAGCATAAAGGATTTTTTCTTCAAGTATTTTTTTAGCTGAATTAATCTTTTCTTTTTTTTCTTCTAACTTAACAGCTTGAGATTTCATTAATTGGGTTTAATATATGGGCCAGAAAGAATCAAAATCAATTTTTCTAGACTGGTTCGAATAAAAATTCTTTTTATTCCAATATAGTATGCAGATGATTCTATAGATATTAGCGCTAGACTGGTTTCAATTATTTACAAGCCAACTAATAATTATCAATTAATATTAGACCAGCCTAGCGCTGATGTCTATAGAATCATCTGCAGACTGTATCCGAATAAAAAGAATTTTTATTCGAACCAGTCTAGAAAAATTGACAATTATTTTGTAAATAACACGGCCCAATTCTTTTAATGAAATCCCTTGTGCAATTTGTTAAATACAATAATTGGGAAAAACTTGATGAAAATATTCAAGCGGTTACCGAATCTAACTATGCAACACTAGTAACAGCGTCTGTGATGTATCATAGCAAAGAGTGCTTTGATATTTTATTGAAACATTCAAATAAAATCCCTTGGATTAATAAATCTCGTGGTCACTGGAAACAAAGTAAAATTTTTGAAAATTATCATTATGGACCCAACAAACTAAACGAATATTACTTGTTAAAAGTATTTGAATTATACGAATACACTGAAAGAACAAATCTAAAATTTTTACTTGGTAATAAAAACATTTTTCATGTGGTTTTCAATAAAATTGTTAAAACTCCTAGTTCAATTAAAGCTGTATTCAATGAAATTTGTAAATCAGATGATGTAGAAGCGTTTTTCCTAGTTGATAAATACATGCGAGATAACGGACAAACATATCAATTTTATAATAACGCTTATATGATTAATAATTTATTTCCAATGAGTATAAGTTATGGTTCAATTGAGGTTGTTAAAAAATTACATCAACAAGGATTTGATTTGAGTAAAACTAAATTTAAAAATCAAGATGTTTCGTCCGTTGTTTTTGCATTAGGATGTCTATACTACGACAGTAAAGTTAAACAAGTATTTGAATTTTTATATGAACAATATCCAAACCAAAATCAAAACTTACTATGGGGTAATTTTATCCAATGTGATTGGACAGAAACATGTGATTATTTTGTTCAATTGAGTTTTTCTTGGAATCCAAATGTTGATTTTGCTAAATTAGTGGATGATTACCGTGGTTATAATCAGGATGATCCAAATGAGGTTTTTGTTCAGTTAACACATGATAACTTGGTTCTTAAAATTCAAACAATTATTAATGAATTGGTTGAAGACGATGCACTTGATGAGGTACAATACCACTTTTCCAATTTGTTTTTCACATTAGATTACTTAATTAAATTAATACCCAAGTATCCTCAACTTGAAGCCCAACTTAAATCCATGCTAAGTATCCCAGGTATTGATATAGGAAAATTAATTGCGCATTATTTACACGGGGCTTTTTGGTCGATTCATCTTAATAAATCAAGAAGATCCTCACGATATTATCGAAGGTCAAGTAAATTTATGCTACATAAAACAAAACAAAACGTGGAAAAACTTGAACAAACTTTTAATATTGCCAAGTTTTTAAAAGAAAAAAAAATATCAGATTACAATGTGTTACAAGTTGAATATTTTAGCAAATATCTTACACAAACCAAGCAATATCTTAAAGTAATTTTAGCCCACTTAATAAAACTTGGATTTGTTGTTACTGACCAATTTAAGAAAGAAATTGTGGAAAAAGTTTTTACAAAAGTTGAATTAAAAACTTTGGATACCAAAGTTAAAAATCTCAAGTCAACCGGATTCGTTAGTGATATTAAAGGGGTTACAAAGCCAAAAAAAATTAGAAAAAGTAAAACTAGAAAAGGGAAAAAACCAGTTCCTGCAATGGATGATGATTCAGATGAAGACAATGGTATTTTACTAGAACAACAAGAACAACTAGATGTAAATGGGGTTTTGGAAACAGATTCTGAATCTGAACCAGATTCCGATATAGAGCATGAAATTGATGTTTAATTTTTATAAATTAAAGGCTAAAATTAAATAATTATTTTATGAACAAATATTTTTTTATAAAATTAATCTTATAAATCGATATCCATTTGTTGTTTCTTTTTGGCTTTTTCCTTATGTGCTTTACTGCCCGCTTTAACAGAGCTTAATGACATTTCAGAACTAGACATAGGATTAAATAGATTTTTTGTTTGTTGTGCATCTTGGGTTTTCTTTTTATCATCGCCTAGCAAGGTTTGTATTGGTTCTTGCGGAGACTCATCATCACCAGATTCGTCATCTGAATTGTCTTTGTATCCATTATTAATACCTTCTATTTTATAGGTGTCAAAATCTCCGTCATTTAATTTGGATAAGTGTTCTAGTTTGTATTTGAGTGTACCGCAAATAAACTCTTCTATAGTTCCTTCACAAAATACAACCTTTTGAATGGCTGGTGTTTTTGCGCCTGCTCTGTGAATGCGACCTAGTGATTGAATAAAATCTTGTGCGCTCCAAGTTGGACTGATAATCGATACTCTCTGATGTGAACCAAGAAGGTCATGGAGACTGATGCCAACGCCGCCGGCTTTTATATTAAGTAATATGATGGTTTTTTTATTAGCTTGAAAATCTCGAATATTTTGATTACGTTCTTCAATAGATTGCTCCCCATGAACCACACAGTCAACATCTAATTCATCAGCTATAGTTTTTAAAGTTTCATTATAATTTAAAAACACAACTGATGATTTACCATCAACAATATTTTCTTTAATTAGTTGAACAAAGGTGGGAACTTTTAGCAATTCCACTGCTTGTCGGGCTCGGATGATTTTAGGAAGTATATAAACAGCTTGTGATGCTTTTTCTTTAATATCAGTATAAGCGTCTTCAATAATTTTATATTGTTCGGCAATTTTATCCGCATTGGTCATTTGATAACAATTGGCTCTGATATCATTAGCTGGAAACATATCACCTAAATCCTTAATTCGCATTCGCCCGCCATAATTAGGAAATAGTTTTTTATTCAGGGCAATTGATTCGTCTGTTTTATATTGGGCTGCTAATTTTTTAAGCCAAAAGGGAAATTTTCTGGGATAATCATAAAATCCCATTAGGTAACCGAAGTTTTTGAATAATTTAATTTTATCAGCTAATGTGGCACTTAACATAATAACTTTATTGTTCACTCCTTTCAAACTCAAAAGTAATTTAGAATGTAGAGTTTTATCATTTTTGCATCGGTGAACTTCATCTAAAATTACAATATGATTTGGTTGTAAAAGCCATTCGTAAGTTTTTTCTTCTGAATTAAAAAGAACAAATGGATATGATTCATGGTTTTTTGAACTAAAAGAGGTGTTAATAACTTTTTCATAGTTGATAATATTTTCCGGGGCAATTTGAAAATATTCACATACATTGGTCCAATTTTCAATCACACTTTTCGGACATACAATGATGGGTTTTAACTTGAATTGTTTGCAAATTGCCAGCGAACAGTATGTTTTACCAGTACCCGTGTCTGAAGCATCAATAATAATATTTGAATTTTCAAAAGCAAATATCATGCTTAAACAATGTGGGATTTGGTAATTTAGTAACTTGGCTATAATATCTTGGTCCATTAAGTATTGGATAGCAATGGGTTTTAACTCATAATTTATCAATATTTTTAAAAAAATTTCACGTCCCAATATGAGTATATATGGGTGTTGTATCTAATGTTAATCAAGTTGTCCCACCAAATGAAAATGTTAAGGAAGCAATTGATAAAATTAAAAAAAAAAAAAAAATTACATTGTTAACATAAATAAAAAATAAATTTATTATTGGTCAATAATATTTATTAACCTGATGATGATTTATTTAAAAATATTAAATACATGAATTATTTGTATGCAAATTAAATGAATCTACACTTGTAAATTCTTTACGACAAAAATAACAAGACATAATAGATTGTTCATTATTTTTTATTTGTTGGTTAGATTTGTTATTTGTAAAATTATATAATTTACCTGTATTGTGAAACATATAATTATATTTTCCTTTACATTTTTCATATATTTCACCATTAGTATTATAAATTATACCGTGATCATCAATATATAAAGATTTACCATGATTACTTGGACATCTATCACTACCTTCACATCCAATACAATTAAAACCATTATTACAAATACTATGTTTAACAACTTGTATATCTTCTTTTTCAAATATAAATTTGTAAATTTGTTCTATGTGTTTTTCATATGTTTCAAATCTAGAAATAACATTTAGATCTGAATGACAAGTTTCTCTTAAATGATTTTTATTTTTAATAATTGTTTTTAAAATATTTTTTATTTCATATGTATACAATTTAGTTTTTTGTGAATTTGAATAAAAATATCCATAAGCTCTTTCATTATTTTGATTTAAAATATAACGAATAATATTTCCCAAACCATAAATTTCATTGTCAATATGTAATTCCTTATATCCTTTTTTATTATTAACAATTAGTGGGTTGGTTGTGTTGGTTGTATTATTAAAAATTATTTTATTTTTCACATAACAATCTTTAACAAAATGTCCGCTTTTACCACAATTAAAACATTTATTATTTGTACTATTATTCATTTTATTTATAAAATTTATTGTGGTATTATCTAAATTTATTTCACAAAATGAACCACCTCGTACATTATCAATTCCGTATTTTTCTATATATTTCAATGTATATTTATCTTCATCATAATCATCACAATTTGGTATTAATTCAATAATATTTTTTGGTTTATATTTCTTTGTCCACTGTGATCCATTAGATTCAAAATGATTTGCAACTCGCATATTTGGATTATTAGTTTTACCCACATAGTATTTGTTATTTTCTAGCTCCAACACATATATAAAAACCATTTAATTATATATTTACATATTGTTAAAATTGTTTACTTATTCAATTTTTAGTTAATTGGATTTAAAAAGTATTTGTTGAATATTCAAAACCATAAAGTATTTTAAAAAAAATTCGCGTCTTATTGAATTAATACATATTATAAATTAATAACCAAAATAATAGTTTATTTTTGACGTCAATTAAAACATGGTGCGTCTTTAGCACCGCTAAAGCCACAGCGCTTGCGCTGAAAACAGCAAAATTTGCAGATAATATTAAACAACCAGAAAAGCGTAAACCATTTGATTTAAATGATGTGTCAGATGTGTCAGATGTGTCAGATGTATCAGATTCAGATACTGATTCAGTAAGTTCAAGTTCATCAGATTGTTCTGGGTTTGCCCTAAAGAAATCCCAAGTAAAATCAAAACCATCCACGGGACCAAGTCAAAATTATAAAGAAAAAGCAATTAGTCAAATCCAACAGCTATTAAATGAAATTAATTCCAAGTCAGATTTTTTCCATTAATTTAAAAATACTTAGTTAAAGTTATTTTAAAATAATTTTTAAATATATTTACCAGATACATGAGTGTTAGCAAAACAGTCTGATGCATAATGTCCACCTCTACCGCACCTAAAACATTTATCACTTGATTGTTTTTTATTGTAGCATCGAGGTCATGTGCAATTTTATTTTTAACAAAATCGCTCACTCTGAATCTGAAGAAGTTACACCGTAGTATAATTTAGTTAATGATTTTGGAAGATTGTCTAAAGTTATTATGTTATTATCATAACAACATAATTCAATTAATGAATTAGGAAGATTATCTAGTCTTGTTATTTCATTATTAGTACAA
>JACCDY011074290.1_pt1 | contig 59119 bp, 49 predicted proteins | sample 7446391 | NCBI WGS metagenome assembly JACCDY01 (sample SAMN15323451, study PRJNA562643) | freshwater metagenome | isolation source: river surface water | place: USA:Blue River Watershed | collected 2017-08-18
CCCTGATTACTAGATCCAGCGAGAGATCCAATGTTAATTTGATTGGTTCCTACAGCCCATGCACCAGAGTTTGAATTCCAGAATACATAATCTCCATAGTTTGTTCCGCTGATGGAGAGGAAACCGGTGGGTCCAATAGCTCCTGTAGGACCTGTGGGTCCAGTAGCACCCTGGATACCATCCGCTCCGGTAGGTCCAGTAGGTCCAGTAGCACCCTGAATTCCCTGGGGTCCTGTAAATCCAGTAGGACCCTGGATACCTTGAGGTCCGGTATAACCAGTGGGTCCTGTAGAACCCTGAGGTCCAGTATATCCTGTAGCTCCTGGAATTCCTATAGTTGTATGTATGTATGAGTATGTATTTGATGACTGGAAATATACAACAGCCTGATGAGCATTGGTATCTAGATTTCTGGATGTTACTACAACCTGGAAGAGATCATATGAGGTGATGTCAATAGGATTTTCAATATACAGATTGCATTCTATCTTTTGAGAACTTGTAGAATCGTATAGATAGTTAAGATCGGATCCATTTGCGATAAGATTGACGTATGCACCTCCAACAGTCTGTCTTCCAAGAAGGTAGAATCTGAGACCAACCTTATTTTCATCATTTATGGTTCCAGCCTTTCCGTATATGCTCATAGTCCATATTCCAGGATTTAGAATTCCATTAATATTTGGTATGCTCGATTTGTATATCGCGAACTGTACTACAGGGACATCAACTGTAGCTGATGCAGGTGTAGTAAAGTCTATACTTGTCTGGGGAGATGAGAGAACAGGGGTTAGACCTAGCTGACTGACGTCTGTATTCTGGGTAGGGCTGTATGTTATGACAGAAGGATTCTGGAATGGTTGACCTGTTACTGTTGTAAGCTGAGCAGCAGTAAGGGGTGTAAGGGTGGGACTTGTGTCTTGGATGTAGTTCATATATAGGACTAGGCCACCAAATCCTGCTCCAGCCTGACCAGTTGCACCCTGAGGACCAGTGGGGCCTGTAGGACCAGTCGTTCCTTGAATTCCTTGAGGACCAGTAGGACCAGTAGGACCAACAGCAAATGAGTTGATCCAATATCCAGATGGGCTATATACAAGAGCCTGTCCTCCTGTGGGATTTGTTATCTGGACATCTCCTTCAAACTGACCTAGATAGCCTCCAAACGAAGGACGAATAAAGAGAGAGCCGTTAGCCGCTGCATATACAACAGCGCATACTTCTACCTTTGCATTGGGAGCAGAGGGAGGGAATTTGGTGAGGCCACCAGCAACAAGAGGATTGTAGTAGAGAATTTCTCCATCGACCCACGCCTCTCCTCCACCTGTGGTATCTATGCCTCTTACAAGGCCAAATGCAGTTACATATCCCCAGTCATTGAGTAAAAAGTCTTGTGTAGCAACACCCATGATATAGGTTGCAGTTGCAGGTGTAAGTCCTGTGGCAGGAACTCCGATGAGGCCACCACTTGCTCCTACTGTTCCTGAAAACATGACAACCTGGCCATTCGTTATAGGAGCTCCAGCCTTAATTCTAAAGTACATCTCCTCTCCTATTTGCATAGTTGCGTTTCCACCTGCCATAATTAGACTGAGAGTCTGGTTTGCATCTGCATTGTCCCAATAGAGACTTCCAGGTGCGGTAGGGATAGTGGGATTTGTATTGAATGTGATGTATCCAGGACCACTCATGTTTCCAGTAGCATCGACTGTTATTACACTGTTCTTGATAATGTTTCCACCGGTACCATCCCATAGGGCAATGGCATTATTTGTTGAAGATGCAGGTCCAGTTACATTTCCTATACCCTGAGGACCAGTATAACCAGTGGGTCCCTGGATACCATCAGCTCCGGTAGGTCCTGTAGGTCCTTGGATGCCCTGAGGACCAGTATAACCAGTGGGTCCCTGGATACCATCAGCTCCAGTAGGTCCTGTAGCGCCCTGAATGCCTTGAGGTCCTGTGGGACCCGTAGCACCTTGGATACCTTGAGGGCCTGTATAACCAGTAGGTCCAGTTGATCCCTGAATACCCTGGGGTCCTGTGTAACCGGTAGGTCCTTGGATACCCTGAGGTCCTGTGTATCCGGTGGGGCCAGTTGATCCTATAGGATTACCAACAATTGTTGTATGGACATGAGATATGGTGTTATCTCTAAACTCGAAGGTGACAGACCTATTAGTTCCACTGAAGTTGGCATAAAGCTTGATCCTAATACGCTTTGTTACGTCTGGTAATACTGTGTATGGAACTGCAAGTAAGTATGTGTATATATCTTGAATACCTGCAGTAACGGGTGTGGCTGTTGCTACGCTTCCTGCTACGATAAGGGTCTCATTGCTTACACCATCAGCATCTACATAGAATAGACTGAAATAGTAGGACACACCAGCGGTTGTAGCATTTGAAGCGTAGAGATTCATTTCCCAACCTCCTGAAAAGATGATAGGTGTATCAAGAGATGTTGCAAGGGATGTGAAGGTAGCCATCAAGAAATCATTTGTGTTTGTTCTGTTTCCAGATGATATCAATGTCTGAGTACTAAGTATCGGTACAGTAAGTAGATCTCCAGATTGAGGGGCAGCACCGCCTGTTGTATCAAGGTAATAGGTTAATGCGGATGATAAACCTTGAGGACCTTGAGCTCCGGTAGGGCCAGTAGCACCCTGAGAACCAGTTGCTCCTTGAAGTCCAGTAGGTCCTTGGATGCCCTGAGGACCAGTAGGTCCAGTTGATCCCTGGATGCCTTGAGGTCCTGTGTAACCGGTGGGTCCTTGAAGACCATCAGCTCCAGTAGGTCCAGTAGGTCCCTGGATGCCTTGGGGTCCTGTGTAACCAGTGGGTCCCTGAATACCATCAGCACCAGTAGGTCCAGTTGATCCCTGGATGCCTTGAGGTCCTGTAGCGCCTTGGATTCCTTGAGCTCCGGTAGGGCCAGTCGATCCTTGGATTCCTGTAGGACCTGTAGGACCTGAATCTTTGGAAAGCCATACTAGATTATTGGATCCATCTTTTCCAAGAACTTGATCTGCAGATCCAGAATCTCCATTTACAGTTATAGTCGCAGGACCCAGCGAAAGACTCTGAGGTATTGATGAGTCTGTTATTATGATAGAAGATCCATACATCTCTGTAAATACAACTGGGTTTGATAGATCGTAAATTGTAACAGTTCCTATATTTGGATTGGCTTCTAAAAGAAGCTCATCTATAATATTTTTAACCATAAATCCATCTACGGATGTAAGATTTGTTATACTGTTTGAATAGCCAATCTCTTTTGAAGTTGTGTCGTATGTTGCAAAATACGTAGTATTAGCTACTGAATTAACAGGAGCTACATAGAACCCACTTGCGCTTGTATTAAGTGCGGTACTCCTTGCATTAAGCACTATAGAATTTCTTGCCTGGTTGTTATTTCCGGCATTGTTTCCAATTGCAATAGAGTAATTGCCCTGGGCATTCTGCCCTGCCTGATATCCAATAGCTACTGAGTATATACCCTGGTTATCATTACCAGCTGTATCTCCAATCGCGATAGCTCCTGTACCTTGAGGAAGAAGAGTACCTTGACCAGCATTCTTTCCAAGATGAACCTCAGAACTTCCTACGGCCCATGAATTGGTATTTGTGTTCCAATATACATAATCACTGTAGAATGTTCCCTGAGCACTTATAAATCCTGTGGGACCCTGAGGTCCTGTAGGTCCTGTATATCCCGTAGGTCCCTGAGGGCCAGTAGGACCGGTGTATCCAGTAGGTCCCTGAGGACCAGTAGGACCTGTGTATCCGGTAGGTCCCTGAGGACCAGTAGGACCGGTGTATCCGGTAGGTCCCTGAGGTCCAGTAGGACCGGTGTATCCAGTAGGTCCCTGAGGGCCGGTAGGACCGGTGTATCCGGTAGGTCCCTGAGGGCCGGTAGGACCGGTGTATCCAGTTGCACCTTGAGGTCCAGTGTATCCTGTGTAACCAGTGGTACCCTGGGGTCCGGTAGGTCCAGTAGCACCCTGAATTCCTTGAGGTCCGGTGGGTCCAGTGTAACCAGTAGCACCCTGGGGTCCGGTGTATCCTGTGTATCCAGTAGTACCCTGGGGACCTGTAGGTCCAGTAGCACCCTGAATACCCTGAGGTCCGGTGGGTCCAGTGTAACCAGTAGCACCTTGAGGTCCAGTGTATCCTGTGTAACCAGTGGTACCCTGAGGTCCGGTAGGTCCGGTTGCGCCCTGAATTCCTTGGGGACCAGTGTATCCTGTGTATCCTGTGGTACCCTGGGGTCCTGTAGGACCAGTAGCGCCCTGGATACCCTGAGAACCGGTAGGACCCTGAGGACCGGTGGGTCCTGTAGGAGCAAATACGGCTGAAGTGCTGTATCTAACCTCCTTGGAAGAAGTATTATATACGAGGAAGTTTGTTGTTGATGAGGTTGAGTTTATGGGATCTATGTACAATCCACTGGCACCTACAGGTGTATTTAGGATTGTTCCCATAGCATTAATGACGATTGAATTATCGCCCTGGAAGGATGGTGCTGCGTTTGCACCAATTGCAATTGAATTATCACCCTGATTGGAAGATCCAGCCTGGTTTCCTATAGCAACAGCATCTGTGCCCTGGAGGGTTGCACCAGCAAGAGAACCGACACGGATGGTTCCGGAACCGGCTTCCCATTGGGTTGTTGAGCTATTCCAGAATACATAATCTCCATACTGAGATCCAACAGCAGAAATAAATCCTGTAGGACCACGAGGACCTGTAGGACCAGCAGGGCCTGTATAACCTGTGTATCCTGTAGTGCCAGTGGGACCACGAGGACCTGTGGGACCAAGAGGACCAGTGGGACCGGCGGGACCAGTAGAACCAGTAGAACCAGCAAATCCACCAGAAGACCATACAAGGGCTTCAAGACTGGGATCATAGCTGAGAACCTGAGCTCCAACAGGATGATTTACAACAGGAATGCTAATTACACTAACAGCATTCGCGTCACTATTTGTGGCGGGGTACGCTCGCAAACTCATTTATTGGAGAAATAAATGATGGATCTGTAATATAAATTTCATACTCAAATCCCCATTTAATAATCTCTATACATTAGTATAGAGAATGACTATTCTTACTCCTTTTGTCTATCTTGTTATTCTGTATATGACTGATATGTTCTTTAATGATCCTATGTGGACGCTTATTGTGGCGTGTGCTATGGTCACTTGGTATATTCTGGGATTCTAAGTTTCCAATACGATATTGGAAATTGTCTTTACATGAACTCTGCAAACTGGCTATTTCTGGGCATCGCCATGCCGGTCCATCCCTTGCCTTCGAAATTGAACTGAAGTCCAGATTCTTGGTGGGAGTCGTAGTTTCCATAAGGAGACTGGGATATGGGAGCGGAGAGGAGTCTGTAGCCTGAGTTTGACTGGTTGAATGGCTCGAATACCTGGGGAGGTATCTCGTTAAGATCGACGACAGGAGTCTTGTTAGATGCGGATGTTATGGGAGTATTCATCTTGGGGAAGGATGTATGAATGGCTGTTTCGAGAGATAGAACACGGTCTCCAAGACCTTGGACGGATAGAAGGACCCATACAAGGAGTATTATTATCATAATAGAGAGACCTGTCTGTGGAGAAACAGAAAAGTCGAACATTTATTATACCCCTTTACTTTACGTAAGCGTAGCATGCAGTAAGGGCTCCAAGAATACCCATTACAAATCCAAGGTGCCACAACTTGCACATGTACTGGTAGATATCTAGCCACTTCTTAGCCTGCTCGGGCGTTGTGATGTTGTCAAGCATCCACTCGTTCTTGGGAGCGAGAGTGTAATACATGTACTGGACGCCGAGAACGATGATACCGAATGTTCCGATGACCATCTGGGTGTGGGCTGTCTCGCTGACAGTTGAGAGGTAGATGAAGCCGAGGATGAGGCCGAGGATGAGGCCCTGGATGTAAAGGTTCATACGGTGCTGGATTATAGACTCGTATGTCTGGAGCTGTTGGGGGTTGAGGGATTGGGCAAAGTCGGATTTGAGGGCGCAAGCCTTTGTGTTGAACATGACTGCGATACTGGCTCCGAGGAGACCAATAGCAATGGCTAGAGATGTAGAACAGACCATGATTTATATATTGAGAAATGCAAAAATGGTATTACAATAGGGATATAAGAGGGATAATTTTGTTCTAACAAGATAAATGGCATTAGCTCCACAGACAAGAGAAATTATACTTGGTGTATTGCTCTTGTTCAGCACTATTGTGTTTGCTTTTTGGTTTTCAAAGATCAACAAGACAAAGCAGGAAGAGCTGGATAAGAAGGCGATAGACCCTACTATTGATACAACAGATGTAGAGAGACTGTACCTCGCCGTTCTGCTCTCTTTCGTCACCAGTCTTTGTGGTCTCCTTGCATTCTCTATATACATCGTATATAGGTATGGCGGAGAGAGATTCCAGAAATCAAGCACGGTACTCGGAACCATCCTTGCATCCGGAGCTGTCAGTGCTGTATCCAAGCCTTCTTTCGAAGAGGAAATCGAGGAGGTACCCTCTGAGCGTACAGTTCTCATTGAGAAGAGGCCTACTATTGAACAGAGGGTAGAGGCTCCTGTTCCTGTCCAGAAGGCCGAGGTTCCTGTTCAGAAGGATGAGTCTGAGGATATGAAGATACCCACAATCCCTATTGTTCCAGTTATTCCTTCTACGAAGGAGTCGTATTCAAGCACTGCGGAGGTACCATCAGGTACTGTAAAGAGCACCAAGTATGAGGAGAAGACACTCACTCCTGAGCAAATAGAGAGCATCATTCGTGTAGAGAACGAGAAGAAGCTCAGAGATGAGCAGAAGATGCAGGATGAGAAGAGGAAGGAGGAGGAAAATATGAGGAAGCTCAAGGAGGCTCTTGAGAGGGCTGAGAGGGAGAAGGAGGAGAAGAAGAGACTCAACGAGGAGACCAAGAGGATGGAGGCGGAGGCGGAGGCCAGAAGACTCAGGGATGCCATAGAGAGAGCTGAGCTTGATGGTAAGCGCAAAGAGCTTGAGAGAGTAGAGAAGCAGAGGAAGCAGGAGGAGGAGGGAAGGAAGCTTAGGGAGGCGTTAGAGCGCTTAGAGCAAGAGAAGGCTAAGAGTAGAGAGGAGGCGAGGCGTCTTGAAGAGAGGAGGTCTCAGGAGGAGACAGAGAAACTGAGGAAGGCTCTTGAAGCGCAGGGAGTAAAGATTGCAGGCGAGAAGGGAAAGCTTACCAAGGCGTACAATGATATGAGCAATAGAGAGATTGCACAGGCTATCATTGATAGGAAGATAACAAAGGACAGTCTTGTCAATAAGGATTTTGAGGCCAAGTACAATGCGACTGTAGGTAGCAAGGCCCTGAGTCCTGGACAGAAGGATCTTATAATCAACTATATGAATGGAAGCAAAATCACTATATCCAACTACCTGTATGAGGCTCTTGAGAGAGCGTTTGGTCTGGACTTTATAGGAGATATGCGCAAGAGATTTGAGGGGTATGTAGAGCGTGTTATGAAGGACGCGAGAAAGAGTGGTAGTGATATGGAGACGAAGATATTGGGCAACATGAGTATGATATCGGATGCTGAGCTTGATTCGATATATGAGTTCATCAAGAAATCCTACATGAGCACGAATGACATGAGGACTGGATTCATCTATGTATGCGCAGTATTTGCTACAGGTCCTATTGAAGGTATGAGCACGCTTGACAATATAAAGGCTCTCATCCAGCGTGCTACAAAGGCATCAAGCAGTAGTGATTATGACGAGTATGACCGATATGAGAGACAACGCAGAATGTTTGCTACTAATATAGCTTCTACAGAGCCTCAACAGAAGAGCGATAAACTAGGACCCCAGCTAGCAATCGTCAAGGAGCTAAAGGAGGCAATAGCAGCTAATAAGGATGCCAAGGATACCATTCGTAGTGATATTCCTGTAGAGGCTTCCAAGGCAGTCGTTACTGGCAAAAAGGGAGAGGTCAAGATAGATGATGCGAAAGACGACAAGATCAAACAGGCCTTGATACAACAGCTCAAGAAGGAGTCCGAGGAGAAGGAGAAGGAGAAGGAGAAGGAAGCGGAAGAGGACGTATATGAAAAGTCCCTTATCGGAAAGGGTATAAATACGATCCGTCTATCGAACAAGAACTTTGAGAAGGTTGATGCAGTCATAAAGCAACTCAAGACCCTTAAGGACAACCAGAAGGACAAGGATGTATCCACCTCGATAAACAAGCTATACAGTAGCTATACACCTTCTAAGAAGGAGATATCGTTTATTGCTATTATCAACCTATACATAGCAGTCCAGAAGTATGTCATCAATAGCAAAATGCCATCTGATGTTAAAGGTAAGATTGTGATGTTCATACAAGGTCTGAAGAAGAAGCTTGCCAATGAGAGATTCAGTGGTGATGACCTGGAGTCTATATTGAATATATTGACCAATAAGTATGATGCAAGCATAGTTGAAGGAATAGATGAGTACCCTTATATACCAGATGACTACAGGATAATGGACAAGTGCAAGAAGGATTTCATAGAGTGTATTAAGGAAGACGTTATCGATGTCCTTCGTAATATGGATATTAAAAACAAGGAGAATACTGCTATATCTAATCTAGAAAAACAGGATATCATTACACTAAGCGAATTTGAGGCTTTAGTGACAAAGCTAAAAGAACATCAAAAGGAATTCAAGAAAGAGGAAGAAGTCAGAAAGACGAATTTGGAGTATCAAATTGATATGGTAATTAACATGATAGGTCCTACCAACAAGACTACTTTGATGACTTCAAAGAACCCAGCAAAAGACCTTATTGATATGGTTAAAAAGGATAATGTTCGCTTTAATGATAACCTGAAACGTATAAGCTCCAAGTTCATGAATGATAAGAGTCTGCAGTCTTATAATGCCAAGATAGATGAGCTGACCGCGTCTGACTGGGATACAAGCATCGACACTCTCATCAAGCTTCAAGAGACCAGGAATGCTGTCCTCGAGACACTCTTGGAATCTATTAAACGAGAGGCAAATGAGTTCGCACAGAGACTTGAATATATCAAGAATGCAGGACAGCTATCAGAACAGGACACATCGTTCGTCTATAATTATGATGGTATTACATCCTCTATTCAAGAGCTCAAGACTGCACTAGGATCTATGGATATATCTGAAATACCCTTTGTCAATAAGATAGAGTACATCAAGGCATGCAAGGACACAATAGATGCCATCACGGATAAAAGCACAGGTCTCTATTTCCCAGATATATCAACCCTAGTCAATAGGTATGGCGATCTGGGGGTCACTAGCAGTAAGAGTATTCGTTATGAGTTAAGGCTCGTAAAGACATTCTCTTCAAATCTCAAATCCTACATTAATAGCAACATCAGTGGCACTGATCCTTCAGCTGAAGCTAAGAATAAGCTCTTCTCGATGCTTTCATCTTATATAGACTACTTCAATAACCAACTTCCCATCAACACTGTTATTGATACCAAGCTCCAGGATGAGTACCTTGCTATACTTAACTCCCTTTCAGTACTCGTTTTTCAGATTACCCAAACCCTAGACATACCTACAATAGCCGTAATGGTTTCTAATGTTGAGAAGAACAACAAGTTCGTTGCTTTTGTAAAGGAAGGTATCGAGGTTGTAAAACAGGCTGAAAAACTTGCCATATCAGCAGACATATCCAAGATATGTTTGACACTAGAAAAGTACATTCAGATTGCTTCCTCTACGATTAAGGATACCGTGTATAGTCAGTATAAAAACTATATTGATAACACGGATGAGTATGAACAGCTCGGATCTGAGTATAGCATAAAGAAAGTCATACAGGCGTATAATGAGTGTATAAGAGAGATCGAAGCCAACAAGAAAATACACAATAGCATATGCGTAGGTCTGAAAGATAAGGCTGTAGTTACGCCTGAGATGAAGACTAGTGTTACTAATGCTATGGCCTCATTTGTATCTCTCAATGAGAAAATAAGCCGTCTTGCAGGTGTATTTGATGCTCATATTAAGGCTATAACGCCAAAGAAGCCCATAGATGATAGTATTGACAAAAATGACCGCGATATACTAGAGGCCATAATGAAGCTAGACACCATAATAGGAGCATATGTAGTGGATATGTACAATACCGATACTCCTATTCCTGATGACATTCTTAGCTCTATTAGAAAGGCAAATATAACCATAGCAGGTAATGTTGGAGACCTTGCAAGGAACAAGGAGGCTCGTAAGCAATATGAGGCCAATCAAAAGGTAATTGAAACCAATAAGAAGGTGAAGGATCTTCTAGATGAAGCTGAGAAAACTAGCTCTATCTATGACGGTCTTGATCAGGAAAGACGAGACCTCATAAATAAGTGCATAGTCAAACACATAAGGGACAAGGCAATGATCGAGAACCCAAAGGATGTAAAGTGCAGTCAGCCTCTTGATGATATAGAGATGAAGGTCCTAATGTCTCTTATTACATACATCAATGATAAGGCGGTGCCACCCCAATATGGAGGAAGCGATCCATCATACGCCAACCTTACTGCGAACGCGATTACCATACAAAAACTGAGAGCAACTAGAAAAAAGGAGAAGGAAGAGGCAGATGCTCTTACAGCTCTTCAAGCCGATATACGAAATACTCTGAATGGAATAACCGACCAAACCAATCCTGCAGATATAATCGAGACACTGTCTGCATACAAGACACAGTGTGCTGACAGATGCGGTGATATTATCACGGAGGTTAATACTGCTATTGATATAGCAACCTCAAAAATAGAGACTTACATTGCAAGCCTAGTTGATAGCATAGATGACACTACGGATGAGGCAGTTATGGAAGCTAAGCTTAGCGAGTGTAATACGCGCGTAAAGAAGCAATGCACATCTCTAGAGGCTAAGATAGACAAGATTAAAACCAGGAGAGCAGAGGAGAACCGTAAGAAGGCTGAGGAAGCTGAGACACAGAGACAAGAGGCCGAGAAGCGTAAGAAGGCTGAAGAAGAGAGACAGAGACAAGAGGAAGAAAACCTTAAGAAGGCTGAAGAAGAGAGACAGAGAAGAGAGGAAGAGAACCGAAAGAAGGCTATAGAGGAGGAGCAACGCAGAAAGGAGGCTGAAGCTTTGAACAAGTTGAGGTCTATAATACGTGAAATAGACAGTCTTGCAAACCCCAAAACAGACAATGAGCTCGCCCAGGCTATAAAATATATTGAGAAGTACAATGATAAATGTGACTCCTTCAAGAACCTCGATGTATGTTCAGATGAGAATCGCAAAAATATTAACGATAAAGCAGACAAGGCAAGAGAGTATCTCGAAAAACTTAAGAGTAGATTTGAGGCCTATAGCACAGAAACTAAGACTAGCCTTAATGAAGATACAGACGTTGCATCTATAAGAGCCGAATGTTTTGAGATGTATGGCGAATTGTGTAATGCTCTCATAACAGATATCGAGACTACTATAGAAGGTATTATAAGAGAAAGGAAACAAAGACAGATAGAGGAAGAGAGACAGAGACAGATAGAAGATGAACAGAGAAGAGAGGAAGAAAGAGCCATAAGAGTTGCAAATGCTGAGAGCGTTGCTAAAGCCATAGATGAACAGGTACATGAGAAAAGCTCTGTATATGCTGCGAAGACTGATCCTAGAGAACTAGAATTAAAGAGAAAGGTAACACGTCCTCTTCGATCATGCCTCGATGACTATAAGAATAATAAAGATCCAGATCAGCTCGCAAAATGCGTTAATGATGTTGCAAAAATCACTCCTAGAAATCATCCTCTACGTTCTTTCGTAGAAAGCATAGATAAGAAGCTCAATCCTAATAGTCGTTTAACATCATCGAGGGGTGAATTTGATCAGGTATTACCCAGTCAGGAAGAGGAAGAACCCTTCCCAATAAGATCAGCATGGGAAGAAGACACAAGTCCAGAACAAATAGTATTATCAGAGGGTGTATTATCCAGGCAGGAAGATGAAGAATCCTCCCCAGTAAGATCAGCATGGGAAGAGACAAGTCCAGACCAAATAGTATTATCAGAGGGTGTATTATCCAGGCAGGAAGAGGAAAAACCTAAGGAACAATGGGCTGAAGTTAAGCCACAAGTCGGAATCATACCAAGATCTGGCGAAGATGAAGATGAAATACAAGTAACTCCATTTGATGATTTTGAATTCCGCAAGCGTCGCAAGCCCTCCAAGCGCTACACACCCAAACGCTCTTCCCCTAAGAGACTCCCTAAACGCTCAAAGAAGTCTCCCTCTCACTCCAAGAAGAAGCCCACACGCAAGGCATCCAAGCGCAAGTCACTCAGACGCACCTCACCCATCCTCAGATCCGTATCTGACCTTATCACATCACGTTCTAAACGTCGCCCTTCCAAGCGTCGTTCATAAAATCGTATATCTCCTTTCAACACCATACTAAAGTCAAAGGAGATGAGCTTTATCATTCACGAATCGAATATCCCCCAGAATATCATCGACTCCATCCCTAAAGACCTCGCCATCCAGCCCTCCTCCGCTAAATCCAAGTTCATGGGCTTCGCTCCCACACGCCAGGAACCCATCATCGCATTTGAAAACACTCAAGACCACTTCATCCTCCCCTTTGCCTACTCCATCCAACACATCAACCCACCCCGCAAACCCCGCGAAGACTGCAAATCCATCAACCTCTCCTTCACAGGTACCCTCCGTGATATCCAGAACGAGGTCAAACCCGAGGTCATCTCCACCCTCAACTCCACGGGTTCCGTCATCCTCTCCCTCTACCCCGGCGCCGGAAAGACAGCCTTCACCATCTACCTCTCCACCAAGATCCGCCTCCAGACCCTCATCATCGCCCACAGAGTCATCCTCATCAACCAGTTCAAGGACACCATCGAACGCTTCGTCCCCGGTGCTAGAGTCCAAGTACTCAAGCCCGGCAAGGACATCGACCCCGATGCAGACTACTATATCGTCAATGCTCTCAATGTAGAGAAATTCGGGTTTGTATTCCCCCACGTAGGTCTCGTCATCGTCGATGAGGTCCATTGTATCGCCACCAAATCCCTCATCAAATCACTCCTCTATGTATGCCCCAGATACCTCATCGGTCTCTCCGCCACACCCGAACGCCCAGATGGACTCGACAAGCTCCTCGACCTCTATTTTGGAACCCACAAGGTAACAAGAAATCTGCAGAGAGAGCATACATACATCCAGCTACATACCCAGCTGACCCCCGATCCTATTGAGTACAACCTGGATGGTACCATCAACTGGAACTCCATCCTCCTTTGGCAGTCCGACAATGAGGTTAGGAACAACCTTATTGTGGATATCGCAATGCATCACAGGGACAGAAACTGGCTCATCCTGTGCAAGAGGAAATCCCAGGGAGAGACGCTTATTAGGAAATTTGAGGAGCAGGGAGAGGATCCTACCTATCTGATGGCGGACAAGAATGACTTTGATGTAACAAGCAGGATCGTCATCGTCACAGTTCAGAAGTGTGGTGTAGGCTTCTCCCATGACAAGCTTGATGGGCTTATTATTGCATCCGATGTAGAGGAGTACTTCATCCAGTATCTGGGACGTGTGTTCCGAACGGAGGAGGGAGAACCTCTTGTGTATGACCTGATTGACAACTTCAAATCACTGGAGAGACACGCATCCACACGTAAGAAGGTGTCAAAGGAAGCCAAGGGTAAGATCGTGAAGAAGACGATCGATAATTGGATGGACTAGTTATAAAAATTACAATATTCAAACTATATTGTAACCTGAAATAAACACATGGATAGACTTCCAGATGAATTGATAAGACATGTTTCGGATTATGGAGGACTCTATACTGCAAAGAGTATTGCAGATACGTCCAGAAGCCTGAGAGATGTTTATGATGTCCCCGGTCTTGTAGAGGAGATCAAATTACACAGAGCGAGCACAGAGGAGTGCAATATGTATAGAGATACTCTTAGAGAGGTAGATCATGTCATGCAGATGATGAATCATCTTCTCTTTGAAGAGGATCCAAATATAAGCTCTAGTGATACCGAGTACATGCTTCTGAATTATGACCCTATGTGGTTTACTATCGGAGAGAGGATGTATGAAAAGGCACAGGAGTATATGGATACTCTTCATCATTCATATTGGGTTCGTTTAGGTCATTATGGCCCTGAGACCCATGAATATAGGAGAGCAAAGGCGTGCTCCGAGCTTTTGAATGCCGTAGTATACCTTATAAACAGGTTTGAGACATGGGTCCGAGCGGATATGCACAGTCGCGACAGGATAGGCTTTAGAGCCCGCGAGATGAAAGGGTTGGAGCTCCATATCCCTGATGTTGAAGAGAAATACAATAATGTTAAGAACCTTTTGGCCAGATGTATAGAGGCCCGCCCCGCGAGCACATCCCGTCAGATCTACAGCTTTGGCAGGAAGTCCAGGAGACCCATCAAGGGTAAGAAGCATAGGTATGCCATAGATGATAGACAAGATGATTCAGACAACAAGGGACTGGATAGTCTTCCAGACGAAGCATTAAGGCTTATTTCAGATTATGGAGGACTTTATAGTGCAAAGAGTATGGCGGATACATCCAGAAGCCTTAGAGGTGTTTATAATGTCCCTGGTCTTGTAGATGAGATCAAAACGCATAGAACCAGCATGGAGGAGTGCAATATGTATAAAGATACACTTAGACAGGTGGATCATGTTATGCATATGATGTATTCTATAATGAATCAGCCAAACATAACACCTGATGAAGTCACTGACATTCTCGTAAATTATGATCCTATGTGGTTTAGTCTAGCGGAGACGATGTATAGAAAGGCTCAGGAATATAACACCTTTGCATATACAGAGGAGGTTCCTATGGATTACTATGGACCCAGCACTCATGCATATGAGAGGGCCAGGGCGTGTGCCGATCTTTTGCATTCTGTAGGGTCTTTTATGTCCAGATTCAACTCATGGGTCACCATTGGAAACAATAGTCGTCAGACAGCAAGACTCAGAGCCCGTCAGCTGAAAGAATTAGAGCTCCATCTCCCCGAGATTAGTGCTTTCTATGATAAGGTAGAGAGTCTTCTGAACATGTGTATGGAGACCCGTCCCGCGCCTACTACATCAAGAAAGATCTACAATTTTGGCATGAAGGGAAGAAGATCCACTAAGGGTAAGAAGAAGTATGCTATAGATGATAGACAAGATGATTCAGGCAACAAGGGACTGGATAGTCTTCCAGATGAGCTGATAAGACATATTTCAGACTACGGAGGACTGCACACAGCAAGGAGTATTGCAGACACTTCGAGCAGAATGAGGAGTATTTATAACATTCCAGTTCTTAAAGAGGAGATTAATCTCGATAAAGAATGCCCCTTGCTTAAGGATGTTATTGATAAGGTAGATTATGTACTGAACACAATCAATAAGGTATTTGTTGCCAACAGAGGCGGAACTAGGAAGAGAGCTAAGGAGATTCTGCTGAATATGGATCCTGACTGGTTCGATGGATATGGAGGGTATATTGATACGGATGATACTGGAGAGGTATATGATATGCGCATGGGTATTGCAGATGTGGCAAGGGAACTTTCGCTTAAGATTTTTAATTTCTACCAGATGGAAGAAGGTGGAGATTACCTTCCTTTCGAACAAGAGGGGCCTGTTTCTCGCGTGTATTCGCTGAGGAGCATGATGAATTCTATTCTGACTAACTTAGTCACGTCTATAAGACTCTTCAATACGTGGGTTGAAGACACTCCTTATCCTTCTGGAGACGAGAGTCTAATTCGAGAATTGACCAGGAATATAAGAACTGTGATGGACCAGAAAGAACAACTTAGGCGTTTTTATAATGAATGCACATCTCGAATGACAACACCTATGATCTACAACTTTGGCAGGAAGTCCAGAAGACCCATCAAGGGTAAGAGGGCTAAGAAGTCAAACAAGGCTAAGAAAGCTAAGAAGCATACCTATGCTCTCGGAGGAGGTAGGGATATGATTAATCGTATCACCCAGAGCATTGTGGATCAGGTATTGCCTGCAGTAATAGAGGACGTTAATTCATACACCAATCTCGTCGATGATGTCTATCACTTTTTCGAAACCAGCAAGCCTCGAGGAGAGTCAAAGACATGGGTTGGCATATTTGGAGGCAATATATGCGAGTACAGTCCTTTCGTTTTCACAGGACCCCTGAATGATGCTATTCTCGCGCTCGATGAGCATCTCTATCTATGCGACAACGAAGACAATCAAGGCACCATAGAGTACTGGATAAACGATGTAACAAGCCCACTCTCGCTCAGCGACATGATCTACGACTCTATATATGATCTCGTTGCTAGGGGAAAGGATATCAATGCAATCTATAGGCATGTTCAGACCAAGTTCTCCGAGCCTGCCTTTACGCATACCGTATATAAGACAGTCAGAAACATGTTCACATCTACAGATATAGCTAGACTTGAGTAATTCCAATATGTCTAAAGATGTATTACAGTGATGCTAAATGTCGTCCGAAGATGCTTACTTTCAAAGGATAGATAAGGTATGGGATCTACTTACAGAAAAGATCCTCGAGTACGTAGAAAACAACCTGATTGATGCTTGTATTGGAAACTATGAATTATATGATCTATACAGAAGCACTTTCATGGATGAATTTGGAGAGCTTTCTAATAACATCGATAGCGTCCTTGGTATCATGGCTGATACTCTCCAGTTTAACTTACAAACATGCGTTGAACCTCATTGGGATGATATTGATTGGGATGATGTTAGTAAAACCATAAAGAGAACTCTTGAATGGCAAGAAGGACGTTACAGTCACTGGACTAGCCAAGAGCTATACGAAAAATATACCGATACAAGAATCAACACAGATTATAGTCAGACTTGAGTAATTCCAATATACATATTGGAATTATAATTATACATCTGTCTTGAATGTCTCTATGATACACCTCTGACCATCGTCTATCTTCTCGGGGAAGACTATATTGAACTTTATGACCAGGTCTCCTCTCCTTCCCTTGCACTCAAATCCCTTGTCATACACCTTTACTACGGTGTCTGGCGTGATCACTCCAAGCACCTCCTTCTCCACAGTCTCTCCATCAGGAAGTACCACCGTAACACATGTTCCAATAAGGGCATCCCATAGACTTACCGTGTGGGTATATACAAGGTCCATACCATCCTTTGTAAAGACCTTGCTCTCGAAATTATATGCTATCTTGATATGCATCGTAAAGTCCTCCTCAACCTGTTCAACGATCTCACCGTCGGATACTCCCTTTGGAATGGGGATTGATACATGCTTCTCAACGGAAAGCTTACCAGTACCCTTGCATGGACTACATTCGGTACCCTTCTCAATGGTGTTTCCACGTCCTGAGCATATATGGCACTGAACTCTCTGTTGGATCATCATTGGACCGGACATCTGAGTTACTATATTGAAGCCCTGACCACTGCAGTGAGTGCATCTCTTGGTCTTTCCTCCCTTTCCAGAGCAGTCCTTGCATGTCACTGGAATAGTGAGGTCATCTACATTGATGGTTCCATTATATACATCCTCAATAGATACCTGAAGCATTTTTCTGGCTATGACCTTCTTGGGACCTTCCTTGGGTCTCGGCATACCTGCTCCGAACATGCCACCTCCGAATAGGTTTGCAAAGATCTCTGTGGGGTCGAATGGCATACCGCTTCCAGCTCCTCCATGGAGGGCATCCTTTCCTCCCATATCATACATCTGACGCTTCTGGGGATCATTAAGGACCTCATAGGCTTCCTGGATCTCCTTGAAACGCTCGGCGGCCTGTTCAGGGTTGTCTATGTTCTTGTCGGGGTGATATTTGATTGCAAGCTTCTTGTAAGCCTTTGCGATCTCATCCTGAGACGCTGACTTGGAGACTCCTAATAGATCGTAATACTCCATATTTACAATATGGAGTGTAATATTAAAGCCGTTGTTTCAATATGAAATGCATATATAGATACTCAATATTTAATCACAATAATTCTCCGGGGAAATTCCGAGAATGCCTGCCGCGACTACATATCCATGGCCGAAAGGAAACCTTGTGTCATTGATCTTGACCTTCAAAGTGTCCAAAGTGACCTCAACACAAAGTGGCTCTCCAGTATCCGACCTGGGACCGTCGAAATCATATACGACAATGTCCATTCCAGATTCTACTGCCTTCTTCCACTTCTGGAACGACTCGGTTCCAACCATAAGGCTGTAGTATTCGGGGACATAAATCTCCTTACGACTCCGGACATAATCCCTAATAACTCCGTCGTAGTTGCTGTGAAGGACTCTCTTGCCCTTGCCTCCGGGATACCTCCTCTTGCCTTCCGTCTGACTCTCCCACCACGCGCGGTGCTTGGCGGGATCGACTCCTTCAAAGACCTTGCCACTCTGCCAATAATTCTCGAAACAATGAAATCCCTTGTAATTGCTGGCTGACATCGGGCTGAAATCCTTCCTGTTCTGGTTGTGTCCTTGCGCGCTTGTAACGTTCAGTACTTTTACATTGTCGGGTCGTTCCGCCCACTTACCCCTCATATTCATACTTGCGATATAGACTTTTCCTGGCATCTTAGATACTATTGAGTAATTGTAGATCGGAAAAATCATTTTTACCCTTGTCTGGTATCGAGATACCCTGCGAAGAGACGATAGAAGGGTGTGTTTTTATGGGACTCTAGCCACTGTGTGTCCATGGGAAGTACTCCTCTCTTCTCAGCCTCTGTCTCCCAGAGATGCATACCGTACGAGTCCATGAATGAGTCTGTACAGCCATCTGTGTAGAGGTTGTCGTCGTGCCATCCAAAGGGAAGGAAGGTGATGGAGGGCATTATATTGACGTGGTTTGGATATCTATTGCTAAGGGTGAATGGCATATTGATGGAGAGACCAGCCCAGTGATCCACATCGCTGCTTCCATACAGAGACTTGTACGCATTGATCCACTCCATCATATAGGGATGCTTGGGAGGGGCTGCTATGAATCCATTCCACACACCATTTGCATTCTGATAGCTCATATTTACCTTTCCCTTTACAAGGATGTTTGATACATCCCTGTAGAGGAGGAGATCGCTATCTATATAGACACCACCACGCTCGTATATGGTGTAGATGCGTGCTACGTCGGCCTTGTGCTGAACCCACGGAATCTGCTTGTTATTGATGAATGTGGGGACGGGAGCCTTGACTATATGGACTCCCTGGATGGTCTTGGTTAGATCCCACCACTTGTTGTTCTCGGGCTCAATATCATTGTATATGTAGATTGCAAGAGGGTTTTGCATCTTCTTTACGAGGAGTACTGAGAGGTAATGGACCATGATCCACTTGCGGTTCCCTTTGAACCACATGATATGGTAGTAGTTGGGTATATCCGTATCTCCTATGAGAGGTGTAGGAAGGGTCTTGAGGGATTGCTGGAAACGACTGAGAGAGTGTATGTTATCGACAGCTTCCATAGAGAACTTTCCGTTATTGATGCACTGCTCCCTGTAGCTCTCAGGGATATAGTGACTATTCTCTTTGAGACATCCATGAGCGTGGAGGGACTCATAGTAGTTGCCGGTGTAGTATCCGTAGATACACACAAAATCCATGGCCTTCCATTCGTAGATGGATCTGTCTGCTACCTGATCATCGGATGGTATGCTCATTTTTGAAGCTTTGAGAGCATATTCAAACTTCTTGTTGTTGTCATCGACGAGTGTAGCGAGTGTATAGTAGCATTCGGCGCATCTGTCTGGGTGTTTATCGCACAGGTCTGTGAGGGCCTTTATCTTGTCCTCCTTTACGTGTGTTGAGAGGGCCTTGTAATAGTCGTTGATATACTCCATTGTTTGGTATTGGAGACCTATACTTTATATTATTCTATGATTACGTACTCGGTCTTGCCTTCCTTGATGCTGGGTTCATCATTTGATCTTGAACGACGAGCCTTCTTGTTGATGTTCTTGTACTTCTTCCATATCTTCTTGTATTCGAGGGCTTCATCGAGGTTTGTTGAGAAGACCATTGTATTGACTAGATCGTTTATGACCTTTTTAGGTATCCTGTATTTCTTACCTCCGATGGTTGGTCGTATGTCTCTGTTAAAGTTGAGCATTGGCGATTTCTTATCAAGGGAGGGGATAAATCCCGAAAGGAACGAGTACAGGGTAGCGCCAGTAGCGTATATGTCCTGCCATGTGGAGTATTCGTCACTTACATAGCGATTCCTTTTGAGAGTACTATAGTACCACGGAGGCAGGAAATCGTCCGTGCCTCCGTGGCTCCTCTTGCAGTCCTCAAAGCGAATGGGCGAACCTCTATGTCTGCACATCATGCCCAGGTCTCCAAGAATAATATTGACGGGCACACCATTTTCTATCAGTATATTTGACATCTTGATATCCCTATGAGATATCTTGAGCCTCTCGAGTTTTTCAAGTATAACTACAAGTGTGTTGATCACAGAGTATATATCAGAGTCTTTGAGGTTGTTTATGTACGATGTATTTACATTATTTGATGCAGTGGCAACGGATCTTCCGCGTTTCTTGGCACCGAGAGAGGTCATATAATCGGCCAGTGACTGGTCTGCCTTCTTATACACTATATAGTACTTGTCGTCGTATATATCCTCAAAGTGGTCAATCATACATAGGATGTAGGAAGGGCATCCACTCTTGTAATGCGTGCGGAGTGCTTGTGCAATATTAAGTTCATATCGGTAATCATTATACCGAGAGAACTGCTTTATGGCTACCTTCTTTGAAGGATTGCTCTTGATGTATCCCTCATACACTTTTCCGAATGCTCCTTCTCCGAGTACTCCTTCATGCTTGACGACGGATTTATCTCCATTTCTTTCTTCTACATTTTCTGTTTTGGAGGGTTGTGATCCCATTTATTTCCAATACATACCATATTGAAAATTAGATGCTCTTATAGTCATTCAGATTGCATTCGGGAAGCCTGGAATGAGGCTTGATATGACAGATCATGGGGTAGGACGCGTTCTCGACAGCCATATTCACGAGAGACGAGGGCCACTTGTATGTGAAACCATAATAGAGATATCCAGTAGTGCATCCTACAACAAACGTGCAGACGGTGGGGATATAGGACTTCATTATCTGAATAACTAAAGTCTATATAGAATAGACTTCGTTTTTATAATAAAGTGTAAATGAGTACGAGAATAGTAAGCCCCGTCATAACTCCCACTAACCAACAGACTCAGGTCAATCCTGATATGGCCAATTTCATCCTCATGATTCATGCCACCCTCATCATCCTCATCCCTATCATGGCCATTCTAGCTCCTCCCAGCTATGCATGGATATCCACCGCCATAGTTCTTGGCTTCTTTGCAAACTGGGAATACGACAAGGAGAGGAAGTGCTCCCTCACCCGTCTTGAGAACAAGTTCAGAGGCATCCCCGAAGAGAAGGCTGGCCCCGGCTTTATGTATGAGAAGATCGGAAGAGTCTATTTCCCTGCTATAGAGAAGACTCAGTTCTACAGACTCCTCCATCTGACCTACCTCATATTTGCCTTCATAGGCCTTGCCAGATATGTCAATAAGTGCATCTCCTGCTCGGTAAAGAAGGGTATCCTCAAGGGAAAGAGAAGGCAGTAATACGATTTCCATATCCATATATGGAAACTACTGGCATGCTGTTATGCTCTTGTTAAAGTAGAACCGATGATCATGTACATTCATAGATATAATCCTGGAATCAGCACACATTTTACTCTCTGGCTCCTCGCAATACACATATCCATCCCATTTCTCATTGTACCATAGCTCATCTCCTGTGTGATAGAATCCTAGTACAAGTGGAGGTAAATGGGGTACTGGATCATTCCAATGCGTAATACGATGATTGACTGAATCCCTTTCAAACAGATATACAAACTCTCTATTTCCTACCCTTGGTGACCCCATATTGTACATAATGCATCTCTTTCCTATCGTCTCCTGTATATCCACTGCAAGGAGGGTTGCCATGGCTGCTCCCAATGAGTGCCCTGTACAGAACAGAGTCTCGTCTGTATTCTTTGCAATCATCATAATCTCATCGCGAACACTTGAATACGCCTTCCAGAATCCCTCATGAACCCTCGCTGTTGGATGGTCCTTATAGGGTACAGTCGTAACGAATTGCAGATCTATAATCACATCCTCTGTATCCTGGGTCCCTTCAAATACAAAGACTAGGCCTTCTTCCATACGAGCTATAAATCCAAATACGGAATACCTAGGCTGTGATATGATATCGAGAAGCTTTACATCTTCCCATATCTTGCATGGAGGACAGTCCCAATTACAGACTGTATCCTCAGGACAGTATGCTACACTGCATAGATCTGCAAGCTTTCTAGCAAGTGTAGCATTATAGGGCTTCTGTGTATTCACAGACGTTAGTAGAAACAATACTAGTATAGTTGTAACAAGTCGGCTCATAATGACTTATTATATTCCAAGTATGGATTTAAGCCTATTCTTTCCATATCCGTATATGGAAATTTAAAAGTCCTCAACGATCTCGAATGTCTTGTTCTTGGCGAGCACGTGGGCGCTCTGGTACTCTGTGGGTCTGCTCTCGAAGAAGTTGGTCTTCTGGATCATTCCGATAGTCTCCATGAACTTGAAGGGATTCTCCTTCACATTCCACTCGGGAGTATATCCTAGCGAAACCAGAAGTCGATCAGCTACAAACTCAAGGTATCTATTCATATTCTCGCTGTTCATTCCGATAAGAGCAACCGGAAGGGCATCATTCATAAAGGTCTGGGCAATATCTACACCCTCCCTGACAATACGGATGACATCTGAGCGAGGAAGCCTGTTCTGAAGCAGAGAATACATCTCGCATGCAAAGTCCGTATGGAGGCCTTCATCCCTGGCAATGAACTCGTTACTCTTGATGAGACCCTGCATGAAGAGACGTCCTCCAGACTTGTACCTCTTCATCCAGAAGATGGCTGCAAAGGCTCCAGAGAAGAGGACACCCTCGATGACAGCAAAGGCTACAAGACGGCTGGCAAAGGATGCCTTTTCGTCGTCAATCCACTTGAAAGCCCAGTCGCTGATAGCCTTTACACTGGGGACGGTCTCGATGGCCCTGAAAAGCATATCCTTTTCCTCCTTATCCCTGACGATATTGTCAAGCATAAGGGAGTAGGTCTCTCCGTGGATGTTCTCCATGGCCATCTGGAAGGAATAGGCTACCAGAGCCTCCATGATCTTGACGTCCATAAGGAAGTGGGATGAGATATTGAAATTAACGATGCCATCACTGGCCGCAAAGAAGGCTAGGATATGCTTAATGAACTTCTGCTCTCCCTCGGAAAGCTCCATGAAGTCATCATAGTCCTTGGTAAAATCAATCTCCTGGGCCTTCCAGAATGAAGCAAGCTGCTTCTGGTAATTATCCCAGATATTCTTATACTGAAGAGGATATACGGTATATCTCTTGTTCGACTCACTCAAAATAGGCTCCATCTTATCTAATATATACAATTATAGTTCTCTAAATATCGATTTTTCATAATATTACATATTCATCTCCTTTACCTGGCAGTATGTTTTTCCCCTGATGGTGACGCATTCGACGGATGTGTCTATCTGAGGGTTGGCATCGGGTCCGTATATCTGAGTAAGGTCAAGAAGGGGCATGGGTATCTCAAGGCCGTCCTTCATACCTTCATCCTCATCCTTGTCCTCATCCTCATCGTTCTCGGGGATCTCGAAACGAACCTTCTTCTTGGTCTCGAATTCGGTGACATAGGGACCTACGCTAGGGGATGATGTTACGACACAGTTACGGGCACTTGAGAGAAGATCAAAGCATCTCATAGAGGATGATGCGAGAATATCGATAGAGTCACCTCTGGCTATGCTCTTCATGTGATCCATGAGACACTGTTGGCTCTCATCGAGAATGGCAGAACAGTCTATGGTCTCAGGGAGGGCCTTCTTTGTCATTGTTATAGGATACTTGAATCCCTCGGATACAGAACATGACGATTTGAGGGCACACAGAGCCTTGGGTGCTATGGCGCACTTCATACGCATCATATCAGTAAGGAGATACATGCATATCGCTACGGATATAATAATTACTACTATGACGTATGTTCTTGAATTCATTTATTCCTCTTTACCAAAATAAAATAAAATGGACCCTAAGAATATAGCTATGATATTTGGCGCTTCTTTCATCGTCACCATTCTTGCCATCTATGTTGGCAAGCCTGCCTTCTGCTGCACTGAGTCCAAGGAGACTTCTGGTGTCAAGGAGGTCAAGATGGGCACCGCCATTGGTGTTGCCTTCTCTGTTGGTCTCATCGCCACCGGTGTTGCCTTCATGATGCAGAAGTCTGGCGCCGCCACCCCCGTCTCCACCATGTCCCCCGCTGATAAGGGCTTCCGCTTCGCCTTCAGCAACAACACTATGTCCATGCCCATGGCCATGGATTGCGGTTGTGGTATGTAATAACCCTAATTCCAATATGTACATCATTGGAATCAAATACTTAGCATCTCTTATGAACAGAATACTTCATTCTGTAAGACTTCTTAACAGACTTCTTAGCCTTGCGCTTAACCGTCTTTCTAACAGACTTGGAACGCTTGATGCTCCTCTTCATCATGTATGAGCATGTAGTCTTGGTCCTGCACTTCTTGGTCGACTTCTTTCCGGAGCATACCTTCTTGGACTTGCATACCTTGATCTTGCCACTCATTCTATAGGTTCTCTTGGACCTCTTAATAGACTTGGACTTCTTGAGAGACTTCCTAGCCTTCCTGATAGATCTCTTAGGCTTGCGAGAGGCTGTCTTTCTGAAACGTCTGTGCTTTGTGTTATCAAGATTCATAAACTTCTCGAGACCCTGGAAATCCTCAAGAGTGTATCCAGGATTCCTGGTAGATCCCCTAACAGAGACAGGTTTTCTAGGATACGGGGTTGCGCTCATTTATCTCTAAACGGTCATTATTTAGAGAATTCATTGCGATGTGGTCTCATTAACAATCTTATCAATCTCCTTAACGAGCTTTGTAATAGTAAGCTCGCTCAGCTCAACCAGCTTCGTATATGTCTCCATAGACACATTCTTACCTTCCTTCTCAATGTAGTAATACACAAGGCCAGCTGCAACACTCTGAGGCTTGCTCCTATTCACCATACTGCTCTTGTCCTTGATCTGATTATAGAGATCTACGACTGCGTGCTTATGCTCCTTTCCAGCATCCAGCTTGGTCATAATCTCCTCAATGATATCTACAGGTGTGATGTACTTGGACCTGAAGGCACTGTTCTTTGGCGCATACAGACTGACATGCTTCATGCCCTTGAGTATGACCTTCCTGTCAAGATTGAAAATGGACTGGAGTGACTCGAAGCTCTGAGGGTTGCCCATTGTCTTGAATGCATGGAAGATACATGAGAAGATGATGCCCTTGCGACTGTCTCCGCGGTAGATCTTGTTGTTGGTTACCTTGATATAGAGATCATTGGCTGTATGTACAATGTTTGAACTGAATCCATAGCGCTCCACGTCCTTGAAGATAGACTTCTCATCGACCTTCCTCATATGGCATCGTCCAGGGTCAGAGATACCCTTTCCGCACTCGATACCGGCCCACTTCTTGACACCCTTCCTCCTGTTGATCTCCTTTCCACACGACCTGCACACATGGATACCCTGCTCCTCGATGATATCCGTACAGGGACACTCATCTAGAGAGTTGTCAGAAGAGCACGTGTTGTCATCAGATGACAGCTCCACGTTCTCAATATTTGCCTTGACAACAGACTCATATACCTCATCAAACAGACCGAAATCAGCGTCCATTTATTTGTTCCTATATTAACTATTGCGAATCCAAAATTATGTCATTTTTACAAATCCGGGTAAAATATCGAGAATTTTTAGCATTTCATCCTTTAAGTATTATTAGGGTCTAAAAGCTAGGTGCAAATAGTAGATACCCAAATGAAGATAATTGCGTGTGTTTTTGAGGATATTTCTAAGAATAGCATTATTTCCATGCTGAAGCGCCAGATCCGAGCTCCTGAGGAGATCCTTGTCTGTGGAAAGGAGGATGTGAGGGACAGGTGTGCTGGAGATACTGTAGTGTATATGGGGGATATGGGCTGTGAGAGTGAGATGGAGAGTGTTCTACGTATGGCTTTCAAGAGGTGGTCCTCCATGGACTCATCTGAGAGGGATGTATGCTTCCTTCTTGTTGGAGACTGTGTCCTTAGGAAGGATGCTGTTGATTACCTGAGGAAGACCTATGTGCCTGGACGTATCTCCACGTTCAGCTCAGAGAACCCTTACTTTATGAGGGATACCCATGTTCGTCGTCTAGATCCTAGTGGATGTGTCCTTATCTCTGCCAAGTTTATGAGGTCCAATGAGGGTCGTCAGGATGACCTCTTCCGCTGGATCTCTACATGCCCTGGATCCAAGGGTGTTGCTCTCGGATACTGGTGTGCAAAGCAGAAGATCCCTGCCCTCCACATCGGAGCTACTGTAGTCTATTGCGAGCCTAACAATAGGGTGGATATGACCCTGATTGATAGCACTGGCGACTACATCTCGAATATGGAGTCTGATATTGAGTTCAATTGATTTCCTATAGTGTAATAGGAAATTAGATGGGTACTGCGAATAGATACAATAGACCAACTACGAGTACAATATACATACACATATTCTCAAGGAACTGTCTGTCCTGTCTAGCGGGAGTTACAAAATGGGAGGAATCGTCGCTGTCTTCATCCATGTATCTGGGTGGGTTGGGGTCCATACTATGTTATTCCTATAGGGTGCCTTGTTAAACCACCTGATAGAGGTTGTTATCCTTGAACCATTTCTCAATACCAGCGCATATATCCTTGGATGACTTTCCAAGCCAGAATGTAATCCTATCCAGATCCTCAAGAGATAGATCGGCTATGTTTTCTATCGATACAGAAAGAAGTTTAGAATTTGAAAGAAGCTCTTTCTTGGACTTTCCAGATGGGGTATAATCTACCTTGAGAGAATGAATGATAGCCATCTGATCATTCTTATGGATTGTAGAGCATACACGTCCAGATGTCTTCTTCCTCTTATCTATGTTCTCAACAAGCTCATCCGAGCTTACATCTCTTACCTTGAATGCACCCTTCTTGCTATCGAATATACCGTAGTATCCATATGGGTTGGTTACAAGCTCCTTGACCTGTTCCTTGATACTTTCCTTGTATGCATCATACATCTCGGGAGGGCATGGTACCCACTTACCCTTCTTCATACACATGAGATTGTTCTCATCCAGGGCAAGCACATCAACCCCATTCACCGTCTTGATATAATCCTTATAGACCTCAAGGATAGCCCTCCTGAGAGCTACATTCGAGGGTATATCCTTCTTCTCAGCTATGAATGCATACTGAACAAACATCATCTGAATATTCAGAGGCAGGTTCTTGATAATGCCCTTGAACTCATCCATGTTATCCACGTTCCTCTCGAGCTTCTTGATCGTGTTGTCGAGGGTTGCATCCGAGTATCTAATCATAAGCTCGTTCATGTTTGTTGTCTTGACTGTATATACATCGTTGAAGTAGTCGGACTCGAGAGGGATGCTGTCGATATCTATATTGTCTGTGAGATAATAGACATTCTTGAACTCTCTGAGGGATAGATAGAAGCCGTTCTTATTGAGAAGCTTCTCCTGTGATAGGATGATGGATGCAAGAGCCTTTACGATCTCATTGGTAGATGCATTGACAGCGCGCACTATATCCCTGAGGTGATACTTGGTCTTGATCCTGAATAGCTTTCGTATATCACGCTTTATGGACTCCTGCTTGTTTTCGTCGTATATGTCGAAATAGGAGGATGTATCGAGGGGGTCAGGATGGGTATTGGTTATGTCCATACAGTAGTAGTCGCATGAGGCCTTGTAGTCGCATTCCCTGGATCCGGGGTCGTCTCGGAGATTTCTGTCGCGGGTAAGTTGGCAATCGTAGGATGTTATCTTGATCATATTCTCAACATTCTTGATCGATACATCCTTCGCCTCTGCTATCTCGTACATATACAGATCGATGCTTCTCTTGTTGTTTCCAGGAAGGGATACATGCTGGTATATATCAACGTATATATTCGCATCCCCAAGGACCTTCTTGAGCTCTGCATGAGAGAATGCACGTACTCCGCGTCCTATGGCCTGAACGGTCTCTGCATAGTTCCAGTGAGGTGTGAGAATATGAACCTGCTGTACATTCATAAGACTGTATGCCTCTGCAAATGTAGGTGTTCCTATAATCGCCTGCATCTTTGCACCCTGAACATTCTCAGGCGAATTGAAGGTAGCTCTTATACTGTCAATCTGCTTCTCCGTTGTCTTTCCAGTAACGAGACCATGCTTGATATCGAATCTGTCAAGTATGAGGGACAGAAGAATAGCTCCAGAACCATATACCAGACCGCAATATACGAACGTGTTCTTGTCCTTATTTGCAAGGAGATTTTCAACGAGGGATGCGTACTTTGCGCTCATGTGTCTAAGGTTGGACAGACGCTCATTTACGGGTATGGATCTGGATAGAGCTCTGTCGAGGTCGTCCTTCATCGTGTAAGTTACTGATTGCTTATCCTTGTAGAGTGTGGATTTACTCTCGTTTATGTACTTGCTGAAGCCCTTTGATCCCCATGATCCATCAGGGAATACGAAGAGGGATGCTTGCTTACTGTTCTTATATACACCGGTTTCCTCGCTCTTTGCGTCTTCCTGTTCTATCTGGGCCTCTATATCCTCGCTTTCGATGGATACATCGAGATCTATTGCTTCTGTGTAGGATTCCTGTTGGAACTCGAGCATGTCGCTGGGGAATACCTTGAAATGCTTTAGGGATCCTACATTCTGCTTTCCCATGAAGACCTTTTTGAGGGATGGGTCATTGATGGCCTTGAGATAGCTGATGCGACCATTGAGATGATAGTACATGCGCATCTTTCCCTCGTCAGATACATCATAGATGGGTATCTTCTGCTCGATTCCTATCTGATCCAGATAGTCCTTTGCGAATTTGTCTCCTGATGCCATTTGGGAAGAAGAAGGAAGTATGAGATTCATGATATCGGCAAGCTCCTTGGGTGAGTCCTTCATAGGAGTTCCTGTGAGGAGTACGATCTTCTTATTCTCAAGGGTGTGGAGGAAGCGGTGAATCTGGCTGTATGTGTCCTTCTCCTTCTTGTTCTTTGCGCGGATGTTATGGACCTCGTCGATGATGATTACCGAATTCTCATATGCATTCTTGATGTTTGCGTCGCTGAGATCGGATATACGCTTGGCAAATGTGGCAAATGTGCCGAACTTGTAGTATGTTCCTACGGACTTCGAGAGACGTATGGTTTTCTCTCTGCTGGTGAGGTCTTCCCAGTTGGCAGGGATGTACTTGCCATCCGTACATACAAATGCAAGCTCCTTCATAAAGTTAAAAATACGGGGCTCACCCTTTACGAGGACTATACACTGGGTGTAGTATCCGGACTGCTTGAGCTGTTCGGCTATTGCTACAGCGGAGCATGTCTTACCAGTACCCACCTCATGGAATAGAAGGACACCATCATAGGGGGTGTGCTGGCTCATGTATCTCTGTGCTATGACTTGATGGCGCATGAGATCTCCTCTGTTTTTGGGCTTTGTTTCGATGGAGTCGAGCTTGAAATCATAGAACTCCTTCTTGTTGTAGATGGCCTGTTGAAGAGGTATTGTGTATGTATCGAGGGATACTCCAGTATCTTTAGAGGTGCTATCTACGTATGGGTATTTTAAGAGAAAATCTGAAATCTCCATTTATTAAATCACCTATTTGCTTCCTTAAATCCAAACCAAGCGAAATTTACACCTTCGTAAATAAATGAGCTGTTCTACTTCACATACATATGGAGTTATGCCTACAGAGCTCGCCTATATGAATCGTTCATCGCTTGCCCTTGCGCCCTCGCCAAAGGCCACTGATACTATTCTGTATAAGACCACTCAGGGAGCAACTCTTCTCAATCCTTCGATTCACAGGGTTGTCCCTCTGAATAGAGAATTTGGAGCTTACATTAACCCCATGTTCCAGCCCAAGCAGATGGAGGATGGATCTGTCAAGTACTCTATCAACAATATGCAACTCCTCGACAATAGACGCTGGGGTCAGCTTTACCTCGATCGTCCTCCGTTTGATGCCAAGATCCCTGAGGAGGCCATCTACTCGGATGAGTTCTCAAAGGGTCAGGCCAAGACCTTCTCCGACTACTCTCAGATCAAGGGAGGAGATCTCAAGTACTACATTGATGAGAGCATCGCTCCTGCCTACATCGCCCCTACCTTCGTGCTTCCTGCTACCGTCAATCATGAGATCTTTACGGATCCTATGGGTACAACGAGGCCTCAGTATCCCAGAAATATAACCAACTGGACAATGCACAATGTAAATCCTTACCAGCAGATCAGAGACGAGATGTGGGCCCGTGAGGATATCCTGTCAAGGAAGATGCAGACAGAGAACCAGAGACGTTACGATACAAGGTACTTTTCATAATTCCATAAATGTATATGGAATTTACTGCATAAGCTTGGTGTAGAGAGCAACAAGCTGAAGAACGAGAAGGATGTAGATAACCATGCGGATGTTCTTGAGGCGCATGACGAGGGGAGAGCTTACGTTCTTGTTGAGCTCACCACGGATGGCGCAGTTGATGTGGTAGACAACTCCGAGGGTCATGAAGATCGAGAGGATGCAAAGGATGGTTGAGGCGTTCATACCCTTGACGGTATCTACGATGCTACCCTTTGAGGAAGATCTCTTGGAGAGAGCAAAGAAGTGGGCGGCAACATTTGAGCCAGTATGATTGGTGTCCATAGTAATAGCCATTTATTACCGTTATGAAAGTTTATTACTTACGCATGTGCATGTAGAGAGAAGCACCCTCAAGAATGAGGAGAATGACAATACCAGTACGGACATTGCACATACGCTGAGCAGTATCCTTGTTGCCAGCCTTCTCCTCCTTGACGCAGATATTATGAACGTGGTAGAGAAGAGCAAGAGTAACAATGATGATGCTCATGCAGATGACAGAGCAACCATCAATGTTCATAGACTTTGATGATGATCTGCGAGAGAGTCCAAAACGAGCGGGGAGAGAAGAGGCAGCGATATGATCGTCCATTCCATAAGAGTCCATTGTGTTTATTATGGAATATAAAATTACATAGAAGGAGCACCGGAATCGGCAGCACCCTTCTGGCGACCAGTGTAGACAGAGGTGTAGACAGCGGGGCCAGCGAAACCAGAGGGAACCTTGGGGACGTTGGCAAGGATCTCGGCAGACTGGGTGTCGTAAAGATCCTTCTTAAGGGCAGTGATGACCTGACCGGCAACATCAGGACCAGCGACGGAGAACTTGCTCTTAGCCTGAATAGACTTAAGGGCAACACCGGGCTTCTCAGCGGAGAACTTGGCAGCTGAAGATAGGTAGTTCATCCTGCCAGAAGAGGCAGACTGGAGAACTCTGACCTGGTTGTTAAGACCACCGGCATCCTGCTCAACAGCCTTCTTGTAGGAGAAAGGAACAATAGTAACATTTGCACCAATAGCATTCTCGCCGTATCCACGAGAAAAATCGGAGTAGTTGGCTATGTTATTGCTAGACATCTTTATTTGCAATAAGAAGAAGATCTGAAAAACAATTAGTGTTTTTATATACACCACAAAACCCCATTAATCAAACTTGATCATTATAGCCTGGAATCCAGTAACATTGGGCATATTGATCTTCGAGTACTTCTTGGTATATATGAGGGAAGGAATAGCAATATCCATATCAGCTACGAATTTGCCATCCTTAGATGAGTAGGGAAGGATAAAGTCGTCAGTCCTGACATAGTTGTTGTTATTGTAAGTGAGAGAGATAGCCATAAGAACCTTATTCTCGCCGGACTTGAAGGGATGGACACGGAGGTTGTGGATACTGGGCTTGGAGACACCATAAACAATGTTAGACTCTGTGGGGTAGAACATGGTGCTGTTCATGGGCTCAAAAGCATTGATCTCATCCATTGTGTATTCCCTCTTGAGGGTTATGGGGCAGGAGAAGATGTACTTGATATAGCCGGGGCTACCGAGGTATGTAGAGTTGAGATAGAAGTACGAGTTTCTCTTGTCGATCTTGATGAGAGGTCCGTTGAGAGGTACTACAAACTTGTTACCAATGATGTTGGCAGCATACTGATTTATGGTCTCCTCAGGAGAGGCAAACTCATATGAATCGAGACCAGCCTCATTATACTTGTCAAAGGAGGTATAGTAGAACGCCATTTATATTTATCTACCTTTTCATTTCTCCAATGCTTTTCATAGATCAAATATATGAAAAGGACGGTCCAATACCGTGTATCCCCTTGCATTTTGAAAATAAGGATTAATATAAACTGAAGATGTATCAGTGTGATAGACGTTTTTGGCTGGAAAACCCACCAAATATACTCTGTGATTATACACTACTTCCTACTGATAACATGTCTACAGGGACCAAGCTTAATGCAATTACCCGTCTTGTTCTATTCCTCTCTCTGTACCTCTATGTCATAGGAAGCAAATATACGACGGTATTCCTTATACTTTCCCTTTTCGGTATTGTTTGTCTATACTACTACCAAAGAGAGACAATGAAGACCGTTGAGACATTTGAAATAACGGGTCAGAGATATCAGCCTCCATCAAGGGCTTATGCACCTGCACCCACGAATAACGAAGTCAAAGCAATCATGCTCGAGAGCACTATGGTTGATCCTAGATCAGCCGGAGTCATAGGTCCCAATCCCATGAATGTCAGAAATCAGACTATCAAGATGCTCGATCAAATCAACGCAAACTCCCTCACCAAGCCCTTCAATGACGCTTGCACATGGGAGTCGATGCCCGCCGGTACTGCTGGATACCAGTCTCGTTTCGAGAACATGTACAAGGGTAACGATCCCCGTACTCTCGTCCCTCCCAATATAACTCCCCGCCTCTGGGACAGAGATGCTTGGGACCGCGGAGACCTCTACGAGCCCAGCTACCTCAACACAAAGCGCGCATTCGATATGATCAACAGCGGATACCTTCCCTCCGATGACCCTGACTGTGGTTACCTCACCGCCAAGACAGTCATCCCCGCTGACACTGACTACAAGTGGCAACTTGTCCATGAGTTCTCTAATGACGATAACCATATGTACAACTACAAGATTCTCGGTGATCTCACAAAGGGTCAGGTCGTAGCCAAGCGCTCCCTCACCCTTGATAACAGCATTGACAAGCAGAAGGACATCCAGATGTCCCTTGAGGAGAAGGCCGAAACCATCGAGCCCTTCAAGAAGAAGGAGGGATGCACATCCTGCAAGCAGGCCCCTCCTCCCATTCCTATTGTTGAGAACTTCCAGCCCAATACATACCAATCCTCCAGTATGAACTCAAGGAAGGCCTCCACTTCCCTTGCCAATTACGACACCAGCTACCCCGCCACTGTCGGATCCGTCTACAGTGGAGACGTCCTCACCCGCTGTGGATATGACAGGGATAATCTTATGTACAATATCCCCGTCAATACATCTGTTGGTTCATGCGACCAGAGACCCGAGATGGCTTCCTACAATGAGGCTCTATACTCGATTGCCATCCAGCCTGATGTCTATTACAACAGCCAGATCCAGGAGCCCATCGGTTCAAACATCGGTATCTCGTTCAACCAGACACTCCCCATAACCACTCAATACACTGATGATAACGGAAACACCACATTCACCAATGTAGATCCCCGCACCTTCAAGGTCATCGAGGATCCTGTCTCCAGAAATGGCGATGTTATTGATATCACTGATATCTATGATACTCGTGATACTGGTTATGGTCCCGCCTACCGTGGCTATGTCCATGAGCTTACTGGCCAGCCCAGATGGTACTACAAGGATATTGATGATGTCCAGAGGAACAGCTACATCTCCTTCAACGATGTCGATATTCTGGAGAAGGCTGATAAGCGTGGTATTATTGCCGATGCTGATGAGATCCGCCAGCGTGCTGCAGGATTCATCCAGTACGTAGATCACGAGTTCATAGACAGAACCAACAATATGCGCATCCAGATGCAACAGACATTCGCCGACAAGGGAAGAGATCCTACAGTCCAGCTCAGGAGAAACCCTATTGTCCGTGGTGGATGGGGCAAGAAGTAAATTCATATATAATATTCTTAACAATGACACTTAAGAATACAGTACATATCGACAAATGGATGTTAGCCCTTCTCCTTTCACTTATGTATGGGAACTCAAGAAGAACCCCGCATATAAGAGTACAACAGGGACTGAAGTACGATCAAAATTGAATTCGACAAACTAATATAGGATTGAAAGTAGAATAAATGACAGATATATATCGCGCACCCAGGAATAATGATTATGTTAATATGATCAAGGCCTTCCTCAAGAGGGGAAAGCTGAAGGGAGAATATATATCCCAGTTGATGACTCCCGATGCTATGCAGGTATGGGACTCCGTCTTTACATCCCTCGCTGCAAACCCTGATAATAACTCTGAGATCTATGAGTTCCTTGGAGATGGATCGATCAATAATGCTATCGTGTTCTATCTCCTGAGGAGGTTCCCTCAGCTCAAGTGTGCCAAGGGTGTCAAGGTCCTTGCTCGTCTCAAGATCAATATGGTCTCAAGGGATTATTTCGCAAGCATCGCAACATCTCTCGGATTCGGTCCCTACATCACATCCACTACTGAAGAGAGAGCAAATGACATGAGAAAGCTCCTCGAGGACTCTCTCGAGGCTTCTTTCGGTGCTCTCGTCTGGATGCTTGATGAGAAGATCGGTGTTGGTGTCGGAAACAGTATCGCATACAACATCATTGCATCTGTCCTTGACCAGAGAGAGATCAGTCTGGAATACACGACCCTGTTCGATGCTGTTACTCGTCTGAAGGAGATGTTCGACTCGGGTATCCTCAAGGGTATGGGTATCGGTACCATGAAGAAGATCACCCCTATGAAGAACGTCAATGCCCGCGTGCCATCTGAGCTATTCTCTGCCCAGATCTATAGACAGCTTCCAGATGGAAGATCTGAACTCATTGGATCAGGAACAGGTGAGACCGACGGTGAGTCCAAACAGGCGGCTGCTGAGAAGGCAATCGCATACCTCAACTCCCTTGGATTTAGGAAGGAGCCTGCTCCCGAGTACAGGAGGTTCTGCAGATACTAAATACATATACCACATTTCCATATTATATTCATATGGAAAATTACTTGGCAGTTCTCGTGGGGAGATTGGGTGAATACATAGAATGTGTGAGACGGTAGTATGTCTGGTTGTCAAAGAGAGGGTATGATTTCTCTCCAAGAGCGAATTGGTCCCTAGGGTTTCTGACGCTTACAGGCTCGATAGAGTACATTGTCTTGGGATTTGCGCACGAGTTGATCTCATGGGTCTTTGCGACTCTGAACATGGGGTGCTGAAGAGTGCAACCAACGATACCGTCACCACAGGGGTATGAACCACCTCCAAGGGTGGTGTAGTTGTAAGCGGGGAGCTGGGGTCTGTCCGAGTTCATATGTCTGTATGTGACGTACTTCTGGGATACATTGTCCTTGGGACGATGCATGAATCCCTCGATGTACTCGCCCTCCTCAAGGAATACACGATCTGTGGTGAATCCCTCGTCTGCTAGGACTGCAGAGGGGGCCTCATTGAAGCGGTTGTATGTGAATACATTGTCTGTGCATGAATTGTCCTTGCATGCTCCAAGGCTCTTAGGAATACTCTTCTCCATTTCTTCTATCTTCTTCTTGGCATTTAGTTTTACTATATTGTACTGCTCCATATTACCATTCTTCCATAGATTCATTATGGTATTGAGCTGAGCATTAGCCTCATAATTGAATGATGATGTGTTTCCAGCAGGAAGCTGATACCTAGCGATGAACTGGTTAAAGTCCATGTAGGCCATTGACATGATGTAGGAGAGCAGGACAAGTGCGCATCCTACACTGGCACAGCGAACCTCGACAGTGGATTTGCCCTGGTTGATTGTAATCTCAGGATTGAGAGACATAATGGCCGTAGCTATATAGGGATGACGAATCTGAACCTTTACCTGAGCACGGACAACACCATCGGAAGGAATGGGACAGCATGTAGGGATGCTTTTATCCATGATATTGAGGAGATGAAGACCCTTGATGTCATTGGTTCCCCAGATGGCACCACCGCCGGGAGCTATATTGACATCTGTTGCCTTGCCGAATGTCTCAAGAGCATCATTATAGACCTTGTTCGTATTTGTATTCCACATAGGATTGGAGACCTTTCCTATTCTTACAAGATACCACAGAACAAGCATTATAACGACAACTGCAGTTACGACAATTGAAAGCTTGTTTTTCATTTATTATACATACGCTTTTCCAATATGTACATTGGAAATTAAACTAGAAGTCTATCAATATCGAACACGCCTCTCTTTGATACCCTCCATCCCTCTCTATTGTCAATGATTTCCTTCATCTTCTGAGGGACTATGACGACCTTGGCCTGATCCAGCCAGTAGTGATCGAAATCCTGGGGTATATCAACCGTTCCCTGGGCCTCTGGCATGTCGCAAACATACACATGCATAGTATTGTATGTCTCTGGGTACTTTGTATCAATGGTCAGGTTGAACCCATATATCTCACACAGATTCCGAAGGTAATTTATATGATCAGGTATGTAGGTCTCATAATGCAGGAGAGGTACTACGACCCTCTGAATGTCTGAATCGACCTCTCCGTCAAAGTTGGCAAGTGGAGACTTTACAAGAGGAGGATACATGAACATGACAGTTCCACAGTCTGCGAGACGATAGATCATCGTGTCGATTGCATTGTGCATTCCCATTGCATCAATCAGGTTGAGCATCTTCTGAGCTCCACTCCTTGATACGAAATAAGCACACGTTCCACCCATGAAGTGAGCAGATGTCTCTGAGAATGACTTCATAGGAACACACTGGATATTGGCCTCGTCCTTCTTATTGACCCATCCTCCATTCTCAATATCCAGGTTTGGATCCCACTCAAAGTAGCTTGCAAACAGGATATCATATTCGATATCAAACTCACCGCCGATAAACCTATTGATAACCTCGACATTCTTCATTGGAATGGCGTCATCCTCCATGATGAGGTATGCATCCATATCGCTATCCAGAAGCTGTTTCCATAGCTTCATATGAGAGTATGCACATCCAATGATACGTCTGTTCCATACATGGTCATTCATACCCCACATCCTGATCTCAGCGGGGGTGAAATGGAGCTTGTCTCCCTCGACTGCACTGAAGCGCTCTACACCTGTCCATCGAGATACGAATTTCTCGTACCTGTCAGGGCGCCTGTCCAGATTGACACAGAATGACTGAATCTTCTTGGGATGCTTGGTTACAGGGATTGACCTAATGAGATTCTTGATCTCCTCTGTGGAATCAAACATAATGGGGTTCTTCATCATATTGATATTCATACCTCTATTGACCTGAAGAGCTGATCCAAACTGGCTCACTCCATTGAGGGCGTATGCGTTTGCCTTCTGAGTGGTTGTCTCGCTGGTGAGTTTTCCAATGTGGAGAGAGTATGTTCCGGGGAGGAATGTGGATACATATCCTGCCTCAACGTACTTGTGGGCATGAACCATCTCGAAATGACAGGGATCCTCTCTGAACCTATCCATATCCCATATATGCTTGTGAAGCAGGGATGGTCTGAATGAATAGTGGGGCCAGTATGCGACAGAGCTTCCTCCAAGAGACCTGACGTATTTATCGAGCTCATCTTTGTTCTTGAAATGCTGATGCTCTACGTATCCCATACCCTTGTCTGTGAATTTGACTAGACCTCCACGGATGAGGTTTGCCTCGGTTTCAGAGTAGTTCTTGTTTATGAGGCATTGACCATATCTGGGGTTCTGGTCGAGGACCTCCATGCACATGGATATGTAGGGAGCGGGATGTATGAACTGCCAGTCGTCCTCCATATGGAAGATGTAGGGAGTACTGACCATATTCCTGAGGATGTTCATGGATCTGGGATGACCCTTCTCATCGGGACCCTTGAAGATGAATTCGCAGAAAGGATATAGACGCATCATTTCTTTTCTGTCTGAGTCGGATGAGTTGTCATCGACGATGATCCAGCGTCCTATGAGGTGTCTGTCTGTACAGCATCGAAGGAAGCTGTTCATTGTGGGGACAAAGAGATCCAGGCGCTTGCATGTCGTCATGGTGAATGTAATGCGCATGGGTTCCTTTCCCTTGGAGTTCATGATGCTTTCAATGATGGATTGGGGGTATGTAGTGTAGTTGTCTCTGATGGAGGGGATGCACTTGTTTTGGAGATCGAGAGCCTTTACATAGTCGAGGGGAGTGGATGATTTGATATCGTAGAGGTCGTTGGTGTCTTTGAAGATGCGAGCCTTATCATGTTCGATTTCGATGCGGGAGAGGATGTTGAAACGCTTGAATGGTAGGTTGTCTTGGAAGAGCTGGATGCATTTGGATGATATCTCGTAGAGGAGATGGAATAGCTTTTCGTTTAGGAGGGTTGTACAGATTTCTTGACATTTTGATGGAGAGGGAGATGATGATATGGATTTAAGCAGGGACTCCATGATGTTTTTTTTGAGGGGTTTTTGGTTTTATAACCCAAAATGGAATGTCATATAAATTTTTCATCTTTCTCTCCGTGGGAATAAAGAAATGACTTCGATGAATGGTAATATGAAGGGTGTTGCCGCTAGCTACCTTGCCCGTCGCAGTGACTGGGGCGCCACCATCCAGACCGATCGTATTCTTGATCCCACTCAGAATCTTTGCCTTGTCAACCCTGGTTATGATACCTACATGCGCCCTGGTTGCGCCAACTCTCTCGTCACCCTTACTGAGGGTTGCGATACCCCTCTTGCCCGTGTTGATGTTGAGAACGTCGTCCAGCGTCCTCAGTACCAGTCCTACCTCTCCCTCTCCGCCGTTGGTTACCTCGGCGACGACCAGACTGTCATGCCCTTCGTCACTGAGGATGATGCTGTCTACCAGTCTCGCATGAAGAACCTTTCCGATATCTCCAACAAGAACGCTGGTGCTGGTGTTTCTGCCTACCAGGGTGGTGCTGGTGCTGGTGCTGGTGCTTCCGTCCTCTCTCGCGTCAATCGTCAGTTTGCCGCTCCCTCCAACCCCCTCTACTATGCCGACCAGGCCAAGAAGGTCCCCGTCCCTCCCGGCGCCGAGAACTTCCAGTACGACCTCAACCGTACCTACCAGGCCAACAACCTCCTCCGCTTCGCTCAGATCACTGGCGCTGGCTTCCAGAACGCCCAGAACATGCGCGCCGCCGGCATGTCCATGTACTAAATACTCCCCTACTAAACGTGTTTTTTCAATATAAATTATATATTGAAAAAATATAAATGGACACATTTATTATTAATACGCACGGATCAGTACTTCCTGGCAAGACGATTGATATGTCTATTCTCGCGAGGTTTAGAGATGTTAAAATCGTAGCATTTGCTCCGTATGGAAGATTGGTATATAGCAATCAAATAGTGCCTCTTATGCGTGGTATCACTGTTGGAGGAGATGGCTTTATTAGGAATCTTATATCAACCTTCTTAGTGAGAAGCGAAGAGGAACTTGTACAAACGACTCCGTCCGGACCTTATCTTTACAATGTAATCAGGGAGGAGGATGAAGAAAGACTGGAAAGAACAGATACATATAGATCTCAATATGCAAGACTTATAAATAATGTCATTCGTGCAAGTGGGATAACAAACATAGCACTGTTTGACAAGGATAGTATTATCCCTGATATGAGTTTTTCATACAACAAGGATGAAACAGATATTTTGATATCAAACAGAGATGCACAAGAATATAATATACCTGTTTTTTTCACTCTAAATAGTACAGATGAACATTATTCTAGAAAGCTCATCCCCTATCTTCCTGATATAGAGAGATGGAAGGATGACCACCCTAGACATTTAAAACCAGCTGTTTTCAATAATAGAATGAACCTGAAACTTGGAGTCTATTTTTACTCTCAAAATGCACCCCCTCCCGATGATAATGTAATCCCTTTTAAAACCATATCAAGGAATATAATATACTATGATAATATTGCATCAAACGAGATTCTAAGAAGATCGAATACGAGGAATAGAGTTACACTATCCGAGTTTATCCAGTCTATACCCAATAGCTTTAACGATCGTGATATTTTTATCGTCATAGGCTCATGCAAGGGAGTAGGAAGGGATATAATATACCCTTATATGTACGAGAGGCCTGCCGACGAGGCTCTACTAGACAGACTATCATCCATCATGATATCTGAGGGAGAATATGTCGAAAGAAGACCCTCCATGTTCTCTCTCCAAAATCCTCCTCAGCCTCTTACTCCCGCCCCTCCCCTTAGTGCCTACACACCCGGCATGCGTCGGAGAAGACAGGAATACGAAGACGAATACAGCTCATACACCTATCCGCGCTCCGTAACACCCAGATACAGGATGTCAAGGAGACCCATATACCCTAGACGCATAGCACCTAGATCAGCCTCCTATTTCAAAGGAAAGATTCACTCCAGGAGACCTCGCTATTAGACTTTCCAATATGACTATTAATTGGAAATTATTCCTTTCTGATTGACGCTATCTGGTCAAGTTTGAGTTTGGGATCTATATTGACAAGGCCTATTGTCTTTAGCTTGATGGATACATCGCCAAGGGGTCTGTGGTGGATGGATGCAATACCACCGAGGGTTACACCGCATTCGTATAGAGAGATCATATTGCGAATCTCCTCGTCGGTCCAGCGTTCTCCAGATCTGCTCATTTTATATGTTGGAATGAAGCATTATATAGGTGAGATTCATATTGAACGAATAAGAATCGAGTTACCTTATATATACAGAAAAACCACCATATTCGCCGTGATCCCAGTCTTGATCACCGAGAGTCATAATAACATAGTAACCTCGTTCCCAGAGGTTCTTTCTCGCTTTTAGTTTGAAACGTGCTACGTTGGTTTGGCTTGGACTACGGAAGTATGAAACCCTCCATCCTCTTACACCTACATTTTCAAGTTGCTTAAATGTTGCTTCCACATTCCTCTGTTCTCCTGATCTGGCTGTTATGAGACCTACATGAATACCTGCTTCACGAAGCTCATTGTAAAAGTCTATTATATGTGTGTATGGAGCGCCAGCTGGGGTGATTAGAGTATCGTCTATATCAAATATGACAATAGCATTAGGAGGAATAGCTAGAGATTGTAAGAGGGCCCTTGCACCGTCAACGATCTGTTGTTGTCGCCACTCGGGTACCATCTCTTTATTACATTCATAGAAATCACATATTCTTACCCTCTATTCAAAACCCCAAATAAAATTCAGGTCGATTCCTAATGCATATATTAGGAATTTTAATTGTAAGCAACTGTAGCCATATTGACCATGTCAGCAGGGCCATAGAGACCTCCCTGAGGAATAGGCTGCTGGAGATAATTGGCAGTAAGGTAGTCCTTAACAGCAATATCCTTGGGATTGGTAGGCTGGTTGGGGTAGGGGCCCAGGTTCATTATGATATTGTGGTCATACTGATCATCCTCAGATGCATAGTTGGTCATGTGACCCTGATTGTATGTAAGGTAATCGTGACTAATGGTAGGGAAGGGTACAATTCTGCTCAGAGTCATCTGAGGGAGGGTGTAGTTCTCCTTTGTGCAATGGTTGGCATACAGGAAGACACCAACTATAACCATGCATACACCAAGAATAACGAGCTCATGAGTCTTATTCATTTATTCATCTAATCTTTTTTCATATCCATTACTTCTTCCCCCACAATTCCTCTAACGTCTTCATACTACCCTTATGCTCCCCTATATCCGGAGTCCTAAACACCGACTTCACCTTCTCCTTCCCCAACACCACCTCCTTCACCCCTTTCCCCTCTACATCTACCTTAAGCTTCTCTGCTACCTTCTTCATATACTCTATATAATACTCTACATTTCTATTAATCTCTTCTTCTACCGCCCGCTCCTCCTCCCTACTTCCCTTGAAATTATACTCACCTACCGTATCCTCATCAATCGAATACACAACCCCCTCCGCCCACATGAAATTCCTCATCGCATTATCCCCTATTCCCATCAAAGCCCTAAACACCAAAGCCTCCACATACCCTCTCCTCTCCGCCTTATCCTTCAAATTAGGCTTCCTACACTCGCTCACCTTGCTCCAATCCACCACACGCGTATCTGGCCACATCTTACTACTCCTCACCTCCTCAGGAATATCCCCCTTCAGCTTACTCTCATACACCGCATATGCATACTTCCTCCCTCTATCCGTCCTATTCCTCATACCCAATGCACTCTCCATCCCATCAGGATACATCATCACCTTCTTACACTCGATACTCGGAATCCCCATCCCCTTCTTCACATTCGACATCCACACCAGAAAATCAACCATCTCCTCCTTCACAAAAGGTCCCTTCACAAACACCCTCTCCCCTCCAACCCTCGCAAAATACGTATCCGTATGATGATTCGCCGTAACCAATTGAGCCCGAATTTCTACTTCTAACTCGCTCTCGCTCTCCGGCCATTCACCCCTTCTATCAAACAGACCCTTCTTCGACCTTATATACGCATCCTTATACACCTTAATAACCCCAGGATCCTCATTCTCAACCACACTCGACACATCCGCAAAATGCTCAGCACCCTTACCCCTTCTCTTTCCCTCTTTCGTATGCATATCAAATACCCACTCATCAACCTCAATAGGAAGGTTCAAAATATTCATCTTCACCATTGGCATCAGAGTCTTTGCATCCACCTCATCCACCGTATTCCTCTGCAAAGTATCCTTCCTCAGGATCATAATACACATCATCGCCCACGGGAGGAAATCCTCCTTAATCCCACTAAGCTCCTTATACCATCGAATAGCTACATTCAACCTCTCTTCCAAATATGCATTCTTATACTTGCTAAAATACGCCTTCATCAGGTCAAAAATCATATACGGAGGCTTAATGCTATTCATATGCTTACCCACCTTCATTCCGCATATCTTATTCGCAAAATACAAGCACGCAGGAGACCCCTTCTCAAGCGCGCCCATAAACTTCAAAGCATACGGCCTTGCCTCTTCATCCCCCGTTTTGAACTCGTACCTTATATCCGTACTGAAATCTCTCTCTAGCTCCCCAGGAACGTCATCAAGAATTCTCATATAGTGATTACACTCGGTATATACGATCCATGCATACTTGTAAAAACTGCACTCCCTCCCCTTCATACTAGTCGATAGCATATATACAATCTCAATAAGAGCAAGCGCCTCCTTTCTCCTATTCTCACTATACACGCCCTCTGTCTTCCTTCCCTCCCTCAAGGACAGGAGACTAAAAATAAGAGTTGATACACGAGGCCAGATATCAGCATTCGCAATACCAATATCCTCCATATAGATAATCATAAGCCTATGAATCATATTCGTTCTAATCCCCTCTGCTCTACTCTCATCTAGAAATGCAAACAAGTCAAGTTCAAACATAAAATACAGAGACTTAGCCAGATTTCCCCTTCGAATATACTTCTGCATTCCACTCTTGGCCACATCCAGACTCCATCCATTCCACGTCCTTTCGCTTCTATATACTGCGTTCATAAGACCTAGTCCTGACATTAGATTAATACTGTAATTATTCTCGATCTCATAATCAATTTTATCAAAATTGATATTGGTATGCACCTTACTATTGATTAACAAGAATAAGACATGCGTTCAACTGGAATTCTTGGTATTATGATGATTGCTATTATTATGACTTCATATGGTGTTGATGCCCTTACCAGGTGTGATGAGTGCCAGATTGCCCTTGGCCTTGCAGAGAGGTACCTTGAGAACAATACGACAGAGACTGCTATTGAGACCTATGCGTGCGATGTGTTTCCTTCTGGATACCAAAAGTCATGCTTGGCATTCCTCGACATTCAGCTTCCCCGTGCAATTTCATACCTTGAGAACAAGTACCCTCCCAAGGATGTCTGCGAGGAGCTTGGTCTCTGCGCTAATAGCACAGATCTCATCAAGATGAAGCCCCTCCTCTGGAAGATCAGGCCCTCCCACCAGGCAGTCCGTCTCTAAATTTAAGTATAGTATCATTTCCAATATACATATTGGAAATCTAATTGAAGCTTGAAGGAAGCTTGTTCTCCCTGATGGAGATGGCAATATCGATATCGACTGCGTTCAGCTTTGTCGATTTGGATGCATAGGATACATAGCTGGCCTGACGAAGGATATCAATCATCTCCTGTTCTACTATGTACTGGAGGTAGATAGGCGTGTCCATGCCTACCTTTGCACTGGAGTCAATCTCGATGCATATTCCGCGCATGATTCTGGTCATGGCACTTCGTGGAAGGATAATACAGTCTCCTGAATCCTGGAGACTCTTGACTATATTCATAGCCTTGGGCATGTGTTCATTCTCCTCCTCATCCATGTCGGAGTCACTCTCATCCGTCTTGATCTTCCTGTAGAGACCATAGCTTAGATATGGGACAACCGTATTGCTGACGAATGAGATATTGTTAATAGCAAACATCTCTGAAAGGTCGCGATTATTCTTCACAGACATAGCATATCCATGAGGAGTCTGCGATGTCGCGTTTGAGGTTATCTGGTTCATTATATAGTCAATTGCTTCATTGATGTATATACTGGCAGCATCTGACATATTATTATCTGGAACATATAGTGTCTTGCACCTCCTCATGTCAATACGCTCCATGGTCTGTGTTCCCAGTCTATCCTTAACCTTCATCTTTGAATGATCGGATACGTCCTCATAAAGGTTATCTCCAACCACAAATAACAGAGCTGTGGATACGACATCAAGGGTGATTTTCCTTCCCTTTGTAAATACAGAAAGCTTGCTGGCCTTATCCATAACAAGACTCATAATGATGCTACGAATACTATCTAGTTGCTCCCTCCCGTTATCTACATCTGAAGTTTGAGTAAAAGACTCATTATTTACTTCCATTTTTTAGAAGTTTGATGAACCTTTATATGTGTAATTCGTATCGTTAATAATATACGAATTTTTACTGATTGTTTGCTATTTTAGACCTAATACTATTTATGCCTTGAAAACAGACTACAAAACTAGATATTGGAGATCCTGTCCATATACGCAACGAGGATGTCGTTGTACTTGTTCTTGAAGGAGGAGAGACCGGATAGGATGTAGCTGTATGAGGCGGCCTGCTTGATGTCTGTCATACACAGGGCCATGGAATGGATCCCCATACCGCAGAAATTCAGCCTATCATCTCCGTACTTCAAGATCTTGGAGAAGCATGCAGTGATGTTCTTAATCCTGTTGGATGTATCCCTAAGCACACTCAATGTAGCCTTATTGATCGTAGGCCTCTGCTGATTAATAGCTATGATCGTATCCTCATACAGAGACGACACCCCCTCCAGCGTATTAAGATCCTCAATAAGTCCAGGAAGCCCCCCCTTAAGACTATTCACAATATACCTATGCTTCATGTCCATGGCATACGCAACCCCATACCACTCTCTGCACACAGAACTGACGCCAAGCACACACCCAATACCAGACTCGGTATTGATATCACCAATATATCCATAAATATGACGGACAATATCATCAGGAAGATTCCTAATCGAGGCCATTGTTATACTTGAAATCGTAAATATATATTTACGATTTATTCAATTTTACAGCTTGATATCAGTATGGAAATTACTTCTCGAGACCACAGACCTGGAGGGCGAATTGGAAGACCTTGAAGATGTGGCTGTAATCGACGTACCACCTCTCAGAGTAGTCAGTCCTTGCCCTTGCGAACTTGAGGATGTTGTCCATATTGGCATGAATCATGCGGGCCTTCTTCACAATATCGGCGTAGTGGGGGTCCATATGATACTCGTCCTCCTTCTCGTTCTCGTACAGGATGGAATCGAAGAGGGAGTATCCATTGAGCTCGATATCGTAGGAGTCCTCGGTGTCGCAATTCATTGCATCGTTGAGAGACATACCAGCGACATCCACATGGGTGCGCTGAAGGATAGGGATGAAATCGGGTGAGTTGCGGTCGTAGTTAAGCTCGAAACGAACAATGGGAACAGAAAGAGTGAAGATCTCGTCATCGGCATAAATATCGTATGTCATGCGGGTAGCAAAGGTGGTGTGGATGGCTGTAGTCTGGTAGGGGCAAATCCTGATAGCCTTCATAATGTACTTGGAAAAATCGTTAGGATCAATAGTAGCGGTAATCTTCTTAATATTCATAGCAGATGTATTATTGGAAGTCATGTTTGATATTGTAAATGTTCATTTACAATATTTCATTTTTTACTCTTTACTGTACCTTAAATTTCGATAAAATCCAGACTGTTGAGGTTGGCAATATCTGATCCTTGATCCTTCGCAATACGAAGGAATGCATTGTAGTTAGCACTCTGATATTCATCTTCCACAGCCCACCATGAGCACGCCTCCAGCGCCTCAGTGAGATCCATATTCATCTCCTTGAAGTCGATGTAATCGACAATATCGAGGATCTCATTGATGTACTTATCAACCGTAAAGCACTCTCCATTCTTAACCAGCTCGCACACCATATCCTCCAGCATCTTCGAATGATCCTCGCCAAGCTCCATGAAATGCCTAAACACATTCAGAGTATAGACACTATGGTTGTAAGCGGGATACACACGGAGAGACCTATTCATACTCTGAAAATACTCACCATACTCCGTATGCGACTTGAGCTCATTCCAGTAGCTTCCAGACACCATAAGCCCATAGCAATGCACAAACGAATCCCAATCCCTAAACTCCCCAATATTAGACACAACATTACCCTGGTAATAATCTTGGATGGACGACATATTTTGATATCTTATTATCAATATCAGAATCAATTATTCATTTTTACTCGTTCTAATTGTACTATTACTCCTCATCCTCCTCGTCGTATTCGTAGTCGTCCTCGTCGTCCTCGTCCTCGATGTTGGCCTCCTCGGTGTCGTCCTTGTAGTCCTTGTTGATGTTGAACCACTGGTTCATGATCTTTGCGAACTCCTTGTCCTTGGTAGTCTGCTTCTGAATCTTCATAGCGTTGATCAGAGCCGTAATGGTCCACTTGATGTAGAGGGGAAGCTTCTTATACACATACCTGTTCTTCTTGCATGTGAGAATGCTCATACAGGACATCATATCCTTAGCGCGCATCTCCTCCATCTCGTCCATCTCGTAGTAGGGAAGACCAGGGAAGTATTCATTCTCGGGGACGGTACTGCACAGGGTCCTCAGATTGCACAGCTTGTGAATAGCTCCATTACCCCTCTGGTTCAGTTCCACAATGATATTGCCCCCGTCGATCTCACCATGGAAGATATTAAACTTATACATAGAATACAGATAGTTGAGGAGGAACTTGGCAAGATTCTTAAAATCGCGAACAGACTCCGAGTCATACTCAATCCATCCAACCGTAATATCATCACCGACCTTCTCATATACAAGCGCCTTGTTCCTCTTCTCACCCTTAATCACATGCGACTCACCCTTGAACTGAGGGAAGTACTCATCCCTAAACGCCTTGGCCTCCTCGGTTGCAGGGGACTGAAGAGCCTTGCACACCTGAAGCTCATCCGAGTAGGCATCACTGTCAATGAACACCTTGGCAATGCCATCCTTCACAACATAAACATATGAAACATCTCCAGTAGCCATAGGGAATCCAATAGTATATTCGTTGCACGCTGTAGTCGAAGCCATTTTGATATCTTTTCAGCAATATCAAAATTAAATATTCAATTTTATCCCCTTACATTCCCCTATAAAACCTCACCACCTCGGGGTCTGCTTTGAATGCGGAAGGAATAAACCTCGTTAGATAGACGCTCTTGAGAGACTTGGCCCTGGACAGTGCCGTGTATGCCTGTCCTGGACTGAAAATGGACGGACCCAGATCAATCTCTACCGAGTCCAGAGTCATACCCTGCGATTTATGGATGGTCAATGCATACGCCAACCTCAGAGGCAAATAATCAACCGTAACGAGCTTCATTTTCTTTACCTTCTTCTCCTTCTCCGTTGTATCATCCCCTTCCTTCTTTGGCTCATCAGCCTCTTTCTGATGATCCTCCACCTTATCTCGAGCATATCCGACCTTTACAACAATGCCGTTTTTGAACTTTACCATGGCACCATCCTTATCCACCCTCAGTACAATACCCCTGCTTCCATTGACCAGCCCATCATCCGCATTGAGATTCCTCGTAAGGACGACCTGACATCCCTCGCATACCTTTACATTTCCAGGCACATTGCAAGAGTCAGCCCAGTCCTTTGCATCCTTGCACGAGTACTTGGATACATAATCCATACTCTCTGATCCCTCATCAACCAGTTTCTGGTATTCACTCATATTAATCCTATCCACATCCGCATTTAGTGAATACAGCTTCGTCGGCTTGATATCTCCATCATTCGGAGGGTTATCCCTAACCCCATATAGGATATTGATGTCCTCGTTTGACAGCTTGCCCCATCTGGCTCTTTGAAGGAGCTCAAATAGACGCATGTCTCCGATCTGTCGGAAGCTCTCCGATAGATATACCATCTTGAATTCAGACCTATTCCACTCGTCGCACATGAATGCATAGTCGGGTTCTACGGGAGGGAGCTGACAGAAATCGCCACACACCAGTACCTGCATACCTCCAAATGGCTCCCTCTTCCTCTTGATCATACAGAATAGATGACTCACCTTGGTGAATATATCATTGTTCAGCATACTGATCTCATCAATAATAAGGAATTCCAACTCCTTGAGCTTCTTCACACTTTGAGAATCCATATACCTGTACAGAGCTTCAACCGGCTTCTTTCCAAGTCCAATACCGAGGTATGAATGGAGGGTCTGGCCACCAATGAGGATGGCTGCACAGCCAGTGGTTGCGGTGATTGCAAACCGGAGCCTGGACTCCTTGGCCCATTCAATGACCTTGTTCAAGGTGTATGTCTTTCCGGTTCCAGCAGGACCTGTAAGGAACACATTAGATCCACCCTTTACATATTCGAGAGCCATATTCTGATCCTTATTGAGGTCTTTGAAACTCATATCTTGATTATACTCAATTAGATCTATGTAAAAATTCAGTTTGATATTATAAATGGTCCATACCAGAAAGAATTCAAGGCGCAAACCGAGAAGCGCATCAAAGACTAAGCGAGGATGTGCTTCTCGTAAGCGCGTCAGATATGAGATGAAGCCTACTCGGATACTAGGCCAAGGCGCTTATGGAAGAGTGTATATGGTCGAATTTGAAGATGAAAACGGAGAGCAAAAACGCTACGCTGCCAAGGCTTTTATTGAACCCGCATATTATGAAGAGGAGCTTGCTGTCTGTAAGGCTCTTCAGAACCCATCTGACAACTATGCACGTGTCATGAGGGATATGATTTTCATACCATACAAGGGAACCATGAAGATCGAAGACGTAAAAGACTATGAGTATGTAGAAGGGGATAAAAAAGACGCTATTCTTTACGAGACAGCGGATACGATTGATAATATAAATTTTGAGCCAGATGAATATTCTGATTACACGACATACAACACGGCCCTTTCTATTGCAGTCACCATCATAGCCTACATGTCTATGATAGAATCACTAAATGTAATTCATACGGACATAAAGCCTGATAATATGCTTTATGTCCAGGGAGAGGGAGATGGTATTGATAGATTCTTATTTTCAGATCTTGGTGGCGTATATAGTCTAGTCCCTGATAACACGTATTTCCCAGGTCTCCCTTATGTACTTGAACCCGCTCTAGGACCGGATCGTGAATATGAAATAGACATTAAGGGCGAAACAGAAGACATGAAAAAGACAAATATGATTGCATGTGCTAACCTCATACTAGACTTACCAGGCCTATATGATGCATTATCCATAAAGCCCTATATACAGAAAGGAATAGATGGAATACTCAATGCTACTTCATACAGAGAATGCTATCACGCGTTTTCAGAGTGTTTTGATGCATTTAACGAAGAGTTCTTCAGATCCAAGACCTACTTTTTGACCGAAGATGATCATATATCTATTGAAAACGAGGATGAGGATGAAGACGAGGATGAGGATGATGATGATGATGAGGATGAGGATGAAGACGAGGACGACGACGATGATGATGAGAGAAAGTTCGGCATGAAGTCCCCTAGAAATATAGGCGATTCTGAAGACGAGAGTTCTCGTCCAAATGTTGATAATTGGGTCAAAATCGGTGAAAGAGCCGGTTCCAATCCCGGCGGTTTCTACCGCGATGATGAAGGCAACCAGTACTATGTTAAAATTCCGAGAACAAACGACCATGCTGAGAACGAGGTTCTTACAGCAGAACTCTATGCCCTCGCAGGAGTTCCTGTGGCCCGGTCATTCCTTGGAAGCTCATCTGATGGAAGGACTCGTGTCGTCTCTCCTCTAGTTCCGGGAGCAGAAACCGACCTCTATTCCAGACTCGGCGATGAAACGTATATCAGAAAGCTACGCGACGGATTCATAATCGACGCATGGCTGGCTAACTGGGACGTCATCGGCATGGAGTACGACAACATCGTCACCGACGAGAACGACGACCCTGTACGCATAGACCCCGGAGGCGCTCTCCTATTCCGCGCTCAAGGCTCGCCTAAAGGCAGAGCTTTTGGAGATACTGTAACCGAGCTTGAGACTCTTATTGATCCTGACATGAATCCTGAAAGCGAAAGCGTATTTAGAAATATCACCAAACAGGAGCTCATCTATCAGGCCAACAGGCTACAAGAAATCGACCCCGAGGATATTGACTCAGTCATCGATTCGGTCATCACAGATCCAGATACCGCATCGGCCCTCAAGAGAAGACTCCGCAATCGTCGCACATATATCATTCGCGCTATCTTATAATATTTAAAATCCACTTCAAATCGTAATATGGTTAATTACGATTTACTACTTTTACTTTACGCTTTACTTCTTTACTGGGCATCGGACTTAATCAAACGGATATTGTACTTCTTATTCTTAATATTGGACGCATAGGCGAGGGCATCATCAACGTTATTGGCACCGACCATAATATTCACAACAGAGTCGGTCTCAATAGTGATGAACTTGCCATCATGGACAACGGGCTTATACTCAAAACGCTTGAAATCCTTCTTGGCAACGCCAGCCCACGACTTATCCTCCTGCTTCTCCACCTTGACAGATGCCATAGGAATGGAGATGGGAATGGCCTTGATGATGGGCTTCTCAATAACCAGAGGAGCGAGCTTAACCTTGATCTTGGTGGGGGCCTCGACGACAGGGGCAGGCTTGGTGGCGAGGATGGCCTTGTATCCCATACGCTCGCACAGGACATCCTTAGACTCACCGGGATGAATGAAACAGCACGAGCCCTTCTTATTGCACCTCGAACCGAAAGAGCACTCCACAGGAGAGTACGACTCATAAGTGTGAGCGAAATTGCACACCTTGCGGAAGCACTTGCCCTCGAGGAAAAGCGAGCAGACCTTGGAGCACTTGAGCTCCGACTCGGCCTTGGGAACAAACTTGGAAACAAAGGAAGAAACGGGAGTAAAATTGGGAACGAAGGACTCAACGACAGCCTTCTTACCACCGTGAAGGGGGCAGGACTCAGTGCACTTGCCAAGAGTGATGATCTCGCACTTGGTGATCTTCACCTGGGCCTTATCACCAATGAGCTTGTGAAGGGGAAGGGAAATGGTATCAACAGCCTTCTTCACAGGGGCAACAGCAATCTTCATACGAGCAATGTACGACTCCTTGGACTCGCTGTCGTGCATAAACTGGCACACAGACTTGCACTTGCACCTATCACCAAACACACACTTGGCAGGGGAAAGCTCCTCCATAGTGTGAGCGAAATTGCAAACCTTATGAGCACACTGAACACCCTTGAGAGCATACATGCACATCTTGGACTTCACCAGGGTCTTGGCCATCTCATCCTTATTAGCGAGCTTCTCGAAAGCCTCCGAGCGCTCAACAACAGCCTTGAGCTCCTCCTCCTTCTTCTGCATCTTGAGGGCGTTATCGTACTCGCGCTGGGCCTTCTCAGCCTCCTTCTCAGCCTTGGACTTATTACGACGAGCCTGGAAGGGAGTCTCGACCATATCGATAGCGGGCATCTTCTCCATTCCATTCCAGAAAGAACCCCAGTTGATAGCAAGACCGATAGACTGAATAGCACACATAAAGGCACGCTTGGCACCATTGAACTCAGCCTTCTTCAGCCTCATCATCTCACCTGCATTACCATTCCTGTCATCGTTCATAATAGCAGCATCCATGAGGGCGTTGAGCTTGTGCTTATTCTCGGTATTGGCCTCGGAAACATACTTATTGTAAGCAACAGCAACACCGTAGCGAGAAGCGCAAGCATTGAGGAAGGAGAAGATATTGAAGTTGGAATTGTACTTGGCCTTGAAGGTATCGAAAGGAACGGCAGCAGCCTTGGCAGCCTTCTTAGCAGCGTTCTTGGCCTTCTTCCTGAGGGTCTCGAGATCATCCTCAGCATCGAAAATCTCATCCTCGACCTCAACATCCTCCTCAATGATAGAAACGGACTCGACCTCCTGAGACTTCTTCTCAGCCTCGATGCGTTGGGCGATGATAGCCTTCAGCTCGGTATCAGCCTCAACCTTGATACCAGACCAGAAGGTAGTAACGGACTCGGACTCGGGCTTGACCTGCGATTCAGCAAAAACAACGGGAGAGGGGGAGGGGGTAGGAACAACAATAGGAGAGGGGGTAGGACGAGGGGGAAGAGAGGCGAGATTGAGAGGGCGAGGGACAGAAATGGAGGGGATATCAATGTCATCAGACATCGAGTAGATGTACCAGTCGAGATCGGCATCGATGGGCTTGTAGAAACCAACGGGCATACGGACATAATCGTCCTCGTTAAGAAGGTGGGCTGAGTTGTGATCGACATCCGAAACCGCCTCAGTGCAGGCATCGGTGTAGTGAAGTTCTCCCTCCTCGAGATCGAGTGTGGAGGCGAACTCCCAAGGTCCCTCACTAGCAGTGAAAGTCTTAGAAACCAGGCAATTTTTCACGAGAGTAGTAGGCAACACTGTCTCAACCCCATTGATCGCAATAGGGAACGACGCCACGGAGAGCTTGGCGCTAGCTGACTCAGTATGGATCTGAGACATCCCCTCGGTTTGCGAAACGGAGGAAAACTTAATATTAGAAGAGGTCAGGCGAGAGCCCATATTCATATTCATAACAGCACGGATAGCAGACTGCATATCACTTATTCTGATTTTCTTACACCAGCAGGGTCTAAAAATCAATTTTATCGGATATAATAGACAATTTTTCCCGATTTCGATAATATTTTCGTTTATCGAAATATCCAATATACATTCGAGCCTGATTTATACAACCTCTCTTGCCCTTATTCCTATACTGATTTTTACATAGTCGGGAGGGAATGGCTGGGATGCGTGTTTGAGGGTGGAGTCAAAGATGACCACGCTTCCTGTATAGTTGGGTGTTGTTACAAAGGGCACCTCGTCTTCCGTGTAGAATATGGTGCCACCTGTATTTTCAGGGGTCTGACTAAGGTATATAAGTACCTTATGGGTGAATGGACATATATGCTGGAAGTCAGTATGAATAGGTATATATGTGTTGTTATAGGAGACAGATACAAAATCCGTGTATTCTAGTTTGAGAGGTATATTGAGATCCTTTAGCATGTCTTGAAGGATGGATGATTTATCCTTGTCTTCCTTTATGAGCTGGCAACTCCTCTTTTCTAGGCGCATGGTTTTACCTATGGATGTTAGTGTTTCTATTTGCTTGTCGGTCAAAAAGGAGGGCGATACCCATACCTTCTTTCCAGTATCGGGTGCTTCAATAACATATGGGTTTGTATCGGAGGGATACAGTCTTGATATCTTTTGAGATGGGGTGGGTATCTTGAATGTGTTGGAAGTTTCTGGATTATACAGACGAAGCATGGTTTATTTGTATATGATAAACAGAATGGTATGTCCATGTGTAGCATTGCCTTTTCTCGCAGGAGGCGTAGCAGGAGCATCCCTTACAAGGAGCCAGATCATAATCCTTGTCATATGCATACTCACAATTGCAGTCCTTGTAGAGACCTACAAACGCCTAGATGATAACTGTTCTAAATGTAAAGCATTTTAAACTAAGGACACTATGGAGACTTTTACAGAAATCACTCCAGAACTAGACTCTCTATGCGAGCGTCACACCCTCATGACACTGTCAGACTATATACCACTCATGGGTATATATAACAAACTCAAAATACATAAATACGGAGACAATGTAATCCTCATCGAAGGCAGTGACATCCGACATGCATGTGTATATCCATTCCTATCTAGATATGGACTTACAGACGCCCTGAGCAGATACATATCAATCGTCAAGTCTAAATTGGACTCTGTTAATCGTGTATCTCTTGAACATGGAAACCCAATACTGTATGTGTATATACCTATTGTGTATAGAGTCAGCGAGTCAGACCTTCTGAATATAGGTCTTGAACTGTCTCTTCCAAGTGTTGGCGAGAATAGACTGGGCGGAATTCTACCTCATAAATGCTCAGAGTGGATATACAGATATGCACCTTCGTATATGAATGTACAGGATGTAAAGATACCTATAGTTCCCGAGTATCCACATGTCCATTATCTGAAAGAGTTTTTGGATCTTATTTTCTAATCTGGTTGAAATAGATGATTAGAAAGCATATTGTAAAATATCGAGAATAACATAAATATGGCAGATATGTACTATTGGGCAGTTGTTTTCCTTGCGTTCTTCGGAACAGCATTCTCAGCTACAGCACTATACTATTCTCACCAACTATATGATGAGAAGATCGACAGTAAGGATGATCTTACTCTAGTAGATGCAATGCTTGGCACTATGATTGGAGTCTTCGGTTTATTGGCTGCTTACTTCATAGTCAGTTTCTTCCTTTACCAGAAAGCAGCTGCAACTGCTTATGAAAAGGTCTCAAGTCTCAAGCTTTAACCTCGTTTAATAATCGTTATAACAAAAGGATATGAACCCTATCCGAAGACTTTGGAACAAATACTCTATCCCTCTTCTATTCATCTTCTTCTTTCTATCAATCATAGTAGGCTGGATTTCCAACAGAAATTCCGTCGGTACATGGGACAACTACTATTACTACTCCAAGACCATGTTCAAGCCTATTACCAAATACAAGAAGGATGTCCCTTTCTCAAACCATGTTGATAAATCAGCAAAGGACAGCAAGCTCGAAATAGCATGCAGACAGGCTCTCACACGCATGTTCAACAAGCCATTCGACAAGGACAGACCCGATTTCCTCAGAAACGTAGTTACCGGTGGTAAATGGAACCTCGAACTCGACTGCTACAATAAGGAACTAAAAATAGCTGTCGAAGCTCAAGGTCGCCAGCACTATGAATATATACCCTACTTCCACAGGAATTATGAGACTTTCCTCAACCAGAAATACAGAGATGAGATCAAACGTATGAAGTGCAAGGATGAAGGCATAATTCTAGTAGAGGTACCATACAATGTAAAGGAGGCAGATGTTGAAATATACCTTCGCAAGGAGTTTGAAAAAGCAGGAATCAAGGTTCCAAATTAAAGTTATTCCTAATCGGTATTATTAGGAATCTGATATATTCTAAATTTAGCGGAAGAGCGAGACACTGTATTCGGTATTGGTGATCTGAGCACTCGATCCATACCACCCGTATACATTCTTGACACCTCCATCTCTAACAGTAACGGATGTAGTTGTCTTACTGAGATATCCCATTTGAGCTGTCTGGTTCTCGTTTCCGTCGGTCGTGGAAGCTCCAAATGTAATAGAATACTTTGTATCGGCCATAGCAGATGAGAAGTTCAGAACGAATCCCTTCTTCCAGTCATTTGGAACCGCAAAGTTCTGAACAGTAACTGATGAAATACCATTAGAAGCAGAAATGGTTCCAGCTGTATTCCATACAGCCCACACAGCATTGCTACCTCCAGATCCCGCAGGACCGGTAGGACCAGCAGGACCGGTAGCTCCAGTAGGACCAGCAGGACCAACAGAACCATTGGCTCCAGCAGGGCCAGTAGGTCCAGCTACACCAGTAGCACCAGTAGGTCCAGCAGGGCCCTGGATCATGGAACCTGTGAAGCTCCATCCCTTGAAGAATGAGGCAACAACAGGGAAATCAGCAGTCCTGTAAGCAACAATCTTAGTGTTGTCATATGAGGCAATGCTGAAATCACTACGAAGAGTTGCACCAGTAGTATTTCCAGACCACCAGACAGGAACAGCCTTAACTGTGGCAGTACCAGAAGCAGTCTCAAGTCCGATCAGACCACGGCTTCCAAAACCATTCTGGTATCCAAGGATCTCAGTATTGTTCTCAAGGACAATAGCACGGTAACCAGCCATACAGACGCCATCAGCAGGAGCAACGAAACGGACATAGTTATCTCCGATTGTGAAGCTATTTCCAGTGAGGATGAGGGAAAGATCAGATCCAGTAATGTCGGAATCACCATTGAATACATGAAGAACCTGGTTCTTGGATGTATTATTGTTGTTCATGAAGGCGATGGTACCGGTGAGATCTCCAGTGTTGGCAGTGACTGTGAAGCAAGAGCTCTTGTTGTAAGCATTGGCAGCTCCATTGAAAGTACATGAGTCAATGATGGTTGTCTCAGTGACACGGGCAACAACGATGAAGGTATGGACATCAGTGGTTGTGGTGCTGAGATGCTCAAAGGCAGAGTTGGTAACCTGGATCTGGTTATTGGAAAGAAGAAGAGCAGACTCCTCAGTCTTGAAGATGACATTATCAACATAGTTGTTTGCGGCCTCAACTGAGCTGAAATGGACGCAATAGACAACGGGACCAGTACCAGAGTTCTCAAGAGTAATTCCAGTTACGAGGACATTGTCGCAGTTGATGTCAATGAGTGTAGCATTCGAAGGAACTGTAGCAAATGAGATCTTGGTTGTAGAAGAGGAAGCAGTAAGCTTAATACTTCTATCAATAGTTATACTGGCAGAAAGAGCAATATTAGCAGTGACATTAATAATATCACCATCCGCTACGCTTGAAAGAGCATTTGTCAGCTCAGCCTCTGTGGAAACATTGACAGTGGTACCAGAATATGTGGGAATAGTTCTAAGCGAAGCAGTAGGCTTGAAGCTTGTGCGAGAGAAGATGTATCCCTGGCTGGATGAACCACTCTGTCCATTGACATAGATATCTCCAACTCTGGCAGTAGCATCATCAGGATCAGGAAGACCAACACCAGCTATGATAGTAGCACCAGTAGCTCCAGTAGCTCCAGTTACTCCATCAGCACCAGAAGGGCCAGTAGGACCAGCCTCACCCTGAGGGCCAGTAGGTCCCATCTCTCCCTGAATACCCTGCTCTCCCTGAGGGCCAGTCTCGCCCTGAGGACCCTGCTCGCCCTGGATACCCTGCTCGCCCTGAGGACCAGTGGGACCAGTCTCTCCCTGGATACCCTGCTCTCCCTGAGGGCCAGTAGGTCCCATCTCTCCCTGGGGACCCTGATCTCCAGTGGGACCAATCTCTCCCTGGATACCCTGGATACCCTGCTCTCCCTGAGGACCGGTCTCTCCCTGAGCACCAGTGGGTCCGGTCTCTCCCTGAATGCCTTGCTCGCCCTGAGGACCAGTAGGACCAGTCTCTCCCTGCATACCCTGCTCTCCCTGGACACCCTGCTCTCCCTGAGGACCAGTAGGACCTATGTCTCCCTGAGGACCAGTCTCTCCCTGAGCACCAGTAGGTCCAGTCTCTCCCTGGATACCCTGGATACCCTGCTCTCCCTGAGGACCAGTAGGTCCAGTCTCACCCTGAAGACCCTGAGGACCCTCAGCGCCAGTAGGACCCTGAGGACCCTGTTCTCCCTGAGGACCTGTGGGACCAGTCTCTCCCTGGATACCCTGGATACCCTGCTCTCCCTGAGGACCAGTGGGGCCTGTCTCACCCTGAAGACCCTGAGGACCCTCAGCACCAGTAGGACCCATCTCACCCTGAAGACCCTGAGGTCCCTCGGGACCAGTAGGACCAGTCTCTCCCTGGATACCCTGATCACCCTGAGGGCCAGTCTCTCCAGTAGGACCAATAGGACCCATCTCTCCGGTAGGACCAGTCTCTCCTATAGGGCCAACTTCACCCTGTGGACCAGTAGGACCAGTCTCTCCCATCTCACCCTGAGGACCAGTAGGACCAGTCTCTCCAATATCACCCTGAAGTCCCTGAGGACCCTCGGCACCAGTGGGACCAGTCTCTCCCTGAGCACCAGTAGGTCCAGTCTCTCCCTGAATACCCTGAGGTCCCTCGACTCCCTGAGCACCCTGAGGACCCTGGGGGCCGGTCTCTCCAATAGGACCAGTAGGACCAGTAGGACCCATCTCTCCAGTCTCACCCTGGATACCCTGCTCGCCCTGAGGACCAGTGGGTCCGGTCTCGCCCTGGATACCCTGCTCACCCTGAGGGCCAGTAGGGCCCATCTCACCCTGAAGACCTTGGTCTCCCTGAGGACCCTGAATACCCTGAGGACCCTCAGGACCAGTCTCACCAGTAGGACCCATATCTCCCTGGTCTCCCTTATCTCCCTTGGCGCCAGTAGGACCAGTGGGACCAGTCTCTCCCTGGATACCCTGGGCTCCATCAGCACCAGTAGGTCCCATCTCTCCCTGGATACCCTGCTCTCCTTGAGCACCAGTAGGACC
>JACCDY011131252.1_pt1 | contig 59039 bp, 77 predicted proteins | sample 7446391 | NCBI WGS metagenome assembly JACCDY01 (sample SAMN15323451, study PRJNA562643) | freshwater metagenome | isolation source: river surface water | place: USA:Blue River Watershed | collected 2017-08-18
CATCTGCTGTCCGAGGCGGATCCTATAATGTCATCTTTCTTGACGAGTTCGCTTTCATCCCGAATCACATTGCTGATGACTTCTTTGCCTCTGTTTATCCTACTATTTCTTCTGGACAGAGCACGAAGGTAATTATCGTTTCAACTCCACGCGGTATGAATCACTTTTACCGCATGTGGCATGATGCCGAAAAGGGAAAGAACGAATATGTACCTACAGATGTTCACTGGTCTGAAGTTCCAGGTAGAGATGAAAATTGGAAGGCGCAAACTATTGCAAACACAAGTGAGCAACAGTTTAAGGTTGAATTTGAGTGCGAATTCTTAGGATCAGTTAATACACTTATAAATTCATCAATATTAAAAAACTTAGTTTATGATGATCCAATAAAAAGAAATAAAGGACTAGATATTTACGAGAAACCAAAAGAGGAACACAATTATCTAATAACAGTAGACGTTGCCAGAGGAATTGGCAATGATTATTCTGCATTTGTTGTTTTTGATATTACAGAATTTCCATATCGTCAAGTTGCAAAGTATAAAAATAATGAAATAAAACCAATGCTATTTCCAAGCATAATACATGAAGTTGCTAAAGGATATAATGATGCTTGGTTATTGATAGAAGTCAATGATATTGGAGATCAAGTAGCAAACATTTTACATTTTGATTTAGAGTATGATAATGTTTTAATGTGTGCAATGAAAGGAAGAGCAGGTCAAATAGTTGGGTCTGGATTTAGTGGAAAAAAATCTCAGCTTGGTGTAAGAATGACGTCCTCTGTTAAAAAGTTGGGATGCTCAAATTTAAAAACTTTATTAGAAGATAACAAACTATTAGTAAATGATTATGATATAATTAGCGAATTAACAACATTTGTACAAAAACATAACTCTTTTGAAGCTGAAGAAGGATGCAATGATGATCTTGCAATGTGTTTAGTTATATTTTCTTGGTTGGTTGCACAGACTTATTTCAAGGAAATGACTGATAATGATGTTAGAAAAAGAATTTACGAAGAACAAAAAAATCAAATTGAACAAGATATGTCTCCTTTTGGATTTATTATTGATGGATTAGATGAAACAGAATCATTTATTGAGAGGTCAACTGGTGACAGATGGATGTTTGCATCATCAGAAAATCAAACAGATTCTTTAGAAATTTGGAATGTTGATGAGTATGGAGACAGGTCTTATATGTGGGATTATAGATAGTTGTTAAGTAATAGGAATTTATAAATACTTCTAGATAATTCTGGATAGTACGGAGAATAAAGATGCCGCTAAATTTAGCATCTCCTGGAATTGTAGTTAGGGAAGTTGATTTAACAGCAGGTAGGATAGATCCAGTTTCAGCTTCAACAGGTGCTATTGTTGCTCCTTTTGAAAAAGGACCAGTTGATCTTCCTCAAGTTATTGAAACTGAAAATGATTTATTAAGAACTTTTGGTGGACCAAAGTCTATAGATAAGCACTATGAGCACTGGATGGTAGCATCATCATATTTGGCTTATGGTGGAACTTTACTTGTATCTAGAGCAAACGATACTAGCTTAAAAAATTCTTGGGTTGGTCTAGGAGCAACACCAACAATCAAAAGTGATGAGCACTATAATCAATTAGGTTATGATGAAAATACGATTACTGGCGTAACTTTTGCCTCAAGAAATCCAGGATCTTGGGCAAATGGAATTAAAGTTGCTATCATTGATGCTAAAGCAGATCAAATTTTAACTGGTATAACAACAGCATCAATTCAAGTTGGTTATGGAGTTACACAAGCAATTTCTTCAGTATTAGCTGGGTCAGGAACTACTTCAGTTTTAACCGGTTATTTGAAAGGAATCGTTACTGAAATTGGAAATGGTAGAATTTCTGCCAAACTAGTTAGTCATGTTTCTGCAGCAGGAACTGAAACTGCAGTAGATTATCAACCAAATGGTGTATATGCATTTTCAAATAGTGGAAGTGTTGCAATTCACACTAATGGATCTTCAAATTCATTTTTAACTACTGCATATACAGGAGAATTAGATTGGTTTGAACAGCAATCAATAACTCTTTCAAATGGTTCTATTGACTGGGATACTATTGCAAGTCGCCCATCAACATCACAGTATGCTCAATCAAGATCTTCAAGATTTGATGAGTTGCATGTTGTTGTTATTGACGACACTGGTTCTATTAGTGGCAATGCTGGAACAATTTTAGAGAAGCATTTATCTTTATCTAAAGCAAAAGATGCTGAGTTTTCTGTAGGAAGTCCATCTTACTGGAGAAAATATCTTTATAATTCATCTGCTTATATTTTTGGTGGATCACAACCATCTGGAATTGTAACAACTGGATTTAGTGCAAGTGGAAGTTCTACTTTTACATTAAGTGGAGATACTGGTTGGGATCAAGATACTCAAAATATTATTTTTGCTGGGGCAGGTGCTAATACCTATACCTTAGGAGGTGGACGTAATTATGATGGAGGATTAGACATTGATACTGCTGGAGCATTAACTTGTGGTTTAGATGACATCGTAAGTGGGTATAATATATTTGAAAATACTGAAGAATATGGTGTTGATTTTGTCCTAATGGGATCTGCAAATTATCCAAAAGAGCAAGCACAGGCTCTTGCGAATAAGTGTATTGCAGTTGCAGAATCTAGAAAAGATGCTATAGCATTTATTTCCCCATATAGACAAGCGTTTTTAGTCGATAACACTGTAGGATCCGTTACGGTCAATAGTGAAGATACAATTACAGAAAATCTGATTAGTTTCTATTCTTCAATAACATCATCAACATATGCCGTGTTTGATAGTGGTTATAAGTATATGTTTGATAGATTCAACAATACTTTCAGATATGTTCCACTAAATGGTGATATTGCTGGAACTTGTGCAAGAAATGATGTTAATCAGTTCCCATGGTTCTCGCCTGCAGGAACATCAAGAGGAACAATTCTAAATGCAGTTAAACTTGCATATAATCCAGGAAAAGTTCAAAGAGATAGACTCTACTCAAATAGAATTAATCCTGTAATTTTCTCTCCAGGATCTGGAATTATTCTTTTTGGTGATAAAACTGGATACGGCAAATCATCTGCCTTTGATCGTATTAATGTTCGTAGACTCTTTATCTACCTTGAAAATGCAATATCCGCAGCTGCTAAGGATCAACTATTTGAATTTAACGATGAAATTACAAGAACTAACTTTGTAAATATCATCGAACCATTCCTGCGTGATGTTCAATCTAAGAGAGGAATTTTTGATTACATTGTTGTATGTGATGAAACAAACAACACTGCAGCAGTAATTGATAATAATGAATTTGTTGCTGACATTTATATCAAGCCTGCAAGATCTATTAACTTCATAGGTCTAACATTTGTTGCAACCAGAACTGGTGTTGCTTTTGAAGAAGTAATCGGAAACGTTTAATTAATTAAGAGGTTTTAACAATCATGGCAACTAGGAATCAAATTAATCCACCACCATTAAGAAAGATTACTGATTTTAAAAGTAAACTAACAGGTGGCGGAGCACGCGCAAATCTCTTTGAAGTTGTTTTATCATTTCCAGATGCAGCACAACCTTCTCAGGCAGTTCTTGACAAATCAAGATTTTTAGTTAAATCTGCTAATTTACCAGCTTCTAATGTTACTCCTATTTCCGTTCCTTTTAGAGGAAGAGAATTAAAGGTAGCAGGAGACAGAACTTTTGATACATGGTCAATCACCGTTATCAATGACACTGATTTCTCAATTCGTTCAGCTTTTGAAAGATGGATGAATGTAATTAACAGAGTTTCTGATAATACTGGTTTAACAGATCCTGGAACCTATCAGTCTGATGCTTTCGTTTATCAGTTAGATCGTAATGGAGGAACATTAAGAACATATCATATGTATGATTTGTTCCCAACTCAAGTATCCGCGATTGAACTTTCATATGATGCTCAAGGAATTGAAGAATTTAGTGTTGAACTGCAAGTTCTTTGGTGGGAAGCAGTTAAAGGTTCTGTTGGTGGCGAAGACATTAACTAATAAATAGATAAATAACGCATTAAAATTATAATATGGCAAAACTTTTTGGTTTTTCTATTGAAGATAATAAAGATAAATCTCCATCTATAATTTCCCCCGTTCCTCAAACTAATGAGGACGGGGTTGATAATTATATAGCTAGTGGATTTTATGGTCAATACCTTGACATAGAAGGAGTTTATCGTTCAGAACATGATTTAATTAAAAGATATAGAGAGATGGCAATTCACCCAGAATGTGATAATGCCATTGAGGATGTTGTAAATGAAGCTATTGTTAGTGATTTATACGATTCCCCAGTAGAGATTGAACTCTCTAATGTAAATGCTAGCGATAAAATTAAAAAAATTATTAGAGAAGAGTTCACTTATATCAAAGAAATGCTTGACTTTGATAAAAAATGTCATGAAATCTTCAGAAATTGGTATATTGATGGGAGAATTTATTATTTAAAAGTTATTGATGTTAAAAAACCAGAAGAAGGGATCAAAGAACTAAGATATATTGATCCCATGAAAATGAGATATATTAGACAAGAGAAAAAAACAAATAAAAAAGAAGCATTTAATTATATGAAATCTGGTGAAACGCAAAAAGCGTTTTATCCAGAAATTGAAGAATATTTCATGTATACTCCATCTCCGTCATATCCTACAGGAATGATTTCTGGAGCAGGAAGTCAGAAATCAATTAAAATTGCAAAAGATTCTATTACTTATATTAACTCAGGTTTAGTAGATAGAAACAAAGGATCTGTTTTATCATATTTACATAAAGCAATTAAAGCTTTAAATCAATTGAGAATGATTGAAGATTCTTTAGTGATTTATAGATTATCAAGAGCACCAGAAAGAAGAATTTTTTATATTGATGTTGGTAATCTTCCTAAGGTAAAGGCAGAACAATATCTTAAGGAAGTGATGTCTCGCTATCGTAATAAACTTGTTTACGATGCAAGCACTGGTGAAGTTCGTGATGATCGCAAATATATGTCAATGATGGAAGATTTTTGGCTTCCAAGGAGAGAAGGTGGTCGTGGAACTGAGATTACTACACTTCCGGGTGGTCAAAATCTTGGAGAACTTTCAGACGTAGAATATTTTCAAAAGAAACTTTACAGAGCACTTGGTGTTCCAGAATCTAGAATTGCTAGCGATGGTGGTTTTAATCTTGGAAGATCATCTGAAATCTTAAGAGATGAATTAAAGTTTGCAAAATTTGTCGGAAGATTGAGAAAAAGATTTGCAAATTTATTTACAGACATGTTAAGAACTCAATTGATTCTTAAAAATATAGTGAGTCCAGAAGACTGGGAAAAAATTAGCGATCATATTCAATATGATTTTCTATATGACAATCAATTTGCAGAACTAAAAGAATCGGAGTTACTTAATAATAGATTATCTACTTTAGCAACTATTGAGCCATACATTGGCAAATATTATTCTGCTCAATATGTAAGATCAAGAATTTTAAGACAAACTGATAGTGAAATTATTGAAATTGATGAGCAAATTGAAAAAGAAATTAAAGAGGGAATTATTCCAGATCCCTCAACAGTTGATCCAGTAACTGGACAACCATTACCACAAACTGATCAGGGATTAGATCAAAATATGATGAGTCTTGGACAACCACAAGAAGATCCAAGTCTTGATCAACAAGGTCAGGTGACTGATGCCCAGATGCAAAAAGATGCTAAAAAGGCAGAGATATAAATAAAAGATAGATATATAAAATTACTTTTATGGAAGATATTATCGATTTAGTGGTAACTGATGCTTCTCCATCTGAAATTAGTGATGCTATTAAATCTGCATTATTTGCTAAAGCTGGAGAAAAAATAGAAGGTTTAAAGCCAGAAATAGCAGCATCTTTATTTTCTAATGATTATAGTGAAGATGATAATGAAACTGACATTGAAAACAATTATCAAGAAGAGGAATAATGTCCAGTAGAATTAAAGTTCTTGGTGCAGAATCAGCACTTCCAACTACAACTGGAGCAGCAACTAGTTTTAGTTCAGCAACTGTTGTTCGTTTAGTTAATTCTTCAGCAAGTGCAGATTATCTAGTTACAGTAGTTGAAACCCAAAGTGGGTCTGTTGTTGGTTCATTTACATTACCTAGACTGCAAACTGAACTTTTGGAAAAATTACCATCACATTGTGTGTATGCAGCAAATGCTGCTGTTTTGGGAGCAAAAGTAGGATTTACAAACTAAAGAAATGAAACTAATCACAGAAGAAATTCAAAAAGTAGAATTTATTACCGAAGGGAAAGGTTCTCAAAAGAAAATGTACATTGAAGGAGTATTCCTTCAGGGAGACATCTGCAATCGTAACGGGAGAATGTATCCTATGGATACCCTTTCTCGTGAAGTAAAGAGATATACAGAGTCTTTTATTAATAAAGGACGTGCTCTTGGAGAACTTGGACACCCTGATGGTCCAACAGTTAACCTTGACCGTGTTTCTCATAAGATTGTCTCGCTTACTCAAGAAGGTTCTAACTTTAGAGGTAAAGCACAACTTCTTGAAACTCCAATGGGTAAAATTGCAAAATCTCTCATTGATGAGGGAGTTTGCCTTGGTGTTTCTTCTCGTGGTGTTGGTTCACTAAAAATGACTAATGAAGGTCATAAAATCGTTGGTGAAGACTTTATGCTTGCCACTGCAGCAGATATTGTTGCAGATCCTTCCGCACCTGATGCATTTGTTCAGGGAATTATGGAAGGTAAAGAGTGGGTTTGGGAAGGAGGAATTCTTCGTGAAAAACTCGCAGAATCTACAAAGCGTAGAATTAATACTTTAGTTGATCAGAAAAGACTTGAGGAGCATAAATTAAATCTCTTCAATGAATTTCTTTCAAATTTATAATTTAATAAATAAATATAGATTATATACAAAGAATCTAAAAACAAAATGTCCGTTGGTAGAAATTTACAAGAAATGGAAAACGTAGTAACCAAAGGGGCTGCACATGCCGAACCAATGAAAAAATTAACAACAGGAATTCCTGCTGGTCAGACTGGTGGTTGGGAAGATTTAGGTGGTCCTACTGTAGATAATTATCGTCCAGACGACGATTCATCCAAACTTAAAGATCCTGCAGCAACTCTTGCTCAAGTAAGAGATGTAATTAATGCTAAAGCTGCTGCCGCAGAACCTATGAAAACTATGGCCAAGGAAGAAGTTGAAGATGAAGAGGATCTAGTCGACGAAGAAGAAGTCGATGAAGATGAAGAAGTAGTTTCCGAAGCCGCCGACGAAGACGAAGAAAAAGAAGAAAAGGGCGAAAAGAAAAATAAAGAAGACAAAAAAGAAGAAGATTCTGATGAAGATGAAGATGATGATGTAAAAGAAGAGTATGACATCGAAGAAGATGTTAATGCTCTTCTAGAAGGTGAAGAGCTTTCCGAGGAATTCCAAGAGAAAGCACGTACTATTTTTGAAGCAGCAATCAGAACTAAAGTCTCTGAAATTAAAGAAAGTTTACAAGAAGCTTATGAAGCTGCTCTTGTAGAAGAAATTCAAGTAATTAAAGAAAATCTTACTGAGCGTGTTGATGCATACCTTGAGTATGTCGCTGACGAGTGGATTCAAGAGAATGCACTTGCAGTTGAGCACGGTCTTAAGACTGAAATGACAGAATCATTCCTTGTAGGAATGAAGAGTCTTTTTGAAGATCATTATGTAACAATCCCTGAAGATAGATATGATGTCATCGAGAGCATGGTAGATAAACTTGATGAAATGGAAGAAAAACTCAACGAGCAAATCGAAAGAAATGTTGCTCTGAATAGAAGATTAGCAGAGTCAGTTGCCGATGTAATCTTTGCAGACGTCTCTGAGGGTCTCGCACTTTCTCAGAAGGACAAACTCGCTTCTCTTGCCGAAAATGTTGAGTTTGATGGTGAAGAAAACTATCGTGAGAAACTGGTAACTCTGAGGGAGTCTTATTTCCCAACCAGATCAACTGGTACTCAAAGAACTGAATCAGAGACATTATCAGAAAGCGCAGACATTCAAAATGAACAACCTGTTGTTACCGACAGAATGGCAGCTTATCTGAATACTCTGGGAAGAGTTTCTAAAAAGTGATTTTTAAATCATAAATACTCAAACTAACAATTTTTTAAAGAGGTAAATTCAAATGCAAATGTTCAATGCAGAACAACTGCAGGAGAAGTGGGCACCTATCCTAGACTACGAAGGGATGGATCCAATCAAAGATTCACATCGTAGATCGGTGACTGCTATCCTGTTAGAAAACCAAGAAAGAGAACTCCGTGAAGAGCGTGAGTTCCTCTACGAAGGTCCAAACATTAACACTGGTTCTTCCGGTGCTACTGCAGGATTCAGTGGCGGTGCTACTGCTCCTGTTGCAGGTTTTGACCCTGTTCTAATTTCACTGATTCGTCGTTCAATGCCTAACTTGGTCGCTTATGACCTCGCTGGCGTTCAACCAATGAACGGTCCTACTGGACTCATCTTCGCAATGCGTTCTAAGTATGGCACCCAAGGTGGTACAGAAGCATTGTTTGATGAAGTAAATAGTGCTTGGTCTGCACAAGACGACGATCTGAACGCTGTTCTCGGAAGCGGATATGTTTCTGGTTCTGATGGCGCTAGCGTTGGTTTTGGTACTACCGCTCAAGGTGGTTCAAACCCAGGTCTCCTAAGCCCAGATTCAAACTCAACCCAGGCTGCTTATAACACTGGTCAGGGTATGGATACTGAGAGAGCTGAAGGACTCGGTTATGATGGTGACGAATTCAATCAGATGGCATTCTCAATTGAGAAAGTCACCGTTACCGCTAAGTCAAGAGCTCTGAAAGCTGAGTACTCACTAGAACTCGCTCAAGACCTCAAGGCAATCCACGGTCTGAATGCAGAAGCAGAACTTGCTAACATTCTCTCCACTGAAATCCTCGCAGAAATCAACAGAGAAGTTATCAGAACTATCTACAAGGTTGCAGAATCAGGCGCTCAGCACAACGTTGCTACCGCTGGTAGATTTGACCTTGATGTTGACTCCAACGGTCGTTGGTCGGTTGAGAAGTTCAAGGGTCTGATCTTCCAGATTGAGCGTGATGCTAATGCTATCGCTACCAGAACTCGTCGTGGAAAGGGTAACATGATCCTCTGCTCGGCTGACGTTGCTTCGGCACTCACCATGGCAGGCGTTCTTGATTACACCCCTGCACTGAATGCAAACCTTCAGGTTGATGACACTGGTAACACCTTCGCTGGTATTCTCCAAGGTAAGTATCGCGTATACATTGACCCATATTCAGGTGGTTCTAACCCTAACGCTGGTGGTGGTCAGTATTACGTTGTTGGTTATAAGGGTTCTTCCCCTTATGACGCAGGTCTCTTCTATTGCCCATATGTACCTCTCCAGATGGTACGTGCCGTTGGTCAGGATTCATTCCAGCCACGTATTGGATTCAAGACTCGTTATGGTCTTGTTGCAAACCCATTTGCAGAAGGAACCACTGCTGGTCTTGGTCGCCTCAAGGTCAACAGCAACCGCTACTACAGAAGAGTACAGGTTCTCAATCTCATGTGATCTCGATTCACATATCTATCAGAGGGTCTTCAGACCCTCTTTTTTTGTCTAAATAAAAATAAAAAGAATGAAGACTTTTAAGGAATTCATATCCGAAGCATTACCATTTGGTGCCGTAGTATCAACTAGTTCTTATGGTCCTGGATTATATGGTAATCCAACTGCCTCTGGAGCAAAATTAACTCCAACAACTAGAGGAGTTGCTCATAAAACTTTACCTCTTGGAAGTCAAGTAAGAATTACAGATCCAAAAAGCAAAAAATCAATAACTGCTCCAGTGATAGATAGAGGTCCTTATCACGGAAATCGTCAGTATGATTTAACAACACAAACTACAAAAGATCTTGGATATAAAGACTATAAACAGTTTGGTGTTAGAGATCTTGATGTTACGCCAATAAAACCTAAACCAAAATTACCAGACTTGGGTGTAAAAGTTAATATGAATATTCCAAAAGTTATTAAAACTAAGAAAAAATAATGGCAAGTGCATATTCAAATCAAATACAAAATAGAAATTATCTTTCTCCAGTTGGATTCAAATTTACATTAGCAAAAGAACCAAAAGCAGTATTCTTTTGCAATTCTGCAAGAATTCCTGAAATTAGTTTAGATTTGGCAAGACAACCAAACTATCTAAAAGATATTGATGTTCCTGGGGAAAAATTAACTTACGGTGATTTAACACTTAAGTTTTTGGTCGATGAGAATATGGAAAACTATATGTCCATCCATAATTGGTTAACTGGTCTAGGATATCCAGAAACAACTGGTCAATATAAAGAATTAATAACTAATGATTTTGGACAACCAGATATTAAAGAAGCATTTAGTGATGGAACTCTTTCAATATTAAATAGCAATTATAAAGAAGTTGCAAAAGTTAATTTCAGAGACTTATTTCCATTTTCTTTAACTTCTTTAGATTTTGATGCGACTATGAATGATATCCAGTACTTTACAGCAGAAGTATCATTCAAGTATACTGTATATAACATTATATAAGTTTTTATGAATCTTGAAGAAATACAGGATATGTGGCAGAGAGATTCTGTTATAGACCCTGACAATTTGCATGATGAATCTTTAAAAATTCCACAACTTCACTCCAAGTATTATACAATTTACAATACAATTACACTCTTACGTGAAAAGGCGAGAGAGACATATAACAGAGTTAAATTGGAACGCTATAATTACTACACAGGAAAGGCACCAGCAGAGGTTTACGTAGAAGAACCATTTCCATACAAGGTAAGAGAAAAAGATGCCTTACAGAGGCATATGGATGCTGATGAGAAATTAAGCAAAATAGAACTAAAAATTAGATATTATGACATTATGCTTAAGTTTCTTGAGGAAGTTATCAAAACGATTTCCAACCGAACATTTCAAATCAAAAATGCGATTGAGTGGCATCGTTTTCAAGCAGGGTTCAATTAATTAAATAAATACTCATAAGTAATATTATGAGTATATGTCCCATTTGATTATATCGAAGAAGAACGAAGTATATCTTCAAGTAAAAGCAGAACCTCATATTTACTATGAACTGGCAGATCAGTTCACATTTGAGGTTCCAAATGCAAAATTTAGTCCCCAATTTCGTAACAAATATTGGGATGGAAAAATTCGTTTGTTTAATACACAAACGGGTGAGATTTATGTTGGTTTATTAGATAAACTAATAAGGTTTTGTGAAAATCACAATTACACTTATGAATTTCTTGATAATAAATTTTATGGTCTTCCTTTTGAGGTAAACAAAAATATCTCAAAAGAAGGTGTAAATGATTACATGAATTCTATTTGCAAGTATGCTCCCCGGGAGTACCAAGTTGAGGGAGTATACGACGCTTTAAGACATAATAGAAAGTTGCTGATATCTCCAACTGCTTCTGGAAAGTCGTTGATGATATATTCAATTGTGAGATATTACGTTGAGAAAGGACAAAATACTCTGATAGTCGTTCCGACGACATCCCTTGTAGAGCAGATGTATAAAGACTTTGCAGATTATGGATGGGATGTGGGTTCATATTGCCACAAGATATATGCTGGAAAAGAAAGAGAAACAGACTCTCAGGTAATCATTACAACCTGGCAATCCATCTACAAACTTCCCCGTCAATACTTTTCAAGATTTAATGTGGTCGTTGGAGATGAAGCACACCAGTTTAAATCAAAGTCATTAGTATCTATAATGACAAAACTTTCTGATGCAAAATATCGTTTTGGATTTACTGGTACATTAGATGGTTCACAAACTCACAAATGGGTTTTAGAAGGTTTATTTGGTCCTTCTTATAAGATTATTCGTACTGATGAATTGATGCAAAAAGGGCATGTGGCAAAGTTAGATATTAATATACTTCTATTGAAACACCCACCCAATAAATTTGAAACTTTTGAAGATGAAGTTCAATATATTATTAATCATGAAAAAAGAAATAAGTTTATAAAAAATCTTGCCTTAGATCTTAAAGGTAATACTCTAATTCTTTTTTCTAGAGTTGAAGGACATGGACAGCCTTTATATGATCTCATAAATAATAGCAAATCTGAACATCGTCATATTTTTTTCGTTCATGGAGGAGTGGACACTGAAGATAGAGAAAAAGTTAGAGAAATTACTGAAAAAGAAAACGATGCAATTATTGTGGCATCGTATGGAACATTTAGTACAGGAATTAACATTAAAAATTTACATAACGTTATTTTTGCTTCACCTTCAAAGTCTAGAGTCCGCAATTTACAATCAATCGGAAGAGTACTTAGAAAAGGCAACAACAAAGTGAAAGCAACTTTATATGACATTGCCGATGATATCAGTTATAAGTCAAGAAAAAATTATACTTTAAATCATTTAATTGAAAGAATAAAAATTTATAATGAAGAAAATTTTAATTACGATATTGTAAACATACCAATTAAAAACTGATGGGAGAGGAATTTTACAGCGCAATCAAATTAGTTTCTGGTGAAGAAATATTTTCTTTAGTTTATATTGATGAAAATGGGGGAGATCCTGTTGTCGTACTGCAAGATCCAGTAATTATTAAAGTTACAAATAATCAAACTGGTACATACGTTAAAATTAAACCTTGGATGGAAATCCCCCAAGATGACATTTATATTATAAGAATGGATAAAATAATAACAATGACTGAAGTTAAAGATCCTAATACAATTTTATTGTATCAACGATATTTAACTGATGATGAAGAAACTTATGAAAGCGGTAAGGTAAAAATATCAGATAGAATGGGTTATATATCCTCAGTAGAAGATGCTCGTAAGAAGCTTGAAGAGTTATATAAAAATAATAGTAATAAAAATTAAGCTATAATGTGATCTTCATCCTTAGCAAAGCGATTCTAGCAAGATTCAGAACTTTTGTCAAGATTTAAGAAGTATGTTATAATTGATATAAAGTTTATTAATAAAAAGAGACCAATGTTATGTCCAAGAAAAAAACTGAGCATTATGTAAATAACAAAGAGTTGTTAGATGCTCTTATAATCTATAGAGAAAAAGTTGAAAAAGATTTTTTTAAGAAGAATGCTAGAATTCCTACACGAGAAGATAGGTCTAAGCATTGGGAAGGTAAACCTCCTATTCCAAATTATCTTGGTGATTGCTTTTTAAAAATTGCAACTCATTTATCCTACAAACCAAATTTTGTTAATTATATGTTCCGTGAGGATATGATTTCTGACGGAATTGAAAATTGTGTTCAGTATATTCATAATTTTGATCCAGAAAAATCTAAAAATCCTTTTGCTTACTTTACTCAAATTATTCACTACGCATTTTTGAGAAGGATTCAAAAGGAGAAAAAACAGTTAGATATTAAAACCAAAATTATTGAAAAAAGTGGATTTGATGAAGTTATGATGGTGGATGACAGCTTGCTTTCTGGGCATAGTTCGGAGTATAATTCCATCAAGGATGCCATTCAATATCGTAGTAAATGAAGATAGCAATTATCACTGATACTCATTACGGGGCAAAAAAAGGTTCAAAATATCTCCATGATTATTTTGAATTGTTTTATAAGAATGTTTTTTTTCCAACTCTTAAAGAGTATGGAGTAAACACCGTAATTCATATGGGCGATGCTTTTGATAGTCGTAAGTCAATTGATTATCAAAGTCTTGAGTGGTCGAAAAGAGTAGTATTTGATCCTCTTAAGAACTATGATGTCCATATGATTGTTGGAAATCATGATACTTATTATAAAAATACTAATAGTGTAAACTCTCCAGAATTACTTCTTCAAACATATTCTAATATTAAGACTTATAGTAATCCTACAGAAGTTAATATTGGTGGTTTAAATATTTTGTTAATACCTTGGATTAATCAAGAAAATGAAACGTCTACTTTTAAACTTATTCAAAAGACATCTAGCAAGGTTGCGATGGGGCACCTTGAGTTCCAAGGATTTAGAGTTAATCGACAACTCGTCATGGAACATGGTTTGGACAGCAAACTATTTGAGAACTTCAAACGTGTCTACTCTGGACACTATCACACTAGATCGGATAATGGAAAAATCTTCTATCTAGGTAATCCTTACGAAATGTATTGGACAGATGTAAATGATACACGGGGATTTCATATTTTTGATACTGAAACATTAGAGCATACTCCAATCAACAATCCTTATAAATTATTCTATAACATTTATTATGAGGATACTCCATATCAAATGTTTGATCCAACAGAGTATCATCAAAAAATTGTTAAGGTAATTGTTCGCAAAAAATCTAAACCAAAAGATTTTGAGAAATTTATTGATAAACTTTATAGTGTTGGAGTTCAAGAATTAAAAATTATTGAAAATTTTGAAATTCAAGAGAGTGAAGATTTTAAAGTTGATGAGGATGAGAATACATTATCAGTTTTAAACAGATATATTGATGATTCCGAATTTGATTTTGATAAAAGCATTATAAAAAATATTCTTCAAGATCTTTATCAGCAAGCATCGCAAATAGAGTAAAATGTTTCTTCTAACTCTTAAAGATAAAAAAGACGATGGGGCATATGCAGTTCAGGATCAATATGGTCATAAAGTTTTATTTCTTTTTGAAGAAGAAGACGATGCCACACGATATGCATTAATGATTGAGGACCAAGAAGATCAAGAAATGGATGTTGTTGAAGTTGATGATGAGCTTGCTATAAAAACTTGTAAACTTTATAATTACAAGTATGCTGTAATTACTCCTAATGATATTGTAATCCCTCCAAAAAATGTTAGTATTTCACAAGATTAAATATAAGAATTTTTTAAGTTCTGGTAATCAATTTACTGAAATTGATTTTGAAAAAAATAATACAAATCTTATAATAGGTACAAATGGGGCAGGTAAGTCCACTATGTTGGATGCACTTACTTTTGTTCTCTTTAATAAAAGTTTTAGAGGAATTACTAAGCCTCAACTTGTGAACAGTACCAATGAAAGGGATTGTTTAGTTGAAATAGAATTTTCTGTTAATAGTAAAAATTATCTAGTCAGAAGAGGAATTAAACCAAATATTTTTGACATTGAAGTCAACGGTGTATGTCTTCACAAGGAAGCAGATGACCGTGCTAATCAAAGAATTTTGGAAGAAAATATTCTTAAAGTTAATTATAAATCCTTTACTCAAATTGTTATCTTGGGCAGTAGTAACTTTGTCCCTTTTATGCAACTCACTTCTTCAAACCGAAGAGAGGTAATTGAGGATCTTCTGGACATCAGAATTTTTTCTGCAATGAATTCTTTGGTAAAGGACATGATTAAAGACCAAAAGGATCAAATTAAATCTCTAGAGTTAAAAAAAGAAACTCTTAAAGATAAGATTAAAATGCAAGAAAGTTTTATTGAGGAGCTTGAAAATCGTGGTAATGCTAAAATAAACAGTAATAAGGAAAAAATTTTTGAATTAGACACTGAAATTGAACAGCATTTGGCAAATATTTCTGTAGTCGAAGAATCTCTTCATAATAAAATCAAATTGCAAGAAGAAGTTGTTGGTGCCGGGGATAAACTTTTAAAACTTAATAATCTTAAAGGTAAACTATCACAAAAGGTATTTTCTATTACTAAAGAGCATAAATTTTTTAGTGAAAATACGGTCTGCCCTACTTGTACCCAAACAATAGAAGAAGACTTTAGGTTAAATAGAATTGAGGATGCTCAAAATAAAGCAAAGGATCTCCAAAAAGGATTTCAAGAGCTTGAGGAGACCATAAAATTAGAACAAGAGAGAGAGCGTCAATTTACAATTCTATCTAAGGAGATCACGAAACTCAATCATGAGATTTCTCAAAACAATACTCGGATATCACTTAACCAGCGACAAATCCGAGATCTTGAAAATGAAATTCAAACAATTACCGAAAACCTTGCAAACAGAAATACTGAGCATGAGAAGTTAGAAGAATTTCGAACTAATCTCCAAAAAACATTTGAAGACCTTTCAGATAAAAAACAACAAATCGTACATTACGATTTTGCCTATTCCTTACTCAAGGACGATGGCGTAAAAACGAAGATCATTAAGAAGTATCTTCCGTTCATAAATCAGCAGGTAAATCGTTATCTTCAGATGATGGACTTTTACATTAATTTCCATCTTGATGAAGAATTTAACGAAACAATTAAATCTCCAATTCATGAAAACTTTTCATACTCTTCTTTTTCTGAGGGTGAAAAGATGAGAGTAGATTTATCTCTACTTTTTACTTGGAGAGAAGTTGCTAAACTTAAAAATTCTGTGAATACAAACCTGCTGATTATGGATGAGGTATTTGATTCTTCACTTGATGGTTTCGGAACCGATGAGTTTCTAAAAATCATCCGTTACGTCATTAAGGATGCTAATATATTCGTTATTTCTCATAAGGCAGACTTGCATGACAAATTTGAAAGTGTCCTACGCTTTGAGAAGGTCAAGGGTTTCTCCCGTATGATATCCCCATAAGCACAAGACCGATGAAAGTCCCAAACTGGCAACATCACAGTAAAAAGGAGCAGAAGCGTAAACTGAAACCGCAAGCACTCCGACAAGCAAAGGCACGACGCCAAGCACTCAAGAACCGCCTCTCACGGGGCGGTTCTTTTTTATAAATATCTAAAAAGTTTTTAAAAAAATGAATTCGAGAGAATTAAATAATATTTGGGAAGCATATACTCAAGTCTATGAGGAAGTGGGAGTTCCTATTCCAGCAGGAAAAACTGCTAAAGATGTTTTAGAACCTCTTACCAAAAAACATGGTGGTGGTAAAGTTATTGAACCCAAAAAGGCAACACTGCAACAGGCTCATTATCAATTAGAAGGTGAAATGGTTGAAGATGTGGAAATTGATAATGTTGATTATATTGTAGAATATTTAATTTCTGAAGGTTACGCTGATACGAATGAAAATGCCTTAGTAATTGTGGCAAACATGAGCGAGGAATGGAAAAAATCTATTCTTGAAAGATAATGCCAATTTTTAAACTGGCACACTAGAGGGTCTTACCACCCTCTTTTTTTGTATGATAACCACATACGAAACAAATCCATGACTGTTTGCCACGAAATCAAATCTCAACTCGCCAAACTGCTTGCCACGGAAGATCTGGTGGTTGAGCACAAGAAGGTGGAGACTGCTCAATTCAACGTTCACACCCGTGTGCTCACGCTTCCTATGTGGGAGAAGGCAAGCAACACCGTATACGATCTCCTGGTGGGGCATGAGGTGGGACACGCTCTTTACACTCCTGATGAGGATTGGACCGTAAACGTCAATGTTCCTCCACAGTTTGTGAATATTGTGGAAGATGCTCGTATTGAGAAGATGATGAAGCGCCGCTATCCTGGTCTTGCCAAGACCTTTTATAACGGATACAAAGAACTTGCTGATCAGGATTTCTTTCAGATTGGTGATGATAAAGTAGAAACTTATAATCTTGCCGACCGTGTAAACCTGTGGTTTAAGATTGGAAACTACACGGATATCCCGATTCAGCGTGGTGAGGAAACTGAAATTGTCAACCTGGTTGCTAATAGTGAAACTTTTGCAGATGTTTTGATTGCTGCAGAAGAACTATACAAGTATTGTAAAAAAGAACAACAGGAAGAAACAAAAATCCAACTGGATAATATCCAGGCTCAAGATTCTGGTGCTAGTCGTCAACCTGCATCTGATTTTTCTGATCAACAAGAAGGTGAAAATGATCAGAATAATGATGGAGAATCTTATGGTGGAACTGCTAAACAGGGTGATAGTCGAGAAAAAGAATCCTCACAATCTGATGAAGGTGGAGAAAATAATGAACCAGAAGTTAAAACCATGGATAAACTTGAGGAGGCACTTAAGGATCTTATTGATGATGATGGTTATGAGAATGTATATCTTGAACTTCCTAAACTTGATCTGAGTAAAGTAATTGTTCCTAATTCTGAAATTCATGAAAAGTGTAAAGTAACATGGGATTCTTTTCTTCAAGAGCGTGATTGGAAGCACGAAGAAGTATTTGGTGCAGTTGACAAGCAATTTGTGGAGTTTAAACGCTCTGCTCAAAAAGAAGTGAACTATCTGGTGAAAGAGTTTGAGTGTCGTAAAGCGGCAGATTCCTATGCCCGTGCTTCGACTGCTCGCACAGGTGTTTTGGATTGCTCTAAACTCCACACCTACAAATATAATGAAGATATCTTCCGTAAGGTGACAACTTTTGCTGATGGTAAGAATCATGGTCTTGTATTTGTTCTTGACTGGTCTGGTTCTATGTGTGATGTTATGATGGATACTGTAAAGCAACTTTATAATCTTATTTGGTTTTGTAAAAAAGTTGCAATCCCCTTTGAGGTTTATGCTTTTACTACGGATTATCCTTTAGTTCGGTATGAAGGCGGTAAAGCAAATTATCGTCAACTTGCATACAAGAAAAAAGATGGACTTCTTCAAGTTGGAGAATGGTTCTCTATGATGAATCTTCTTACTAGTAAAGTAAATATAAAAACTCTTGAAGATCAGATGAAGAATATCTTTCGTCTTGCTTATTCATTTAACTGTAGGAATTATTCTCAATATCAAGTTCCTGTGGGAATGAGTCTTTCTGGAACTCCTTTGAATGAGGCATTAATTTCTCTTCATCAAATTCTACCAAAGTTCCAAACCGAAAACAAACTTCAAAAGGTTCAGTGTGTTGTTTTAACTGATGGTGAATCTTGCCCAATCAAGTATCATCGTGAAGTTCACCGACGCTGGGAAAATGAACCTTTTATGGGAACTGCACATATTGGTCCAAATGCATTTCTTCGGGATCGTAAAACAGGTAATACTTATTCCTTTAATTGTGAGTGGCACGAATTTACCGATGTTCTTCTTCGTAATTTGAGAGATTGTTTTACTAGTATTAATTTTATTGGAATTCGTGTTCTTGAATCTCGTGATGCTGGTTCTTTTATCCGTCGTTATTGTGGTTGGCATGGTGATGAGTATGATAAAGTGATGAGTACTTGGAGAAAAGAAAAGGCATTTTCCATCAAAAAATCTGGATACCATACTTATTTTGGTCTTTCCTCCACTGCTCTTTCTCAAGATTCTGTATTTGATGTTGCTGAAGATGCCACTAAATCACAAATTAAAAATGCATTTGTAAAAAGTCTCAAAACTAAAAAAATGAATAAGCGTATTCTTGGTGAATTTGTAGATCTTGTTGCCTAGATTAGATACATTTTATAAATACTTGAAAAAGTATTTGTCTGTATAAATGGATTCATCAATTATAAGAGATATTCAAAATGCCTATCAGGATGTATATCATCTTGATAGGGATCTTTTTGAAGATATTGTAAATTTTTGTGATGGAGTTAATATTTTTGAGACATTAGAAGAAACTGAATATTTTGCAAATTTAATTATCAGAAATGATCTTGCTTTAACTTTTGTTGAGGATGTTTTTGAATATTATGCTGAAGAGCAACTGCTTGATGAATCTTATATTGCAGAAGTTAGTTCTGGTTTATTAAAAGCTGGATTAAAAGCTGCTGGGGGAGTTTTAAAAAAAGTAACTCCAGCAGTTAGAGGTCTTCCTGCCAAAACACTTGTAAAGAAAGGATATACACCTGGTGGTTTTAGTGCTACTGGAAAACAACTTGGCAAAGTTAATAAACCAGCACTTGCTACCCAAACCAGATCAATTCAACAAGCAAGAGCAGCAAGAAAACCACCAGAAGCTCCAAAGGCAAATAAGTATGCTAATATGCTTGCTGCAAAGAAAGCAGCAGCACCTGCTCCTTCTACTAAACTTGCGTCTCAAAAAGGAGGGATTACTCCTTCTTATGTTGCAAAAAGGGGAGTAACTGATACTTTAGCAACAACCTTAGCATTGGGTATGGGTCATATGGCTGGTATTAAACCAGCAACAAATATTATGAGGCAAATGACAACGCCTATTGTTAAAACTGTTAAATCGGCAGCAGCTAGAACAGCACCAACAGTTTCTAGAGCAAGTGAAAGAGCTCCTAAACCAACATTTAAACCTGAAGCACTTCCTAAAGCACAAAAAACAGCAGAACCTGGTGGTGCATTAGTTTCCACAAGAGCACCTAAACCAACATTTAAACCTGAGGCACTTCCTAAAGCAACTGCAAAACCATCTGAGCGTGGTGGAGCACTAGTTTCCACAAGAGCACCTAAACCAACATTTAAACCTGAAGCACTTCCTAAAGCACAAAAAACAGCAGAACCTGGTGGTGCATTAGTTTCCACAAGAGCACCTAAACCAACTCCTAAATCTGGATTGTCTCCAGAAGGGAAGGCAATTCAAAGATTGAATAAAATGACTGGTGGTGGTCCTTTAGGAACTAGAGAATTGCCAAAACTACCGCGCAGAGCACCAAAACCTGCTTGGGGTGCGGGGGCAACTCCTTCTACTCCCCAACAATCACCTGGACAAGCACAGAGAAGCGTTAATCTGCCACCTAGCAAAACAACTTCCTCATCTAAACCATCTAAAAAAACTCCAACACCATCAACTGGAAAGGGTGGAAGTGGTGGTGGATTAACTAGTACTGTTCGTGCTAAGTTATCTCCAACAGAGAAAACAGGAAATATGAAATATCCTGGTCTTGAAAAATATGCAACAGGATCTGAGTCTGGTGGTGGAGCAAAACCACCTAAAAAATCTATGTTAGGTCCAGCTGCTGGTGCTGCTGGTGCTATTGCTGCTGGTTCATCAGTATCTCAAGAACCACCAAAGGAAAAGAAAAAGGCAATAAAAACAGATGTTTACAATACTATGGATCCTAGTGGAAAAATTCGTAGTCGTAAAAAGGTAGGACCTGCTAAAATTGGAGATACTTTTGAAGATGCCTTTAGATTTTATAGAAAAAGAGGAGATAAGACATTTAAGTTTGCTGGAAAGGAATATACAACTAAAATGGCAGAAGAAAATTTAAATGTTTTTGATAATGTAATGAATGCCCTCTTATCTGATGGTTATACTAATGAGGAGGCTTTAAAAATAATGGTAAATATTGACAATGAATTAATTTTTAAATTATCTAATTTAAGTTAAAATTAAAATAAATAATTTTACACAATTCTATTAGATGTAATGAGTAGATTTACAGATTTATTTCAAGAACCAGCTCCCACACAAAATCCAGAACCTGTTAAGGTTGAGGAAACTGTGGTTAAAAAGACTGTAGTTAAAGAACCTATTGTTGAAAAACCATTAGTTGTGTCTAAACCCACTAGTAAAAAATTAACTACTAATTGATGACCAATTTTTAAACTGGCACAGGGGGCACCACGTTGCCCCCTTTTTGCTTATATAATTACTTTGTTGAAACGAACCACCCAACTTCATTATGCCCCACAAAACTTCCGTGACTGACGCACAACTGATTGAATCTCTTAAGAACCTGTATGGAACTGAAATCACCTCTGGTGATCTCCGAGGTTTCTGTGCCTATCGCAATCTTAACTATCAGACTATTTCTAACAAACTTGCACAATACAAAACCGATCGTGGTCGTTGGAATCTGGAAGTGACTCAAGAACGTGTTGAAGAAATTGAGCGTTCTTATAGTGCTCCTGCCGTCCTTCCTACCTCTGAACAAAATCTCATTCCTGATAAAGATGATACCTTCGTCAAGTTTGGTAATTTTAACGATATTAAAAAAATTATTCAATCCAGTATCTTTTATCCTGCGTTCATTACGGGTCTTTCGGGTAATGGTAAAACGTTCTCTGTGGAGCAAGCTTGTGCTCAACTGAAGCGTGAACTGATCCGTGTCAATATCACCATTGAAACTGATGAGGATGATCTGATCGGCGGTTTCCGCCTTGTGAATGGCGAAACTGCATGGCACAATGGTCCTGTGGTTGAAGCACTTGAGCGTGGTGCTATTCTCCTGCTGGATGAGATTGACCTTGCCTCTAACAAGATTCTGTGTCTCCAATCCATCCTTGAAGGTAAGGGAGTCTTTCTCAAGAAAATTGGTCGGTTTGTGAAACCTGCCGCTGGTTTCAACGTCATCGCCACTGCCAACACTAAGGGCAAGGGTTCTGATGATGGTCGCTTCATCGGCACCAATGTGCTCAATGAGGCATTCCTTGAGCGTTTCCCTGTGACCTTTGAGCAGTCCTATCCCGCTCCCAGCACCGAGCAGAAGATCCTGGAAGGCACCGCTCTGGACCTTGGCGTGGAAGACCGTGACTTCTGCAAGCGCCTGGTGGATTGGGCGGACATTATCCGTAAGACCTTCTATGATGGTGGTATTGAGGAAATCATCAGTACTCGCCGCCTGGTTCACATTATTCGTGCCTACAGCATCTTCCAAGACAAGGCAAAGGCAATTCAAGTTTGCATCAATCGTTTTGATGATGAAACTAAGCAAGCATTCCTTGAACTGTATGACAAGGTTGATGCAGACTTTCAAATGCCTGTTGACTCGGAACCTCAATCCTGATATAATTGGGGAAGGTAAAAATGTGCCTTCCCTCTTATTATGTTTGGACCAGAAGATGAACAAAATTTTGTGAATAATCACAAATATACTCTCTCGCTATCGTCGGGAGGTCTCTATGATGTTACTAAAGAAAAAGTTACTATGAGTGAATCTAAAAACCACCTTTGGAAATATAACGAAGATAAAATTCTTAAAGATATTGAGGATTATGTGACCAGTACTTACGGCAGTCATTATTGTGGTCACAATCAAGATGATATTCAAACGATTGATCTGATGGCAGCAAAAGACCTTGCCGCTCACTTTTGTCAGGCAAACATCCTGAAGTATGGCAGCCGTTACGGTGATAAAGATGGTCGCAACAAACGTGATCTTCTTAAAGTGATTCATTATGCTATGTTGCTGCTTCACTTTGATGGACATTATTCTCGCAAGGATAATGGTCTCACTGAATTCCGTTGATTATGAAACTCCAAGACAAAACTATGAAACTTTCTGATAATACTGTTGCACTTTTAAAAAATTTTGCAGGAATTAATAATTCTATTCTTGTAAAAAAGGGAAATCAACTTCGTACTATTTCTGTGGCAAAAAATATTCTTGCCCAAGCAAATATTATTGAGGAGTTTCCTCGTGATTTTGCTATCTATGATCTTAACCAATTTTTGAATGGACTGAGTTTGCATCAGGATCCTGATCTTGATTTTACTGAAGAATCTTATCTCAGTATCAAAGAAGGTAAGCGTCGTGTAAAATATTTTTATGCTGACCCTAATGTAATTATTTCTCCTCCCGATAAAGAGATTCAACTTCCTTCTCAAGATGTTTGTTTTCAACTTGATAGCACCTCTTTGGAAAAACTGGTTAAGGCAGCATCCGTATATCAACTTCCTGATCTTTCTGCAGTTGGTGAAAATGGAGTGATCAAATTGGTTGTTCGTGATAAGAAAAACGATACTTCTAATGAATATGCTATTGTAGTTGGTGAAACTGATGCGGAATTCACTTTTAACTTCAAGGTAGAAAACATCAAAATCATTCCTGGTGCTTATGATGTAGTTGTGTCTTCTAAACTTTTGTCACAATTTACGAATACTAAGTATAATCTTTGTTACTATATTGCCTTAGAGCCTGATTCTACTTTTGGTTGATGGAATTTCTTTTGTATTTGACTCCTATTGGTCGTGAGATTATTCAAAACGTAATTCGTGCAGGGTACCCAGTTCGGGAAAATATTGAATTTTGCCGAGATAAAAATAGGTTTGGGTATGGAGATTATCGTAAAATGGTAATATGCACGAATAACATTAAACATTCGGGTTATAATCTTAAACGCTATGTAAATGAAACCGTTTATCATGAAGCGGTTCATATGGCACATATGTGTAATGGTTATAAACCATTTTATATTAATGTAAAAGACATGCCTCTTCCTTGGAATAAAATGGAAGATATTAAAAAATCTATGGCAATGTCAACTGCTTCCAAACAAATGGAACATGAAGCATTTTGGATGGAGGACAAACCACAAAAAGTAAATTATGTGATCAAAAAGTATTGTTTTTGATATGAACATCTTCGTAACTTCTCCTTGGCCTGCTGAGAGTGCTATTTGTCTTCCTGACAAACATATCGTTAAGATGCCCCTAGAGTGCTGTCAGATGCTCTCTATCGTGGCATCGGAGAAGTGGGGGCATGGTTATGGCACTCTCCCCAAGGCAGATGGAACCCCGTACAAGACCGATAAAGGAGCATTCCGAAATCATCCTTGTACCAAATGGGCACTCGAGAGTATTCATAATGCCTACTGGTTAATTAAGTGGGGGTTGAACTTGTCCGATGAATACTGTCTGCGGTATAATAAAGTTCATTCTTGCTATAAAACTCTTGTAGATGCCTATTATCTTTTTCCTAAGGGTAAGATTACTGATGTAACGCCATTTGCTCGTGCGATGCCAGATGAGTATAAACTTGACAAAAGCATTGACACTTTTACTGCTTACAAGATGTATATCGCATCCAAACCTTGGGTTGCATTTAATTATCTTCGTATGCCAGAACGAAAACCTGATTGGGTATAAACATTATGACAAGTGAATTTCTTTATGTGGAAAAGTACCGTCCTCAAGTAATTGATGACTGTATTCTTCCCGATGAAACTAAAAAAACATTTAAGGAGTTTGTTGCAAAGGGAGAGATTCCAAATCTTCTTCTTGCTGGACCTCCTGGTATTGGAAAAACTACAATTGCAAAAGCATTGTGTAACGAATTGGGGGCAGATTATTATGTCATTAACGGATCCGACGAAGGGCGTTTCCTGGATACTGTACGGAACCAAGCAAAAAACTTTGCTTCGACCGTCTCACTTACGGGATCTTCTAAACACAAAGTCATCATTATCGATGAGGCTGATAACACAGGCAATGACGTACAACTCCTACTACGGGCAAATATTGAGGCATTTTATAACAACTGTCGATTCATCTTCACATGTAACTACAAAAACAAGATTATTGAACCTCTTCACTCCCGATGTGCCGTCATCGACTTCACTATTAAAGGGAAGCAGAAACAGCAACTTGCAGGAAGTTTCTTCAAGAGAGTTCTCCAAATCTTGGATCAGGAGAAAATTGAGTACGATGAAAAGGTTGTTGCTGAACTCGTTACAAAGCACTTCCCAGACTTCCGTAGAGTCCTCAACGAATGCCAGAGATATTCTACAGGAGGTAAAATTGACTCAGGAATTCTCGCAACGTTCTCTGACATCTCAGTAAATGAACTTATCAAGAATCTTAAGGAAAAAAATTTCTCAGAGGTCCGAAAGTGGGTGGTCTCCAACTTGGACAACGATGCTTCTAGTCTTCTTCGCAGGGTTTATGACGCCTCTTACGATTGCCTTATTCCCTCATCTATCCCTGCTGCCGTTCTTGTTATTGCTAAGTATCAATACCAATGTGCGTTCGTGGCTGATCAAGAAATTAACCTTCTAGCAGCTTTAACTGAAATCATGGTGGAGTGTGAATTTAAATGAATCCTTATAAAATTAATAAAGCAAATCTTATTGAGGTTCCTGTAAAAACAACACCCGAAAACGTAAAAGAAGCAAACGAAGGTTTGTTTCGTGCTAAAATGACTCTTCCTGCTGCCGCTAAGCATTGTGGCATGACGCAGAAAGAAATGAAACTTACATTTTTTGAATATTTGAAGTATAACAAACCTGATTATGAAAATTGATTTTTCTCGTATTAATCTACAAGAATTCTTTGGTTGTGTGCAAGCAACCAATACTTCCCAGATGAAATCTAATGCCTTTAAAACTTTTCGTACATATTTGCAAGAAAAGTCTTTTGCAAAGTGGAGTGATGGGCAGTTAGATTATGTTGGTGATTATGAGGATGGTAAAGATTTTGTAGATACCTCTGGAACTTTTTACGAAATGAAAGGATCTCTTGGTCTTTTCAATAAGAATGGAAGTTGTAAGCGTGTTGTCTTGATTAATAAGCGTCCAGGCAAAAAGAAAATCAAAGAACTTAAAAAAGAAGATATTCAAAAAACTTTTGAGTACATGCTTCTTGTTGATACGAAAAATATGTCTATTGGATATACTGATTGGGATACCGTATATTCACGTACTGAATGTGATGGTGCTGGTGCTACTTTTAAACTTGAAAAAGGTGATTATAAAGTTTTGGCATCTAATATTATTCCAGTCAAAAAAGAAATTGATGCTAGTCAACTTTTGAATATGATTGAGGTGATCCTGTAATGAAATCTCTTAAAACTCCTTTGAGGTATCCTGGTGGAAAGTCCCGTGCTTGTGAAAAGATGGGTCCTTATTTCCCCGATCTTCGTAACTATGATGAGTTCCGCGAACCTTTTCTTGGTGGAGGAAGTGTTGCGATTTATATCACCAAGAAATATCCTAACCTAGATATTTGGGTGAATGATCTTTATGAACCTCTTGTAAACTTCTGGCAGCAACTCCAGATGTTTGGATATGATTTGAAAAGTGAACTTGTTGATTTAAAGAGGGAAAATAATACTCCAGTCAAAGCAAGAGAACTTTTCCTCCAATCAAAGGAACGGGTCAATGACAAAAATGTGTCAAACTTTGATCGTGCTGTGGCTTTCTATATTGTTAATAAGTGTAGTTTCAGTGGTCTCACAGAGAGTTCATCATTTTCAGAACAAGCATCTAATTCCAATTTTAGTTTTAGGGGAATTGAGAAATTGCCTGCTTATTCTGAGTTAATTAAGAATTGGCGTATAACTAATTACTCATACGATTATCTGATGGATGGAAACAAGGGTGCTTTTATGTATCTCGATCCTCCTTATGATATTAAGGATAATCTCTATGGGCACAAGGGATCAATGCATAAAGGATTTGATCACGATAAGTTTGCTACTGATTGTGATTCTAATAACATGGATCAATTGGTAAGTTATAACTCTGATCAACTTGTAAAGGATCGTTTTAAGAACTGGAATGCCGCAGAATTTGATCTGACTTATACTATGCGTTCTGTTGGCGAATATATGCGAGAGCAAAAACAACGTAAAGAACTGCTGCTTTTTAACTATGGAATTGAAGGACTGGTTAAACTCGATCAATCAGACGAAGAAACACTTGATTGATGAGGATCCTTCACTTGAGAAGGAATATACTCCTTATGTTATCAATCGTTGTTTATCTGGGCACATTGATTGCATTATGTTTGCAAATGAAATGAATAGATATCATTTCCTCTCCAAAAAGATGCAATATGACTTTTTTATAAATAGTCTGAGGAAAAAGAAGAGATTTTCTCCCTGGCTCCGTCAAGATAAAATCAAAGACCTTGATTATGTCAAACGTTATTATGGTTATAGTAATGAAAAGGCAAAACAAGCTTTGAGGATTCTTACTAAAGAACAACTTAATTTTATTAAATCAAAATTTGAAACTGGAGGAACAAAATGAGTGTCGTTCAAGAACCTGAAGTGAAGTGGACGCCCGACCAAATGGTGGAAGTGATTCTCAACGAACCTGATGATTTTCTTAAGGTTCGTGAGACTTTGACCCGCATCGGAGTTGCTTCAAGAAAGGAAAAGAAAATCTATCAGTCTTGCCATATTCTTCACAAGCAAGGTAGATATTACCTCGTTCACTTTAAAGAACTGTTTGCCCTTGATGGTAAACATGCAAATCTAACTGTGAACGATGTTCAGCGTCGTAATCGCATTGCCCAACTCCTCGCGGATTGGGGTCTGATTACTATCGTTGATCTTAAAAAGATTCAGGATATCGCTCCCCTGAATCAGATTAAAGTTCTTGCCTATAAGGATAAAGGTGATTGGATTTTGGAAACCAAGTATAATATTGGTGCCAAAAAGAAAAAGGTAGAAGACGCCGAATAATATTGTAGGGAGTTCAACACTCCCTTTTTTATTCATAAATGATATATAATAACGAGGACGCCGTAAGGGTCCACAAAACACAAACTCGCTTTTAAAGGAGCTACTATAATGACTAACCTCACAAGGTACACTACTACCGACTTGCCTACTCTTCTAGACAAGATCACACGTAATAGTATCGGAATGGATGAGTATTTTGATCGTCTATTCAATCTTCATGAAACTACTTCTAATTATCCACCATATAATCTTGTTCAAGTAAGTAACGTAGAATCGAGACTTGAACTTGCACTTGCTGGATTTAAGAAAAAAGAAGTTTATGTCTATACACAAGACGGCAAACTCTTTGTGGAGGGCCAAAAAGAAGATAAAGAAACGGAGTCCAACTATGTCCACAAAGGTTTGGCTCAACGGAGTTTTAAGAGAGCGTGGACACTCTCTGATGATACGGAAGTTAGATCAGTTGATTTTGAGGATGGGCTTTTGACTGTGACTCTTGGTAGAATTGTCCCTGAGCATCACAAACGTAAAGATTATCTATAAATACTTTTGAATATCGTCGGCGCAGGGAGGTAACTGGCAAAATCCAGTTGACACCTCCCATTTTTTTTGTTATACTGGATTTAAATTCGGTGAAAAAATGACTATTAAACTTGTTTTATTAAAAACTGGAGAAACTATTATATCTGATGTAAAGGAATTGGTTTCTGATGATAAAGCTTGTGGATATTTGTTAAATGATCCACAATTAGTTTCTATTAAAAAAGAAATGAATGATACTGGAACTGGTGAGGAGCAAAATATAAATCGAGGAGAAGTGCATGTTTCTTTAACTCCTTGGATAATTCTCTCTATTGATAAGCAAATTCCAATTGATTTTAGTAATGTAGTTACTCTTGCTGAACCAGTAGAATCTTTGAAAAAAATGTATGAGGATAAAGTAAATGTCTAAAACTGTTAAGTGTGTTTTAATTAATGTTGATGTTGTTCTTATTACTGAGGTAGTTGAAATTGACGCTGACATTGGGAGTCCTAATTGTAAATTAATAAATCCGTTTTTGTTTAGAAAAGTAGATGGTTCCGATGATAATTTTTATTTGGAACCTTGGCCAGATGTTACATATCAAAAAGAAATTATGCTAAGATCTGATGATATTTTAACTATCGCAGATCCTCTTCCAAAAATTGTTGAAAAGTATTTAGAATTAACTATCTAATGAGATTTTACACTAACGTTCAGATGGTCGGGGACAACTTTCTTGTCCGTGGTTATGAAGATGGTAAGCACTTTATGACCCGCGAGAAGTTCAACCCGACTCTTTTTGTCCCTGCGAATAAGAAAACTAAATATCAAACATTAAATGGAGAATATGTAGAATCAGTTCAACCTGGATCTGTACGTGACTGTAGGGAGTTCGTTAAAAAATATGAGAATGTAGAAAACTTTAAAATCTTTGGAAATACGCAATACATCTATCAGTATATCTCTGACATTTATCCAGAAGAAGAACTGAAGTTTGATATTAGTAAAATTAAAGTAACAACGATTGATATTGAGGTTGCTTCTGAAAATGGATTCCCTGATGTAGAATCTGCCGCAGAAGAAGTTCTTCTGATTACTATTCAGGATTATTCTTCAAAGCAAATTCGCACTTGGGGTAAAGGTCCTTTTCAGAACAAACAGAAGAATGTTGATTATCGTTCTTTTTCTAGTGAGTATGATCTTTTAAATGATTTTATTAATTGGTGGATGATTGAATCCAATACTCCTGAAGTTGTAACTGGGTGGAATAGCAAACTGTACGATATTCCATATCTTGTTCGTAGAATTGATAGAGTTCTTGGTGAAAAATTAATGAAACGTTTGTCTCCTTGGGGTCTTGTAACCGAGGATGAAACATACATTTCTGGTCGTAAACACATTTGTTATGATATTGGTGGAATCTCACAGTTAGATTATCTTGATCTTTATAAGAAATTTACTTATAAGGCACAGGAATCTTATCGTTTGGATTATATTGCCGAAGTTGAACTCAAGCAAAAGAAACTGGATCACTCTGAGTTTGATACGTTCAAAGATTTCTACACCAAAGGATGGCAGAAATTTGTAGAGTACAACATCAAGGACGTGGAACTTGTTGACCGTTTGGAAGACAAGATGAAACTGATTGAACTTGCTCTCACGATGGCATACGACGCCAAGGCAAACTATGAGGATGTATTTTCTCAAGTTCGCATGTGGGATACCATTATCTACAACTATCTGAAGAAAAGGAATATTGTTATTCCTCCTAAAGAGCGTTCTGATAAAGATTCCAAGTATGAGGGTGCTTATGTAAAAGAACCTATTCCTGGAATGTATGAATGGGTTGTGAGTTTTGACCTTAACTCTCTGTACCCTCACTTGATTATGCAATATAACATTTCACCAGAAACTCTGTTAGATGAGAAGCACCCAACAGTCACAGTAGATAAAATTCTCAATAAAGAATTAACTTTTGAGATGTATAAGGATTATGCTGTATGTGCAAACGGTGCAATGTATCGTAAAGATGTTCGTGGATTTCTTCCAGAACTAATGGAGAAGATCTACAACGAACGTGTAATCTTTAAAAAGAAAATGCTTGCGGCAGAGCAGGAATATGAGAAGACCAAGAATAAAGAATTGGTTAAAGAGATTGCCCGATGCAATAACATTCAGATGGCACGTAAGATTCAATTGAACTCTGCTTATGGTGCTATTGGTAATCAGTATTTTCGTTACTTTAAACTTGCAAATGCTGAAGCAATTACTTTATCTGGTCAAGTTTCAATTAACTGGATTATGAATAAAGTAAATGCTTACTTAAATAAGATTCTTAAAAGTGGAGATGTTGATTATGTTATTGCTTCAGATACTGATTCTCTTTACGTTAATATGGGTCCTCTGGTTGAAACTGTATTCAAAGGAAGAGAGAAAACTACTCAAAGCATTGTTTCGTTCCTTGATAAGGTCTGTAAGGTGGAATTTGAAAAATATATTGAAAGTTCTTACCAAGAATTGGCTGACTATGTAAATGCTTATGAACAAAAAATGATCATGAAGCGTGAGTGTATTGCAGAACGTGGTATCTGGACTGCAAAGAAGCGATACATTTTAAGTGTATGGGATAGTGAAGGTGTTCGTTATGAAGAATCCAAACTGAAGATTAAAGGGATTGAGGCAATCAAATCTTCTACGCCTGCACCTTGCCGTAAGATGTTGAAAGAATCTTTTAATATCTTGATGAGTGGTACTGAAGATGACATGATTCATTTTATTGATAAGTGTCGTGAAGAGTTTAAGTCTCTTCCCCCAGAGCAAATTGCATTCCCCAGAACTGCTTCCGATATTCGCAAATATCATTCTTCTTCCAGTATTTACGCCCCTAAAACTCCAATTCAAGTTCGCGGTGCATTACTATTCAATCATTATGTAAAACAAAAAAATCTTACTAATAAGTATTCTCTTATTAATAATGGTGAAAAAGTTAAGTTCTTATTTTTGAAGAAACCGAATATAATTCAAGAAAATGTAATTTCTTTTATTCAACAGTTTCCCACAGAACTTGGTCTTGACAAATATATTGATTATGAACTACAATTTGAGAAAGCATTCTTGGATCCACTCAAAACAATTTTGAATATTATTGGATGGAAAGAAGAAAAAACTATAAATCTTGAATCATTTTTCTCTTAATGGAACTACCTATTAATCAAAAGGAATTGGAGTACATAATAAACTCAATGAAAAATGTTAATCCACAACTTTATGCTAAATTGTGGTCATATAAAGTAAATCATTTACAGGAGAAAAAAAATGGATTTTCTAAAGGATTTAATTAAAGAAGTTGGTGGGGAATATGCTTCTCTTGCCTCTGAAATAGATGAAACTGAGAGTTATGTTGACACGGGTTCGTACATTTTTAATGCACTGGTTTCAGGTAGCATATTTGGTGGCGTATCTGGGAATAAGATTACTGCTATTGCTGGAGAGTCTAGTACTGGAAAAACTTTCTTCAGCCTCGCCGTTGTCAAGAATTTTCTTGATACCCATCCCGATGGTTATTGTCTCTATTTTGATACTGAAGCTGCTATTACTAAATCACTTGTAGAATCTCGTGGAATTGATACTTCTCGTTTGGTGGTTGTTAATGTTGTTACTGTTGAAGAGTTTCGCGGAAAGGCGCTCAAAGCAGTAGACATTTATTTAAAAAAACCTGTCGAGGAGCGTAAACCTTGTATGTTTGTGCTAGACTCTTTGGGGATGCTTTCAACAGATAAAGAGATTACTGATGCACTTAACGACAAACAAGTTCGTGATATGACTAAATCTCAACTTGTTAAAGGTGCCTTCCGTATGCTTACCCTTAAATTAGGTCAAGCAAATATTCCAATGATCGTTACTAATCACACTTATGATGTTATTGGGGCTTACGTTCCTACTAAAGAAATGGGTGGAGGTAGTGGTCTTAAGTATGCCGCTTCTAGTATCATTTACTTATCTAAGAAAAAAGAAAAAGATGGAACAGAAGTAGTTGGAAACATTATCAAGGCAAAAACTGCTAAATCGCGTTTGAGTAAGGAGAATAAAGATGTTGAAATACGTTTGTTTTATGATGAACGTGGTTTGGATCGTTATTATGGATTACTTGAACTTGGTGAAATTGGTGGTCTTTGGAAAAATACAGCAGGTCGTTATGAAATTAATGGCAAAAAAATCTATGCCAAACAAATACTAGCAAATCCTGAAGAATACTTCACTGAAGAAGTGATGCAACAACTTGATGATATTGCCAAACGTGAATTCTCTTATGGAACGAATTGAATCAACTATTTTAAGAAATTTAGTATTTAATGAAGATTATTCTAGAAAAGTAATACCTTTTATACAACCAGATTATTTTGAAAATAAATCTGAAAAAGTTATTTTTGAGGAAATCACTCAATTCATTGTAAAATATGGTTCTGCAATTACTCCTGAAGCACTTAATATTGAGGTAGAAAATCGGACAGATTTAACTGAAGATCAGGTCAAAGAAATTAGAGAAATCAATAAAAATTTGAGTGATTTCCCTGTTGATAAACAGTGGTTACTTGATACTACTGAAAGATGGTGTCGTGATCGTGCCATTTATTTGGCACTTATGGAATCAATTCATATTGCTGATGGTAATGATTCTAAGAAGAGTAGGGATGCTATTCCCAGTATTCTTTCTGATGCTCTTGCAGTTAGTTTTGATAATAACATTGGTCACGATTACTTAAATAACTATGAAGAACGATATGAGTATTATCATAGAAAGGAGGATAAAATTGAATTTGATCTTGAATACTTTAACAAAATTACCAAAGGCGGTCTCCCTAACAAAACTCTTAATATCGCTCTTGCTGGTACGGGTGTCGGGAAATCTCTATTCATGTGCCATGTGGCTAGCTCCGTCTTGCTCCAAGGACGGAATGTTCTCTACATTACAATGGAAATGGCAGAAGAGAAAATTGCTGAGCGAATTGATGCAAATCTCTTAAATGTTCCTATTCAGCAGTTAGAAGATCTTCCTAAATCAACCTTTGAAAATAAGGTTACAAATCTAGCAAAGAAAACTACTGGATCGCTCATAATTAAAGAGTATCCAACTGCTTCTGCTCATAGTGGTCATTTTAAAGCATTACTTAATGAGTTGGCACTTAAAAAGTCATTTAGACCTGATATTATTTTTATTGATTACCTCAATATATGTGCTTCTAGTAGATATAAGGGAAATAGTAATATCAATTCTTATACATTTGTCAAAGCAATTGCAGAAGAACTCAGAGGTCTTGCCGTTGAGTTTAATGTTCCTATTGTGAGTGCGACACAAACTACTAGAAGTGGATTTGGTTCTTCTGATGTTGAATTGACTGATACTTCGGAGTCTTTTGGTCTGCCTGCTACTGCAGACCTCATGTTTGCTCTTATTAGCACTGAAGAATTAGAGCAACTTGGACAAATTATGGTAAAACAACTAAAAAACAGATATAATGATCCTACAATTTATAAGAGGTTTATTGTAGGTATTGATCGTGCAAAAATGCGTCTTTATGATTGTGAACAGACTGCTCAAAATGATATACTTGACAGTGGGCAGGATGATGAGTATAATGATGAAGACAAGAAACCCAAAAAGTCGTTTGAAGGATTTAAATTTTAATGGAAACTGCTAAACACGTAGATTTTGATAAGTACGCTGAGTTTGTAGATGCTGTAACTTCTGATGCATCTAAAGACTTTCTCTCTCTGTCTGACCGTCTTGTTGCCCTTGATGAAAAAGGTGCGAACATTGAGCGTCTCCTGACCGCAGCTGTTGGTATCAATGCAGAAGGTGGTGAGTTTATGGAGATTGTGAAGAAAATGATCTTCCAAGGCAAACCATTTAATGAAGATAATCGTGAGCACATGATTATTGAACTTGGTGATATTATGTGGTATGTTGCTCAAGCATGTATGGCACTTGGAGTAACTCTTGATGATGTAGTTGCTAAGAATGTGCAAAAACTTCTTAAGCGTTATCCTGAAGGTGCTTTTGATGTTTATTTCTCAGAAAACCGTGCTGCTGACGACCGATGACTAAAGAAAATCAAATAACAATTAAAATGGATATTCGTTCTGCTTCGGCAGTTCGCCAAATACTTTTTGAAGCACAAAGAGGATATACTTATAATCCAGAATGTGTCCCTCCTCGTATTTCTGATATTCGTTCGGTAATTTTAGATATTGACGATAAGATTGGCAAGATTGATAGTAAATAATAAATATTTTAAAAAATGTCTTTTATTGGAAAGCGAAGAGGAAGACCAACTACTAGAATTCAGTTTGATTCTATTTTAAAAAAATTCTTAATCTTTTTAAAAAGAGAGATGAGAATTAACTATGATATTCCAATGATATTGATTGATGATGCTGATTTTTCAAAAAAAGTATTATCTTTTGGTGAAATAACAAAAGATAATGTAATACACTTAAGTATTATAAATCGGCATCCTATGGACATACTCAGAACTCTTGCTTATGAGTATGTCCATTACAAACAATACACCGAAAACAGATTACATAAAAGTGGACCTGGTAGTCCATCAGAAAATCAGGCAAATGCAAAAGCAGGTGAACTGATAAAAAAATATGGAAATCTGCATCCCGAATTATTTGATCTAATGCCAATTAGGTAATATAATTCTTTTATGCCCGTGTACTCCAACGGTAGAGAGGGTGGACTTAGAATCCATACAGTGGAAGTTCGAATCTTCTCACGGGCACTAAATATTTGAAAAAATGTCAAGAACAAAAGGCAAAGATACTTGGGAAAAATATTATAAAAATAAAGATAATATAGGTGTTCAGGTAAAGAAATCAGCACCTTATTATGCCGATGAACTTACAACAAAAGTTGAAGGAAGTTTACCTTATAATTCTTCAGTAATTTATAGAGATGCTTTTTCTCAACATATTTCTAAAGGGGGAAATACAAAAATAGCATTTCAATTTGATTTAAATGGACCTGTTTATTATTCGCCAGTAGATAATTTTTATAAACCTGGAATTTCTTCTGGAATTGATTTAAGTCCAGAATCTTTTGGAATCCAAAATCAAACTTTCAGCAGTAGTGAAATATACTATAGGCAAATTATAAACTCAATTGCAGATCGCTGGGAATCTGGTAATTATAGTGGAGAATTATATGATTATCTTATGGAATTGGTTTCCTATGCTAATGGAGGTTCTGGAAGTTTTAACGGAATAAAAACTGATGGATTTGATTGGGGAGCAATTACTAGTTATTTTTCGGAAGTTATTGGACCACTAGTTTGTATTAAAAAAGGTATTTTATCCGACTTAAGAATAACAAATATTTCTAGCGCAAAAATTTTTATGCCACCTTCCTCGGAAGCTTTATATGATTATAAACTTATTTGTGGGGATCAAGAATATTTAATATCTGCAAAATCTGGAAGAGGTGTGTCTAATCAAGTTAAACCTCAATTTGTACTCCCATATGTTGAGAATTATTTGGAAATACCATTGAAATCTAGAAAGGCATATAAACTGTTGCAGATATTAGCAAATTCTTCCATAAAAAAAGGACCTTTTCTTGGATGGCAACTATTACAAAATACCGCAGAATTAACTGCTGGTGCCATTTTGGATATAGAAAAAAACTACGATACAAATATTAAATCGTCTAGAGATCAAATAACCAATCTTCAACCTTGGAAACCTTTTATAAGTAAATATTTTCCCACTTACAAAACTGTTACTTATGGGCAAGTAAGATATAAATGTGAGTCTTTAATTCAATCTGCATCTAGAACAGGAATTTTGCATAACGACCTTAAAAAAATATTTCAAGTATATTTGAATAAATCTAGAATTAGTTATGTAAAAATGAAGGTTTCTATGCCAAATGGAAATCCATCATTTGTAAAAATTCAGGATGGTGGAGTTAAAACTATTAATTATTTGGAATTGAGAAGTTCTAACGATAGTTTATCTAGAACATCTGATAAGATGGGTTTTGATAAGGTAAGATAATTTATTAGAATAAATATTTAATAATTATAGTAAAGATATAATAATAACGTAAATAATGAAAAACTTTTTTCAGTTTGTGCAAAATATACAAGAATCAACAGCATCTCAACAAGCTGCCAGACTTGGATTTCAGGGAGATGGTAAAGGTGGATGGTATAAACAGGGAGAATTTGTCGCAAAAACTGATAAGGGAAAACTCAAATTTTATAATAAAAGACAAACACTCGGTAAAGATTCTGCTCAAACTGAATTAGAAAAAAATATATCAGATCCTAATTTTCAAGATCCTGCTATTACTCAGCAACAACAAGTTGCACCAACTGAACAACAGGATATTCCTCAAGAATCACCTTCAGTAAACTATTTACCAGTAGAGAAAACTAAAGGAACTTTAACCATTGCATTTGGAAGATTTAATCCTCCTCATTTTGGGCATCAGCAATTAATGGACACTGCAGCATCTGCCGCAGAACAAGATGGTAGTGATTATATAATTGTTCCTTCTCGTAGTCAGGATGAGAAAAAAAATCCATTAGATCCTGATACTAAAATTATGATAATGCGACAAATGTTTCCTCAACATGGTGAAAGGATTTCAAATGACCCCAATACAACAACAATATTTGATGCTTTAAAAAAAGCGCATAATGATGGTTATGCAAATGTAAGAATTGTTGGTGGATCGGACAGAGTTAAGGAATTAGATAAACTTTCTAATAATTATAATGGCAATCTTTATCAATTTGATAATATTGAAGTATTATCTGCTGGAGATATAGATCCAGATTCGGATGGATTAGAAGGTTTATCAACATCAAGAATGCGTCTTGCTGCGGCGGAAGGAGATTTTAAAACTTTTCGTGCTGGTATGCCTCCAGATATGAGACCAAAAGACATTAGAGCAATTTTTGATACTGTTCGTGCTTCTATGGGAATTCAAGATGAGGTAGTTGAAGTTTGGAAAATTGCACCTAAGTACGATACTCAAACTCTTCGTGAAAACTATATTGCGGAAAAAATTTATAATATTGGAGATTTAGTAGAGAACTTAAATACTGGACTGGTTGGGCGTATTATTCGTCGTGGTACCAATTATCTTATTTGTGTAACAGAAGATCATATTATGTTTAAATCTTGGATTAAGGATGTAACTGAATCTAAAAAATATACAGAAAAGAAAATGAATAGTATGTATAGAGAATCTGGAAAACCAAACACTTTAGTTGGAACTTTAGGATACTTTAAATATGCATCTAAACAAACTCCAGGAGCAATAGTAACGAATTCAGAATATCTTCAACCTGGGGCAAAATCTTACGGTATTGATTTCATAAATAGACATAGAAAAAAATAAAGTATTATAAGAAACTTCAAATGACTACCACTATTTTTGAAGAAGCTCCTATGGGCGATGCAAAAAGAACTATTGAAAAACAAGCAAGGCAACTTGCTTATGATATTCGCTATGAAATTAAAAAAGCAATAGGTGATAAGAAGTTAGATCCAGCATCTCTTAAAAGGGAGTATATGAAAGGTCTTCAAAAATCTTCACAGCCTCCAGCAGTTAAAATGAGAGCAAGGCAAATGTTATTGGGAGAAGATTATACTTCTGACATTAAAAACATTGTCACAGAAAATGTTGCAAATGCTCTTTACAAAGTTTTTGTTGAGGGTATGGATACCGATAATTCTGAAATAGAGTTAGATTATTTAAAAGAACTTGCTGATGTAAAGGAAGCAAAATATAAGGTAAGAGTTACTGACAAGAAAACTGGAAATTCTTATGTTCGCTATGCAACTCGTGCAAAAATTTCCGAACTTCGTGCAAATCCAAACATTTCTTCTGTAGAAATGACTGAACATGGTGAGCCAAGAGAGGGTGAAAGAAAAAGAGGTGCAGAAACCGCTGCAGTAAAAACTGGTGGTAAGGCAAAGAGAGATTATGATGGTGATGGTAAGATAGAAAGTGGTGCCAAAGAATATCGTGGTGCTGTTCATAATGCAATTCAGCGCAGAAAAGGTGGAGTTGCAGATGGTAAAGATACTTCAAATGTTAAAGAAGATTTTATAGGTGAAGTAAAAACTGCAGAAAATAATAGAAATAAAAAAATTACTGGTGAAGGTGTAAATAATTCTAATATTGTTAAAGTATTCCCAGATGATAAGACCGCACCATCACGTCATGGAATGGTTGTGGCAAATAGTTATGAAGTTGATGGACCTATTCTGGCAGAAAAAGCACTTAGCACTGCTCAGCAAAAGTTTATGGGTATGGTTCTCGCAACCAAAAGAGGTAAAAAGGCACCATCAAAAGAAGTTGCAAAGGCTGCTTCAGAAATGAGCGAAAAGGAAGCAAAGAAGTTTGCTAAAACTAAGCATAAGGGTCTTCCAAAGCACGTTGCAAAAGAAGAAAAAGAATGTGGAAGTGAGGAAGATCCAAGGCAAATGAAGACTAAAAGAGACAAAGCAAGAACTGCTCTTGGATTAATGGGAATCAAGGCTTCTTATGAACCAGAAGGTAATGTAGTTTCTGATGGTTATGATAGCACCTACGGTAGAGGTGAAAGAGGAGAGCCAAAAGGAACTCAGAGACAAAAAGTTGATCCAGAAGCTTGGGAAAAAAGTAGAAAGCAGTGGGAAAAAATGTATCCAGATATTTACAAACCAAAAACTCCAGAAGCAAAGGTAAAGAAAAATACACATACTAAAACTGCTTAAACATAAATAACCCAGGATACTCTTCACATGGAGGACATCATGGGTGCAGTAGTTGCTGTGGTAAAACCACTTTTAATTCAAATTGCGACACATCCAGCAGTTAAAAATCTTGTACTTGATCTTCTTAAAAAGTATGTTGATAGTACAGATAACAGCATTGATAATGCTGTTTATGAGATGGTTAAAGATCTTCTCTTTAAACCACAAAAATGATTACTTGTTTTGTAACTAATTGGGGAGTAACTATTATTCTTGGTCTATTGTTAACTGCTTCAGAGTGGTTAGCAAAAACAAAAAGATTTGAGGAAAATGGATTACTTGATTTAATAACTCATTTTTTAAAAATTATTTTACATAAAGGAGACAAAAAGTAAAAGTCTCCTTTTTTTATAAATATCAATATAAAGAAATTATAGGGTAAGAAACATGTCTCTTTGGGGCAATAAGGATTTAATTGGACAAACTGGAACGGTTTTTATTAACCTCAGCACAAAAACTATAACTGGAACTGGAACCACCTTTGCTACAACTGGATTTGAAGTAAGTGAAGGTGATGTAATTGTAGTTGGTGCCGGTGCCACTTATGGACACGCAGTTATTTCTTCTGTTACAAGTAATACTGTAGCTTCTATCGCTAGCACACAGTTTTTAATCCCTCACTCTGTTACTGGAATTATTACTGGTGCCTCGTATTTTGTTACACAAAAACCAATTTCATCTATTGAAGATGGACAGTATGTAGCACCTGATGTAAAATCAAATAAATATTCTGCTGTTTTTGGTGTAGATGTGGCAGAAACTGCTGCTGCCAGAACAGCAACAGTTGGTGGAAAGGCAGGTGCTTATGGTGTTGCTCATGCTGGTTGGGTTGGTGTTACAACTTATGTGGACACTCATGGAAATCTTAGAGTTAAGAGTGAAACATTAGTTGCGGGAAGTATGATTAGCGGTGATGCAACTGATGACACTAGATATCCAGATTCTTGATAAAAATTTATGAAATTTGATGAATTGAATGAAAACAATTATTTGTTATTTGCTATAAAATTTTATGATAATCCTCAGTCTGCGACTAAAGAAGACTTTGATAACGATTTAAAAAAAATACGTTATATTAAAAGACTTCTTAAAAAATATAAGCAGACTGGGGAACTTAAAGTGCATTTGATATTAAATCATTTAATTGTTCTTTTTAATGTTTTTAATGATGCAGCGATTCCTTTATTATTTTATAGTTTAGATAAAGATCTTTGGCCAGCAATAAAAAGTTTTCTGATTTTTTTAAATAGAATTCCAGAGTATCCAAAGACAGAAATAGACAATATAAAAGAAGATAAAAACTGTTTGACCCAACTTTATTTAATCTAATGGACAAAGTAGATAAACTAATAAATCTAATTAGACTTATAAAAGAAGAAGGAATGGGAGTTTCTTCTGGTCCAGTTAACGCCACTAACAAATCCGGAGAAATTAATATCGCTGGATTACCTCCCGACACCCCTCCCGTGTTTAAAAAAAATAAAAATTATGCAAAAGGTGGTAGAGGGTCTCGTAAATGGTGGTTACAATATTTAAGAGGTAATTAAAAATGTTTTCGCAAGAATCAAAATTAGCGGTTCTTGAATCTAAACTTGGTATTTACGAAGACTTATCCCGCGAAATGCTTTCAAAATTAGAAGCAGCAGTAGACAAAATTTCTGAAGGTAACTCGCGCATTGCTACAATTCTTGCTAAACATGATGAGAGAATAGAACAAAGTATGAAAAATGATGATCTTATTGTTAAGATGATTGATGAACTAAAAGATCATAATGATAAAGAACATAAAAATATAGAAGAGAGATTTAATAAGATTGAGGAAAAAATAGAAGATCTTAAAAAGTTTAGGTGGCAAGCAGGGGGAGTTCTTGCGTTTGTGGTGGTTGGTGTTGGAGTTGTAAATGCATTTGTTCCGAAACTCTTGACGACAGCACCTCAACAGGTTATAATAGAGCGCACAAAGTAAAACCCTCTTGTAATGGATTTTGTTGATTCCAAGTATATTGGTCTAGTTTCATCACGTCTTCAAAAATTTAAAAGGGTCAAATCGGATCTCTACAACTTCCGATGCCCTATTTGTGGTGATTCTCAAAAAAACAAGAACAAGGCAAGGGGATATATTTACCCTGTAAAAAATAATACTAACTTTAAGTGCCACAATTGTGGTGCTAGTATGTCATTCAATAATTTTTTAAAGGAACTTGATACGATATTATATAAACAATACACTCTAGAAAAGTTTAAAGAAGGACATACTGGTCAGAATTTTGTTGTTGAAGAACCAAAATTTGAGTTTACTAAGCCATCTTTTAAAAAAAAGTTAGATATTCCTAAAGCATCTGAAATTTCTATTGCAAGAGAGTATCTGGAAAAAAGAAAATTAAATCCCGAAAAGTTTTATTTTGCTAACAAATTTAAAAAATGGGTAAATACTCAAAAGCATACTTTTGATATTATTTCAAAGGATGAAAGTCGTATCATTATACCAATGTATGATGTTGAAAATAACTTAATCGGTTTTCAGGGAAGGGCACTAGGTCCAAACCCTGTTAAATATATTACTGTGATGCTTTCCGATGATGCCCCAAAGATTTATGGACTCGACCAAATTGATTCTTCAAAATCCATTTACATTGTTGAGGGACCCTTCGATTCCACGTTTGTTCAGAATTCTGTTGCTATGTGTGGGTCCGATGTTGATATTGGGTCGTTTGGTTGGAGCGATTATATTTATGTTTTTGATAACGAACCTCGCAATAGAGAAATCGTCAACAGAATATCAAAAACCATCAATAGAGGTGAAAAAGTAATTATTTGGCCATCATCTATTGAACAAAAAGATATCAATGATATGGTTCTCGCTGGACTTCATATCATGGATGTGTTAGAATCAAATACCTATTCTGGTTTAGAAGCAAAAATTAAGTTTAACAATTGGAAAAAAATATGAGCAACGGAACAAAAGTTATTAAAAGAAATGGTAAAACTGAATCTCTTGATTTAAACAAACTTCACGTTATGGTGGAGGAAGCATGTAAGGATCTTGCTGGAGTTTCTGCCAGTCAAGTTGAGATGCAATCTGGTATACAATTTTATGATGGTATTACTACTGCAGAGATTCAGGAGATCTTGATTCGGTCTGCTTCTGACTTGATTGATCTGGATCACCCAAATTATCAGTTCGTTGCTGCTCGTCTGCTGCTATTTGCCCTTCGTAAGCAGTTGTTTGGTCGGATGCACGAATCACCAACTGTCAAGCAGCACGTAGAACGTTGTGTAGGTAGAGGTGTGTATGATCCTGAGATCTTATCAATGTATTCTGATGAAGAATTTGATAAACTTGAGTCGTTTATTGATCATAGTCGTGACTATTTGTTCACTTACGCAGGTTTACGTCAGGTCGTTGACAAGTATCTCGTGCAGGACAGAAGCACTGGAGCACTTTATGAAACGCCGCAGTTTATGTATCTTTTGATTGCGGCAACTATTTTCTCAAAGTACCCCAAAGAAACACGTTTAGATTACGTTAGAAGGTATTACGATGCAATATCAAAGCACAAAATCAACATTCCAACCCCCATCATGGCGGGAGTGCGAACGCCACTTAGACAATACGCTAGCTGTGTCCTTGTTGATGTTGATGACACCCTCGATAGTATCTTTACTAGTGATATGGCAATTGGCCGCTATGTTGCACAAAGGGCGGGCATCGGTATCAACGCAGGTCGCATCCGTGGCATCAACAGCAAAATCCGTGGTGGAGAGGTACAGCACACAGGCGTTGTCCCATTCCTCAAAAAGTTTGAAGCAACTGTCCGATGCTGCACTCAAAATGGCATCCGTGGTGGATCAGCAACTGTCCACTTCCCGATCTGGCACCAAGAAATAGAAGATATTCTAGTATTAAAAAATAACAAAGGAACCGAGGATAACCGAGTTCGTAAGTTAGACTATAGCATCCAAATCTCCAAACTCTTCTATGAGCGATTTATTCAAAACAGAGAGATCTCACTCTTCTCTCCACACGACGTTCCTGGTTTGTATGATGCTTTTGGCACTGATGGATTTGACGACTTATATGTTAGTTACGAACGAGATGAGTCTATTCCAAGAAAAACTATCGGAGCTCAAGAACTCTTTTTGGATCTTCTGAAAGAGCGAGCAGAAACTGGTCGTATTTACATTATGAACATTGACCATTGCAACTCTCACTCATCTTTCTTGGATAAAGTTGAGATGAGCAATCTGTGTCAAGAAATTACTTTGCCAACCAAACCACTCCAACATATTGATGATACTGATGGTGAAATCGCTCTTTGCATTCTTAGTGCAATCAATGTCGGAAAAATCCGTGACCTTGAAGACCTTGAAGTACTCTGTGATCTTTCTGTGCGCTCTTTGGATGAACTTATCGATTTCCAGGGATATCCCGTCAGAGCAGCGGAAATTGCTACCAGAGCACGTCGTTCTCTGGGTATAGGATTTATTGGTTTAGCACATTATCTTGCTAAACATGGTGAGCACTATGATGATCCTGGGGCTTGGAAACTAGTTCATGACTTGACAGAAGCGTTCCAGTATTACCTGATTCAGGCAACAGTCAATCTTGCTAAGGAAAAAGGTGCTTGTGAATATTCACATCGCACCAAGTATTCTCAAGGTATCCTCCCAATCGATACTTACAAAAAAGATGTAGATGAAATCGTTCCAAATGAATTAAAATATGATTGGGAATCTCTTAGAGTACAGGTCAAACAATATGGAGTTAGGAACTCAACATTGTCCGCACAAATGCCATCGGAGAGCAGTTCCGTTGTGTCAAACGCAACAAATGGAATTGAACCACCTCGCGGATACTTGTCCGTTAAGAAGTCGAAAAAAGGACCTCTTAAGCAGATTGTACCCCAGTATCAAACTCTTAAGAATAATTATACGCTTCTTTGGGATATGCCTAGTAATCGTGGTTATATCAATATTGTTGCTATTATGCAAAAGTTCTTTGATCAAGCGATTTCTGGAAACTGGTCGTATAATCCAGAAAATTATGCCGATAATGAAGTTCCTACTTCGGTAATGGCACAAGATCTCTTGACTACATATAAGTACGGCTGGAAAACCAGTTACTATCAAAATACAAATGATATGAAGAATGATGAGGTTGAGGAAACCCGTCAATCACTTGAAACTTTAATGTCCGAAATTCTAGAATCAGAGGAGGAAGATTGTGAGTCTTGTAAGATTTAAGACAGGTTTAGAGGATAAAAAAATGGTCGAGTCAATGACTGTTTTTAACTCTCAGGAAGTAGATACCAAAAAGCAACCAATGTTTTTTGGTCAACCACTAGGAATACAGAGATACGATTCTTACAAGTATCCAATTTTCGACAAATTAACAACACAGCAACTGGGTTATTTCTGGAGACCCGAAGAGGTATCTCTTCAAAAAGATCGTAGCGATTATCATATGCTACGCCCAGAGCAAAAACACATCTTTACTAGCAACCTGAAGTATCAGGTGATGTTGGATTCAGTTCAGGGTCGTGGTCCTGGTATGGCGTTTGCGCCTTATTGTTCCCTTCCCGAACTGGAAGCGTGTATGAAGGTATGGGAGTTTATGGAGATGATCCATTCCCGTTCATACACTTATATCATCAAGAACGTTTATTCAGACCCATCTGAAGTGTTTGATACTATCTTAAAAGAAGATCGTATTATGGAACGTGCCGTGAGTGTAACACAGGCATACAATGACTTCATTAATAGTGCTCATCGCTATGATAATTCTGAAGAATGGGTTCACGCTTTGGAACAAGTTCCATATGCACAAGAGGCAAGATATGAACTCAAACGTAAACTGTTCAGGGCAGTTGCAAACGTTAATATTCTTGAAGGTATTCGCTTTTATGTCAGTTTTGCTTGCAGTTTTGCTTTTGGCGAACTCAAGCTTATGGAGGGAAGTGCAAAGATCATCTCACTGATTGCTCGTGATGAGAACCAGCATCTGGTTATCACTCAGAACATTATGAACAAATGGAAAGAAGGTGATGACCCTGAGATGGCAAAAATCTGTAAAGAAGAAGAACAGTGGGTTTACAAAACCTTTGAGAACGCTGTAAATCAGGAAAAACTTTGGGCAGAGTACCTGTTCAAAGATGGTTCTATGATTGGTCTAAATGACAAATTATTACAGCAGTATGTTGAATGGATTGCAAACCGTAGAATGAAGGCAATTGGTCTAAAACCACTTTATGATATTCCTGCAAAGAACAACCCACTTCCTTGGACTGAGCACTGGATTTCTTCTAAAGGACTTCAAGTTGCTCCCCAAGAGACAGAAGTTGAGTCCTACATAGTAGGTGGGATTAAACAAGATGTTACCAAAGATACTTTCTCAGGATTCCAATTATGATGAATGGTGTGAGCAGGCAATCCTGAACGCATACAAAGAAGCAGCAGAATGTGATGAATTTCTGTTTGGTGATTATGATTACTCTAAAGAATGGTTAAAGGATATTGAGGGTCGATGACCCTCTTTTTTTATAAATATCTAAAAACGCGAAGATAGATGAAGACGTTTAGAGAGTTTCTTAGTGAAAATGCCGTAAAGGCACAGCAAGCTTGGCAAGATTGGATGAAAGCAAACCCTCAAGAATTTTCTAAAGGTGGAAGATTTTATGAAAGAGGTAGTAGTGAAAAAACAACTGCTGCTGCCAAAGAATTTATGAAAAGTTATATGAAGACTGGAAAACCACCAGCAGGATTTGATGTTAAAAGTACTAAGGTTTCTGGGCAAGATATAAGATCTGGGAGTCAAACACGTTCTCAAACAACACCTAAGAAACCAACAGGAACCTCTCAAACGCCTCCTAGAGGCACTCAAACGGGCACTCAGGCACCTCCTAAGCAACCTAAGGCATCTACTCCCCCACCACCAAAAACCGAACCTAAGGCGACTCAGGCACCTCCTAAGCAACCTTCAACTTCTTCTGCACCTCCTTCCAAACCACCTACTCGTAACGTTCCAGCACCCACTACAACGCCTGCTGCGGCACCACCAAAAGGTCCAGGACTTCGCACACGTTTAGGTAATATTGCAGGACCTGCAGCAAACGTTGCTGGTGCTGCTATGGATTATAAAGCAAGAAGAGAAGCAGGACAATCAAGGCAAAGAGCAGCAGGTGGAGCTGCTTCACAACTGGCAGGATATGCAGCAGCAGCAAGACTTGGTGCTATGGTTCCCGGACCACCAATTGTTAAAGGTGCTGCTGCAATTGGTGCTGGAATATTAGGCGCAGAAAAAGCTGGACAGGTATATGATTACGTGGCAGATAAAACTCGCCCAGCAAGACAAGCAACAGCAAAGGCAACTGGATTTGATAAGTTCCAACAAAAAAATGAATTAATTAAAAATGCAAAACCTGGTGGTGGATTATCTAATGTTGCAAGAGCACAACAAACTATAGATACTAGAGCAGCAAGACAAGTTGCCGCCAAATCTGGTGCTTATGGTACAAGACAGGGATCTGCACTCACGGGTATTGGTGGAAAAACTACTACTAGCAGAGATGCCAAAGGTGCTGCATTCATGAGTACAGGTGCAGGAAAACAAAGACAAACTGTTCAACTTGCAAAAACACAATTAGTTCGTGATCCAAAAACTGGTAAGCAAGTAGTTGGTGATTTGGCATTTAAAGGAGGCAAGGCAACTTATCTAGCAAGACCTTCTGTTGCCTCAAGAGATACAAGCCTTGCAGCAAGGCTTGGAAGAGCACTCAATATTGGTAGATATTCTAAAGCAGCAGAAACTCAGGCGGCAAAGCAAGAGTATAGAACTGCTCTAAAAAATACTCAAACATATCAAAAGAAACTAGGAATTACACCAAAGGCAGCAACTGCTCAGAAACTTCCTGGTCGTGGAGTTGGTCCTAAAAAAGTGGGACCAAAATTAGTTGGACCAAAAATTGTAGGTCCTAAAAAGGTAGGAACTGGTGCCAAACCATCAGCAACTGTAAAACCAGTTTAATTAAATAAATAAATAATAATAAAAAGTATAATTTCTAATGGAAAGATTAACTGGCGGTAAGTACAGATCCTTTTTAGAATCATATGTTTCTATCTATGATAATGGAAATGATGATTTACAAGAACAAGAAAATATTCAAGAGTTTCTTCAAGTTGTTAATGAACTAGTAGAAGAGGGATATGATTTAAGTGAATATACTTACGATGAATTATATGAGCATTATCTTAGTGAGGGCGGGTTAGGTACTGTATTAAAGGCACTTGGTGGTAGAGCACTTACCGCTGCTAGGGGAGCCGCTAGAACTGCTTGGAAAGGAACAGTTAAGCAAACGAAAGAAGGACCTAAAGTTATTCCTGGTGGAAAAGAAACAACTAAAGAAATACTTGCAAAAACAGGTAAAGTTGCACCTTGGGTAGCTTTAGGTCTTGCTGCAGATCAAGCACTTACTGGAGGTGCAGGAAGAGAGTGGTTAGGACGTGGCGCTCAAGCGGCAAGAGATGTAGGACACAGTATTCCGAAACCAGATAAGACACAAACAGCAAAACCAAAACCAACTCAACCAAAACCACAACAAGAAAGAAATCCTTATGGATTGAATCAAGATTTTGATATTTTTGATGCAATTAAAGGACATCTTCTTGATGAAGGGTATGCCGAAACTGAAGAGGCGGCTATTGCTATCATGGCAAATATGGGAGAAGAGTGGAGAAATAGTATTATTGAGTCAATACAGGAAAGTGAAGAAAAAGATTCTTAAATTTATTTTTTAACTTAAACTATAGAGGGTCTAAATAACCCTCTTTTTTTATAAATATTTTTACCGTAGTAATATTAAATATAAAAATGCCAAAAGTTGGAGATAAAGGACCTGGTGGAAAAGTCTGGGCAGGTGATGATTTTGGATGGCAAAATCCCCAAACTGTATGGAAAGGGCAAAAACCAGGTTCCAAAGCAGGAGAAACTAGAACTCTTCCGGGATTGGGAACAAAGGTATGGACTGGAAAAGATTATGGTTGGCAAAGTCAATCAACAATAGATGCCAGAAAAAAAGGTGCTCAACCAGCAAAACCATCTTCACCTTCAGCAACTACACCAGCATCTCCACCAACATCTAAATCACAACCATCTCCATCATCAAGTTCATCATTTACATGGGATCCAAATAAAAATATAATCGCAGCCAAAGGTGGAAAGCTTGGTATTATGGATAAAGGAGATCCTAAATCTTGGAGACAACCAAGTGAACAAGAAAAAGGTGAAATTCCTATTTCAAGTACAAATGCATTTAGAAATTCTCCAGCGGGTCAAGCATTTATAAAGCAAAGAGATGCTTTAAAGGGTACATCTTCAGCACCTACATCATCTTCAGAGAAGATTAGGAGTGGTTTACAGACGTATCAAAAACAAATTAGGACTGGTAATATTAAAGGTGCAGAAAAAACTGGAAAGGAAACTTGGGCATTAGCAAATCCAAAACTTGCTGCTGCCGCTGCTGAAAGAGAAAGAACTCGCGGAACAAGTGCAACAACTAATCCCCAAATGGCAGATTTGAAGAGTAGACTTCCTGCACCAAAAACCACTTCTTCAGGTACACCTACTCCTTCGGCACCAAAGGTAAAAACTGATACTGCTGTTCAGAGAGTTCAAACTGTAAGTCAACCTGCTGCAAAATCAATTGAAGCGGAAGTTAAAAAAAGAAACATTCCAACATTCAACACTAATAAAATAGCAACTAATTTAAGACAGTCTTACGAATACGATGCATACGATCTTGTTTTAGAATATCTTTTTGACAATGGACATGTGGATAGTATTGAAGAGGCGAACTACGTAATGTTACAAATGGATGAAAACACTATTGGAAGTATAGTTGAAGAGAAGATCAATGAAATTACCACTTGATGAATTTGGTCATTAAATTATAGCATACTTTAAGCACTCTTGACAGGGTGCTTTTTTATTGCTAGAATCGCTTTGCTAAGGTTGAAGGATAAATAATAGCTCTTAAAGATTATTATATGAGATATGAAAATACTTGGATCTATAAAGGAAAAACATTTGATTCAAGTGATATTCAAGATTATTTTGGTTTTGTTTATCTGTAATATTTTATTTCAAATGCTGTCTAATTTTTTATCCAGATCAAACCGTCTTTTAATTGTTGTTTGTATTTCTGATATCCTGCTTTATTATCTTTCATCCATTCATTTACACTTAACCAACTTTTAGATCCATTAGTAACTTCATTTCTTCTGGAATTTAAAAGTTTTTCTTTATGTTCTTTGGCAAGAGTTGTTCCATACATAGGGTTTCCTTCACCAGAAAACATTTCACTTAATTTTTGTCTAACCTCTGGTCTTTTTGCAGGATTGTTATCACCAGTCATAAGTTTTCTTTTGTCTTCTCTATACTTATCGTTTCTTAAAACGACTTCATATATTCCTGCCCTTTCACTAACAAAAAATCTACCCTCAATATTTGTATTATAATATTCGTCAGTCATTAATACATCTCTTTTAAATTGTTCATAAGTTTCATAATAAGACATAGATTTTTTATGGGGACATATGTAAAGTATTTCTCTTAAAAAATTTTCTTTTCCAAGTAATTTAATATCTTCTTTTAATTCGTCGCAAGAACCATAATAATTTCTCCAATCACTTTCTTTCTTCTTTCTTCTTCCTGTTTTTTTATCTTTTTGGCGAGTCCAGAAGTGTTTTTTACCTACATATTTTTTTTCATTTGTTAAATTTGTAATTAGATATACGAATCCTTCCATATTTTTTGGGACTTCAATAAAGTCTTTTTCGTTATATTTCCATTCCATAAAAATATTTTCTACCTTATAATTTTTATTTATGTTTGAAAATATTTTTAAAATTTTTCCTAAATAATGTATTGGTAGAGTCACTTGACGATGGGACCCCTGCGTACTACAATAGCAATATTCTAGGACGCTACATGCGAAAAGACTATGGTAACTTTGATTGAAACTCTTCGTTTGTCTCATGATTGGGCAATTGATCGTATTCACACTCTTTGTGATTTGAATGAAGAGCACGAATATCAAAATGCATACGCAATTCAAAAAGAATTCAGTGAATGGTTAGATCCTAAAATTGAAGATCATAATATTTTCTCATTAGAATACATAGGAGAAGAAGATGACTTTAGATCTTCATAACTTTTTTAAGTTTTACGACGAAAACAATTCAAACCATGTGGCAGCAGTTCAATGGTTAGAAGATAACTTACCTGCTCAGTTTCTTGATGATTCTGAAACTGAGTGGATTGGTATGTATAGAACCAAACCACCAACTCCAGCAGTATTGGCAGTTCCATACTTTAACCAAGTAGATAATTATAGAGATGCACATAGAACTTGTAACAGTTCATCATGTGCTATGTGCCTTGCCTTCCTTAAGCCAGGCAGTATTAAAGGCGATGACGAATACGTTAAGAAAGTATTTGCTATCGGTGATACGACTGACCATGCGGTACAGACAAAGGTTCTGGCAGGTTATGGAGTTAAGTCACACTTTAGTTACAATCTTTCTTTTGCTGATATTGATAAGAGTCTTGATGCTGGGAAACCTGTTGTTATTGGTATCCTTCACAGGGGTTCTCTTTCTGCACCTACTGGTGGGCACATGTGTGTTGTAATTGGTAAGACTCCAGATGGTAAAGGATATTATGTCAACGACCCATATGGTTCTTTGAACGATAATTACACTGGTCCTGTGACTAACGGTAAGAAGACGATTTATACAAAAGCAGTTCTTAAGCACCGTTGGTGTCCAGGAGGCAACGATGGATGGGGAAGAATTTTCGATTAATTTTAAAAGAAAGATCTTACAAAGAATAAGAGATCTTACAAATCATGGAAAACATGTAGAAGCAAATCACCTTTATCAAAAATATTTCGGAGGTAACAATGGCAAGAATTGATTTACATAACTTTTTCAAATTTTATGACGAGAAGAACCCCAACCACGTTAAAGCAGTTCAATGGTTGGAAGATAATCTCCCAGTCAAGTATCTAGAAGATAATGTTGATTGGGCAGAAATCTATAGAGGAAAAAAGTCTAGTGCTGCACCAGCATCTTCTCCCGCTGCTGCAGCTTCTGTATCGGGTGGTGATGATGTTCCACAAATGGGTATTAAACTCATTAAAGAGTTTGAAGGGTGCCATTTAAAGGCATATCCTGATCCTCTTTCTGGTGGACTTCCAATCACTATTGGTTGGGGTTCAACTCGCAAGAAAGATGGATCACCATTCAAAATGGGTGATACTCTAACTCAAGCTGAAGCAGATCAACTTCTTATTGATCAATGCAAAAAGGAGTTTCTCCCTGCTTTAAGAAAAATCCCACATTGGAATGAAATGACAGATGGAAAAAGAGGCGCTCTGCTCAGCTTTGCTTATAATCTTGGTGCCGGTTTTTACGGTGGTGATAACTTTAATACTATTACTAAACGCTTGAAGAATAAAGAGTGGGATCTAGTTCCCGATGCGCTTTATCTCTACAGAAATCCTGGTTCAAATGTAGAAGCAGGTTTAGCACGTAGAAGAAAAGCAGAAGGTGAAGCTTGGAAAAAAGGTTAACCTCAAACTAAGGAACAAATGGAAACACCAAACAAAAGAGAAAAGTGTATGAGCACTGTTATTCGTATTGCGATTTTGGGTTGGTCTGCTGCTCTTCTTACTGCTAGTTATGCTGGGGCTCTCGCTAAGATGGATCCCACTTTTATTGCAACTGTTTTTACTGCATCTGCTGCCACATTTGGTATTAATACAATGAAGAAAGGTGGAGATGAAGATGAAAAGAAAGAAGAAGAACCACGTAGAGAAGTGGTAGTAGAACCTACTCCAGAACCACCAGCACCTGAAATTGCTGCTGCAGAACCAACTCTTGAAGAAAGAGTTGAAGTATTAGAAGGTCAAGTACAACCCCGTACAGGAGGAGCATAATGGCAAAATCGGCAAACAAAGGTAAAAAAGGATCTGGTGGTGCCGGATCTGCTAACAATAAAAAGCAGAACTCTGGAAATGCTAATGCTAAAAAAGCAAAGAATGGAGGAAAGAAAAAATAATGTTACTAGAAATTTTTATTGCTGGTAATGTTATGATTGGACCTGACTTATGTAAGGTCGACTTTATCAATAATGGACAACTTTATACTGTTGAATACAAATGCCAAGAGAATGGAACACTCCAAAGAGGGAGTGTTGGAATGCTCCAATCCATCAAATACTAAAAGCAATAGACAATCATACCCGTCTTCACATGGAGACGGGTGATTTTTGGCATGAAGAACAGGCCCAGATGTTGAGAAAGTATGTAAAAGATTTGAAAGTCTGGATTCATAAACAAGAAGGATGGTGGGATGAATGAAAAAAATCCTAACAGCAATCGGTTTATCTTTAACTCTAACATTTCCAGCAATTGCCAATTCTTTAATACCTACACAACCAACAGTAAAACCATATAGTCTAGCAGCAATGGGTTGTATGATCCTCCTAGAATGTACTGAGGGAGTAGAAAAACTCACAGTAGATTCTGAATTACTAAAGGATCCAGACTTTGATCCATTTAGAGAAGAACTAAAAAGAATTATTACTGCTCTTGATAGTGTAAATGTTCCAGTATACGTTGCACCAGAAAGATACTTTACTCCGAGAACAGTAGGATTATATAAACCAAACTATAATCGTTTCTTCGTAAATGAAACTCTTCTTAAAGATCCAAGAGAGTTTTTAGGAACAATGAGACACGAGGGATGGCACGTTGTTCAAGATTGTATGGGTGGAGGATTGCAAACATCCTTCATGGCGCAAGTGCATCAAGATAGTGAGATTCCTACTTGGTTGATGAAAAATACTAGATTGACATATGAGTCTATGATGCAAAGTCGTGCTATCCCTTGGGAAGCAGATGCTAACTGGGCAGAAGAACAATCAAATGTTACTGCTGAAAAGTTAGAGATGTGTTCCAAAGGTCCACTTTGGGAACAAATTAGACCAACACCAATGACTATGGATTGGTTGATTGGTTGTGGATGGATGAAACCACAAGAGGGTAAATATCCTTATTATCCAAATAAAAAAGTAGAGTATTGTACAGAAGGTAAATATTGATGGACTTTCCATGGGGAGTTGTAACTATATTGAGTTGTGGACTTATTTTTACACTATATGTAATTTACTACATATTAAAACTAGCACACGAGGAAATGAAAAATGAAGAACCTAGCAATCATTCTATCAGCGACAAGTCTGGCGATTAGTGGGGCACTTTGTTATGGTGCGTATGTGACTTATAAAAAAGCAGAGGCAATTCTTAATAATCCAGAAGAATTTGTTGGAAAGGTTGTTGAAAATCAAGTTAATAAAGCATTTGAAAAATTACCTATTCCTAAACTAAATACTGAGAAGTTCAAATTACCATTCTAATGTCTGATAAAGATCCTTATATTTACAGAATACGTTCAGTTCATAAGGTAGTAGATGGCGATACCATTGACGCTGATATTGATCTCGGTTTTGATATTTCTCTTTCTAAGCGCATCAGATTAGCGGGAGTTGATACACCAGAGAGTCGTACAAAAGATGAGGCAGAGAAAAAACTTGGTCTTGAAGTTAAAGAATGGTTAAAGAAAAAATTGGAAGGTCAAACTGATATTATTGTTAAAACAGAACTCCCAGATTCCACCGAAAAATACGGTAGAATTCTGGGACATTTGTTTATTGGTGATAAGGAAGTATCCGCAGTCAATAAAAAGAAATCCGTCAATCAAATGATGATTGATGAAGGATATGCTTGGGAATATGATGGTGGAACTAAGAAAAAAGATTTTGCTTTATTGTTGGAAAGGAGACAAAAATAGTTTTTTGTTAGCATATTGTAACGAATTGTCTTAAGAAAACGTTACAATATGATACTAAATTATTAAATAGTAAAGATTTAATTACGGTCTTTACGAATGACCCAGGCACCAGCAAAGATTGAATCAAAAGAAGAAGTTAAACAAAAAAAAGACGAGAAAGATAATATCTTTCTCGACATACTTTATAATCTTGTAGTTCAACTCCCAGTAATTGCAGTTACTTGGATAATATCTAAAATTAATTGGGATTAAATTGATAAACGGGCAGATAGTTTTTTAGCAATTTTTTTAGCGGGAGCAAAGAGAGGTTTAAATCTTTCTTTGCCTTCTTTTGTGAATTTATCCTTTATCACATCATCAATGATAATTTTATTATCAATTTCATAGAGAGCATTGATTTCAACTTGGTCACGAATGTATTGTTCTACGTTTGAAACTTGCTCTACAAGACGGGTTCCATCTGCAGAGTATTCAAAAATATCAATGCGCCCTCCTTCAGACATTACATAATGAAGGACTGGTTTAACCTGTTTAATTTTAATTTTAAATTTATTCTTCGTTGCTTCTTTAATCAAAGGTTCGGCAGCATTCTTCAATGCATTTAGAACTGTTGTAGATGCAATAGTTGCAGCAGTTGTAACTACTGCGACAGCACCAGCCGTAGCAACAAGAGAAGGATCAGGTAAATTAATATCGATTCCACCGACAGTAAAAGTAGGTTGAGGTTTATCTGTTGGAACTTCTACAGCTGGTGTAGGAGTTTGGGTAGGGGGGGTTTGAACAACCTGAGGCAATTGGGGAGGGGGAGTAGTATCAGGCAACCCCCTTGTTTTTTCTTGTTGTTCTTGTGCTTGCTTTTCACGTTCTGCTTTTACTGCAGCATCAAACTCTGCTTGAGTTGGAACATTAATGATGGGATACTTAATTGCAGTATTTGGAACATTAACAACTGGAACTTCCAATCCACGAATAAGAGGTGGATCTACATTATGAACATTTGGTTTATCTATAGTTGAAATTATGGATGGACCAGGTATTCTGTTTATGTTCGCGTTTGGCACATTAATCGGATTATTTCCGATTATAGATTTTAAATTTGCATTATTAATTTGTTGTATTGGTTCCATTGACCACATCCTCAACTCTTGGATATTTCACAACAACATCTGCACAAACTTTGTAGTAAGGACTATCTGGATGGAACATTACTCCATTCTTATATGCTTCACCACACTTCAATAATCTTACAAGTTCAAAATCTAATCTTGCTTTATCTGTTTCGGCTTGCTGCCTAGCAATTTCAGTTGCCGCTCTTTTCTTACATAAATCCATTAGATTGGTGTCTAATGGAATATTGAAACCAGCAGAAATTCCCCAGTTCCCATTGCGTGAAGCAAAAGTTTCTGGGTCATCGCTAGAATTATTACTACTCATAGCAAATGGAGATATTGAAAAAGTTGCACCCTGACAACTTACCCCACCACCATAAGTATTGAGTGCATATGGACCTTGAAGGACTTGAACTGCTTGATTAGTTACATTTCCTGTAGCACTTGCACTTGGACCAGCGATATTTGTATTGCTGGGCGCAGGGGTGCTTTGAGCAAATGCAGTTCCTGTTGAGATTATTGTGTAAAGACAGATATTGATGTAGTGGATGATTGGGTTTCTGTGGTGCGATCTATCCATGTTTCTTTTGCCACTCCAGGACCGAGATAAGTTTCACTGAACTGGAATGGAGCACCTTGAGTCATAATTGAATAATTAGCTCCTTTACGGGGTACACCAGGTATATTAATATTTGTTCCAGTTACAGTATAAGATTCGCCAGTTGTATATTCTACTTGACGAATAGTTTCTATTATTTTTGTAGTAGATTCTGTTGTTGCATTGATTGTGCCTCTAGTAAAATTAGGCACAACGCTTTCGGCATAAACGGGAGTACAAGTGACTCCCGCTGCTAAAAGCAAAGCGGGAGTTAAATGTCTCATTTGAATACGCTTAATTCAATGGATCTTTGGGCAGTAGCACTTGTGCCAGCACCACCAGCAGTGATGGTAGGGACACCAGTTGGGGAAAGGGTACCCGCAAGAGATCCTTTATCACCACCAACTTGAGTTACGCTATTTCCATAAAGATTTGGAGATCCAATTACACCATTTGTAACTGTTTGATTAGTAACTGGTGTATCTGCAGCATTAAAAGTTTCTGAGAAACTAAATGCTTGACCTGGAGTATTAATATCATAGGTTCCAGCACCACCCACACCACCAAAAGATGTAGATTGGATATTGGTTCCTGACGCTGAATAGGAAGCACCAATTCTGGTTGATTGAACAGCAGCACCATCAACTTTCAATTGAACGGAATCAGTGATTTTTGATGTGATTTCAGCAGCATTAACAGGGATTGCGAAGAATAACGAAAAGGCTAAAATAAGTCTTTTCATTTTCTTTATGTTAGTAAACACTAAAGTTATTTATTGAAAAAAATGCTATACTTGACAAAATATAAATAAAAACTTATTATGGAAAATCCCTTATGGGGGTCCCTGTTATGAGCAGGGTTTTTTACTATGAGTCTTTGACTTGAAATTAGAGCCGTGGGCGCTGCCCCTGAGAAGGGGAACCTCTCCTTTGCCTATACGGATGTAGAGTTCAATTAAAATTAATGCAACAATTCTTTACTGTAGCCATGCCTCTCTTGGCAACGGTTACAACCAATATGGCATCACTGCCTTTCTCTAGTTATAAACTGCAAGGTCCTCCACCACCAGTGGATACAAAACCTTATTCAATTATTAAAGAGTTTGAACCTGAGAAGACAGCAATCCTAGAGGTTGCTCCCGAAAAGCCAAAAGAAAAAAGGCTAATTTGTAAAGGGTGTTCACAGTATGAACAACTTGCTCTGGATTATTTCCAAGATCAAGGGATTAAAGACAGAAACGCCCTTGCTACTATCATGGGCAATATTAAGCAAGAATCTATGTTCGTGCCTAATATTTGTGAAGGTGGTAGCAGGACCAGTTGGAATAACTGCTACGGCGGTTATGGACTGATCCAATGGACATCTGCCAACCGTTATTATGGATTGGGTGATTTTGCTAGAAAGTTTGGTGGTTCTCCATCAAACATTCACACGCAACTTCGTTATCTTACGAATGAAGTTCAATGGAAACGAATTGAAGACCGAATGAAAACTCCTGGTAAGTCTATTGATCGTTACATGAACTATGCGTATAGTTGGATTGGTTGGGGCATTCATGGTGCCCGTACATCTTATGCACATGAGTATGCTAACCGACTGATCACGGTAGAGGTTTGATACAATAGAATAAATAATTAAGGGAGAATTAATTCTCCCTTTCTTGTATACATATAAAAGTAAAAATTAATTGGAGTACATTATGTCAACTACAGTACAACAAATCACTGATGCGGTAACTACTTGGCAAACTGAAGATGAAAAGTTTGTGAATGGAAATAGTGCAGCAGGAACTCGTGCTCGTAAGGCACTACAAGAACTTTCTAAACTCGTTAAAGCGCGTAGAATGGAAATTTCTGAGGAAAAAACTGCTCGTAAAGCGGCAAAGGCTTGACGAGTGAGGGATAACCCCCTATAATACTCTCATGGGCAGGCGAGGTTCCAACCCTCCTGTAAGACCCGCCCCTCCTATGCCTCTCCACGATGCACAACCCAGGAGGTTTATGGGACTGTCGCCTATTGGTTAAGGCCCACTGCTTATAACGGTGTGAACAGAGTTCAATTCTCTGCAGTCCTACTTGATAATCTTAAAGATTATCTTATTGTCTCAGTAGCTCAGTGGAATAGAGCAACCGCCTTCTAAGCGGTCGGTCGTTGGTTCGAATCCAACCTGAGACGCCAGGGGAATTAGCTCAATTGGTAGAGCAGCGCCTTTGCAAGGCGGAGGTTAGGAGTTCGAGTCTCCTATTTTCCACTTGACTTTTTTACGAAAAAGTCTTATAAATAAAACTACTTAGGTCGAAACAATGTCTTACCAAATGCCCACAAAACAGTTTAGCAATCCCGATTGCCGTTATTGGCATATTGAGGGTGCTCCCCTGTTTGCGAGTATGGTAGGTCAAAGTTAAGAACCATCCATAAAAGCAAAAGAAAGGGGAGAGAAACCAAAAGTTTCCTCCCCTTTTTTGTTGCTTGGGACAGTTTCCTAAGTGCCACAACCCACTTGATCCCAATCTGGTTCGGTGGTATTCTTAAAGGGTGGTTGAGAGATCACCACCAGCACCTTGACAATTTAAACCTTTAATGGGTCTGTAACTCAACGGTAGAGTAACGGGCTTTTAACCTGGAAGTTGTGGGTTCAAATCCCACCAGACCCATTTGGGAGAGTGGCTACTGTTGGCAATATGTGTAGCAGCGGTCTGTAAAACCGTTACTTAAGAACCATCGGGGGTTCAATTCCCTCCTCTCCCACTTGTCTCTGAGGCATCAGAGACACCGCGAGAACTTGCTTGGTGGCTATTCTAGAAAGGGTGGTTCGATTCCACTGTTCTCGCTCATGACCCTATAGTGAAGTGGCTATCACGCATCTCTGTCCAAGATGTATCACGGGTTCAAATCCCGTTAGGGTCGTTGAAGGTAAGGAAAGAAAAAAGGAGCATGGGAGTCGGTGACACTTCTGAAACGCACGACGCATACCGCACCTGCCTTCACGCATTTCTTAGAGTTTGCCAGTGTGTAGAGAAATGTTGTAGCAAGAACTGGAATTGGGGAGGGATTTCTAACCACCATCGGATGATGGCAGGATTCATAAGGCTACG
>JACCDY010043709.1_pt1 | contig 58929 bp, 49 predicted proteins | sample 7446391 | NCBI WGS metagenome assembly JACCDY01 (sample SAMN15323451, study PRJNA562643) | freshwater metagenome | isolation source: river surface water | place: USA:Blue River Watershed | collected 2017-08-18
AACGAAAACAATTTACCTGTAGAAATGAAATGGACTGCACAGGACGGTAAAATTGAAAATCAACCTGCCAGTGCTTTTTTACTTTCTATATGGGATCCTGCAGAAAAAAACACCATGAAAATTGATTTATGGACAAAAGACATGACAATTGAAGAGATGAAACAATTTTTTCATCAATCTTTGTTAACCATGGCTGACACGTTTGAAAAAGCAACTGGAGAACATTTAATTTCAGAAGATTTAAGAGATTATTGTTATCATTTTGCTGAAAAAATGAATATTCTTCCAGAATAATTTGTATTCTTGAGTTTGTCAATGAGTTCACACGTAACATATAGCATTGTAATTCCTGTTTATAATAATCAGGAGGGTATTGCTATTCTTGTAGATACGGTTTTCTCGACTTTTAGCACTATGTCGTTCGAATTAATTTTGGTCGATGATTTTAGTACTGATTTAACATGGAAACAGCTCAAGAATAAAAAACAAGAATTTGCTGATTTGAAAATTGTGAGGCTTTCAAAAAATGTAGGTCAGCATGCTGCCACCCTGTGCGGAATAAATGAAAGTAAGGGTAAAATAATTCTGACCATGGATGATGATTTGAATGTTTTGCCAGTTGAGTTTAATAAGTTGATTTCTGCAAATGATCAAGGAAATGCTAAAGTTATCTATGGGGAATTTTCATCAGAATTAGGAGGAAAAAGAAAATTTCTAACCAACGTATACAAACGGATTTCTAAAATTGAAGGAAAAAATAAAGGAAGAGGAAGCAGTTTTCGGTTGATTGATGGTGAATTAGCAAGAACAATGGCCAGACAACATTCAAATTATGTGTTTATCGATGAGTTTCTTCTCTGGTATACGGATGAGGTTGAATTTATTCCAGTTGAAAAAAATAAGAATTGCACCTCCACCTCTCGTTATAAAACCTTTGATTTAATCAAAAAGACAGTTCATCTTATTATGTACTCCTCAGATTATCCGTTGAAATTGGTTACCTATTTAGGGTTTTCAATGAGTGCAATAAATTTACTGATTGGATTCTTCTTTATGTATCGAAAGTTTATCCATAAGATATCAGAAGAAGGGTATGCGTCATTGATTGTAAGTATTTTATTTTCAACAGGTTTAATCATATTTAGCTTAGGTATACTTTCGCAATATGTCCGTAAAATTTTGCGCAATCAACAAAATGAACCTCTTTACTACATTTCGGATAAAGAATGTTAGAGTTAGAACAATATGAAGTTAAGTTAACTCGATTAACGCTAGCAGATATTGAATTGGTTCGCAAATGGAGAAATTCAAACTTTGTGAATTCGAATATGCTTCTTTCAAAAAAAATAACCAAGAAAGAACAGTTGGCATGGTTTGAACAAATTAACAATGCATATAACTATTATTTTATTATTGAATTCGAAGGAGAAAAAGTTGGGTTGATTAATGCCAAGAATTTTAATCCTGATTTTGGTTTTGGGGAAGGAGGAATCTTTATCGGTGAGCCAAAATTTGAATCGTCTTTTGCTGCCGTTTATGCTTCTTTGTGTTTATTGAATTTTGTATTCTATGGTCTAGATTCAATAGATAGATCCCGCATTAGAATCAGGAAGGATAATGACCGCGCTATTCAATATAACAAGTTGTTAGGGTATAAAATTGTCTCAGAAAACCCCAAAGAAGAAAGTGTTTTGTTGGAATTAACACGAACGGATTATTTTAGCAAAGGAATAAAACTCAATAAAGCGGCTCAAATTTTTTGTGAGGACAAATCAACATTAAAATGGAGAGGAATTCCTTCGGATAAAAATCTACCGGAAATTAATACCTTTTTAACTACGAAAAAATCACCTTGGGCAATTCCTGCTTTTCAAAAGCACTAATCCAATCTTCCTTATTTGCTAATGAAAGGAGGAAAGGGTCATCTAAGTTCATGATTTTATACTTTGAAATTTCCTCTGCTGTGTATCCCCAAAGTGGGTTTGGAATATCAAACATCAACACTACTCGGCGTTCATTACTTTTGTTCCACGCCTCATGTTCAAATGAATCATCAAAAATGAGCAACTTGCCTTCTTCCCAATGACGTGTTTCGTTACCTACCCGGATACCACAATCAGCTGGATTGGGAACAATTAACGGTAAATGGCACCTCAGAACCATTCGTGAATATCCTTTGTGTGGAAGAATATGCGTATTTGGCTCCATATATGAAAAATCACAAGAGATCAATTCAGGAATTTGATCGATCAATTCCGTTGTTTTTTTGCAAAGTGCTCGATGAACCGGATTTTTCATCATGAAAAACAAAAATGAAAACACTTTCCATGCCTTATCCCTGTCTGCTTTGACATAGTCTGGAAAGGTACGCAGCCACTCTTGTTCGGAATTTGATGAAATTAACTGAATTAAATCTTGACGGATTACATGAAAATTTTCTTCTAAAAATAGGAGTTGTGTAAACTGCTTAGAATCGTAAAAATAACAAGGGTTTTTCGGGGTGAAATCTGTTTCCATTTAGTGATTAAAAGGAAGGTGTTCCATCAATAGTTCTATATTTTTTAACCTGTTTTTTCGTTTGAATTTGAAATCCAAGTCCAGCAGAAAACAATAGCTCATCCATTCGTTGTGAGCCAGTATTAGGACCCCTTAAGGTAGAGTTGAGGTAACTTAGATCAGCAAAAAAGTGAAAATAATCCCACACATAATAAGCTATTCCTGTTTTTAATCCAAATGATGGGGCAACATGAGTTCTTTTAACAAGAGAGAAATTATTGAAGTAACTTGTTATGGTTGTTCCTGCTTGTATTCCATTATACCATCTAAAGTTTTCTTTGCCTAGATGCTTGAAAACGCCAATGTATAGCCTGTTTTGAAATTCAGGAATAATTATTGAATTTGATCCAAAATTGGCATCAATAAATTGTATAACATCTCCACGTAAACTGTAATTTTTATCGACAACATATTCTAAAAATCCAGAAAGATTTATAGTGTTCGCGTCATTTTGTAACATTCTACCCGGTGAAATAGTGGCAGAGGCTTTTAATAATCCGGGCCGGAAATAGTAATCACTAATTAAAGGAAGTTTTTTGTTTGGATCCAATCCAGGCAATACTTGATTAAATGCAAAAGAAACGTGCATTAAAATTAATGGGATAAATAGTTTTACCATAAATCAATGAGTTTATAGGTTAGTCCAACTGTAATAAGTAAATGCCCCTCAAGACTAAACCCAGTTTCATTTTCAAAAGTTACGCCTCCTGCGTAAATAACAGGATCAATATGATTTCCTAGGTGAGTCATGTATTGACTTGTTAAGGATAAATCCATTCTTTTTGTTAAATTAACATGGGTTCCAATTCCTGCTTGAACTGCAGAACTCCATCTTTCTGCTGAATTATTTTGGGCGTTGTTCTCAACCATATATGAATAATCAAAACAATGACCAGCTAAGATATATGGTTTCAAAATTTGATTTTGTTTTAAATAAGGATAAAAAAGAACACTCCAGCCAATATGGTAGTCCGTCCTATTTGCAACGGTTCCAATGTCACTGGTCAGGTAATCAAAAAACCAATCAGTATTGACCCTTTCAGACAATTGAAGGCGAAATTGACCACCTATTCCCTTACCGAAATTATTTGTTTTACTATCATTAAAAGCACTTAATGTTGATCGTGCACCAACACTCAGTAATCCACCAGAATGATTCTTGATTTGGATATCTTGGGCTATTAAAAAGTGTGTGCCAAAGGATAACAGGCAAATAAAAAGATAACGCATAAATTAATTGATTTTTAAGAATTTTAACTTGCTTATTCCTGCCTCAGATTTAACATAAAGGTAATAAACTCCAGGTCTTAATGATTCAATATTTAACGTGTGATTATTAGAAAATTGATATTCCTTTATTAATTTTCCTTCGCTCGAAACGAGTTGACTAGAAATCAGGTTTGAATATGATATTATGGTAACGGTTGATTCTGTAGGGTTAGGGAATAATGTAAGAAATTGATTTTCTTCAGAAATACCATTGGAGCTAAGTACAGTAATATAAGAGGTGTCGGTTGAAAAACAACCATTTGAATTTTGAACGGAGTAAACAATGGCGTGTGTGCCTTCACCGGCAAGCCCCGGATGAAAAGATGTTCCTATAATTCCTGGACCGGAATAAGTTCCACCCGCTGGTGTTCCTTGAGTAACGTTAAATGCTTGACCATTCATAGGGATTTCACTGATTGATTCAGTATAGCTAATGGGCATAAGCGTGTAAAAATCAATGAAAGTAGAGTCTAGATTGGAACAGCCATTTAAATCCGTTCCTGTAACATAATAAAATCCTGATTGGACAGGTGTGAAGGGGGTATTATTAATAACATTATTAGACCATGTGAATGAACTTGCCGTTCCATTTCCTGTTAGTGTAAAAGGTTCATTTGGACAAAGAATGTGATTAGGCCCCGCATCAACGAAAGGTAATTGTAATAATTGAATGTTTTTAACAGCAGATTTAGTTCTGCATCCCTGAGCATCAATTAAAGATACGGTAAAATTACCACTGCTTGATGTTGAAATAGTACTTGTAGTGGCTCCATTAGACCAGAGGATATTCAAAGGAATCATGCTTGTTGCATAAGATAAATTGATATTGCTTCCTAAGCACACTCCCGATGGGCCTTGGATTTCCACAGGTTGATGTTTTAATAAAATAAGTGAATTGGAATTTAACTTACCGTAGCCATACCCGTAGTTTGGAGTTATTCCCGTTTGAAAATCAGCGTATGAGGATAATTGTAAGTCTGATTTAAAATCTTGATACGATACCCCACTGCATTTTTGAAGATATAATGCCGCTGATCCAGCTACAACGGGCGAGGACATGGAGGTTCCACCGTTTTTGATGTGATATCCGCCTTGTTCAATATTTGAATTATTTGCAGGATTAGAAAGATACCACATGGGTCCAGAGCCAAAAGCGAAATCACCACTAGCCGATACATCTGGTTTCATTATTCCTAAACGATTCGGACCCTTACTGCTTGAAGGAGCTAGTTGACCTGAAGGGGTAGAATTATTTACTTGCATTACATTATTTTTGTCTATGTAAGAATTTCGGTTTGTGATATTTCCAACTGAAATAACTTTTTCAGAACAATTCCAAGATGAAACAATGGTCTGCAATGAGTCAGGCATATGATAATTTGCGATGGATGGAAAATCGGAACTAGAAGGAATAGAGGTTTCAAAATCACTTAATTGTTGCCATGCTCCTCCCCAAAGATCATATTTGCCAAGACCAACTGTTTCAAATCGATATAAGTAATTCAATGAATCTATTTGGGTAAATAATGTTTGCATATGGAAATTGGGTCCAACAAACTCTCTGTATGTTTCAATACAGGCAATGCGTTGACCTAAAGAATTATAAATTGTATCATAAATCGGCAGTTGCTCCATGTTGGCGGTAAGTGCCTTAAAGGTTGTTCTACCGCGAAGACCATAGGTTGGAGCAGGTAAGTCGGCACCGTAAGCAAATGAAAAATTCGTTTCGGAAGTATCTGTCCATAAGTCGAATAAAATTTTGTTGTTCCCAATATATGTTGCTCCTGGGTTGTTTTTACACCATACAAAAGAGGTGTCTTGATTGACGTTTCCTGTGACATGATACTTTCCTTTGTTACCTGAGTTGCCAGCAGCGGCAACAACAATTCTACCCTTTGATGCATCTAATAACGAATCGATGTATTCAGCAGCTGGATCTCTCCCATCATGACTCCCAAGATATGTTCCTAGAGATAAATTAATTACAGCAGGTTTTCCAAGAGAATCTGCAACCTTAAAAATATAATCACATGCATCAGCAATCGAAAGTGTCCAGTTTGGAAGATTGAAATTGGTTTCAACAACAATTATATCGGCATCGGGAGCTGCACCTTTATTCTTGTTATTGGCACGTGCGTTACCAACTGCAATACCTGAAACGGATGTGCCGTGAGCTGAAATGGTTTCAAGACTTGTGCAAGTTCCATTATTAATTGAAGTGCTATCCCACATGGTGCCATAACCATATGGGATTGAAGGAGTAGGGGCATTTACTGTATGATCCCAATACCTAAGGACGCGTGTTTTTCCATTTGAAAATTTAAAGTCTGGATGATTGAAATCAATTCCTTGATCTACAATTCCAACAATAACGCCCTTGCCAGTATATGCTGTATCGAATCCAACCCCTTGATGTACTAAATTGATTTTATGCCTGGCAATTGCAGAATCGGCTAATACACTTGGTGGCGCAAATTCATAGTAGAAATCAGAAATTGAATTTTTATTTAACTGATTGTCAATCCATTGAGCAGAGGCATTGAAAAAAATCCAATTGGACGTAATATTTTTAATTAGGTTCGGTTCCTTGGATAGAAATGTTAAGTTCTTCGGTGTGTTTTTCACACATGCAGGAAAGATACTCGTAGGATTTTTTTTCAGTTGTTCCTTAAAAAAATACGATTTCTGTCCAACTATAGATGCAATGAAGCAAATAGTAAAAAACAATGAAACACCAATTTTTCGAACAAACATAATGTAGTTTTTAAATTACAAATAAAAGTAATTTAATTTATGTTATGTTTAATAAAATGAGGCCTAATTTTTTCCTTTAATTCCTTTTATAGATGGGGAAGAAACAGGGTGAGGCGTGCTTACTTTCGGAGTTGGTGGGTTTTTAGGAGCAGAATAAGTTGGTGTGTTATTGGTGCGTGGGGGTGTATTTGTTGTTCTACTCGGTTCGGAGTATGAAGGAGTTGGTTGCGGTCTTTCACGTTCTCTCTCAAAAGTACTATTAGTTCGATGAGGTTTTTCTATTGGTTCATTATTAATTTCTCGAGGCATTTCTCGTTCACCAATTCCTTTTCCTGAGTTATTTGTATTTGGTCCTTGCTGTATAGGAAGGGCATTACCGGTAGGTGTTTTTCCATCAATAAACTCGTGTTGGTTTGTATTTAAAGCTGGACGTCTAACTGGTTTAAAATCTACTCCTTGAGTGAAATCTGGGTTAGCTGGTACAGGGTTGGGTTCAATATTTAAAAATCCTTGATCATAAATACAACCACGCATATCAGCTGCTAAAATGCCTCTATCTTCACAATTTCTTCTTGCATTCGAAAGTTGATTCGGAGTAAGATCATCTACGGTATAATGCACCCTTGGAAAACTTCTATCTGTAAAGGTTAACGTGCTTTGTCCAATTGAATAATCAAATAAAGTTGTGTTTTGATTTACTCTCCATTCTTCTGCGAAGTTTCCGGCTAAAAAGGCTAAATATTCTTTTTCAGCATGCTGACTTATTGTTGAGTTTCCAAAAACGTTGGAGTATACTAAATGGTTGGATCGATTCAAATTACTATTGAAATCGTCATCAGGATTGTTATTTGCATTGCCTAATAAACCGATAAAATTATTTCTATCACAGTCAAAAACTTGAACTGTTACGTTTAAAAAGCTCATTGAACCGGATTGTCTCATTTCCACGTTCACCACTTCTCCTGTAGGATATGTTACCACATAGTTTCTACCGGTTAATCTTATGTTTCCTCCATGAGGCAAGTAATAAGTCCTTCCCATTAATTGGATGGAAGATCCATTTAAGCGAAGAGGTGACTGATCAAAATCAGGTCGGTTTTCTGCATAGATAGCTACTCGATCTCCACCCACATTCATTGCTACAGCAGTATTAAGTGAGAAATTATCGCTTTGAGGTTGTTGTCTACACTGTATTTCTAAATTGCTTCGAGTCGATTTAACAAGCACAAATTCACCTACCGTTTGAAAAGAGTAATTGGCACGGTCGAATGAGGTTAAATGCGGGTCCCCATATGTACGACCTGAAATGTAAGAACATCCCACTCTTCCAACAATTGAATTCATAACATTCCAGCGCGAAGCTTCAGAAGGATTAGAATTTGCATTCCTTTGAATTGTGTCAACGATTCTTGAACGCACATCGCTTGGAAGTAATTTAGCAACTTCATATGGTGTAAAGTCTTCTGGAAATGCCCTGTCAACAACGGGTTTGTTATCTGAAATATTGAAAAGACTGGATGCTAACCAATGACCTCTAACTGGATCCCAATTAGTTAGCTCAGTTTGAATTGAAGCAAAACGAGAATCAAAACTGCGTTGAGCATAAGTTGATTCTAAAAGACAAAGCGTACAAAACGCAAAAAGGAAAAAATGTTTCATATTGAATTTTTTTGATATTTATCAAATAATATGCCGTTACCTATGTTGTGAAATTAATACTTAAATTAGGAATTTACAAAGGAAATAAATCTTTTTCATACACACCAATTCCAAATAAAGCGAAATCATACTTCACTGGATCAATGGAATCAAATGATTTTAACGTTTTCATTAGTTCTTCTAATGCTTTCCAATCATCCTGTTTTCGGTCTAAAAGCCCTAATTTACGTGCATTTCTACTGGTGTGTACATCTAAGGGTAAAAATAATTCAGAAGGTGAAATACTCTTCCAAGCCCCAAAGTCAACCCCTTTAGTGTTTGGTCTAACCATCCAACGCAAAAACATGTTTATTCGTTTGCAAGCTGAATTTTGTAACGGATTAGAAAGGTGTTTTTCTGAACGAAACTCGTGAGACGTAGAGAGGAAAATTTGACGAAAATGTATGATTCTTCCTTTGATTCCATCGATTTCTGGATGTGGTTGGAAACAATTTTCTAAGCTCGGTAAAGTAGAATAAATGTATTGCAATGAGCGCAAGAAAAAATCTAAATCTACAGAATTAAATGTTCGATGTACAAAATTCGGAATGGTTTTGTTTGTAGAATAATTCATCACAAATTCGTGGGGGGAATCTTGCATTATTTTTATCAATTTTTCTCCATTATTGATAATGCTTTTTCTGTTTCCCCAGGCAATTGTTGAAATGAGTAACCCAATGATTTCTTGGTCTTCTTTTTTTGAAAAACGATGTACTAGTTGAATAGGATCATCATTGAGGAAATCAATATTTTCATATTGCGCTGCTTTACTATCAAGAAAATCTTTTATGTCTAATATATCCATTAGATTCTTGCACTTATGCTAACATGCCGTCTTTGATGGTGATTTTTCGATCAGCCATATCAGCAAGTGTATCGTTATGGGTAACAATAACAAAGGTTTGTTTAAGCTCATCTCGAAGGAAAAAAAACAGTTCATGTAATTCTTTCGCATTTTTACTATCTAAATTCCCAGAAGGTTCATCGGCAAAAATAATTTTGGGATGATTAATCAATGCTCTGCAGACCGCAATACGTTGTTGTTCACCACCAGAAAGTTCGCTGGGTTTGTGCGTTGATCTTTCTTCTAGTCCTAACATCTGTAATAAACGCAACCCTTCTTTTTTTGCATCATCCATAGATAGGCCCTTGATCAAGGCAGGAAGAATTGCATTTTCCAACGCTGTAAATTCAGGTAATAATTGGTGAAACTGAAATATAAAACCCAAAGATTGGTTTCTGAAGCTTGCTAATTTTTGTTGATTCAATTCAAAAGGATTTACACCATTTATCAGAACAGTGCCCGCATCAGGAGTGTCAAGAGTTCCTAGTATTTGGAGTAGGGTAGTTTTTCCGGCACCTGATGAACCAACGATGGAAACCACTTCTTGTTGGTTTATCTCTAAATCAATTCCTTTCAAAATGGATAATTCACCATACGATTTTATGAGTCCGGTAGCCTTAAGCATTGTTTTTAGTATCCATTTTTAGTGAATGTCCCATTTTGTCTCGCTTCGTTCGTAAGTAACTTTCATTATGTTCGTTGCTTGCGATTTCAATAGCAACATTTTCAATTATTTCTAATCCATAACCAATTAATCCAGATCTCTTTTTCGGGTTGTTTGATAATAGGCGCATTTTGGAAACTCCAAGATCTCTCAAAATTTGAGCGCCAATGCCATAATCTCGTTGGTCGGCTTTGAATCCTAGTTGAATATTAGCTTCCAGTGTGTCCAACCCTTCTTCTTGTAATTTGTAGGCTTTCAGCTTATTCATTAGCCCAATACCTCTCCCTTCTTGGTTCATGTAAAGTATTACACCTTTTCCTTCTTTCTCAATTAATTCCATTGCTTTGTGTAATTGAGGTCCGCAATCACAGCGACAAGACCCAAAAATATCACCTGTAATACATGAAGAATGAACCCTAACTAAAACTGCTTCATCTTTTGTCCAAGTCCCTTTTACCAAAGCTAGGTTGTCTTGTCCTGTATTTTTTTCTTTATAGGCATAAAGTTGAAAGTCACCAATTTCGGTCGGTAAATGCACGTCTACAATTCGATCAATTAACGATTCATGTTTAATTCGATAATCTATCAAATCTGCGATGGAAACAATTTTTAAGTCAAACTTTTTGGAAATTTCAATTAGTTGAGGTAATCGAGCCATAGTTCCATTTTCGTTTAAGATCTCAACAATTACTCCAGCAGGTTCAAATCCTGAGAGTCTGGCTAAATCCACTGCTGCTTCGGTGTGTCCGGCTCTTCTTAAAACGCCACCATCTTTGGCTCTCAATGGAAAAATATGTCCAGGTCTTCCTAAATCTTCAGCTTTAGTTGATTCATCAATCAGGGCCAAAATGGTTTTTGATCTGTCGCTCGTTGAAATTCCTGTAGTGCATCCATGACCATTCAAGTCAACTGAAATAGTAAAGGGAGTTTCGTAGGTTGCTGAGTTTTGTTGAACCATCAAATCCAATTCAAGCTCTTTGCATCTTTCTTGCGTAAGTGGCGCACAAATTAATCCCCGTCCATGTGTTGCCATAAAGTTAACAACTTCAGGAGTAGCATTTCTCGCTGCCGTAAGGAAGTCTCCTTCATTCTCTCTATCCTCGTCATCTACAACGATAACCACTTTTCCCGCTTGAATATCAGCAATTGCCTCTTCAATGCTATTTAATTTAAAATCTTGCATAATCATCACAAAGATACAACATAATATGGCTCAAAATGTTGTTGAAATTACAACCAGCAGTAAAAATTAACGTTCGAAATTGTTCAGATATTACTACCGTTTAAATTTCCTTTTTTAAATTTACAGAAATGATAAAAATGAACATTGATCAAATTACTTCTTATCTAGAAGAAATAATACCCTTGTCATCTCAAGAATCGTATGATAACTGTGGTTTGTTAATTGGAGATAAAAATAGTCAAGTGACCAATGTACTGATTTCACTAGATTGTACGGAAGCGATTGTAGATGAGGCAATTGAAAAGAGGTGTCAGTTAATCGTTTCTCATCATCCATTAATTTTTAAAGGGATAAAAAAAATAACGGGTGAAGATTATGTTCAACGAATTATCATAAAGTGTATTCAAAATAATATTGCCATATATGCTATTCACACCAATTTGGATAATTTTCGATTTGGAGTGAATCATGAAATTTGTCAACGGTTAAACTTAGTTAACGCCAGAATTTTACTACCTAAAAAGAATGGATTACTAAAATTAGTAAGCTATGTACCGCTTAGTCATGTTGAAGAAGTAACCAATGCTTTATTTTCTTCTGGTGCAGGAAACATAGGTAATTATTCAGAATGTCATTTTCGAACCCAAGGGGAAGGAACCTATATGCCGATGGAAATGTCAAAGCCTTTCGAGGGGACTATACTGAAGCGAAGTATTGTAGAGGAAACAAAACTAGAATGTATCGTTGATCAAAGTAAAATAGATCAAGTAATTCGAGAATTAAAAGCGGTTCATCCCTATGAAGAAGTTGCTTATGATCTTGTTGCATTACAAAACGCTAATTCCTACGAGGGAGCTGGAATGATTGGTGAATTAGTTGAGCCAATGAAAGAAGATGAATTTTTAGAGTTGGTGAAGGGGATTTTTGGCTGCGGAACTATAAAGTATACAAGTTTGTTAGGCAAGTCAATAAAAAAAGTTGCCGTTTGTGGTGGATCAGGTAGTTTTTTATTACCAAATGCAATTCACCAAGGAGCGGATGTTTATATCACTGCAGACATGAAATACCATGAGTTTTTTGATGCTAATGGTAAAATTGTAGTCTTCGATATTGGCCATTATGAAAGCGAACAATTTACAAAACATTTAATTGCTGACATTCTTAAGAAAAAATTTAGTAACTTTGCAATCCATTTAACGGAACGAAATACGAATCCAATAAATTACTGGTAATACATGGCAGCAAAAGCAGCAAAAAAAGAAATAGGCGTAGCAGAAAAATTAGACGCATTATTTGAACTTCAAAAAATCGATTCGGAAATCGATAAAATTCGTACAATTCGTGGTGAATTGCCACTAGAAGTGCAGGATTTAGAAGATGAGGTAGCGGGTTTACAAACTCGAATTTCAAATTTTGAATCAGAATTAAAAGAGTTAGAAACTGAGATTTCTGATCGTAAAAATGCTTCTAAGGAGTCAGAAAGCGCGATAGCAAAATACAAAGAACAACAAAATAATGTTCGAAATAATCGCGAATATGATTCTTTGTCTAAAGAAATTGAATTCCAAGAGTTAGAAATAAAATTGCACGAAAAGAAAAGCAAGGAAGCCAAATTCAAAATGGAATCCAAAGTTGAGGTGGTTGAAAGCGCCAAAACTCAGTTGGAATTTCGTATTAATGACTTAGCTACCAAAAAAGCTGAATTAGATGCTATCATTGCTGAAACACAAGTGGATGAGGATCGTTTATTGAAATCTTCAGAAAATGCGAAGAAAAACATTGAAGAACGTTTATTGTTTGCTTACGATCGTTTGAGAACAAATGCAAAAAATGGATTAGCAGTGGTTTCTGTTGATAGAGATGCGTGTGGCGGATGTTTTAATAAAATTCCTGCTCAACGTCAACTCGATATTGAGACAAAGAAGAAGATAATTGTATGTGAACATTGTGGACGAATTCTTTATCCGAAAATCGCATAAAATAAATGATATTGAGCCGTCGGAAGACGGCTTTTTTTTTGAATAATTTGAGCTATGAAATTCAACGATTATCCGATCCATCAAGAAATAAAAGATCAACTGGATCGCTTGGGCTTTGTGAGGCCAACCGATATTCAGTATCGAGCTATTCAGCCAATTCTGGATGGAGAAGATGTTATGGCGGTTGCTCAAACAGGTACGGGTAAAACAGCTGCTTTTGTTATTCCTATTATAGAGAAAATAATACGAGCCAAATCTAAACATAAGGAATCGGCTATTTATTGTTTAGTGATGGTTCCAACGCGCGAATTGGCAAAACAAATCGCGGCTGTATTTCATGAAATAGGAAAAAATTCTAAGGTGAAAACGTTGGGATTAATTGGTGGTGTAGAACAAGATTCTCAAATCAAATCTTTGCAAAATTCGGTAGATGTATTGGTAACCACCCCAGGTAGAATGTTTGACCTAATTTCGCAAGGGTTTATTAAATTAGAAAAAATTCAAGTGCTGGTGCTTGATGAGGCAGATTTGATGCTAGATCTTGGGTTTCATAAGGATATTAAGGATATCATGCGACATATTCCTTCCAAACGGCAAACGTTATTTTTTACTGCAACCATTGATAAGAAGATTAAAAAATTGGCCTACGAAGTTGTAAAAGACGCTTTAAGAATTCAATTTTCTCCAAATAACCCCGTAGCTGGAAAAGTGGATCATTCAGTAGCATTTATTGAAATGGATGACAAACGATTTTTTTTAGAGAATATCTTGAAAGAATACGAAGAGGGGAAGTTTATTGTTTTTGTTCGAACTAAAGTCAGAGCAGAAAGGGTAGATGCTGCTATGGTGCGAGCTGGACTGAAGGTGGATTCGCTACATGGTGGAATGGATCAAAAAAAGAGATTTGAGTTATTGGATCGATTTCGATCAGGAGAAAATAATGTATTAATAACTACTGACGTGGCAGCACGAGGGATAGATATTCCAGATGTTGATTATGTTATTAATTATGATTTACCTGAAAATCCCGAAAATTATGTACACCGATGCGGGAGAACTGGACGCGGGAATCGACAAGGTCAAGCAATTGCGTTTTGTAGTCCTGATGAGAAAAAATTACTTGAAGCGATAGAAATTTATACTGGAGAAGAAATCGAGGTATATCCATTAAAACAAGATGATTATCAATGGATAATTAAGGACGCGGAGGATACAAGTTATAATTGGCAAAAATTAATTAATGAAGCCAATAAGGAAGATGGAAAGGAAGAAGAATGGTAATTTAAATTTCTTTTTTATCTTTGTCTAGAATTATTCTAAATAAGAATCGTGTCGAAAATCGAAGAATCAACCTTGATCCAAAATCAGCCCATTCAAATCCAATCGGCTAATTGTTGCGATAAGAAAAAAAAGTGTTGTAAAAAGTACAAATCAAAAGGATATCCTTGCAATAAGTGTCCAAAATTTGATTAGTTTCGATACATGAAATTAATCGTTTCCTTTGTTTTTTTCTGGATCTATTTTTTAGCTTTTAATCAAATGAAGGTTACTGAGAATTTAAAATCAAGAGGAATTGTGATCTTGTCTAATTCATTGTCGATTCAGAAATTTGATGTTTTTTCTCAATTGAATTTGTCCTTTAAGCAAAACAAATTCACTTATTCCGCTGGAATGGGTGTTGGATTAAATCGAACATGTTATCAAAATCGATTTTTTCCTGAATTAGGTTTAGGGCTATCCTACCATTGTTTCTTGACAAGAATAAAACCGGATTGTCCTGTTTTCTTTGGGCCAGAAGTAAGGATAACTTATGCAATGCTTAAAATAAATGAAACACATCAATTTTCAAGTTTTTTATTAGGATATTATTTTCAAACAGGAAAAAGATGGATGTTTATACATCGAGCTGGACTCGGAGGACTTCTTGAGTCTTTTCCTATTTCCTCAGGCGGTAAATTGAATGGGTTAACGGTTGGATATCATGCATCAATTGGAATTGGCTATGCTTGGAATTAAGTTCATCCCTTTTCTTTTATTATTTTACGGTTGCAAAAAACAACCTGTTTTTTCTGGCGTGGAAGTGGTAGGACACGCAGGGATGGGGCTCTCAATGGCAAATTCTATCTATCATGACAATTCCAAAGAGGCCATTGAATTTGCACTTCAAATGATTGGTTCGGATGGAGTAGAGGTGGATGTTCAACTTTCGAAAGATGGTGATTTATGGCTTTATCATGATGATTTTCTTCAGGCTGAAACAAACGGAGAAGGATGTGTGCCATCCAAAACAAATAGTGAATTAGCGCAATTGCATTATAAAACCTGGAAAAAAGAAAAATTAATTCCTTTGGCTGATTTAGATCCTTCATTATTAGCAGGAAAAACGCTTTATTTAGATTTACGGATAGTGAATGAGTGTTTGAATCAATATATAAGTGCAGCTTCTTTGATTCAATCGCTAAATAAGATAGATTTCTTGCATTTTCAGGGCATTCAAGTGATTCTCGTTACAAATAATGTGGCTTTGGCCAATCAATTAATGGATTCTCTTTATTTAGTATACATTGATGTTTCAAATTTCGAAACTGCACAGAACATTTTAGTCGATAATCCCCTTATTCAGGGCGTTGTGATTAGAAATAATTCAATTCAACAGAATGAAGTAAATGCAATTCAAGCCTTAGGGAAAAAAGTAGTATTATATGATATGCGTTCTGCTGTGGGTATACGAAAAGCATTAAAGAAAATGCCTGATTCCATTATGTCTGATGATTTAAGGGAAGCAATTATTGAAATGAATTAATCGGGATAAAGTAAATAGTTGGCCCTCATTTTTTTAAATGCATCAAGTCCAGGTTGCCACGATTTTCTTATTTCTTTTTCCGGGGTATTGTTTTCAATCTGATTTTTTAAAGTAGAATTACCAGCCAATTTATTAAAGAAACTAGGTGAATTGATAAAAACATCTCTCCCACCAAGCATTTTTTTTGCCTTAATTAGTACTTGAATATTAAGTTCAAAAAGTGGTGGATTTAATTCGGAAGACAAGTCAATCCCTTGGCAAAGTTGATTTAAAAAAGGTGGATTTTTTGATCCCAATCGCGGAGTAGGGGTAAAACTGAATCCTGACTTAGTAAATTTCGGATGACCATACACTTCAAAAGGTCGTTCTGTTCCTCTTCCAACACTGATTGTTGTTCCTTCAAATAAACAAAGGCTCGGGTAAAATGCAATCGATTTGTCTGTTTGTAAATTAGGTGATGGGGGTATCGGCACAGAATAAAATGTTGTATGCGTATAGTTGACACAAGGAATAACATCCAGTGAACAAGTAACGTTGTTTTGTAGCCATTTTTCTCCATTAATCATTGTAGCATACTCCCCAATGGTCATTCCATATACGATAGGTACGGGATGCATGCCCACAAAAGAGGTAAATGTTGGCTCTAGCACGGGCCCATCAATATAGTGTCCGTTTGGATTAGGTCGATCTAGTAAAATTAATTTTTTGTTTTGCTCTGCGCAGGCTTCCATGACAAAGTGAAGGGTGGAGAGGTACGTATAAAATCGAGCGCCAACATCTTGAATGTCATAAACTACAACATCAACATCAGCAAGTTGGTCAGCCGTTGGTTTTGAATGAGAACCGTAAAGTGAAATTATTTTTAATCCTGATTTTTTATCTGTTTCATTGGATATATGCTCACCATTATCTGCGACTCCTCTAAATCCATGTTCTGGAGCAAAAACTTTTCTAACCTGAATTCCCAATGCTAGTAAGCTATCCACCAAGTGGGTTTTGCCAATCATGGAAGTTTGGTTGCCTACGATAGCAACTCTTTTATTTGCTAATAATGGAAGGTATCTTTCTGTTTGTTGATTTCCTAGGGTGATGGTAGCATTTTTTAATGTTTTAATCGGTGCTTTTATTGTATCGGTAGCGTTTTTTGTTGCGCCAAAAGAACAAGAAGAAATTAAAATGAAGAAAAAACACATGCTACTCAATAGCATTATGTAACTTTGAAGCCTAAAATGTGAATAGTTGCCTTCTGAATTTTTCATAGCACGCAAATTAATAAAATCCGAAGTACAAGGTAAGAAAGTTTCGCGTCCTATTGTGCGGATTTCAATAATAAGTATTGCACTTGCCATTGTTGTAAACTTGTTAACGCTTGCGGTTGTTAAAGGCTTTCAGCAAGAGGTGCGTCATAAAATTACCGGTTTTGGATCGCATTTTTTTATCAAAACAGTAGGAGATGCATCGCCCTATGAAACACCTCCAGTTTCTATCGATCATCCTGCTTTTCATCAGTTAAAAAACATTTCTAATTTAACAGGTGTTTATCCCGTTGCATACAAACCGGCTTTATTACAATCGCGCAGTGCTGATAGTAAAATTAAATTAGCATCCGGTAAAGATTCCTTGGTAAATAAACAGGATATTCTTGGTGTAATTTTTAAAGGGTTGTTTCATTCGAATCATTGGGATTTTTTCAAAGAAAATTTAGTGGAAGGAGTGATTCCTGATTTTGCCAAAGAAAGTGATGTTGAACCCATCGTTCTGTCAAAAAAAACAGCCAAATTGTTGGGATATAAGTTGAAAGATACCGTCGATGCTTTTTTTGTCCGCAATACTCCAGTGAAAAGACAATTTGTTATTTCTGGGATTTATTCTACTGGCCTTGAAGAGTTTGATGAAAAGGTAGTGTTAACTAATCTTCCAATAGTTCAAGAATTAAATGATTGGGGATTGAATGCCAGTATTCGAGTTGCAGATACATTATCTAATGGTTCTTTGTTGATTAAGGCAGAGGTAAGTGGTGGTAATGGTTCCTATTTGTATAATTGGGGTGATGGATTTAATCGGTATAATATGCTTGAACTTCATCCAACTAAAGATACCTTGATCCAATTAATTACGGAAGAATTGCATTTGGGTTCATCCAAAAAGGCTACTAAATTAATGGACACATCCTTTCTTAAAATAACGATAAAAGGAGATGTTTTAGGAGCATATTCCATGGATGAAAATAATGAGCTTAAACGCGAATATCTGGACAAGGAAGGAAATCGATATCGGTTGTTTACCGCAAATAACGGACAAGTTGAGTGTCAACAATTGGATGGGAAATCCGCAAATTTGGGATATGTGAGTGGATTTGAAATTATCATTGATAATTGGGACAATTTAGATTTAATGGCTGTAAAGTTGAAGCAATTAATCGAGTTGATTCCAGATGATTCTGGTGTTTTATTGCAAGTGAATAGTATTCAAGATACCGAAAAAGAATTGTTTTTGTGGTTAGGTTTTTTAGATATTAACGTGTTGATTATTATTGTGTTGATGTTACTGATCGGTATCATTAATGTGGGGTCAGCTATGTTGGTTTTAATTGTTGTCAGAACTAATTTTATTGGAATGTTTAAAGCTATGGGAGCTACCAATTGGACCATTCGAAAAATTTTCTTGATCCAAGCAGGTTTTCTTGTTGTGCGCGGAATGTTCTGGGGGAATTTAATCGGTTTGTGCTTGTGCTTTCTTCAGAAATATACCGGACTCATTTCGTTGAATCCAGAGGTGTATTATCTTTCACAAGTCCCAATTGAGGTAGATGTTTGGAGTTGGTTAGGGTTAAATGTGGGAACCATCATTATTTGTTTATCTGCGTTGATTTTACCAAGCTATGTAATTACGCGAATAAACCCTGTAAAAGCAATTCGATTTGATTAATTTGATTTTTTCTTAATTGCAGCTGCCTCACTTTTTTTATTTAGTTCTTCGGTTCTTTTTGCTAAATTTTTACTGATTTCAGGCCAGTCTTTACAGTTTGTAATTTCTTTTTTGCCTTTACAATTATTGTAAACCTCTTTTTGCTTTGCTAATAGGGCATTCCATCGTGTTATCAATTCTGATGTATCAATGTCTTTGATATCCTTTCCAATAGCTGATTCTTGAATATCTAATCTTTCTGTTATTATTAATTCAGCAGCCTCAGCACATTCACAGGAGGTTTTCAGTTCTTTGGGATTAATTTTATCCACGGGGTTACCGCATGCAAAAAGCACAAAAAACAAGCCAATTGACCATAAAGATTTTTTCATTATAGAAAGTTTATGCAAAGATAGAATTAATGGGCAAAAAAAAAGAGCCATCGAAATGGCTCTTTTTCAAATAATTAAGCTGGAATTATTTCAATCCGTCTTTCATGATTTTTTCCATCTCAGCATATCCATCACATTTTTTAGCTTCCTCTTCTAACTTTTTCTTGTCAGCGTCAGATTTACCATCATTTAATTTGTCACATTTGTCAAATGCAGCTTTGTTTTTGTCTTGGATAGCTTTCATTTTAGCCATATCTCCATTTGCTGCTTTCATTTCTTTCATTACGCTAACTGTTGTGTCAACACATTCGCAAACTTCAGATTTTCCACAAGAAGCAAGCAAAAGAACTGCTGCAGCTGCGCTTAAAATAACTTTTTTCATTTCGTTTTGTTTTTTATTTAAGGACAAAGAAACAAAACTATTTTATTTTTTTTTATACTATTTGCGAAAAATTTTAAATATTCTTTGAAAAAACCTGATTTTTCTTTTTTTTAAAGTATTTTCAGTATCTTTGCGGCCTTAAAAATGCTGTATCTCTGCCCTAGACAGCAAGTAAAATTAACTTTCGAATTAGCAGAGTGTTCGAAATACAAAACGTAAAAGCCATATGGCAAAAGGAAAAGCAGAAGCAAGACCAACAGAAGGGATTGCTGATTTTAACTGGGAAGCTCTTGAATTACAAGGATACACCCAAGTAGAGCGTTCTGAATTATCAGATCGTTACGAAAAAACGTTAACTTCTATCAACGAGAAAGAAGTAATTGAAGGTACGGTTATGATGATTACTAAAAAAGAGGTAATCATTAACTTAGGCTACAAATCCGAAGGTGTTGTTCCATCCAATGAATTCCGTTATAACGCGGATTTAAAAGTAGGTGATACCGTTGATGTTTATGTAGAATGTCAAGAGGACAAAACAGGTCAATTGGTTGTTTCTCACCGTACAGCTCGTATGCACAAAGCTTGGCTTCGTGTTAATGATGTTTTACGCACAGGAGAAATCATCACTGGTTACGTTAAATGTCGTACAAAAGGTGGTTTAATTGTTGATGTATTTGGTATCGAAGCATTCTTACCAGGCTCTCAAATTGATGTTAAGCCAATCAGAGACTACGATGTATATGTTGGTAAGAACATGGAGTTCAAAGTGGTTAAAATCAACGAAGAATTTAGAAATGTTGTTGTATCTCACAAAGCGCTTATAGAAGCAGAATTGGAAGAACAGAAAAAACAAATCATTTCTGGATTGGAAAAAGGTCAAGTATTAGAAGGTATTGTGAAAAACGTTACATCATATGGTGTATTCATCGATTTAGGTGGAGTAGACGGATTGATTCACATTACAGATCTATCTTGGGGACGTGTTACACATCCTGAAGAAATGCTTGAATTAGATCAAAAATTAAATGTTGTAATTCTTGATTTTGATGATGATAAAAAACGAATTGCTCTTGGTTTAAAACAATTGCAACCACATCCATGGGATTCTTTAGATGCTAACTTAAACGTTGGTGATAAAGTTTCTGGAAAAGTTGTTGTTATGGCAGACTATGGTGCTTTCATCGAAATTGCTCCAGGAGTTGAAGGATTGATTCACGTTTCTGAAATGAGCTGGTCTCAACATTTACGTTCTGCTCAAGACTTCATGAAAGTAGGTGATACTGTTGAAGCATTAATCTTGACACTAGATAGAGAAGAAAGAAAAATGTCTTTAGGTATCAAACAATTGATGCCAGATCCATGGACTGCAATTGAGGCTAAATATTCAGTTGGATCTAAACACACAGCAAAAGTTAGAAACTTTACCAATTTTGGAGTATTTGTTGAATTAGAAGAAGGTGTTGATGGATTGATTCATATCTCTGATCTTTCTTGGCAAAAGAAAATCAAACACCCATCTGAATTCTGCAAAGTAGGAGACGAAATGGCTGTTGTTGTGTTGGAAATTGACCGTGATAGCAGAAGAATTTCTTTAGGTCACAAACAGTTAGAAGAAAATCCATGGGATGTATTCGAAACAATGTTTGCTGAAGGAACTGTGCATCAAGGTACAATTATCGATATGAAAGATAAATCTGGAATCGTTGCATTGCCTTATGGTGTAGAAGGAATTTGTCCTGCTAAACATTTGAAAAAAGAAGATGGTTCTCAAGCAGGTTTGGAAGAAACACTTGATTTTAAAGTGATTGAATTCAATAAAGAAGCGAAGAAAATCGTTGTTTCTCATACACGTTTGTTTGAAGAAGGAACAGATAAACCTACAGCTTCTAAACCAGCAGCTAAAAAACCAACTAAAGGTTCGGCAACTGATAGCGCTGTAAAAGCAGTGAATCAAACATCAGAAAAATCTACATTAGGAGATATCGATGCACTAGCTGAATTGAAAGAGAAAATGGAAAAAGGAGAGTAATCTCTGAATGAATTATTTTCAAAATACGAAACGGCTGTCCCTCGGGATGGCCGTTTTTAGTTTATTCCAATTACTTCTACCTCGAAAATTAAAATAGAATTTTCTGGAATTTTATCTTTGGAACTTCTTCCGTAAGCCATATGAGGAGGGCAAATAAATCGAATCTTTGTACCTGCTTTTTTTCCCACTAAAACTTCTTTCCAACCAGCTATTAACCCTGACATTTCCAATTGAATAGGTTTTTTTGTTTTATCGAAAACAATCCCATTTAATAAAAATCCAGTGTAGCTAACTTCCAAAATGTCGCGAATATGAATTTCATTTCCTGCACCTTCTTTTAATTGTTGTTGATACACCCCCGATTCAGACTTTTCCATCGTCCAACCTTTCTTTTTTATAAGGGATTGAATTTGAATATCTATTTGAGATTTTTCACTTTCTGAGTATCCACCACAAGCAGAAAATAAGAATAAAATGATTAAAAGGTTGAAAATAGTTTTCATTTTTATTGATTTTTAATTGTAAAATTAAACAGTCAATCATTTTCCAAAGCGATTCGTTAATTTTTTTATCAACTGTTACTAATTTTTGTAATATTGTTTTTTAAATTTATTCTACAATGGCTGATAACAAGATTAAAGAAAATTCCTTTTCCTTATTCGGAATTATTTTCACACTAGTATTTTTATATCTGTTAATTATACAACCCTTATTATCCGCATTCTTTGAGAAGGATATCTTAGTTTCTGAAACAGTTTTAGTTAAGGTTCAAAACAAGGAAACTGGTTCCTATGATTTGGGTTTAAATTCTAAATACAAATACAAGTATTATGTGCAAGTAATTGAGCGTGATGGATGGATAGGATACATCAGACACATTTATAGCAATAAAAGTTTGGAAAAGGGATTGAAATATGGTCTTGAAATTTCACCTGTTGAGTGTGATTCTTGGTTTGAGTTTTTTTTGGTTCCTTCAATTTGGAGTCATTACTCATTTGATATTGCAGAAATTTACAATAACAGAATAGAACTTAAAGATACCGATTTTCAAAAGATAGATAATCACAAGCTATTTGAAATAATTGAGAGCAAGTCATCCAACTGGAGTTTTAAATCAGGGGATTAAAATTATTCAAATAATGAACATACGTAATTTCTAAACATTCATCAACTTATTCACTGTTCATGATAAAAGACTAAATTTGTACTATAAAATTTCTTCGGAAAATAAACAATTTAGTATGGGACAGAAAACTCATCTTATTCTTAATTCTTCAGAACTTGGTGCTGGTACGCGTGGTGCTTCTCTTGGCCCGGTTGCTATTCAAGTAGCAGCTAGAGAATTGGGTTCTGATTTTTTTGGTGACAAACAAATAACACGAATAATAGACCGAAATCATTTGCTAGACCAACCAACAACTTTCCCATTTTCAAAACGAATTGATGGAATTGTTGACGTGGCAACGGATATAGTTGAAAAAGTGAGCAAGGTAATTGAGTCCAAGGAATTCCCATTGGTGCTAGCAGCGGATCATTCCTCTGCGGCATTCACTATTGGAGGAATAAAGAAAGCGCATCCGAATAAAAAATTAGGAGTAATTTGGATCGACGCTCATGGCGATCTTCATTCCCCATATACTACTCCGTCGGGAAATATTCATGGAATGCCATTAGCTATTGCATTGGGCTTAGACAACCTTGAAATGAAACATAATGAGTTGGATGGGGAAACTGAAGCATATTGGCAAAAACTGAAAGAATTAGCCCATGCATCCTCGATGTTTCAGCCGGAAAATTTAGTTTTTATCGGGGTAAGAGATACCGAAAAAGAAGAAGAATTCCTCATGGATAAACATGGGATTCGTAATGTAAAGGTGGAAGAGGTTCGACAAAAAGGAGTTGATCAAATAGTATTGGAAACTGCGGCGTATTTATCGGCTTGTGACATGATCTATGTTTCATTTGACGTTGATTCAATGGATCCAGACTTGACCTCATATGGAACCGGTACACCTGTTAAAAATGGATTAACCATTGAGGAGGCTAGGTCGTTTTTGGTTCAATTGACTGAAGATGCTAAAACAGTTTGCTTAGAGGTTGTTGAAGTGAATCCTTGCTTGGATGATAAAAAAAATAAAATGGCAGAAATTGCCTTCGATTTAATTCAATCAATTACCCAATTGATAGAGAAAAAATAATATGGAAAATACAATAAAGAAATGGTTGATTGACCATTCGCAAACGCTTTTAGGTGTTGAAATGAATGAGAATATGATTCAATTTCAACCAACTCGCAAGGACGTTGACGGAGATTTCACTTTAGTAACTTTTGCATTTGTGAAAATGCTAAAATGTACCCCGGAGCAGGCAGGAGAAAAAATAGGAGAGCTTTTAGCTACAAATTTCCCAGAGATTGATTCCTTTGAAGTAATTAAAGGGTTTTTAAATATCAAATTAGCAAATTCATATTGGTTAAACGAACTTAGGTTATTATCCAATGTGGCGAATTTTGGAAAAGCTAAGCAAGATTCAAAATCATTGATTATGGTGGAGTATTCTTCTCCGAATACAAATAAACCGCTTCATTTAGGTCATTTGCGTAATATTTTCCTTGGATTTTCTGTGTCTGAAATTTTGAAAGCAGCCGGTCATAAAGTGGTGAAGACTCAAATAATAAATGACAGAGGAATTCATATTTGTAAAAGCATGCTGGCTTGGCAGAAATATTCTCCATTAAATGAACTTGGTGAGCGAGAAAATCCATTCAATACAGGGTTAAAAGGGGATAAGTTAGTTGGTAAATATTACGTTGAATTTGACAAACATTTAAAACGTGAAACAGAATCAGTACTATCGCTTTGGATGACTAATGAATTTGCTGGATTTGAACCGTCTATTGTATCAGAAGTACAACGCTTGATGCAAGCAAAAGAAGGGAAAGATGAAAAGGCACAAGGCACGATTCTAGATAAAATAAAAGAAATTGCTCGCAATCAAACAGATTTGATGCGTGAAGCAAAGAATATGCTGGTGAGATGGGAAGCGAAAGATCCTGAAGTTTATTTATTGTGGCAAACAATGAACGGATGGGTTTATGCAGGATTCGAACAAACCTACGCTAAAATGGAGGTGGATTTTGATAAATACTATTACGAATCAGACACTTATTTACTTGGGAAGGAAGTTGTTGCTAAAGGATTGAAAGATGGCGTTTTTTATCAAAAAGAAGATGGTTCTGTTTGGATCGATTTGACCGATGAAGGGTTGGATGAAAAATTATTGCTCCGCTCTGATGGTACTGCCGTTTATATTACTCAAGATATTGGTACTGCTATTGAACGTTTCAGGGATTTTCCTGAATTACAAGGGATGGTTTACACGGTTGGTAACGAACAAGATTATCATTTTAAAGTGTTATTCTTGATTCTTCAAAAAATGGGATATGAGTGGGCAAAAAACTGTTTCCATTTGTCTTATGGAATGGTAGACCTTCCCTCAGGTAAAATGAAATCTCGCGAGGGAACCGTTGTGGATGCAGATGATTTGATGAATGAAGTAATTGAATCTGCAACTGAAATGACTAAAGAACGGGGTCATTTGGAGGGGATGTCATTGGAGGAAAAAGAAATTTTATATTCAACCATTGGATTGGGTGGACTCAAATATTACCTATTGAAAGTAGATCCAAAGAAACGCATGTTATTCAATCCTGCAGAATCAATTGAGTTAAACGGTCATACCGGTCCCTTTATTCAATATGCGCATGCACGAATAAAATCACTTTTGGCGAAAACAACCGAAGATTTTTCTGTTTGGTCAGAACCTATATTAGGACAATCAGAAAAGCAAATTATTAAAACACTTTGTCAATTTCCCGAAGTTATTCAAACCGCCGCCGCTGAATATTCACCTGCTATTTTGGCTAATTACTTGTACGAGCTGGTGAAGGAATATAATCATTTTTACCAAAGTGTAAGTATCTTAAATGAAGAGCACATCGACACGCGAAACTTACGATTGACAATTAGTATCTCTGTTTCAAAGGTTGCCGCAACAGGCATGAAGTTATTAGGGATTCACGTTCCTGACAGAATGTAAATTAATTAAATAAGCGATGCATCCAATGTCTTTTGTGTGGGTGTTCATGCTCGTTATGCATTTCACGGTTTTCATAGATTTGCTGGGTAATGGCAGAATCATGGTGTGCATGAGTTGAAGGATGTGGAACAGAAGATTCCATTTCCTCATTCGGCTGGTCTGTTGCCAGTTTATCTAACACTTTATTCAATTCAGCGCGTTCAAACCACATCCCATTGCAAGATGGGCATGATTTAAAATGAAATCCTAGTCGTTCTGTTATTTCTAGGCTTATGTTGGAGCATGATGGACAATTCATGGTGATTTTTTAGTAAAGCTATGCTATATTACCCGGATTCTATTTTTACTTTAGAAGTTAATGTTTTCATCTTTCATTATACATTAAAATCAGTAAATTTGTAAAAAAAAGAATCAATCATGAAAAACGTCGCAGTTATTGGTGCAGGTACAATGGGAAATGGAATTGCTCATGTATTCGCACAATTCGGATATAAAGTAAATTTAATTGATGTTTCCGCTCCTGCATTAGAAAAAGCATTGGCGACCATTGCAAAAAACCTAGATCGTCAGGTGGCTAAAGGATCATTGACTGAAGAAGAAAAAGCTGCTACTATGAATAACTTGACAACTTTTACAGTCGTAAAAGAAGGTGTTCATGGCGTTCAATTAGTGGTTGAAGCAGCGACAGAAAATATTGATTTGAAATTGAAAATATTCAAGGAATTAGATGAAGTTACCGATCCTTCAGTGATTTTGGCGACAAATACTTCATCCATATCAATTACTAAAATTGCCTCGGTTACCAATCGCGCAGATAAAGTAATTGGAATGCATTTTATGAATCCGGTTCCAGTAATGAAATTGGTTGAAATCATCCGTGGATATTCTACTTCTGACGAGGTAACTGAATTAATCATGGAAACTTCTAAAAAGTTAGGAAAAGTTCCGGTAGAAGTAAATGATTATCCCGGATTCGTAGCCAATAGAATTTTGATGCCGATGATCAATGAAGCAATTTATACCTTGTATGAAGGTGTTGCAGGTGTGGAAGAAATTGATACCGTAATGAAATTAGGTATGGCTCATCCAATGGGACCACTTCAATTGGCTGATTTCATCGGATTGGACGTTTGTTTGGCGATCTTACATGTACTTCACGATGGTTTTGGAAACCCAAAATACGCTCCATGTCCCTTGTTAGTGAATATGGTTACAGCGGGTAAAAAAGGCGTAAAATCAGGCGAAGGATTCTATTCTTGGACGCACGGAACTAAAGATTTGATTGTTGCGAATAATTTTAAGAAGTAAGGGGTTTCCCATTTTTTTATTAGTTAAAAATAAATTTGGCTCAATACCTTCCAAATTTTATTTTCTTCTGCTCTTTCCAATATTTTTCTGGTATCCAATATTTATTATGTTTTTTGCACCAAAAGAAAGATTGCTATAATTGCTATTTGTAAAAGGAGATACTTCGCCTGAGATATTAAATTGACCATTCTTAGTTGGAAAATGAACTTGAGCGTAGCACATTGATGGAAATACTCTTACACCAAAACTAATTCCAATCCCTTCAGACGCAGCGCCCACACCCATTTTTACTGTAGCAATTGATGGAAATGCAACCCCACCTTGTATTTCAATAAAGATGTTTTGAGTAATATAATTTTGATGCCCTATTAGGATGGATGCTCCAGGAAACCAACCGCCATCCCATTCATCAGATAGTCTTGCCATACCTCCATTCATTTCCACGTAAGTTCTTGAGGATGGAATCTGTGAAAAGCCATAACCTGAGAAGATTAATGCTAAAATCAGATTAACAATTTTCATAGTAATAAATTTATAAGTCAAAACTAACATTTATGATTAATAAGGTATAATCGAATTCAATAGATGGATTATTTATAGTTGTGAATTTCGCAAATTTAAAATCTTTGGTTCTTGAAAATTTATATGTTCGACGACATATTTTGACGCTTAAAACAATCATTTTTGAATTCTAATAAAACATGGTAATATGAGAATCATATTTAGGAAGACATGAGTTGTTTATTCGTTTTGTATAAACGAATTGCTTTATGAATTTTCCAGTTTAAAGGAAGCTTACCTTCTTGATATCTGAATAAAATTAAAAATTTGTATAACGCGAGACTTTGTTATGGAATTGCTTTCTTTTGGGGATTCAGTAAAAGTAATTGAACCAAATTCCTTGAAAAACAAATCTATAAAAATGCAATTTCTCAATACAACTAGTTATTTTTTACAATTAGAATGATTGAATTTTAAGAATTGAAAATTCTAAGACTTATATTTGTTGAATGCTCTATTTTAAAGACTCCTTTCAAATAACCAAACACCTAACTATAAGCAGGCTTTGGAATTTGTTGGTGCTGAAAGCGAGTTACCTTATTTCACGCGTTGCCAGAAAGGCTTGGCATGTGGGGGAACCATTTTCTTTGAGTATTGAACCAACTACTGCTTGCAATTTGGGTTGTCCGGAATGTCCCAGTGGATTGAAGCAATTTACAAGGCCAACGGGTAAACTTGATTTAGAGTTGCATAAATCGATGTTGCAACAAGTTAAAAAGCATGTATTTTACATCAATTATTATTTTCAAGGAGAACCATTTTTGCATCCTCAATTTTTGGATTTGATTAAAGAAGCTAAAAAAGTAAAGATATATACCGCAACGTCCACAAATGCTCACTTCATCACGAAGGAGAAAGCTACCGAAATTGTAAAATCGGGTTTGGATCGCTTGATTATTTCTATTGACGGGCTGACACAAGAAACCTACGAGCAATACCGCGTTCATGGTCAACTGGAAAAGGTAATTGAAGGAAGTAAATACTTGGTTGAAGCAAAAAAAGAACTAAAATCCAAAACGCCGCATTTGATTTTTCAATTTTTAGCCGTTAAACCGAATGAACACGAAATTCCGGCTGTATTTTCATTGGCTAATGAACTTGAAATTGATGAGGTTCGAATCAAAACAGCTCAATTTTACGAGTATGAACATGGAAACTCATTAATGCCAACGAATGAAAAGTATAGTCGATACAAACGGACTAGTTCAGGGAAATATGCATTAAAAGGAGACCCCGGAAATCATTGTTGGCGCATGTGGTCCGGAAGCGTACTCACGTGGGACGGAAAAGTGGTTCCCTGTTGTTTTGATAAAGATGCACAACATGCCATGGGAACATTGAAAGACAAATCCTTTCAGGAAATTTGGCGATCAGCTAACTACCAAAATTTCCGTCAAGCTATTTTAACGAATCGTAAAGGAATTGATATTTGTTCCAATTGTTCGGAAGGAACTAAAGTGTGGAATTAGAGAATATTCACCTCACGCTCGAGCGTTACTCCAAATTTTTCTTGAATATCGGAAATGATTGCAGTTGATAAATCGTAAATCTGATTTCCAGTAGAACCTCCGTAATTCACTAAAACTAAAGCTTGAAGTTTGTGCACGCCACACGTTCCAACCGTTTTTCCTTTCCAACCTGCTTGTTCAATTAACCAACCCGCGGCTAGTTTCTTTAATCCATTTTCAGCTGGATAAACAGGTGCTGAAGGAAACTTTTCTAAAATGGCATCCGCAATGGATGGGTCTACAACCGGATTTTTGAAGAAACTTCCTGCATTTCCTAATTCTGCCGGATTCGGTAGTTTAGATTGTCTTATTGAAATAACGGCATTACTTACATCGCGAATAGTAGGGGAGGAGATTGCCATTTTTTGCAATTCCTGTTCAATGGCACCATACGTCGTATTTACACTTCGATTTTTTTCGAGTTTAAAACAAACTTCTGTAATTACATATTGATTTTTTAGCGCCCGTTTAAAAACGCTTTCTCTATATCCAAACTGACATTCTTCTATAGAAAATCGATGTGTTTCTCCAGATTCAATGTGGTACGCAAACAAATGATCAAACACATCTTTGATTTCAACTCCATAAGCACCAATGTTTTGCATAGGGCTTGCGCCAACACTGCCTGGAATCAAACTCATATTTTCTATTCCACCAAAACCATTTCCAACGGCCCACAAAACGAATTCATGCCAATTTTCACCGCCGCCAATTTTAACTAAAACAGAATTCGGAGTTTCTTCAAAAATGGTTTTACCTAAAATTTCGTTTCGCAATACAATCCCTTCAAAATCTTGAGTAAGTAGCAAATTACTTCCTCCACCCATAATTAAAAACGGAATTCCCTTGTATTCTTTGAAAATAGAATCCAGTTCTTGAACAGAGGAAAAAGGACTAAAATACCTTGCTGTCGCCTCTATTCCAAACGTATTTAAGCTTTTTAAACTGGCATGCTGAATTACCATAGCATCAAGATTTTAAAAGAAACTCAATGGCAATCCATTGATTTTTCGTTTTAGAAACAAGTTTTTTAAAGTACTTCTGTTTTTTGAATTTGCGCAAATTGGAAGTGTAAATGCCAAAAGTAATTATTCCTAAAAAAGAGGATAAGGTAGAGATTTTAGGTGTGCCATCTATATCAATTTCACTGATTTCCGTAACATGCGCTGCTACATCATCTTGAGGAGATAATTCAATTAATGTTTCTTTCAATCGCAACGATTGCTCATTGAATAGTCGCACTACTTCTGCATCTAACACTTTTGATTTCAATAACTTATTCGCCTTGAAATCAAGGTCTTTCAGCTCTCGAAATAATTCATCCATTGTCATAGCTCCAACTTTTTTATAAAACGCTTAATTACTGCAAAGATACGATTTTGCTCTGCCTGAGTCAAACAATAAGGCGGATTAACAAAAATTACATTTCCTAAAGGACGAATCCAAAGTCCATTTTCCAAAAAATAATGATAGGCTTCATCACGTATCGAATTGAAATAGGATGATTTCTCAGAGGCTTTCAATTCAATGGCTAAAATAGTTCCAAGTTGCCGTATTTCTTGAATACTTGAGCTTGATTCAATTTCCTTTATAAAAGCCTGTTGCCCTTCGTTAATACGTTGAATAGCCGTCCATGCCTCTTCTTTTTCAAGTAAATCCATACTAGCACATGCCGCTGCACAAGCCAAAGGATTTCCAGTGAAAGAATGCCCATGCAAAAATGCTTTTTGTTTTTCTTCCCCTAAAAATGCATTAAAAATTGCTTTTGTAGCCACCGTTAACCCGAGTGGTAAAACACCTCCAGTTAGTCCTTTTGATAGACAAATGATATCTGGAATTCCCTGAATATAATCCAACGCAAACCATTTGCCTGTTCTTCCCCAACCTGTCATTACTTCATCAAAAATCACGAGCGTTTGGTATTTTTTAGCCAACTTAACGAGTTCCTCTAAAAAATGAGGACTATACATTCTCATACCGGATGAACCTTGCACGAGTGGTTCAACAATTAATGCTGCATGGTTGTGTGATTTTAAAAGATCCTCAGCTTGCTTTAGTAATTGCTTTTCAGTTTCAACAGTTGGGAATTCTAGGAAATCAACGTGGAAAAACAACGATTCAAAAGGTCGATTGAAAACACCTCGTTCGCCCACCGACATTGCGCCAAAAGTATCCCCATGATAAGCACCATCAATAGCTAGAATATTCGTTCGAATTTCGTTTTTATTGTGCCAATATTGAAAAGCCATTTTCAATGCAACCTCAACCGCGGTTGATCCATCATCTGAAAAGAATACTTTGGATAACGGTTTTGGAAGTTTGTTTGCCACCCTTTCAGCTAATTCGATTGCTTTTTTATGGGTAGCTCCTGCAAATATGATATGATCTACTTCCTTAAATTGGGTGGTAATCGCTTTTTGAATGTGTTTATTTCCGTGTCCGTGAATATTTACCCACCAAGATGAATTACAATCAATATACGATTTTCCTTTATTATCAATGAGTTTAGTTCCTTTGGCCTTAACTATATTGATTGGTGCTGATTCTGTTTGAACTTGTGTAAAAGGATGCCAAACATATTCTTTATCTTTTTCAAAAAGAGTCATAAAAAAAGTTGTTGAAAGGATGATTCGCGAAGATTTTGTGCTTGTTCTTGAATAAATTCTGCAGAAAGATTTTCAGTCCAAGGCAAATGGAAAAAATGAGTAGGGAAGGAATAATGGCGAATGATAGCCTCAGATTCAGCATTGATATCGCCGGTGAATACAATTCCTGCCATGTCTATTCCTTTTGATTTCAGTAACTCAATAGACAATAATGTGTGATTGATACTTCCTAAATAAAATCGCGACACGAGAACGATGGGTAAATTCCATAGTTGAAGTTGGTCTGAAAACAGAAATCCTTCGTTCGTTAAAGGAACCATGAGTCCTCCAGCTGGTTCGATTAATAAATGTTCAGAATCGGGTAAGGACAACGTGTTTGGGTCAATGGTTATTCCCTCAAGTTTTGCGGCTTGATCTGGTGACAATGGAGCTTTAAAACAATACGCATTGGGGAAAATACTAATTTCCTTGGTTACTAATGAAGAAATTGAATGGGAGTCATCATCTGAATCTGCCCCGGATTGAATTGGTTTCCAATAATCTAATCCAAAAGCTTCGCAAAAAACAGCGCTTACAATTGTTTTTCCTACCTCCGTACCAATACCTGCAACGACTACTTTCATATCAGTTGAACAAATTAATCAATGGTTAGTTCTTTCGGTTTTATTGAAACCACACCTATTTGTATTTTCGTTTTTTGAAATTCATCATTGAAACGATCAATTATAACCCTAGCTTTTTCAGCATCATAATGTTTGGCCACCCATTTTATAAATTCGTCTTGAAGTTGAATCATCACTGATTTAGTTCGCAAGGCACTAAGAATATCATTTTTTGTCAGGTTATATTTCTTGCAAAGTTCCAGTAAATTTTTGTTTTTTATGTCAATCGCTGATTTCAATGGATCTGTAAATGATTCTATTTCAAATACGACTCGCCGATCCGTTTGCACATACAGAGCAGTTTTTCTCAATTTTGCATTAATGGAGTCGGCATAAGGTATTGAGGAATTTTCTTGCTCATCTTGACCTTCTGCTTTTTTTACTGTTCCATTTACTAATTTGCCAATACCGTAGCCATTGGCTATAAATTGCAGTGGCACTTCGTTTTTTATTACCAAGTCCGCAATAGTTCGAAGAGAAATTGAATCAGTGCTAGAGAATAATCCATTTTTTAATTGGTATTTATCGGGGTCAAATTGGTCAGATAAATTTAAATTTATCGTGGCTCTTTGGCGTGGATCAATATCTATTTTGGATACATGTAGCATCACCTCGTCGGAAGTATTCGCAAGAGCATTGTCCGGGATAGATATCAATCGTACAACAAAATTTTCGCTCAGTATGGATGGACTGAATTTAAATTCTTGCGTTCTCAAATCAAACGTACTCGAATCAGCAAACGTATAAAGAGAGTCGGTCATACTAAAAGACTGAATATTGATACCCACTGATGTTTTGTAATAGGTTAATTTTTCGTTTGATAAGGATAATTTATTCGTTTCAGTCTCTTTTTGCTGCTGGTAATAGTATATTTCTTTAGTTAAGTTTTCGTAGCTTTTGTATAGGTCAATAAGGTCAACTTGTTTTTTTCTTTTTTTCTTTTTTTTAGATTTTATAACCGGTCTGCCTTGCGTTTCCTTTGTTTCGCTAACGCCATCTAATGCTTTTCTTCTTGCTCTTTTTACTTTTCGAGGAGCTTTCTTTTTAACGCTAATTTTACCGCTTTTGAATTGAAGGTATTTCCCTTCTTCCTTTTGAATTTGTTGGTAAACTAACGCACGTTTTTCGAATCGCGATTTAATTTTTTCTTCCAGTCCTTTTTTACCATAAATGCGTTCATTTAATTTACCAACCTCTTCTATTTCTAATTCTTTAATAACTGATAGAAGTGTATTTCCATTGGAAAAGGTGGAGTCGGGCGAAAGAAACTGAGTATCTCCGGCACCAAAAAGAACATAGCTTTTTCCGTTTTTTTCTATCACCACGGTTGTTTGTTTGCGCGCATTATAACCCCAAACATCAAAATGTAAATTGGTAACTCGATTATTCCCTGTTGTAGACATTGGAATTGTTGCGATTCTTTCGGGTGCAATTTCCTTTAAGTTATAGGCTTGAATTTGATAAGGGAAAAGGCCAATTGCTTTTGGTAAGCCTTTATTCCATTTTCCTGATAAATTTTTTTCAAATTCTGAAAGCAATCCTGCGGTGCTGCCGCCTTCTCCTGCTGCAACTAACTGACTTTCAAAATCCGATGCAATTCCGCCTAGTTGCCGATAGATTTCAAAACACCTGTTTTTTACGTATCTATTTATCGAAATAGAAAAGGCTTGCATGATTTTTCGTCTATCCTCGTCGTTATAGGTTTTGTATTGGGAAATATATTCTACTTTATCCTTAAATGTTCTAGCCGGATCAGTGAAAAAGTAAAGTTCCTTATTTGGAGTTATTTTTCCACCATTTTTTGTGAGGGCTATTTCTGGTAACTCGGCAACAAGCTCTTTTTCAAACTCAGAGTATCGAGGGTTTTCAAATGGTTTATTTATCAAAAAAGATTGTCTTTTATCCAATAAAATTTTGTTTAGCTCCAAAACCGCCATTTTATTGGCTGCTTCTGCTAATAAACCCATAGGACCTTTACCTATTTCAGAAGTTCGAATAAAAAGGTATTCCGGATGATTAATTATAATTTGCTCGATGGAATCATAATTGATTTTTCCGGTTGATAAATACACTTCAGGGCCTGTATATTCAAAACACTTCCCGAAATTGTATTTTAATGCTGGACTTTTCTGAACGATATGAAACAAACAAGCACGTTCTACAGGTAAAAAATTCCCATCTTGTTGCGTCAACCCATCCTTGGAAAAGGAAAGAAGATATAAAAAAGCGATGAATCTAAGGGGAAATTTAGAAAGCAAGGATTAATAATTTAGATCTGAATAAACAAATACAATAATAACTTATTCCAGTCTAAAAAGTAACGTCATTTTGTTATACTTATCCATATTCCCGTGTGTATTTTCTTTTTTACGGCTGTTTACTAGTCATGTCATTTTTTAGTCCTTTGTAATCGGTTAAATGTAATTTGACATATCCTACTGGTATTTTTGCTTTAACCAATATGGGTATTTTATTTGCGTCTGCGGTTATCCAAAAATTTAAATCTTTTTCGCTTTTAAATACCCTACCCGTTTGTACAACAGGTACAAATTTGTGGCATTTGTATTTACCGGATTTTATTTTGATGATTTCATCGCCCACATACTTGATTTTTAAAGTCCAAATTTCATCATCCATGAAACACTTGAATTGAAATATTTTTCCTGCTTTCATGTTCGTGAAATTCATGGTGCGGGCATAATAAAAAGAAGAAATCATATCTTGAATTCCTGCTGGTACAACAAGTGTTTTTTTACCTGTGTTAACCGTATTTCGATCTTGAAAAAAAGTGTAATCCTGATTTATTTTATAGCCTCCTTCATTTACTCTTCGGTAAAAATACCACGGGATCAAGCTTTTTTTATCCATATAGCTTTCATATTTATCTGTCACCTTATAAAATGAGTTAAATCCACCCAGTGTTTTTCCCGTTCCTTCAACGTGTATCAATTCTCTCCCGCCACCTTTGACGGTAGTAGATTTTACCATCATTACCACTTCACCTGCGTCCATTGTACCGTAACTTACCCGATATTTCAAATATTCACCAGGTGCAAAAGCAGTGTTATTAATAATGGGGAAGTTGCTATGTGATGAACTGCTAATCAGACAAAGAGTAAGCACTATTCCTAAAGTAGTTAGAATCGTTTTCATTGTATTTTTTCTAGTACATAACAAAGTATATGCCATGTAATTCAAACTTTTTTGATTAACCAATTTTTTAAAAGAATTAGTTTTTATCTTTAGCCATGTCAACATCACAAACCATTAAACCTAAATTAGGCGTTTTCGATCTGAGTATTATCGTAATAAGCTTGGTAATCGGAATGGGTATTTTCAGAACTCCTTCTGAAGTTGCTTCAAAAGCAGGAACCCCAGAGATTTTTTTTCTAGCATGGACTATTGGGGCTATTGTTAGTTTATTCGGTGCATTAACTTTTGCTGAAATAGGATCAAGAATTCCTACTGCTGGTGGATTTTATAAACTCTTTTCTATTTGTTATAATCCGGTTTTTGCTTTTATGGTAAATTGGATAACCGTGATTTCGAATGCGGCATCAACTGCTGCTGTTGCTATTATGGGTTCTGCATACATTGCTCCTATCTTGTTTCCAACTATGGCCGATACGCAATCCACAATCCTTGTAACCATGGGCACAGTAACACTTTTGTTGATTATCAATTTACTGGGAATTAGAATAAGTTCTATGGTGTTAAATGGCCTCATGTTAATAAAAATAGCGTTGATTTTATTATTAATAAGTTGTGTTTTTGTAGCGACCGGTGTCGATTCTTATGCTGTATCAACCACGCCATTGCCGGTTGAGGAAAATCCAATTAAGGCTTTTATTATGTGCTTTATACCGGTTTTCTTTACCTATGGAGGTTATCAACACACAATTAATTTTGGAAGCGATATTGCGAACCCATCTCGAACCCTTCCCAAGTCCATCTTTATTGGAATAACGGTCATTTTAGTTCTTTATCTTTCAGTAAATTACAGTTATTTTTCGGTATTGGGCTTTGAACATTTGGCAACTACAAAAACATTAGCTTCTGACATGATTGGAGTGTTATTTGGTAAAACAGCTTCTATTTTTCTCTCCTTGGTCATGTTTTTTGCTGTAATGGCCTATGTCAATGTTTCTATTTTAAGTAATCCTAGGGTATATTATGCAATGGCGCAGGACAACGTATTGCCTGCTATTTTTATGAGAGTAAATGGCAAAACACAGGTTCAAGAAATTGGAGTTCTCGTGTTTTGTGGATTTATTTTTATCACTTTATTTTTCATGCAATCATTTCAGAAGATACTTGAATATGTTATGTTTTTCGATAGTATTAGTTTGATTGCTGCGGCTGGAGCTATTTTCATTTTGCGAAGAAGAGCAAAAAAGAATAAAATGGATGAATCCGGAATCTTTAAATTAAGGTTATATCCCTGGTTACCTGGTGTTTATATTCTAGTTTATACCTTAGTAAATATCAGTGTTTTTGTCTCAAATAAGGAAGCATTTGGATGGGGGGCTATATTGTTTTTATCAGGATTTCCCTTGTTTTTTGCTATTCGAAAATTGATTAATTCATAACATGTCACAAGATTTTAAAGAGTTGTTTTTACTTGATCCTTCAATCACTTATCTGAATTTTGGTTCGTTTGGTGCTTGTCCGAAACCAATATTTGAAAAATACCAAGAATGGCAATTGAAACTTGAGCGTGAGCCAGTTCAATTCATTGTTAACGATGGGATTGAAGCTTTAGCCAATGTGCGTCATTCCTTAGGTGAATATATAGGGTGTGATGCATCCGATGTTGTGTGTGTCATGAATCCGTCTTATGCCATCAATACCATTGCTAAATCGCTTAAATTAAGTGTTGGTGATGAAGTGCTGACAACGAATCTTGAGTATGGCGCATGTGATCGAACGTGGGAATATTATTGCCAACGAGCAGGAGCAAAGTATGTGAAACAACCAATTGAGCTTCCTATTCATTCCGCTTCATCCTTTATTGAACAGTTTTGGAAAGGCTATACGACTAAAACGAAAGCGATATTTATTAGTCAAATTACAAGCGCTACGGGTTTAATTCTGCCAGTAGTAGAAATTTGTGCTGAAGCCAAAAAACGGGGTTTGCTCACGATTGTAGATGGCGCTCATGTCCCTGGTCATATTCCATTGAATTTAAAAACCCTGCAGGCCGATGTTTATACAGGCGCATGTCATAAATGGATGATGGCACCAAAAGGTTGTTCATTCCTTTATGTAAAAAAGGAGCACCAGTACTGGGTTGATCCTTTACTCATTAGTTGGGGATTTCAAAGTGATTTTCCATCAGAATCAACTTTTATCGATTGGCATCAAACTACCGGGACAAGGGATTTTTCTGCTTTTCTAACGATTCCTGAATGTTTGTCTTTTAGAACTAAATATAATTGGGATGAAGTCTCGATGAATTGTAGAAAGTTAGTGCAACAAAATGCCTTACGATTCTGTGATTTAGCAGGGACGGCTCCGCTTTCTGAAATATCTGATTATTTCATTGGGCAATTGTTTAGTATTCCTATTAATACAAATGACCCTGTAAAATTACAGCGACGATTGTTTGAAAAATATAGAATTGAGATACCTGTAGCTACACAAAATGGAAGATCATACTTACGTTATTCAATTCAAGCGTTTAATACCCAAGCTGAACTAGATTATCTATATGATGCTATTCAAGAACTATTGCAGGAAAGTTATTTGTTTAATTCTGGAAAATAAACTTCACCAAGAAGGATTGAATTAAAAACAAAGTATTGACATTTCACCAAATCTTTTCCGTTGATTTCACACCAGAAATTGTCCATGTCATCTGATGTCATTACCTCTCCAAATTCGCTTTTTTGCTGTGTTTTGGATTTTATTCTGAACATCCTAAGTTTTGTAACGTTACCACCTTTTTCTCTAAGGGTAAGTATTGAAAAGGGTTTGCTTCGTTTCAATGTTTCAACTTGAGTTTTGTTTAATTCGTAATTGGCCAGGTTATAATGGATTTTCTTGAAATTCTGTAAATACCTGAAAATCATGGTCGTGTCAGGATTATTCAAGGCTTTTCCAGCGCTCAACACTTGGGGTGTTTTAGATGAATTCTCTATTCGGAAGCTGCGTTGCGGTTTTTCAAGGTTTTGCACATCCACGCTTGCTATTTCAGATTGTTTTAATTCGAATATTTTAGTACAAACCCATTTTCTTTTATCTGCAAAAAATCTTGGTTCAATGATGCCTCGTATATCTTTTAATTTCATGATAACGGGTTGCTTACTTTTACCATTTTCCTCTGTTTCCAGAAGCATTATTTGTCCGTAATGATCTTGAGAGGCAGGTCCAATATACCAAGTCTTGTTCCATTCACCCTCCGAGAAAATTTCAACTTTCACATGTTGAGCAGTCATTACATTGGTAAATTTCTTTACTGACTTCTCAGGTAAATACCCTTTGAATTCGATGTTTTTAAATGCCTGTAGAATCAATAACATATTCGTTTGAGAAATGCATCCTCCCGCAGCATCGGTCCAAATTTTTCCACTTCTTTTTAATGTGATTTTATTTGAAAATGCATCAGTAATAATGATTTTATCTACTTTACTAGTATCAGCGATACTAAAATCTAGCAGATCTTTATCTGATTTCCCACTTCCTTTCACAACAGAATAGGTAAAATAACCAAGGAGCGATAAGGCAACAACAGCGCTAGAAAGAATAAGAAGTTTTTTCATGATTAGTGGGGTTGAGCATATTTTCTTTTACGCAGGTAATAGATTAAGAAACCAAGTAAAACTATCGAACTAACAGGTATAAGAATATTAACAACGCGCAATAAATTTGCTTTCTTTTGTATTTTTTTCTTGTCAATTGGTCTTAGGTCGATTTGTTTGCTCCGAATATCAATAATCGAATTTTCTCCCATCATGTAATCAACCAAATTTTGTAAAAATTCTTGATTGCCAAAAATCAATGGAACGTTCATTTCAACTAATTTCGGATCGTATTTTAAATCATTGATGCCAATTGGTCGATACATGAATTTACCCTCTTTGGTTTGGGTTGAATCATATGCGTTTTTTATCCATGATCCATTTCCAATTAACACAACTTTTCCTTCTTTACTAGCTGATTCCTTGAATTTGGAATCTGGGTTGTTAGCGAAATCTTCTACAATTCTATTCTTAAAATGGGATTGAAATTTACCCTCAACTAAACCCGCCAAACATAGTTTATTATTCGGGTCTTCAATATTCTCCACCAATTTAGGATTGTCCTTCATTAAACGCGGCATTTCCAAGCTAATGATTGGAGCCATTCCTTGTGAATTAGAATTCGTAGAACTTGTTAGAATCGCTGATGCTACAATGTTTGGTTGTTTTACAAATTCAATTCTACTTGCATATTTTAATAAAACCGGTTCAACATTGCGCGAGGTTGGGTGGTCTGTTGGACTTGCCATGATATAATAATACCAAGGAGCTAATGCATTTTTTGCATAAGGAAATAGCATGGGTGCACAATTGACATCCAGTACATAATCATCATGCAATTTCAATCCATAATCAAACAACATTTTATCTAATCCTGTATTCAGCCTACTCGAGTAAGTTACTCCTTTTGCTTTAAGTGAATCAGCATTAAAATCCAATGCGTCAACAAAACACATGAGTTTACCTCCTCTCATAACAAATTGATCAATAACATAAAGATCTTTCATGCTAAATGCTTGCTTTGGTGAAGCGATAATTAACCCGTCTAATTCATCTAATGCAGCAATTGAATCGTTGATTCGAACGTCCTTGATTTTATAATACGGCTTTAATAATGAACGTGCCCGAATTGTTTGAGCATAGGTTAATTCTCCATGCCCTTGTAGAAATCCGATTTTTGGTTTCGTTTTTTGTACGGAACGTCTTATTGAACTGATAATATTGTACTCAAGATTATTAATTGCTTGATCAATGATTTCGGTCATTTCATTTAGCGCCAATGGTTTACCACTTTGTGATCCGGGTAAAAACTGGATCGTATTTACCGTCGTTCCACCATAATCTATTGTCGCTCCTGGCCACAAAAGCAATTGGTTTTGAGATCCATCCTTCATGTATGAAAGGTCTAAAGGAATGATTCCTTTTCCTTGGTCATATAAATTTTTAAAAAGTTCCTTTTTCTCCTCTTCTGTACCCTTGTTTGGGTCAATGAAAATATACTCTATACGATCCCCAACGATGGATTTGAATTCTTTTAATCGATCCTCTAACGTAGTTCTGAATAATCTTATTTCGGCAGGTAAATTCCCATCTAGATATATTTTAATACTTAAGCGATTCTCAAAATTACTTTTGTTTTTCAAAAATTGAATAGTGCCATCTGAAAGAGAATATCGTTGATCGGAGGTTGTATCAATTCTCCAATATAAGTAGGCTCCCAGAATATTAACTAAAATTAATCCAATGGCCAAAACCCCTAAAAAGGTCCAGTTATAAAAGCGATCTGTATATTTCTTTATATTCATTTTATTTCCTATAAGATTTTAAAACAGTCATAGCCGAAAAAAGGAAAAATCCAATTAAGCTCATAAAATAGACTAAATCACCGGTGTCAATAACTCCTTTTTTAATAGAATCATAGTGAATTGTCATTCCAAATGCGCGTACAATGGTGTCAAATTTCCCCATCAAATTATATGAGCCTAGTAAATTAAATCCATCGTAAAATAGCCAACATAAAAACATGGATAAAATAAAAGCTACAATTTGACTAGAGGTAATGGATGAGGCGAAAATACCAATAGAGATAAACGAAGCGCCTAAAAGAATTAATCCTATGTAGGAAGTGATGGTAGCTCCTGTGTCAATTATTCCGACAGGATCACCTAGGTAGTACATGGTGAAATAATAAACTAGGGTAGGGGCCAAGGCAATCAAAAGTAATGTAACAGATGCCGCATATTTAGCCAGTAAAATTTGTAAATCTGAAATGGGTCGGGTAAACAATAGCTCAATGGTTCCGGTACGTTTCTCCTCGGCAATTGAACGCATGGTAATTGCAGGGATTAATATCAAAAAAATGATGGGTGAAAGGTTGAAAAATGGAATCAAATCAGCTTCAACTCCTTCCAATAGATTGGTATTATAGGAAATTACCCAGTGGAATAAACCGGATGCAATTAAATAAATTAAAATGAATACATATCCAATGATGGAGCTTAAAAAACTCTTTATTTCCTTTAGATAAAGTGCCAGCATAGGGTATAAAATTAAAACTCAAAGGTAAGATTTAGGAACGACATAAAATCATTATTAGAAATGACTTCTATGAAGTTTTAAACGAAGAATTTAACAATTTGAGGGGGAAGAAAACTCAATTAGGTGAAGAATTTTTTCCTTTTCACGATCAAAAACAACCTTTTCATGAGCTGAAATGTGGCAGGATTTCTGTCAATGTTCAAATCTCGATTTCCAAGTAGTTTGATAAAAGCAGCTAACTTAAGTTTTATTTATATGTGAAAAACTGAGCACTAAAATTTATTTTTCACACCGATTAAAAATTCTAGTTTAGCTTTTGGAAGTTAATTTCAGTGCAGGGTTTATCGGGGTTTGAGTAATTCAAATCCATGGGTTGCATGAAAATGCTTTTATCCCAAACCCTAGCTAAACATACGTGAAAACGAATTTTTCGCTTCTTTTTTCGGGTTGTTTCAATTCGTTGCTTTCGAAAAAAAAAGAGTGAACTATCTCAGATCTACAGAAAAATTAAAATGCGGGTTTTTCTGGTGAATTTTCTAAAATGGCATCAATTTTTTCCATTACATCATCTGTTAAAAGTTCCTTAGCTTCCAGGGCTTTTAAATTCTCAACTAATTGTTTTTCCTTGCTAGCTCCTAAAATAACTGTACTAACATGTGGATTCTTTAGACACCAAGCTAAACTCATTACGGGTAAATTAAGATTCAGTTCTTTCGCCAAATCTGTTAGTTTTTTTACTTTTTCAATACGCTCAGCGGTGAAATTTTTATCTTTCAGCCAATCCAATCCTTCCATACCCAAACGGGTGTCGGTTGGAAAAGAATCATTGTATTTTCCGGACAAAATACCACTAGCAAGAGGCGACCAGATTGTAGTTCCAAGTCCAACGGTTTTGTACATCTGTGCGAATTCAACCTCAATTTTATTTCGGCAAAACATATTGTATTCAGGTTGCTCTACAATTGGCCCAATTAAATGATTATGTTTTGCAAACATATGGGCTTCCATAATTTCTTGTGCGCTCCACTCTGAAGTACCCCAGTATAGAATTTTCCCTTGCATTACCAGTTGATGCATAGCCCAAACAGTTTCTTCAATTGGCGTTTGTTTATCTGGTCTGTGACATAAAAATAAATCCAAATAATCCAATTGAAAACGTTCCAAAGCTTGATGACATCCTTCAATAATATGCTTTCTGCTCAACCCTTTTTGAGTCGGTAATTGTCCACCCGTACCAAAAAACACTTTGCTACTAACTAAAAAAGTGTCTCGTGACCAATTTTTCTTTTTCAGAATTGAACCCATAACGATTTCACTCTGTCCACGTGCATAAATTTCAGCATTATCAAAAAAGTTAATACCATTTTCATATGCTATATCCATTAATTTTTCTGCTACGTCATCTCCAATTTGCTTTCCAAATGTGAGCCATGAACCAAGCGAAAGTCTACTAATCTGTAATCCGGATTTTCCCAAGTTATTGTATTCCATTTTTTTTATTTTAAAGTTGTAGGACAAACAAAATTTGTTCGTTTAATGTTCGTTTTTGAAATTGCAGCATATCCACCGATCACATCTTTTACTTGATTATAACCACGTGATTTTAAAATGGAAGCAGCGATAATACTTCTGTAACCACCAGCACAATGAATGGTGAAAGGTTCATCTTTTGGGTATTTATGCATGTTTTCGTTGATGAAATCTAAAGGTAAATTTTCGACATTTTCGATATGCTCTGCTTCAAATTCTCCAGGTTTTCTAACGTCTATAACAAGCTGATGATTATTAATTTCTGCCATCAATTCGTCAGCCGTTACTCGTTCAATTGAATCAATGGGATTACCAGCTTCTATCCAACTGTCTATTCCGTCCTCTAAGTATCCTAATACTTGGTCATATCCAACTCGAGAAAGTCTTTTGATTGTTTCTTCTGTTTTATCTTTATCCGTAATCAAAACAATTTTCTGATTAATATCTGTAATGAGTGCGCCGACCCAAGGTGCAAATTGCCCCTCTAGTCCAATACTAATACTTCCTGGAATAAAAGAATGGGCAAAATCGGCAGCCGAACGCGTATCAAGTATTAGTATTTCCGGATCCATTCTTAATTCTTCAAATTCATTGATTTTTAACGCATGCATTCCTCGTTTAAAAACTTCATCGTATGAATTATATCCTGTTTTATTCAATGCTACATTCATTCCAAAATATGCCGGAGGCGGTAATAATCCAGTTGTGACCTCAGTGATGAATTCGTTTTCCGTCATGTCTTTTCTCAGCGCATAGTTTGTGGATTTTTGATTGCCAAGTGTGTCAGTTGTTTCCTTAGACATGTTTTTTCCGCAAGCACTTCCTGCACCGTGAGCCGGGTATACGATCAGGGAATCAGGCAGTGTCATTATTTTAGTTCGCAACGATGAATAAAGCAATCCGGCTAATTCATCCTGTGTCATTGACGCAGATTTTTGCGCCAAGTCAGGTCTTCCTACATCACCAATGAATAAAGTATCTCCTGAGAAGAGCGCATGTTCCTTGCCTTCTTCATCAAACAATAAAAAACAACTGGATTCCATGGTATGTCCTGGTGTATGTAATACCTTAATTTTGATTTTACCCACATGTAATATTTCACCATCAGTAGCGATATGAACAGGGTAGGAGGGGTTGGCATTTGGACCATAAACAATTGTTGCACCTGTTTTTTTGGCTAAATCTAAATGACCACTTACAAAATCAGCGTGAAAATGAGTTTCTAGAATATATTTTATCGTTACATTGTCCTCTTTTGCTCTTTGAATGTAGGGTTGTGTTTCTCTTAAGGGATCAATGATAACTGCTTCATTTTCAGAAACAATGTAATACGCTCCTTGTGCAAGACAGCCTGTATAAATTTGTTCAATTTTCATAACTTTTTTTTCAAAATAATTAATGCCATTTCTGCTGATTCAGCGCTGAAAATGTTTTTGTACGTTGAATAAAATTAGCCCATAAAATACTTCCACCATATATTCCCTTTGGCTTTTTTTTATATTTTTTTAATGCTCTTCGTTTTTTATATAGGGTTAAAAAATTGGCGTAAATAGCAACATGAGCTAAAAACACTACCCAAAAGAATTTCCATTTACCTTCTAATAGAAATTTTATGGCAGCAATCCCATCAATGGCCATTCTTCTAAACAATTTTGGAAACAAAAATCCGGGATGATTTTTAATCAACATGTATAAGTTGTTTCTAAAATTCAAATATAATTTGGTTGGTGATTCATACCCCATTGTGCCGCCGCCCAAATGATAAACAGTTGAGGAAGGTATTACTTTAAATTCTTTTCCCATTCGTTGAATGCGCCAGCAAAGATCAATTTCTTCCATGTGAGCAAAAAAATCTTCGTCAAATCCTTCCATTTCTTGAAAAACTGAATTCCGAATCATAAAGGCAGCTCCTGAAACCCAAAAAACGGTTGCTTCGTTTTCGTATTGGTTTGTATCTGTCTCCACTGTATTGAATAATCTCCCCCTACAAAATGGAAAATAATCACTGTCTAGAAATCCGCCACAAGCACCAGCATGTTCAAACTTACTGGGGTTTAAAAACGATCTAATTTTAGGCTGACAACCAGCAATATCGTCATCTTTCATAGCATCGATTAAAGGAGTTAACCAATTTTCAGATACTTCAACATCACTATTCAATAAAACAACCAGGTCTTCACGGATGGATTTCATCCCTTGATTATACCCTCCTGCGAACCCATAATTTCGATCGTTGATGATTACATTAATTTCAGGAAAAGTTGATTGAAGATAGGATACCGAATCATCAGACGAGGCATTATCAATCACATAAATGGTGGCAGATTTTGAATGATGAACAACAGATGGAAGGAATTGTGCTAAATGACTTTTTCCATTAAAATTTAAAATAGCAATTGCAACCGATTTCATATCAATATTGTCTGAAAAGGTCGTTGCTATTTCCTCCGAAATGTTCTTGGTTGAATTGATTGGGATTGTCCACAGAACCATTCACCGTATTTCGCTTAGACAAAATAGCTTGCCATCCTTGATTTTTTGTCTCACCAATCATATCGGAATGAAGTAATCGGTATGTGTTATTTACAAGATCTGGATTGTAGAATATAAATCTTTTGTTACTAAACATCCCTATTTTATTGTACTGCCAAATTTCATAAGGATATTCAGAAGGTGATGTTTCTTTTTGAATAACGGTTGTAGGGGAACCGTATTTTAGATAAACCCTACCTCGATCTGTTTCATACCCGTCTTGAAAATTATTGGAATAGAGTCGTTGAACATATTGCACTTGTTGTTTGTATGAAATCCAGGCATCATAAGGTTTCGTTGCATTTGTCTTAATCCAATACCCCTGAATGTGTTTGCGAGCCTGGGCAACATCTTTTAATTTTAATGTAGAAATAATGTTCAGTATTTCTGCTTGACGAGAAATGGGTAATAAACTCTCCAAATAAAAAGAAACGCTATCATCGGAAATGGATTGCTGAAATGCAGGATCGAGAACTATATTGTCCATGGAAACATTTAATTCAACGTCATTGCTTCGTTCAAAAGAATAGGTTTGCCTCGATCGTACTTGTTTTGTTTTGTCTAATATTGAGAATACTAATTCATATTTCCCGGTTGGTAAATTTGCAATGTCAATCCCTCTAATAATGGGAACTATTGCCGAAACTTTATGTTTTGAAAATTCTTCGAATTCAATTAAACCATCTATAGAACCTTCTTGAATTATTTCTTGTTTTAAAACAAATTGAGAATCTGGTAAAAGGGACGAATTGTAAATTTCAAAATATACTGGAAGATTAGATAATTGATTGGGATAAAAATTGGATAAACGCGGTAAGATATAATACCCTGATTTGGTGAAATTCGAAGATTCATCGGTTTTCTTGGCAAATTCAGCGATTTCGATATCAGAGAATGAAACCTGATTACTAAAATTTTTACTTGCTAGTTCACTTTCAGAAACGATTGCTTTTGAATTTGGATTAAGTATGTCTGTCAACTCAATTTTTAGTTTATTTTTACCTGAAGGCAATGCAAATCGGATCACATCATAAAAGTCTTCGATGATACTATCTTTCATTAATGGAGATTCTAAAATATAGACATCTGAAAAATGAACTGAATCTCTTTGACTCACTTGGATTCTCACTGCAATTTTCCCTTGCAAACCTCCTAGTTTTCCTTCGTATTTTACTGAACGTGCTACAAATTGAAGGTAAACCTCTGCGTAATTTCCAATTTCGTTTGTATAAAATTGCTTGGTATCGAGATAGGCTTTTAGCTGTCCAAAACTAGTATTGGTTAACAATGATATCGATACAATAAATAAAATTAACGCTGATTTCATTTGATAAATTTAGCTAATTTTCATTCAGAATCCAATTCAATACGCAGTTTTTGTATCAATTGTCGGTTATACGTTTCGATTAAATATTTTAAATAATTTGGCGTGCATTTAGAGATACATTTCGTGTAGTGTTTCAATCGGTGTTCAATATGGTCTTGAAGCATTTGAACAAGTTTGATAGCCTCTTCCAAATCATTGGTAGCTTCCTTTATTACTTCGGCATGATTATCCATCGATTCTTCAATGGCAACTCTTCCTTTAAGTCCATTATCCATGGCATAATAATAGGAATCGGCAATGCTAAAAGTTACTAATTTTTGAGTGTTTAAAAGATCGTTAAAGTGTTTAGGGAATTCATATTCAACCTCAAATTGAATGTCTTCTAATTCTGAAACTCTTGATTCAAGAAATTTTTCCGGAAAACGAAACGCATCTTGCCAATTGATATAATCTTGCCAGTGTCCAAAACGCCTAACATTGTTTCCTAAATCAATTATTTTAAATTCGTCTTTATTGGGTAATCGACGCGATCCACGACCAATCATTTGATGGTAAAGCGTCAGTGATCGAGTAGCCCTATTTAAAATTATCGTTTCAACGGTAGGTTCATCAAACCCTGTAGTCAAAATTCCAACTGAAGTAAGAATCGCATCAGGAGTTTCTTTAAACCAACGAACAATGTCTTTTCGGTCTTTGTCGCTGAATGTGGAGTCTAAATGGCGTATATTGTGTTTGAGTTTTTTAAAAGATTCTTCAACCCTTCTAGATGTTTCAATACCTGCATTGAAAATAAGTACTTTCTGTCCTCGTGCAATTTCTTCATAGGCAAAGATTAATTTCTCTTGCATGAAGTGATTCCCGTAAACAATATCCATACTATTTACCGTGAAATCTCCATGGGTTCCAATTTTCAAACCATGTAAATTTACGTCGTATGTATAGGTCTTGCCATCCGCTAAATATCCTTTTTCGATTAATCCGGCAATACTCTCACCAACCACTAATTTATTGTAATTATCTCTTAGTGGAAGGGCCTTATTACTGCTAAGAGGAGTAGCTGTAACACCTAGAATATTACAATTATCAAAAAATTGAAAAAGTTTCCTAAAACTGTTGTAATGTGCCTCATCCACGATAACAAGCCCGATGTCCTGAAGAAATTGATTGTCTTCATTCAATCGATTATGCAGGGTTTCGACCATTGCAATAAAGCAAGAGTATTCCGCTTGATCCGGAACCGTTTTTACCTCAGAATTTATTATTTTACTTCTAACTCCGCGTGCATCTAATTGCTTCGAAGTTTGAATAGATAATTCAATGCGGTGGGTGAGTACAAGCACCTTTTTCTTCCATTCGGCAATGTATCTCCTTGTAAGTTCAGAAAAAATTACCGTCTTTCCACCACCTGTTGGAAGTTGGTAAAGAAGATTAAATTGGTTGCCGTTTTCTCTTAGTTCATCCAAAATGGATCCAACCGTGTTTACTTGGAATGGGTATAATTCCTTCGCCTCGTATAAATCAAAATCTATCATTCCTTTGTCTCAAAAATTGGACGTCTAAGGTACTGCCTTTAATTGAAACAAGCACTAAATTCGTTAAATGTTCTGTTAATATTCCTAAAGTAATCCTTTTACTCGTAAAAATTCGTCCAAGGATTCTATGTCTCCAAAAAGTACTTCTCTTGCTTTACTTCCTTGAAATGAGCCAATTATTCCCATTCCTTCCAACTGATCAACTATTCTACCTGCTCGGTTGTAGCCTAATTTTAATTTTCTTTGCAATAAACTAGCGGAACCCTGCTGACTGATTACTACAATTCTTGCTGAGTCAACAAACATGGGGTCAATTTCGGACATGTCAATATCTCCATTTCCACCATCCTCATCTCCTTGATATTCAGGAAGTATTAGTGCTTCAGGATAAGCTCGTTGAGAACCTATGAATTCACAAATTTCTTCTACTTCATCTGTATCGACAAAACCACATTGTAGTCGTTTCATGTCGGATCCAGTCGAAATTAACATGTCACCGCGTCCTATTAATTGATCTGCACCCGATGCATCTAAAATGGTACGTGAATCGATTTTCGATAAAACACGGAATGCAATTCGTGCTGGAAAGTTTGCCTTAATCATACCTGTAATTACATTCACAGATGGTCGTTGGGTAGCCACAATTAAATGGATTCCAATTGCCCTTGCTAACTGCGCAATTCGTGCAATTGGATGTTCAACTTCTTTTCCTGCCGTCATGATTAAATCGGCAAACTCATCAATTAAAACCACAATGTAAGGAAGATAACGATGACCGTTTTCCGGATTTAGTCTTCGTTTAATGAATTTTTCGTTATACTCCTTAATCGTTCTAACCCCTGCATCCTTAAGTAATCCATACCGGTAATCCATCTCAATACAAAGAGAATTTAGTGTGTTTACCACTTTTGATGTATCTGTGATTATGGCATCCTCTTCTCCAGGAAGTTTTGCTAAGAAATGTCGTTCAATCTTATTGTAAAGGGTTAATTCTACTTTTTTGGGGTCTACAAGAACAAATTTTATTTGAGCTGGATGTTTTCTGTATAGAATAGAAATTAAAATCGCATTTAATCCTACAGATTTTCCCTGTCCTGTTGCACCAGCGACCAATAAGTGGGGCATCTTGGTGAGATCAAAAACAAATGTTTCATTGGTGATTGTTTTACCCATAACAACGGGTAATTCACCATCAAAATTTTGAAATTTTTCGGAAGCAATCAGTGAGCGCATACTGACCATTTCTGGGTTAGAATTTGGTACCTCAATACCAATTGTACCTTTTCCTGGGATGGGGGCAATAATTCGAATTCCTAAAGCGCTAAGGCTTAATGCTATATCGTCCTCTAAGTTTTTAATCTTGGAAATCCGAACGCCTGGTGCAGGAACAATTTCATATAGTGTTACTGTTGGACCTACGGTAGCTTTAATTTTTGAAATATCGATTTTATAATGAGAAAGTGTTTGAACAATTTTGTCTTTATTGGTTTCAAGTTCCTCTTTATTGATATTAACTACACCACCTCCGTAATCTTTTAACATATCTATAGAGGGTAGTGTGTAATCTGATAAGTCCATTTTTGGGTCATATTCACCAAATTCTTTGACAAGTCTTTCTGCTTGTGTTAAATAGTCTGAATTCATTTCCACCTTAGGTGTTTGAATTGGTGCAATGTATTCGTTTTTAGGCACTTCGATTTCAAATCCATCATCTGAAATGGCTCCATCTTCCTCTTCATTGATTTCTACGTCCATAGGAATAGAACTAAAATCTTCGGGTTCATCATCCTTAAAGACAATTGGTTCTGAAATATATTCGTTTTCGATTTCCTCTTCCTTAATTGGATTTACAATAGTGAAATCAGCATCCGCTTCTTTAAAGCTATTAACATTTCTTTCTTCTTTTATTTTTCGCTCTGCAACGATTGGGTTTTTCCTGTCTTGAAGTAGAGATAAAAGAAGTGCATAGTTGGGTTTGAATAATAAGGTAATTAGAATGTAAAACGTAGCCAAGTGAACGACAATAGTACCAAAATCACCGAGTACTAAATTCAACCATTGATTTGTGAAAAATCCAACACTTCCTCCAAGGAAATTTACTGCGTAGGCAAAATAGCCCAAAAATAATGATGCCCAAACTGCTAAAAATATCGTTTTAATTGAGGTTGAGCGTAAGGGTAAAATAGTTTTATCAAATAATATTTTAATACTGTATAAAACCAATAGAAAACAAAATGCGAATGAGGAAACCCCGAAGAGTCCGTAGATGAATAAATGAGAGGTCCAAGCACCCAATTTACCTAGCCAATTATCAACAGGTGTGTTTTCACTGAAAAAGATAAAGTCTATAAACCCTTTATTTAATACCCGGTCTTGATCACTTTTCCAGGTGAAAATGTAAGAAATACAAGCAGCAAAAAGAAAAAGGGAGGAGATAAAGAGTATGGTGCCAAAGATGGTTTTCAATTTGGCAGAATCAAATTTTAAAGATGGAAATGACGTTTTATCGGTAGTTTTTTTTTCCGTGTTTTTGGGTTTGGTTTTTCTAGATTGTTTTGATCGTTGCGAAACACTATCAAATAGATCTTCTATTTCAGACTCGTTCTCTGGTATGTATTCGTTTTCTGCCATGTGTAAAAATTCGCTATTTACGAAATTACACCTTGAATTGAAAGAAAATTAATAAACCTAATCGAACTATGCACAGCAAGATGTTAGCAAGCGTAATAAATCAGAATTTGCTTCCTTTTCACTATGTTAAAGATAGGTTTTTAATTTCAAGCAAAAAATCGGGGTTGCTTTCTATGTAATTGCCTATTACAACGATATTTGCTCCAGCAGAATGATATTCTTTGATTTGTTGAATTGAGTTTATTCCCCCTCCAACGATTAAGCAAGTGTTAATTTTTGAAACCATTTTTACAGCTTCCAACGGCACGGTTGTTTTTGCGCCACTTCCTGCATCCAAATAGGTGGCTTGATGTCCAAGGAGATTCCCTGCTAAGGCAGTTTTGTAGATGATTGCATGTTGGTTTTGCGGAATAGGTGTTGTTTGACTTACATACGCAACCGAGCTGTTTGTTCCGCCATCAATTAATAAATAAGAAGTGGGAATAACCGGTAGATGCATTCCTGCAATTTCTTCAGCAGATTCAATTTGGCTTTCAATTAAGTAATAAGGGTTTCTTCCAGAAATTAAGCTTAAAAATAAAATGGCATCAGCCTCAGAAGAAAGTTGTTTGGGCGAACCTGGAAAAATGATTAATGGAATTGAACAATTTTGTTTGATGTAGTTTACCGTATGCTGGAATTCTTCTCGAGTTCCTGTGCTACCACCCACAAATAAGTAGTCAATGTTAGCTTTTTCGCAGTAATTAAGTGTTTTTTGTAGATCAGCGGTGTTTTTTGATTTATCCGGATCAATGAGTACCGCAATGCCATGAGCTTTCGAAAATAGGGATAGATTGAATTCGCTATTCATTTAATTAGTGTTGATGCAAATTAACGAATTGTTTTCTTGAAAAATAACGAATGAATAAACCTTTTCTAAGTTTAGTGTTGAATATCCTTTCCAGTTTTGGTTATCAGTTTTGATTGATCTTAATTCATTTTTCAAGTCTATTTTTTTATTGTCCAAGAGTTTAACTAAACATTCTTTGATACACCAAATAGTTGTTTTATCTTCAATTGTTTGAGCAAAAACAGTTTCATCCACATGTAAAAACCGACTAGAAATACGTTCAATTTTAGGTCGACAATGTTCGATATCTAACCCAATGTTTTTGGTTAAACTCCAAGCAAGCCCAATCCATTCAGCATTGTGACTGATAGAAATAAAATGAGAATTTGAAAGTAAAAAAGGTTTGCCATTGTCATTATAGATTATTTCTTCATTCGGGAGAAATTTTGCTAGTAATGTTTCTATGCCATACTTTTCAATAACTCTTTTTGAGTTTAATTTTGGTTCATGTATTTTTTTTTGTGGAATTTCATGTATTAAATCATCCACCTTCAGAAGAGCTATTTTAACGTTATTTATTTCACGGAGAATTGTTTTCACTCTTCAAAGCTAAAATTTATGATTGAATGAAACAGTATTTTGTAAGTGTTCTCAAAAAAGTTTTTTTATTTTTTTAACACAAAAGAAATATACTAATTATTTTTTCCTATTTTTACGGGCTAAAATTGTGGAAACTCTTTAAACATTAATTATTGTTTATGTTACAAAAATTTACATTCGCTCTAGTAACTATTTTAGTTTCAGTTGCTTCAGCTTATTCACAGACAGGATTGGGAATCGTTAAAGGTTCTGTAAGAGATGAGAAGTCAAAGGTTGGCCTAGAATACTGTAAGGTAGTTTTGATTTTTAATGGATCAACTAAGGCAGGAGCTTCAACCGACGAGAAGGGAGAGTTTCAAATTAATAGTGTTGCTCCAGGTACCTATGACGTAGAAGTTAGAAGTTCTGATGGTTATCAGCCATTTAAATTAACTGGATTTAAAGTTGTAGGGGATAAAATATCATTTTTGGATAATATTGAATTATCCAAGCCAAGTGACGTAAAAGACTTGGAGGAATTTAAGATAGTTGTCTACAAAGTTCCTCTAATTGACAAGGATGGTGGTGCTTCAGGAGGTACCGTAACAAGAGAAGATATCGGTAGATTGCCTACTCGTTCTGCGGCTGGTGTAGCAGCAACCGTTGGTGGTGTTAGTACAAACGAAGGTTCTGGTGAGATTTCAGTTCGTGGTTCACGTTCTGATGGTACATATTTCTATATAGATGGTATTAAAGTGAGGGGATCTTCCAATTTGCCTAAGTCATCAATGGAGGAAGTTTCCGTTATCACAGGTGGGGTTCCTGCAAACTATGGTGATGTTACAGGAGGTATTATCGCAATTACTACTCGTGGACCTTCTGCTAAATATTTTGGAAGTATCGAAGGGGTAAGTTCAGGTTTTTACTTGAAAGGAGCGGATAAAGATGGGTATGATGGTAAAGTTTTCGGATTAGACAAATTTGGATATAATCTTATTGAAGGAATGCTTTCTGGTCCACTTTGGATGCAGCGAGATTCGACAGGTAAGAAAACAAAACCTAGATTAGGATTCCTTGCATCTGTTAATTATACCAATGAGTTGGATAACCGACCATTAGCAGGCGGTAGCTACAGAATTAAAAAAGATGTTAGAGATAATTTATTGTCTAATCCTTTGCGTCCAACTTCTACGGGATTTGGTACATTTCACAATGCATTATTTTTAAGAAATTCTGATTTTGAAAAAACAGCATGGAGAATGAATGCAGGGACGAGTGTTGTATCTGGTCAATTTAAACTAGATGTTAACACAGGACCATCTGTTAACCTTACATTTGGTGGTTCATTGAACTATAGCCAAGGAACTAATTATTCCTATGCAGGTTCTTTGTTGAATTTCTCCAATTATGGTGTTTTTAAATCACTTGACTGGAGGGTTTTTGGTCGATTAACTCAACGTTTTGTTAATAAAGACGAGAATTCAGCTTCAAAAATTAAGTCGGCCAACTATAACATCATGGTCGATTTCTCTCGATCAACTGACGCGTTTTATGATGCAAACCATAAATACAATTTATTCAATTATGGACATGTTGGTAAATTCGAGACTGAAAGAAGACCATCTTACGAATTTGATCCAGTAACTCAAACCTATGTTCATAATGGATTTAAAGATGTTGAAGTAAAATTCACTCCATCTGAAACTAATGCAGCTTTGGCGGCTATTACAACTCAATATTTCGATATTTACCAAGGAAATCCAACAGGTAGATATGAGAATTTGTTTCAAATTCAACAAGGAAATGCCTTAAGAAACGGCGATGCTCCTTCTTCTGTGTATGGAATTTGGAGTAATGTAGGTTCTCCCTACAATGGTTTTGGTAAATCTGAGAATGATCAATTTCGTGTAACAGGTTCTGGGTCTGTTTCAATTGGAGATCACAACATTTCACTTGGATTCGAATTTGAGCAACGTATGGATAGAGGTTGGACAAGTGGCGATTTTGGTCCAGTTGGAATATGGTCAATTGCCCGTCAACTTGCAAACTTCCACATTAAGGAGTTGGATTTAAATAGTGGGGTGATTTCTGATTCAGGATCGTTTAAAGCAATTACATATGACCGTTTAAATACTGGGTATGCTCACACCTCTGGTACAGGTCAATATGGTGGGCAAGAAAACAATGATAATCAATCATTTTTTGATTACAATTTGAGACAAAAACTTGGATTAGATCCTTCAGGTTCTGATTATGTGGACATTGACCAATATGATCCAAATATTTTTCAGTTTGATATGTTCTCTCCTGATGAATTATTAAACCAAGGAAATTCATTTGTTTCTTATTGGGGATATGACCATACCGGAAAAAGAGTTAAAGGAAATACAGATATTAATAAGTATTTTAACGAATTCGACGAAAATGGAAATTATAAACGATTTGTAGGAGCTTTCCAACCGGTTTATATGGCAGGTTACATTATGGATAAGTTTGCCTTCAAGGATATCGTATTTAACGTTGGTGTTCGTGTTGACGTTTTTGACGCTAACCAGCCTGTTTTAAAAGATCCTTATTTATTCTTTAATGCATTAAGTGTGAAAGAAGTTAGAGCCTTAAAAGAATCTGATCCAAATGCATATTCTTGGGTGAATTTACCTGAAGGTATGGGTGATGATTATGTTGTATACGTAAATGATGTAAACAATCCTTCTGCTATAAATGGATTTAGAACTGGAATGAGTTGGTTTAATTCAGCTGGTACACCAGTTGAAGACCCAAAGGTGATTCGCGGTGCAGCTGGTATTGCCCCTTGGTTGGTTAATCCATCTCAGGAAACGCCTAATGAAACAGCTTTCCAAGATTATAAAGCGCAAGTAAATGTAATGCCACGTATTGCATTCTCCTTCCCAATTTCTGATGAAGCGTCTTTCTTTGCTCATTATGACGTTTTAACAAAAAGACCAACTACAGGATTTAGATTTAACCCATATGAATATCAATATATACAGTCTAGAAATGCAGTAATTAATAATGCGAATCTAAAACCTGAAACAACTGTTGATTATGAATTAGGATTCCAACAAGTTTTATCGCGCACCTCCTCTTTGAAGATTTCTGCGTTCTATAGAGAACAAAGAAACAATGTTCAATTAGTAAATATGTTTGAAGCTTATCCTGCCACTTATAAAACGTATGGTAACCGTGATTTTGGTACGGTTAAAGGGTTAACAGTTTCTTATGACTTACGTCAAACGGGCAATGTTAGATTAACAGCAGCATATACCTTGCAATTTGCTGATGGTACAGGTTCAAATGCTACAACAGCTTCTGGTTTAATTAATGCTGGATTACCAAACCTTCGTAATATTTTCCCTTACGACTTTGACCAACGTCATGCCTTTAATGTTACGTTTGATTACCGTTACGGTGAAGGAGAGAATTACAACGGTCCGGTTATCGGAAACAAAAGAATTTTGGAGAATTTTGGTTTAAACATTTTCTCTAATATTAATTCAGGATCCCCTTATTCAACTCAGACATTTATTACAGATGAAGGAATTGGAAATCTGAATGCAGGGTTAAGTGGTACGTTAAATGGTTCTCGTTTACCATGGACATATCGTTTGGATATCCAATTAGATAAAACATTTAATATTGAATTTGGAAAAGGAGATGACAAGAAAAAAGTTACCTTCTTGAATGTTTATTTACGTGTAACAAATTTATTTAACAAATTCAATATTTTGAATGTTTACCGTGCAACAGGAAACTGGGATGATGATGGATATCTTGCGGCAGCTGCAAGTCAAACATCAATTCAAAATCAAATTGATGAGCAAGCATTTAGAGATTATTATGCAATGAAAGTTCAAAATCCTTTCAACATAAGCGTACCGAGAACAATCAGATTGGGTGTTAAATTTGATTTTTAATTAAGTAGAATATAAACAACAGATATATGAAAAAGCAAATTTTTGCAGCTTTATTCGGAATTACAATTGTCACGTCAAATGCATTAGCATATTATGGACCTAACGATAAGAGTAATAAGCCTGTATCAAAACCCAAGGGTGCTAACTGTAGCCCTGCGACAGCAAAATTATACATGGAGTTTAATGACGTAAAAGCGTTAATTGAGCAAGGTGGAAGTATGTTCCAAAACAGACAAGCTGGTGTTGCTGCTTATGAGGTTCCAAAAGGAAGTAGTCGTTTTGCTATTTTTGCTGGAGCTCTATGGATGGGAGGTACAGACGTTAATGGTCAGTTGAAATTAGCTGCATTACGTTACAGATCAGGGAATGATTTTTGGCCTGGTCCATTAACTGTTACACCTGGAACAGGAACTTTTAATCCTGGTTCACCAGTAGGTGATGACGCAATAAGAGATTTTGGTGAGGCTAATATTGACCCAGACCAATGTATTGCTTTTGATAAATTTTATACAATTAGAAAGGCTGAGGTTGTTCGTTTTAATATTTGGTGGGAATGTAATAATGGAGTTACAACAGAAGGCTGTGATGATATTACTGTTCCTACGAATGATGAGTTAAATAGAATATACGGTTGGCCAGCACATGGTGATGTATCTCGAGGGCAAGATTATTTCCTTGCACCTTTCTATGATAGAGATGGTGATGGCAATTATAATCCTGATAGTGGAGATCACCCTTGGTATGATGATATTCTTGGAAGAGATGATATCGAATGTGGGGTAGATAGAAGAGTATCATTATATGGTGATGAAACGCATTGGTGGGTCTTTAATGACAAAGGAAATATTCATACGGAAACGAATGGTGACCCCATTGGTATGGAAATTCGTGCGCAAGCATTTTCTTTTGCGACCAACGACGAGATTAATAGAATGACATTCTACAATTATGAGTTAATTAATAGAGGTACTCAAACATTGTATAACACTTATTTTTCTCAATATTTGGATGCCGATTTAGGGAATTATGCGGATGATTATACTGGTTGTGATGTATCTAGAGGGTTAGGTTACATGTATAATGGTGACTTGAATGACGAAAGTGATGGTGGTAAATTAGGTTATGGAGAAAATCCACCTGCAATTGGATGTGACTTTTTTGAAGGTCCATATCAGGATGCAGATGGAGTGGATAATCCAGGTCCATATTTTGATGAAGCGACTCAAACTGAAATTACTCCTACTGTTGTTGAAGCATTAGCTAACGATGGGATAATCTACAAAGGTATTGGTATCGGATATAGTGATGGAATTGTCGATAACGAGCGTTTTGGAATGAGACGATTTACTTATTACACCTCTACATCTGCTTATCCTTATAATGACCCAGGACCTGCTGCGGAATATTATAATTTTATGAAAGGTAATTGGGCAAATGGTTCGCAAATGTTCTACGGTGGTTTAGGATATGCTGGATCCAATGGTGTAACCCCAACTCCTTCAAGTTATATGTTCCCTGGTGATTCTGATCCTCTACATTGGTCTACCGCCGGTGAAGATATGACCTCTAATCCTAATTTTGCGAATGGATGGAGTGAAGCAACGAATAATAATCCTCCTGGAGATAGACGTTTCGTTCAATCAGCTGGTCCATTTACGTTGAAACCAGGTGCAATAAATAATATTACTGTTGGTATTGTTTATGGAAGAAGTACGGATGGAGGTTTAATGGCTTCTGTTGATGCGATGAAAAGAGCGGATTCTAAAGCACAAGCTTTATTTGATGCATGTTTTAAAATCTTGTCTCCGCCAGATGCTCCTAAAGTAACTATTCAAGAGTTGGAGAATGAATTAATATTAATGTTAGAAAACCCTTCTTCTTCAAATAACTACCAAGAAGCTTATAAAGAGATGGATGAAGTAAATATTCCTGATCCAACGGTAGATCGTTATTATAGATTTGAAGGTTATCAAATTTTTCAATTGAAAAGTTCTGATGTATCCGTTGCAGATATTTCTGACCCAACAAAAGCTAGATTAGTTGCTCAGTGTGATATCAAAAATGATGTTTCACGTTTGATTAATTTCGAATTTGATGAAGCGCTAGGTTTTTCTGTACCTGTTGAAAAAGTGGATGGTGAAAACACAGGAATTCGTCACTCTTTTAGAGTAACAGAGGATGCCTTTGCTCAAGGTCAACGAACTTTGGTTAATCACAAAACATACTATTATGTTGCAGTAGCTTATGCACATAATCAATTTAAAAAGTATGATCCAAATGATCCGGAATTATTAGACGGCCAAAAGATTCCATATATTTCTTCTCGTTTGAATTATGATGGTACTGCTATTAGTGCAACTGAGGCTGTTCCACATAGTCCAATTCCAGAGGCAGGAGGTACAATGCAGATGATTGAATATGGTTCATCCCCTCAAATCACGCGAATGGATGGCTACGGAAACGGAAACCGTTCGTTAGAATTTACGCAAGAAACATTGAATAAAATTTTATTAGATGGTTTCATGGAAAACCCTACCTATGATTATGGAAAAG